>Ga0209566_100465_pt1 | contig 29150 bp, 27 predicted proteins | sample Araplavi_mTSA_r2_2_FD_184287 | JGI IMG/M metagenome (GOLD analysis project Ga0209566, IMG submission 184287) | Arabidopsis root microbial communities from North Carolina, USA - plate scrape CL_Cvi_mTSA_r2 (SPAdes) (version 2) | ecosystem: Host-associated > Plants > Roots > Endosphere | place...
TACAAATAAACACAGCGTCAGCAAGCTTCGGCTGAGAGAATAATTCTTCCCAAGAGGAAAATTGGCGTTCTGCAGGAATGCCATGCTTATCGGCAATACGCTGACGGCGGGCTGCACTCGGATCTGCCACAGCGACAACTTCCATCTCATATGAACGGCCAATCGCATAATCCGTATAGATTTCCCCGCGTTGACCGGCTCCAAGCAATGCTACAGTAACCTTCTTCATTTCCCATGCCTCCCTAAATGTCTGTCTCTATTGGTTCGTATTTGGTTCGTATAGATGTTTCCCAACTTGCGCTCTCTTTTCATCCATCTTATACCATGCGAGAAACCGCTTGCAAGGAGTAAAATTCCTTTTTTAAAAATATTTTCGGATGATTCAGCTCAAATGTTTAAATTCGTACACAAACTTTATGGAACAGATTTCTACTTTTTAACATTGAACTTACCGCTTCATTTCATTTATACTTAGCAAATATAAGTAACAATGATGGCTTGGCCATCTTCATAGTGCAACAAATCCTCATCCTATTCCACGATGAGGTAGAGGTTGCGGTTGTTAAGAGTACATTCGCGGAGGCTGGAAGAAGCCAATGATCCGAATGGGAAGGAATAACCGCCGAAGTTCGCGTAACCCGCTTCCGGGACGCGTGCTGGGGTCGCTGTCGAATAGGCACGACACTGTCATACGCAGATTACCCGTCTACGTATGATGCGCTATCTTTAAGGAAGGGTATGATGGGGACGGTCAAACCGTTTGAACGTATACGCTTCAGCGGTTTTTTTATGTTCTCCGCTCCTTTCCGGTAATACTAAGATTAGAACAGGAGTGAGCAACATGAGTAAGCAACACAACGAGCAAGGGCTTCGCAGAAGCCTGAAGACACGCCATCTCACCATGATTGCGCTTGGCGGCTCCATTGGTACTGGATTGTTCCTTGCCAGCGGCGGCGCCATTGCACAGGCAGGCCCCGGGGGGGCGCTTCTCGCTTATGCTGCAGTCGGCATCATGGTATATTTCTTAATGACAAGTCTTGGCGAGCTGGCGACCTACATGCCGGATTCCGGCTCATTCAGCACATATGCTTCGCGATTTGTAGATCCTGCATTCGGATTTGCGCTTGGCTGGAACTTCTGGTTCAACTGGGCAATCACGATCGCATCGGAGTTAGTCGCAGCTACGCTTATCATTAAATATTGGTTCCCGAACAGCAACTCTTTCATATGGAGCTTCCTGTTCTTAAGCATCATCTTCTTATTGAATTTCATCTCCGTTAAAGGGTACGGAGAGTCTGAGTATTGGTTCGCAATTATTAAAATCTCGACCGTCATCATCTTCCTAGTTACAGGTGTATTGATGATATTCGGCATCATCGGCGGAGAACGTATTGGATTCGAGAACTTCCATATCGGCGATGCGCCATTCCATGGCGGATTCTTCACCATCCTAGGCGTATTCATGGCCGCAGGTTACTCGTTCCAAGGTACGGAGCTTGTCGGTGTCGCCGCAGGAGAAAGCGAAAACCCTAGCGAGAGTGTGCCGCGAGCGATTCGCCAAGTATTCTGGCGCATCTTGCTCTTCTACATCTTGGCCATTTTCGTTATCGCAATGATCATTCCATATACACATCCAAGCTTGCTATCGAGTGAGGTCAATAATATTAATGCGAGCCCATTCACGCTCGTATTCGAGAAGGCCGGGTTCGCATTAGCCGCTTCAGTGATGAATGCAGTCATCTTGTCCTCCGTGCTGTCCGCGGGCAACTCTGGCATGTACGCCTCAACACGCGTACTCTGGGTGCTTGCGAAGGAAGGCAAGGCGCCGAAGTTCCTTGGCAAGCTGAATAAGCGCGGCGTGCCAATCAATGCACTCATTCTGACGAGCATCATCGGCATGATGGCGTTCCTAGCAAGCTTCTTCGGAGATGGAATCGTCTATACGTGGCTGTTGAATGCATCCGGTATGTGCGGATTCATAGCTTGGCTCGGGATTGCAGTTAGTCACTATCGGTTCCGGCGCGCATTCAACAAGCAAGGTCATGACCTGAAGGAGCTGCCTTATCGTGCCCGCTTCTTCCCGTTCGGTCCGATTTTCGCCTTCGCGCTCTGTATGTTCGTTGTACTTGGTCAGAATTATCAAGCCTTCCTCGGAGAAGCGATCGACTGGCAAGGGTTGTTGATGACCTACATCGGTCTGCCGCTCTTCCTAATCATATGGTTTGGCTACAAGTTCAAGCATCGGACGAAGGTCATTCCACTCGAAGAATGCAAGTTCGACCATAAATAATCAATCTCCATATCATCTATGAAATAAGGCCCTGCTTCACGCATTTAGTTGCGTAAAGCAGGGCCTTTGTTAGATAGTCCCACCGCTTCTTCTCGTAGTTAAAACTCCTGTTATTCATTCCTATGATTTCATTCTTGTTGTGAATTTAATTCCTAATGTGGTTTCCCACACAGCTCTCATACTGATGTTATTGTCCCCTTATTTCTGAAGCTGAATATCGACCAATAGGTCATCACTGTTATTCAACGTAGATACTCTGTATTCGAACGGAGTGGACAATCCGAGCTTGTCCAACATATCATGCAGGTCTGCCCGCAGGTCCAGTTCGCTGCCTATATAGCGAATCTGGAACAGCTCCCGGTTCGCCTTCTGTGCAGACCGATAGCGTTCTACTAGTCCGTTCACATCCTTGACCTGCCGTTCTGGAAGCAGCACATCCGGACTCCAGCCGCGCTCCAACTCTGTAACGAATGAGCGCAGGCTCTTGTCCGTCCCTTGGCGCATCTGATTCAAGACATGCTCATAAGGGTCGTTAGCCTTCGGAAGCTCCGTACTTTCCTCCCAATCATGATCGGTTCTCATCTCCGCATCGGTGCGCATATAGTACGTGTAGCGTACCAGCTTGCCTCGATCCGGAAGCGGGTCGTCCCATGTCGCATCAACATGATACCATTTCCCATCAAGTTCAATCAGGTTCCAAGCATGGAGCAATCCGCCCGCCTTACCCTCGACAATCTTGGATGGAATGTTCGCCTCTTCCAGCATAGCCTGCATGAGCAGCGCATATCCTTGGCATACGGTTGTACCTTCCGTTAGCGCCTCATAGGCAGTAAATTTCGTCATACCCTCGTCATAGGTCACGTGACTGACAATATAATCATGAATTGCTTTTACTTTGAGATGCGGGGATTGTCCTAGACTCGTTATGTTTCTTACGATTTCCTTGGCTTGCTCCCTTACATATTGTGACTGTTCGTACGTCTCACGGTAGTCCACATACACATTGACGACTGCAGAATCCGTACTGCCTTTCCATTGATAGGAGTACTTGCTGATGTTATACCGAATGAACGGATCCGAGTATAATGCTGCCGACAAGGACTTGCCTGCCATCTCTGTTAAGGATTTCGTGTCACCTTCGTATCGAAATGAAATGGCCGCTTCTCTGCGAGTGAACTGCTCGCTCAGCCATTGTTTCATCTCCGATTGACTATGCAGCGTTATCATAGATGAGCGCGCCTCAACCGTAGGCCATAAAGCGAAGCCAACTATGATTCCTAACAGAACACTTCCCAGCATCAGCATTCGGAATATAGAGACTCTAGGGAATCGAATCCATCTCCTCGCTCGCTGTAGGCGCGATGGAGTCTGTGAATCGATGTACATGCCTTCACCACCTTCGCATCAGCGGAGAACATCCGCCTATGTGTGCTAGGTAGCGTAACATAGCGCTATCGCAAATACTGTCTAGTTATAGCGTGCCAATCGAAAGTGTGAATTCGCTGCCTTTCTGTCGCGCTCGACATGCTGCGGCAGCAAGAGCCGGGAATTGCATCGTATTCCGAAGGATTGTAGCGATTCGAACATGAGGAATATGACGAGGGGTAGCGAACCGATGCAGCATTTGCCTATAAAAAATATTAAAAAAAGTTATTCTCAGTGTACGAAAACATACAAGCCCACCTCTCCCCCAGAAGGTCAAGCCTTAGAGAGAAGAGATGGGCTTGCTTATCCCTATATATCCAATTGACGCTTGAAGAATGGGATCACTTCCGCCCAGAAACGAGAATCAGTCTCCGAACAGCTATGCCCATTCGTATCAACAAAGAGATGCGATTGCTCATAAGGTAAGCGTTCAACAAGCTGCTCAAGCTCACTAGGGGGAATAAATCCATCTAGTCGAGAATGAACCATATAGACGGGGATCCTGCCTGCCGTCCGCACATGATGGTCGGCTAAGATTTGACCTACATCCAAGCCGTCGTATACTGCAACCGGAATACGGGAGCGATAAAGCCATATACGAGGTATAACCACTGCCAGCGGAAATGCCGGCAGCTTGCGCCGTCTGAGCTCAGCTTCTACCATGGACAGCGGGCGGGACGGCATGGAATCCGTTACAATTGCCCTTACGTTCAGCCCTTCCTCAAGGGCCAAAACCGCACCGAAGCCTCCCAAGGAATGGCCGAGGACTGCAATCCGATCCGGATCTACATCCGGCCTTTGACGTACGTAGCGGACTGCGGCCAGCATATCATCACGAAATAACAGCGCCGATGGTGCCTTTACGGCCCCGCTCTCGCCGTGACTTGTCACGTCGTAGACCAATACATTGAAACCTGCATCTACCAGCGGGATCGCGTACCTCATCACCCTCGCTCGGTTCGATCCCCATCCGTGCGAGATTACGATAACCGGCGCCCGCTTCGCAGGGGAGTTCCCTTTGCCCCATATGAACCACCCTTGCAGGGATGCAGTCCCTTCGAACACCACTCGATCGAAGGGACGTTCCGGTTCCTTATGTATCGGAATCGGACGCGGGGACTGACTCTTCACCGCAAGCATCCAAGTACCGCTTGCGGCACTGCCAGCAAGCACGAGTGTGCCTATTCCATATGTCCACAGCATAGCCATAGGATTCGCCTCTCTTTACACCACTACCGTAGAATTGATTCGAATTAAGATCTATGTATATCATTCACGCAATCACATGATTTCACACCCGTTCCACGCTCTATGGATTTCTGGTCATCGCCGAACGGGATCAAGCTTGCGAACCGCCTCAACGAACTGAATTGCATTTGCAGTGAGGGCTTCATCATTGCCCAAATTCATATATTCCTTGGGAAGAAGCTTGGAACCAAGTCCGAATGCCGACGCTCCTGCAGTTCCGTATGCGGATATCGTATGTAAGTCGACTCCTCCTGTTGCAATGATCGGAATGTGATCAAGAGGACCTCGGATCTCTCGGATGTATTCAGGCCCCAATGTACCAAGCGGGAATAGCTTGACGGCCTTCGCCCCTGCCTTCCACGCTCGTACAATCTCAGTAGGTGTTAGTACTCCAGGCCATACATCGATTCCACGCTCAGCTGCATATGCGATTACTTCTTCATCCAAATTCGGAGAGATGAGGAACTGCGCTCCGCATTCCAATGCTTTACGAGCCGAGGGCAAATCAATCACTGTGCCTGCACCGATATAGGCCCGCCCCGCAAATCGCTCACGCCAATGGGAGATAATCGCTGTAGCTTGCTCTGTATTCATCGTCACTTCCATGAATTGAATGCCGCCTGCCACCAACGCCTCCGCCGCTCTATTAGCAAGTTCTCCTGTATAGCCGCGGAATATTGCGACAATGCGCTCTTGAAGCATTCGCTCGGTGATATCAGCACCGTAGGGGAAATTCAGAACATCTCGATCCGACATCGTTACCCGTTCCTCCCGATTATCTTGTCTCTCTTCCTCGATTTCTAGTTGTTCTTATACAGACACGTGTCCGAGCTTCTCTGCACGGCTTTTCGCAAAGGCTGCACTCCCAATAACGCCTCCGTCATCAATCAGCTCTCCTTGGCGTATCGTCAAACGCTCCAAATAACCGTGATACACATAACGCTTCAATGTGTCTCGTACAGGCTTCATAATACGTTCACCTGCAAGTGCACCGCCGCCGCCGATTACAATCATATCCGGGCTGAGCAGCGAGATGGAATACGCCAAACCCTTACCAAGCACCTGCCCTGTATGCGTCATAATCTCGATTGCGAGCTCATCGCCTTTATCGTAAGCCTGTGAGACGTGAGCTGCGGTCAGTTCACCGCGCTCAAATGGTGTGCGCAGCAAGCTCTCGCGACCCTGCTCAAGCGCTTCCTTCGCTTGTCGCACAATGCCAGTGGCGGATACGACAGTCTCTAGACAGCCCGTCAAGCCGCAACCGCATGGCGTCGTCTCACCATCAATCGCTACATGCCCCAATTCGCCTGCCATGAAGCCACTACCATAGTGAAGCTCTCCATTGACAACCGTCGCAGCCGCAAGCCCCGTACCAATCGTGACCCCGTGTACAACTCCTGCACCGCGTCCTGCACCGCTCATCGCCTCACCAAATACATACATACGCACATCATTATCAATAAAAACTGGTACGCCTACCTTAGCGCCAAGTCGACCAGATACATCTACGTTGTCCCACTTCAAGTTGGATGCAAACACACATACGCCGCGCACTGGATCAATGAAACCCGGAATCCCAGCTCCAACCGCTATAAGAAGACTGCGATCCACCCCTGCCGTGACGAACAGTTCATCAACCATATCAGACATTTTATTCAATACATGCTCTACACCAAGATCAACCTCTGTCGGCCGCTTTACCTTGGCTATCAGCTCATATTGCTCATTGACCAACCCACATACAATGTTCGTTCCGCCCAGATCAATCCCAACCATATACTGCACCATTGATTGCTCTCCTCGCCTTCCCATTCTTTCTATTTGTTTTTTGTAACTGCTTACATCACTAAATATACTCATATGTCGTATTTCGATTATAGCATGATGCCTTCCATCATTTGTGTGAAGATATCCTTTCATTTGATCATGGTTCACACGTATATGTTCACATCGTACAATCCGTGATTCGAACCTGTCAATGCTCGCTTGCATCTCCTTCCATCGTCATAATTTCGCCTTAAAATCGCCTTAATATTGGAAGCGAAATGACAGACGAGCGGCTGTGAAATCGATATAATAGAAACTGTGATCCTTATCACAGTGCTTGGTAGGAAGACCACTGATTCAGGTTAGACGATCGATAACTGTCTTGCTTGATGGCAACGCTTATAAAGAGGTGTATATCCATGACGTATGTAGATATCAGTTCAATCTCGCCACAATTGTTCGTAACGATCCTATTTTTCCTGCTCATCGTCTGTCCGCTGCTTAGTCTTGGCGTTGTGCGCTTATTCCAGCAGCGAATCAAGGTAGGGATAACGTATATTGCATCGGCGCTTGTCTCTTACGTTGTCTTTCTCATTGTGGCAGACTTCGTACACCGAACATGGAGCTAGAGATAGAGCTCATTCCATGTGTTTACCTGTTCGGATTCGGCGCTCTTACACCATACAAAAAGACCGTTCCAAAGCAGTCTAGCTGCTTCGGAACGGTCTTTTCTTCTTTTATATTCGGGTGATTCTCCTATACGATAGCCCGCTTCTTGCTGACACGGTATGTCCGGCTCACTTCGTATAACTTACGAATTCGCGCCTTCGCCTTCTTTCTTCTCTGTGCCAGTTACTTGCATTCCAGCCTGCTTGTAGAATTCAGACTTCTTCGTATTGAACGATTTCGTATAGTCATTGAACTGGATCTTCAACTGCTCAACCTGGCTATAAGCCTCATTGCGATCAGATACAGCCTTCGTAATTGTCTTCAGCTTCGTATCCTTCTGCTTCAACTCGTTATACAAGGCTTGCTCTTGCTGAATCCATTTTCCATACTTCTCGTACATGGAAGTGAAGGTTTCGTAGCGCTTCACATATGCGTTATATGCCTCTGTTGCTTGCTTCTTCAAGCCTTCTTCCTTCAAATTGCTGATTGCGCCGTCGAGCTCACCCATCTTCTTGCGAGCGTCGTCCAGCATGCTCTTCAGTTGATCCATCGCCTGTGTCCGCTCTTCAAGCGACTTGCTCGAATTGTCGATCAGCGTCTGTACATTGCGATTGTCCTGCTTGCCCTGAGACAGGATGTTGTTGTATTGCTTGCTGTCCTTCGCTTCCAGCGTGCTCAGCGTCTTCACCGCTTCAGCAACGTCCGCTTCCGCTGCGGATGCCTTCTCGAAGCCTTCAAATATTTGTGTCGTCGGTGCAGCGCCGCATCCAGTCAAGCCAATAAGCAGAACGGATGCCAACGCGACAGCGGCGGTTAGCTTTTTCCAACTAGCCAATGTGTTAACCTCCTATCCCTATGCTACAATCGTTTGTCGTGATGGAAATTGCATACGAAATGCGCATTCGGGTCGTACACTTCGAACTCGTAGCCCTTGCTTTGAATGTAATCAATAATGGCTGGCAATGCATCTAAGGTCTGCTGACGATCATGAAGCAAAATAACTTCAACATCTTCCGTCAGACCTGCCTTTACTTGCTCTAGTACTCGATTTGGTTGACCGATATATTTCCAATCCCAGGAGTCGAGTGTCCAATCCCACATTTTAAACCCTGCATCTGCGATATCCTTACGGAATGACTCACCAATTTGCGGAGCGCTGCCATATGGGGCACGAATCATCGTAGGCTTGAAGCCTGTCAATTCTTCAACGATTCCCTGCGCTTCCTTGAATTCATTAATGAAATTCTGGGAGCCGCCGCTCTTGTACAGCTTCGCATAATCATGTGTCATACTGTGAAGTCCTGGGTAATGTCCATCTTTCATCATGCGCTTCACGGCATCCGGGTATTGTCTCATGTTATCGCCAAGCATAAAATAAGTAGCTTTAATATTATGCTTATCCAATAAGTCCATCATATCATTGGAATATTTGCTCGGCCCGTCGTCAAATGTCAAGTAAGCGACCTTGCGCGTTAAGCCGTTATACTCCTTCGGTGATTCCTTCTCTTGTGATACTTGTGCTGCTGTTCCAAATGGAACGACTTCTGTCACGATCAATTCGCTGCCAGATGCTGAGTCTGATCCGAGCAAGCTCTTCGCTCCAGCGTATATTCCGACGCCGACGGCGACAAGAAGCATGAGCAATACGGTGCGTCCAATTAACTTTTTGCGTTTTTTACGGCGACGGTTGCCGGCCGACACCACACCTCGATCCATCATTATCCTTATCCACTTCCTTCTAGCGACTTGTTTCGACAACTACTATAATATAAATCTACCATTAGGGCATTACAGAAACATTACAACTCACTATATTTTATCAAAAAATAGAGACAATGTTGTTACCATTTCAAGAAAATGGTTACAAGACTATGAAAAAGTTAACAAAAAGGCCCTCTGACCACGAAGAATCGGTACAGAGGGCCTATCTATGACAATGAAGCATATGCTCATATAGGCCATACGACCCTCCTAAGCCGCTTCATTTTACAAGTATGATGTCGCTGTTTACGGTTCAACACCATTTGCTATTGTTTGACTCAATTCGAAGTCCCACAGTAAGCACAATGGTCTCTTTTATCTATTTATTGCTCTTGATGCTCTTGATGCTCTTGCAGCTTTTACTTCTCCTCCTGCTTCGCCATCGCTGCCTTCAGCAGATCACCTAGACTGTTTCCGATTGACTCCTGCTTCTCGTATTTCTTAATCAAATTCCGTGTCTCATGCTTGCGCGCCTTGCCCCCGCCCTCTTCCAGCTTCTCTGTAATATTGCATGCGAGACATTGTACATACTTGCCTGCCTTGCCGATCTTGAACTCCATCTTCTTATGGCACTGCGGACAGCGGCGATTCGATAGCTGCTTCTCGTCAGAGCGCTTATATTCGCAAGACTTGCTGGAACAGATAAGGCGTGTTCCGCGTTTCGACTTCCGCTCCATCAGACGCGAACCGCATTCCGGGCAATGACGGTTCGTCAAATTATGCGGTTTGTACTCGGCGCTGCTCGTCTTCACTTCTTTGACCAACTGCTCGGTCATATCCCGAATCTGATTCATGAACGATGATGTGCGCGCTTCGCCGCGGGCAATGCGCTCCAACTCCCGTTCCCATCGTGCAGTAAGCTCGGGTGAACGCAGTTGTTCAGAGGTAAGGCGAATCAACTGCTCTCCCTTGCCAGTCGGTTGAAGTGAAGCTCCTTGGCGCTCAATCGTATCCGAAGATACCAGCTTCTCAATAATATCCGCACGAGTTGCTGGCGTACCCAGGCCGTGTTTCTCCATCTGTGTCAGCAAAGTCGCTTCCGTATAGCGTGCCGGCGGCTTGGTGCGGTCTCTGCGCGTCATGACCCGCTTTACCGCAAGCTTCTCCCCTTGCGTCAAGCTCGGGAGACGCTGATCCTTATTCCACGCCGATTGATTGTCGTGCTCTTGATCCTCATTCGAGGACGCATCGTCCCAATCGCCTTCATAGGCTTGGCGCCAGCCGCTGTCCAGCATCGTGCGGCCCTTCGCATATAGTCGTTCGCCGCCAATCTCGATGGTAACTGCGACTTGCTCGTACTTCGCCGCAGGCAGGAACAGTGCCAGATAACGCCGCGCGATCAGGTCGTACAGCTTGCGCTCATCTGTAGACAATGCTGACAACCGCAGCGGCTCATCAGTTGGAATGATCGCATGGTGATCCGTTACCTTGCTGTCGTCCACAATACGCTTCGTAACAGACAGACTGCCGCGTATGAGAGACTTCGCAACCACAGCATATGGACCGATCGCCATCGCGCTCAATCGCTCCTTCAATGTACCGACCATATCTGAGGACAAGTACCTGCTGTCCGTTCGCGGATACGTGACGAGTTTATGCTGCTCATACAGACGCTGCAGTACATTCGAGGTTTGCTTGGCCGAGAATCCATAACGGCGGTTCGCATCCCGCTGCAGTTCCGTTAGGTCATAAGCGAGCGGGTGCGGCTCACTCTTCGTAGACTTCTTCAGTTCCGTCACGACCGCTTGCCGACCATTCTGCAGCTTGGCTGCTGTTGCCTGCGCCGACTGTTCGTTGAAGATGCGGCCATCTCCATTCGTACCGCGCCATACCGCTTCGAAGCCGCCGCAATCGACGTGAATGGTGTCATATTCTTCAGAGCGGAAATTCTTAATCTCCTGTTCGCGCGACATCATCATCGCAAGCGTTGGCGTCTGTACACGCCCTGCGGATAATGGAGTCTCGAACTTGCAGGTTAAGGCGCGAGTCACATTCAAGCCGATCAGCCAGTCCGCCTCTGCCCGGCAGCGAGCAGATTCATACAGCCGATCGAATTGATTGCCTGGCTTCAGCTGACGGAATCCTTCCTTAATCGCCTTATCCGTCTGCGACGAGATCCAAAGGCGGCGGAACGGCTTGTTCCACTTCACCATTTCCATGACCCAACGTGCCAAGAGTTCTCCTTCCCGCGCGGCGTCTGTCGCAACGATCAGTTCCTTAATATCCTGTCGCTTGCACAGCTGCTGAACAACCTTGAATTGATGAGACGACTCCCGCAGCACCTTCAGTTTCATCTTCTGTGGGATCATCGGTAAGTCTTCCAGATTCCATGTCTGATACTTCTTATCATAGTCCTCTGGCTCCGCCAATCCAACCAAATGGCCTAATGCCCATGTGACAACATAGTCAGGCCCTTCAAAATATTGTTTATGAGACGTGCGGCATCCAAGCACCCGGGCAATCTCACGACCGACCGACGGCTTCTCTGCAAGTACGAGTGATTTCATACATCCATTCCTTCCCTTCATTCTGCTGCCCCTATTATAGCATGACCTTCAACCGACTTCTGGCTTCTGATATGATAAGTGTGTTGTGTTTAGCAATTTGCATGGCTTATATAGGGAAAGGAGAAACTAAAGTTATGTCGTTCAACGCCTTCCAGCTGAAGCTGCTTGCAGCCATGCTCATGACATTGGATCATATACAGGCATACTTTCCAGACTCCGTACCTCTCGCTTTTCATTGGCTCGGCCGTATATCAGCACCCATCTTTTTCTTCCTGCTTATCGAAGGCTATACATACACCCGCAATCGGAAGCGTTATATGCTCCGTCTTGCTGCTGGAGCTGCCAGCATGGCTATGGGAAGCACATTGCTCCTCCAGTTGCTGCCCGACGGCTCGATCCCGAACAATATTTTTCTATCGATGCTTGGGGCGCTAGTCCTACTGGCATCCTATGAATGGACGCTGCGTTCCGAATCCAGTGCTGCAGGATGGATGCTCTGTTGTGCGGTAGCCGCTGCTATGGTTGTTGGCGTCGAATTCAGCTGGCTAGCCGTATCCATGACCCTCGTGTTCTATTTGTTCCGTGGACGCAAGCGAGCGATGGCAATTGCATATATCACCTCGTCTCTCGTGTTCACAGTCGGGCTCGATTTGTTCGATATGTTCATTTACGGTGAGACAGCGATGTGGGTCAATGAATATAACTTGTGGACCTATTCGCAGTGGATGATGGTATTCGCCATTATTCCCATTGGGTTATACAATCAGCGCCGCGGGTATCAGTCCATGTGGGCCAAATATGGATTCTATTTGTATTACCCGCTCCATATCTGGATCCTGTATGCAGGCAGTATTATGTTTGAATGAAGGAAATCTATGAGCCAACACTGACTAGCTCCCATTCTACAGCGAATTAAGCCGGCATCTACGAACAACAACATCAGAATAGAATTGGAGGATTCAATGTGCGTTTGGATGGTTTCAAATTAAAACTGCTCGGCATGACGCTTATGCTGCTTGACCATATGAAGCAGTTTCTGCCGGATATGCCTATATGGTTCGGATGGCTTGGCCGCATTGTCGCTCCGATCTTCTTCTACTTCATTGTAGAAGGCTTCTTCCACACACGGAACCGAGGCAAATACATGCTCCGCTTATTTACATGGGCGGTCATTACCAAACTTGGCAGCACACTGCTTACGCTCGCCCTGCCAAGTGAGTCTGTCAGCATCATGAACAATATCTTCTTATCCCTACTGCTGGCGCTTCTTCTTCTAACTGCTATCGAATGGACGAAACAGTCTCGCAACTATGCGCTAGGAACCCTGTACATTATTCTTACTATTTTGGGCGGATCAATTACAGAAGCATCCATACTTGGTGTGGCCATGACACTGATCTTCTACCTGTTCCGCGAGCGCAAGGGACTGATGGCATTCGCATACGTAGTCGTAATGCTGCTTATCTCCCTAGGGCTCGGATCACTCGGCGTCCCAACTGAAGAAGTATTCTCCTATGACAATTTATTTGTTCTGAACTACCAGTGGATGATGATATTCGCAATTATCCCGATACTGCTCTACAACGGAGCACGTGGTTATCATGCCAAGTGGTCCAAGTATATGTTCTATGTCTTCTATCCGGCGCATATTTGGATTCTATATACAACCGGAATGCTCATTCGAGGATAAAGGGATTGGGCTATCTCCTCCATAGTTATTGAACTACCATGGAGCGGGGTAGCCCTGTTTCTGTTGAACGCTATTGGATGGATAACGTGAACAATGAAACACTATGATTTTTCACCTAAATACGACAGCAACCTTCCATTTGGATCGCCTTTGAAAGCACAGCTATCTTGTGTGCAGTTGTTGCGGATGTACAATCAGAGGTGCCACCACTCCTATTAGATTGTTTACAATTTAATTTTGCAAAATACAATTGCATCTATTCGTGTTCCATGCTATAACTATTACAACAACTATGCCACATTCCTTCCCTCACAGCTGTCACATGTTTGGCGTGACCGATTTGAAGGAATGAAGCATGTATGTACGTGTAAACTGCCATTCATCATTTCATCTCAATGATGACAACAAAGGAGAGAACGAATAATGACTACGGTATATGATTATTCCGTTAAGAAGCCTAATGGAGAAGTAACATCGTTGGATAGCTATGAAGGTCATGTGATTCTTATCGTCAATACTGCCAGCAAATGCGGCTTCACCCCTCAATTTACTGAGCTTCAGCAATTGTATGATCAGTATAAGGACAAAGGGTTGGTCGTTCTCGGGTTCCCTTGTGACCAGTTCGGCAATCAAGAGTTTGGAGACATGAAGGAGACGATGGAGTTCTGCCAATTGAATTATGGCGTCAACTTCCCTATGTTTGCGAAGGTAGATGTGAAGGGCGACAATGCAGAACCATTGTTCCAACACTTGGTAACAGAGAAGAAGGGGCTGCTGGGAAGCACTGATATTAAGTGGAACTTCACGAAGTTTCTCATCGACCGCAAGGGCATTGTCGTGAAGCGATACGCACCGCAGACGTCCCCATCTAAGCTGAAGGAAGATATAGAAGCCTTGCTGTAAGGCACAACAGGAGATGAAACCATGACTTCTAAGCCGGACAACACCATGCAGCCTAGCGACATGCTCAAGCTGGACCAACAGCTCTGCTTCGCCATCTACGCAGCATCCAAGGAAGTAACGAAGCTCTATCGGCCTATGCTGGAGAAGCTGGAGCTAACTTATCCACAATACATTACACTGCTTGCATTATGGGAGCAAGACAATGTCACCGTGAAGGAGCTTGGCCAGCAGCTGTTCCTCGACTCAGGAACATTGACACCTATGCTCAAGCGGATGGAGCAGCAGCAGTTGATTGAGCGGAAGCGGGGCGCACAGGACGAGCGGCATGTATTCATTACCTTAACGAATAAGGGACGTGACTTGAAGTCAGCTGCCAGCTGCATTCCAGCGGAGCTCGTCAGCAAGGCGGCTGGCGCCGATATTCCAGTTGACAGCTTGATGCGCAATCTTCAGGAGCTTACCGCTTATCTGCAATCTATCAACCATACGGGCGAATAGTTCGTTGACTTTTGGGAAAGATGCTATATAATGATATCAACAAATTAGATACGGTTATTCGCCAATGAAGAGCATCCAACTCGGAGGCGTTCTCGTCAAGGCGTCGGCTTGCCCGGCGTGCCCTAAGTGAACCGGCACCGCCCGTTACCGCGGAACCAAGAGGATCTTCAGCATGCTTCCGGTGTGCTGTCTGCTTACTTGCAGCGCTGAAGATCAAGTTGGGTGGCACCGCGAGCTAGCGCTCCTCGTCCCAATCGGATGAGGAGCGCTATTTGTATTTCTATTCGTACAACATCACTCGCGGTAAAGGAGACGGTTCACATGCTAGATATGAAATGGGTTCGCAATCATCCAGAAGAGGTGCAGCTGGCAGCTCAGCAAAAAGGAATAGACTTCAATGTTCAGGAACTGCTTGCATGCGATCAGCTTCGCCGAGAGCTGCTGCAGAACACGGATGCCTTGCGACAGGATCGCAATACCCTGACCTCCCGGATCGCAGCAGCGATGCGTCTAGGGGAACAGCAGAACGAAGTTGACACATGGAAGGCGCAAGTACGCCAATGCAACGACAAGCTCGCACAATTCGAAGCGAAGCTAACCGAGGCCGAGCAACAGTTCAGCCGCCTACAGCTGCTGGTGCCGAACATCACATCTGCAGATACTCCGGTCGGCGCTTCGGATGAGGATAATATAGAAGTGCGGCAGGTCGGGGAAATCCCCAGCTTCGAATACCCACTGCTTGATCATGTCGAGCTTGGCGAGCAGTTGGGCCTCTTCGATCTTCGCCGCGGGGTTAAGGTGGCAGGCTCTCGCGGCTACTATCTGAAAAATGCTGGACTGCTTCTTCATCGTGCTGTACAGCAGTTCGCACTCGACCTGCTCATGGATCATGGGTTCACTGTGATGGATGTTCCACTTATGGTTCGTCAGGACGCGCTCGTCGGTACCGGATTCTTCCCGCTTGGCGAGGATCAATGCTATGCCCTGCCGGAGGATGGCCTGTGGCTTGTCGGCACATCGGAAGTAAGCCTCGTCTCCTATTGCAGCAACGAAATTGTAGATGTCACCGAGCCGATTCGCATGGCTGGCGTATCTGCCTGCTTCCGGCGCGAGGTAGGCTCCGCAGGCCGAGACGTTCGCGGCCTATACCGCGTCCATCAATTTGCAAAGGTTGAGCAAGTCATCATTGCACCGAATGATGCCGAGATGTCGAATCAGCTGTTGGAGGAAATGGTAGGCTACTCGGAAGCCATCCTGCAAGCGTTGGAGCTTCCGTACCGTGTAATGGCAGTATGTACCGGGGATATGTCGCAGAAGACGCATAAGCAATACGATATCGAGACATGGATGCCATCGCGTCTTCAATTTGGAGAGACACATTCTGCATCGAACTTGCTTGATTTCCAAGCTCGCCGCTGCAACATTCGCTATCGCGACGAAGCGGGAGAGCTCCAATATTGCCATACGCTGAACAATACAGCAGTAGCCAGCCCACGCATTCTAATCCCACTGCTGGAGAATCATCAACAGGCTGATGGATCCATTCGCATTCCAAAAGCCCTTCAGCCGTATATGCGTGGTATGGAAGTAATCAAGCCGATATAATTACAAGAAGGCCGCTGGAGATCATACCTCCAGCGACCTTGCTTCCTTGCTTTATGGAAAATGCAGCCCTCTTCCCTTCCCCTTGCGGCGGCTGAACAAGCCTGCGATTAGGAACAACAGCACGACGAGCACAACTCCAATCGAGTCTACCGCGACGTCAATTGCATGTCCGGTTCGATTCGGGACGAAGCTCTGATGCCACTCATCGGATGCTGCATATGCAACAGAAATGACGGCGCCAATGACAATGGCCCTCCAACGTTCCCATCTCATAGCGAGCAGTGTTCGAATGACAAGAAAAGCTAATATCGCGTATTCCGTTACATGTGCTCCCTTGCGAATGAAAAACTCCACAAAATCATAAGGCTGCTTCCAAGTCACCAAGCCGCCATCATACGTAAACTCAATATGCGGCAGCCACTGCTCCAGTATCGGCAGCGGCAGCCAAGCCGCGAGTGTCGGCCGTAGATCTTGATCCGCATACGTCTGGGAAGACTTATAGAAAATAAAAGCCATCCATGCTACTGTGGCAAGCAGCCACCATACCATTTTCTTATTCCGTACCTTCATGTGTACTCCTTCCTTACATGCGCTCCTCCAGGAGAGGTCGCACATCCGTCCGCTTCTCTCCTCGAATAGACATTACTGCGTCAGCATTTGATCGCAGCTTCATCTTCACCTCGAACTTGCCAAGCTCCGTCGAACGGCCTTGCGCGTCTATTTTACCATACGTAACGAAATCCTCTACGGGGAAGGAATGACGGAAGTATACCATCGCTGAGCCGAAGTCTGGCTTGCTTCCGATTTCTTCAATAACCTTATCCGCAGTCGTACCTGTTCTCCCCTGCCATATAACCTCAGCCAATCCGTCCTCTGAAATCTCAATGATGCTTGTAACATCCTTAATATGATAGCGGTAGCGAAGCGCCTCCCCTTCTGGGAACACAATGGTCGCCTCGAAACCTTCTGACCGCGGCTTGATCTCCCGGTTCGGATAGACGAGCGGCAGACGCAGCGCTTCCTGTCGGGCTATATCCAGGTCTCCCGCCCGTATCAACTCGTCACGCTTCACCCGCTCCGGTGTGCGAATGATGGCGGCTCTCTTCTTCACATCCCACTTGACCTTGCCGCCGAGCGCTTCACTAATGAATCGCAGCGGTACATAAGTATGGCCCTCTATTATTCGAACAGGGGCATCAAGCGCCACCTTTTTCCCATTTACCCAAGCGATAGGCTGTTCCGCAACCAGCTTAATCGTACGTGATTTATCGGCAGAGTATACCCATACCGTTTTGGCAGCTGAATCCCATTTGTAGGTGATATCCTGCATGCCTTTATTGCCATCCTGAATGAAATAGCTATAATCATCAAATGCAAACAGCGGAACGACGATATGCTGCTGATCCCATCGCCACTCCGTTATATCGTATCCATTGAAGTACACCTTCGTCTGCTGTTTAGCGGATGGTGCTGCTTGTTCGGCCTGTGCCTGCATTGAGGAACCGAACCATACCAACATGCTTATCATGATGAGCAGCCACTTTCTCATATTCGTTCCGCTCCTTTCACAATCTTTACTTTCCTTAGGGATTCTACTTCTTTAGACATATCCCTGCTAGAAAAAGTTTCAAATTTCGACGAAAGACGAGGATAATGAGGCTCCAATCCTTACTATGTTAGCAACATTTAATGTCTTGTAAGGAAGCATGCAAATGAACAATCACTGTTCAATTTCTTCTGATGACCTAGCAATGATAGTATGCTTATGTCCTTCGAACGAAATCTGCATAGTACATCGCCAAAAAAGCTCTGTCATTCGACAGAGCTAGTTCGAACATAATTTGTTATTCATACCACTATCGTTCATGTGCCATGCTTGCTATTTCTTCATTGCACATCGCAGCATCCATTTGCGTTCCTTGCGCTTCATATATCGAGGCAGTCCCCGGTAAATATGGATACCCTCTTCCCATGCCTTCTTCGCATCTTCCTTCTGCCCCATCTGCTCATACAACACACCAAGCCGATAGTAAGCTTCGCAAGAGGAAGCGTGAATATCTTGAAAAGACTGCAAGTAAGCTACAGCCTTCGCCTTATCCGCATTGGAATATATCGCAGCGAGCCGCAAATAGGGCTGCCCGTATTTAACTCGGGGATTCAATTCTAATGCGCGAACAATAGCCGCTTCTCCCAATTCGTTGTCCCCTGTATGTAAATAGCAGGTTCCTAGATCATCCCAATACTCTGCTGATTGCTCCATTCGCTCCTGCAATGGTTCGAGATATTCGCGCGCTTCACGATAGCGTTTGCGTTCCATCAGCAGCCTTGCTAGTTCATGCTTGGATGATACATCGTGGGGATTCGCCACCAGCTGCTGCCGGAGCTTCGAAGTCCGACTCCATCTCTTAAGCGGTTGGAAGATACTCGGGGATAATCCAATGAACTGCCGATCAACGAAGTATACAATCATTAGCAATACGATGATCGCAAGAAATGGATTGCCAAGCAGCCAAGTAAGCATTCCGAAGGCTAGTAATTTACTCAACGTTGTTTCACACCCTCTACTAAGGATGCAACTATCATACCATATTTTGGGAACCAAAAATAGAATAGATTCTCTTCCTTGCAAATGATGCTGTCACCATCGATAATAACGGTATTACACAACACCCCCTGCTTATTACAGGGATATGGAGAGGAGCTACACATGATGATCATACGTACAGAGAAAGAAAAAATGATAGCAGGCGACATGTATATGGCCGCAGATGAAGAGCTAGTTAGAGATCGTGAACAAGCGAGACGCCTAACCCGCATGTACAACCAAACGATCGAAACAGACTATAGCGAACGAACAGAAATACTTCAAAAGTTATTCGGTGCCGTTGGTGAAGGCGCATACATTGAACCTACCTTCCGCTGCGATTATGGCTATAACATTTATCTTGGCAAAGGATTCTATGCGAACTTCGACAGTGTAATGCTGGATGTATGCGAGATTCACATTGGGGACAACTGCTTCCTCGCACCAGGCGTTCATATCTATACAGCGACTCACCCATTGGATCCCATGGAGCGAATCTCCGGCGTTGAATTCGGCAAGCCAGTTACAATTGGAGATCGCGTATGGATTGGCGGTCGCGCGGTCATTAATCCAGGCGTCAATATCGGCAATAATGTTGTTGTGGCATCCGGTGCAGTGGTTACGAAGGATGTACCAGACAACGTTGTCGTCGCTGGCAACCCTGCACGAATTATTAAGCATATTGAAGTCTAGCACGATGATAGAACAGGCTCCGAACCAGTAAAGTTCGAGGCCTTCATTGCTTTGTAATGGGACATATGGACGCTCCGATAAAGGATAAATCCCCCTTACCAGCAACCCATTTGCTAAAATCGCAAAAAGAGCCTTTCCTGAACGGAAAGGCTCTCTGTCATCATGTATGAATTGTCTTATACCTGAAGCAGCGTCAAAATAATGGACGTTAATCCGAAGCACAGATTGACTAAGCACAACACGGCCACTACCTGCTTCTGATTCAGACCTCCTGCCAACAGCCGGTAATGAGCTTGCGTAGCATCGGCTTTGTAAACAGGCTGGCCATTCAGCATCCGACGGATGACAACGAATACGTTATCAAGAATCGGAACACCTAAGGCCAAAATCGGAATGAACAAGGACAATACGGTCGCCTGCTTGAAGGCACCATCCAAGGCAATTACGCCGAGAATAAAACCTAAGAATGTCGCACCTGCATCCCCCATGAACACCTTCGCCGGCGGCTTGTTAAATCGTAAATAGCCAATGGATGCTCCCACGAGAATAATGGCCATCATCGCAGATACATTCTGCCCTTGCGCAAGTGCTACTGCGAACAAAGTTCCACCTGATATCGCTGTTAATCCACCTGCCAGACCATCCATTCCATCCGAGAAGTTAATCACGGTTGTTACACCGAAGATCCACATCACAGTCAAGATGCACTGCAGCCATGCAGGCAAGTTTACGAACTCATGCGTGAATGGGTTCGTAAAGCCTTCGAAGGTAATTCCTGATAGATATACGATAACTGCTGCGCATATTTGCACGAGCAGCTTCGGCAGTGCTGGAAATTCCTTGCCATGCGTCTTGTACCAGTCATCAACGGTGCCGATTGCAAGAATCAACAGCCCTCCGCTAATAATCGCGATGGACTCGATCGCAGAATTCCGGACAAAAATAACATAGGCTACAATAAATGCGATAAATATGGCAATGCTCGCCGTAAGAGGGATCGGCTCCCGATGAATTTTCCGTTCATTATCCGGCATGGGCTTGTCTACAAAATCAATCCGGAATGCAAGCTTGCGCAGTGGAGGTATCAAAAACATCACGATACATGAAGAGATCAGAAAAGCTAATAAATAATACATACCTTCCTCCTGTAATCATGCGTTAATCAGACATAATCAGTGATCTTACTGAAACATACTTTGCAACTATAACTCATATTATCATGAATAATAGCGGATATTGAAATTAAATTTTTTTTATCTAGGTCCTGTCACACCGAAAACTCCCGTTTATAGGCTTGGCACAACTTCCTGTGCTATCATTACGGTAAGCAGCATACACATCAACCCTAAAGTTAATATGTGAACAATATAGAAAGGTGTGAGTCTTCTGCAATATCGCAAACTGGGCAAGACAGGAATGAAGGTGTCGGTTATCGGCGTAGGTACTTGGCAATTCGGCGGGGAATGGGGACATGATTATACCCAATCAGAAGTTGATCGTATCCTACATAAAGCGAAAGATCTTGGCATTAACTTCATTGACACGGCTGAATGCTACGGAGACCACTTGTCTGAATCATTCATTGGGGATTACTTAAGCCGGGACAACCGCGAGGATTGGGTCGTGGCAACGAAGTTCGGACATCAATTCCATTCCCACTTGAATCGGACGAATCAATATGGCGCGCCAGAAGTGTTGAAGCAGCTTGATGATTCCTTGCGTGCACTCAAGACCGAGTACATCGATTTATACCAATTCCATTCGGGCGATGACGAGGCGTTCAACAATGACGCGCTCTGGACCATGCTGGACAAGCAGAAGGAAGCAGGTAAAATTAGCCATATCGGTCTATCCTTGAACAAAAGCAACAGTATGCATCAGACTACCAATGCAGCCGATATAGGCGCAAGCGTCATTCAAGTCGTCTATAACCGACTTGATCGAGGCCCCGAGCAGGATGTGTTCCCTTCCTGCACTCATCAGAACCTGGGCGTTCTTGCACGTGTTCCACTCGCTAGCGGCTTGTTAAGCGGCAAATACAAGCCAGGCACATCCTTCGCCGACAATGATGTACGGCATCGCCATGAGCAGCAGTTCATTGATGACCGTCTGCAGCAAGCCGAGTACATTCGACAGACCGAGGTACCTGAAGGAGTAAGCTTGGCAGAGTGGGCGCTCGCTTGGTGCTTGCGTCATGACGCGGTTACAAGCGTCATTCCAGGCTGCAAGAACGAAGCCCAAGTCGAGGCCAATGCGAGAGCTGCACGACTCGTAACTGCGGATCATCCGCAGCTCTGGCAGAACTAATTTCGCCAATACCCTGTACCATCCGCATCCGCGAATAGTGCGGCATCAGCAGACGAGAGGCATGCATGCCTCTCGTTTTTTGCGCATTAAGATGTGCCTCTCTTCGCTTTCTACAGCTTGCCGATGTTTAGGAAGTTCAACAAAATGTGTGATAATTTTAATATTTTTTCGTAAATTACTTACTTTATTATAGTTAATATGATATGATTCTTTTACTACCAATTTAACGGACGATAAATGAACCAGGAGATGATACATATGCACGATGTAGAAACGATCGTTAAACAAAGACGTTCCGCGAACAAGTTCTTGAAGGATGTCGAAATCTCGGAAAAGGAACTTACCGAAATGTTCTCGCTCACGAAGTTCGCTCCATCCGCCTTCAATCTGCAACATACACATTATGTGGCAGTTACGGATAAAGACAAAATGAATATGCTGTACGAGGCTGCATACAAACAATATAAAGTGTTGACCGCATCGGCTGTCATAGTTGTACTCGGTGATATGGATGCCTATAAACATGTTGCCGCCATGAATGAGGGGCTGCTCAATCTTGGTGTCATCAGCCAACAGGAATACGATCAAATCGTAAGCAGTACTACGGATTTTTATCTCAATCGCGGGGAATCCTTCCGTCACGAAGATGCCGTACGCAATGCCAGCCTCTCTGCCATGCAGCTCATGCTTATTGCCAAGGATAAGGGCTGGGACACTTGCCCGATGATTGGCTATGATCCGGATAAGGTTCGCAGTGCGCTCAACGTCCCTGATCATCTCGTCCCCGTTATGATGATCACCATTGGCAAGGAGGATACCTCCAGCCAGCGCCCACGCGGATATCGCAAGCCTGTTCACGAATTCGTTACATTCCAATCTTTCTAAGCTTCCAAATCCATAATGAAGAAAGCTTCCCGAAACAAGCCATCTCGGGAAGCTTTTTTAGGTTTGCGATTGTTGTGGACGACCAACACGATAACAATCCCATGCAGGAGAGCCTATTGGCTCTTCCACATGGGATGATGAATGGACTTACTTTTTCAATTTGCGATTATTGAACCAGAGTGGAATGCGGAACACGAGATTGATGAATAAGACGACGAAGACAAGCACCGCTGCTGCCTTATCGGCAATCTGACTAGCATCCTCTACAATTGCTTCGGATTGCACATACCAGAGATGAACGGCAAGTGTTTCGCCCGGGGAGAACAGATTGAAGTCCCACATCTCTCCGGAAGTACTCAAGCCCGCAGTAAGAATAATAACCGCTGATTCACCAAATGCACGACCAGCTACCAAGCATATGCCCGTAATAATCGCTTGAAGTGCTACAGGAAGAACTACTGTCCGAATCGTCTGGAACTTCGTTGTGCCAAGTGCATAGGCTGCATTGCGCAGATCGACCGGCACATCGCGGATCGCTTCTTCCGTAACGCGGCACAGCATAGGCAGGTTAAGGAATGCCAAGCTTACTGCCCCGCCTAGTATTGTAAGTCCAATTTGGAAGTACTCTGCAAAGATTGCGAGTCCAAGCAAGCCGAACACAATCGAAGGAACGGATGATAAGGATTCCACGCACATGCGAAGCCCTTCTGTAAAGCGATTTGCAGGCGCATATTCCGCCATATAGATACCTGCCCCAACTCCAATTGGAACGGAGATTAGCAAGGACAAGATCAAGATGTAGAACGAGTTGAACAATACAGTGCCGATACCGCCACCCGCATCCATCTCTTCCGGAACCTTCATTAAGAATTCCAAGGTGATGCCTGGCAGCCCCTTGCTCAATATGGTGTACAGCAGCCAGAAGATCAGCATCAGCACCGCTATTCCTAACGCATAGAACAGCCCTGTAGCCACCTGATTGTACAGCTTGGCGCGATTGTTTTGGCCGCTTGCTGTGAACGAACTCATGCGCGAGGGCCCCCTCTCTTGCTAATGAAGCGAATAACGACAATCAGCAGGAAGGAGATGAGCAGAAGCAGGAATGCCATCATATGAAGCGCGTAGTTCCATGTTGAGTCGAACTCCACGTTCGAGATTTGCATGACGATGTTGCTCGTAAGAACCGCAGTTGGCGTGAACAACGAATCGGCAAGCTGTGCCGTATTCCCGATAACCATAACAACGGCCATCGTTTCTCCAATTGCACGGGTCATACCCAGAATAATTGCTGCAACAATCCCCCGCTTCGCAGCCGGGAGTACAACTCTCATAATGACCTGCAAGCGGGTGGAGCCTAGCGCATAAGCCGCTTCCCGATATTTCTTCGGTACGGCTGCAATCGCTTCGTCACTGACCCGACATATGGTCGGTAATATCATAAGGGATAGAACGAGCGCGGCTGCCAGCAAGCCGTCTCCCAAGTTCTCCCCTGTCCATTCACGAATAAGTGGTATTAATACGGTCAATCCAAGATATCCATACACAATGGAAGGAATCCCAACCAGCAAGTCGAGCACTGGTCGTACGAACCTTTTGAACCACATTGGAGAGATCTCCACAAGCAGAACGGCCATACCAACAGAAATAGGAACGGCAATCACCAGGGTTAGCCCTGTTAATATCAGCGTGTTAATGATAAATGCACCGGCCCCGAATTTCCCATCTTCCGGCGTCCAATCAAGTGATAAGAAGAAATCTGACAGCGAGATGTCGCGGAAGGTCAAGATTCCCGTCTTGCCAATGAAGAAGATGACCAGTCCGAGCACAACACATAAAGCTAAAATGCACAGCAGGAATAAGTACTGGAACAGGCGGTTCGTAAATCGTACCCGTGCATAACGATCGAACCGGCTTTTCTTGGATGTAGTTAGGATATTGGCTCCGGCTACCGGTGCCAGCTCTTGAACAGGCGTGCTCATTCTCGTTCCCCCATAGAACAACCAGCCCCCGTCTTCCTGAGGGCTGGCCGTGAATGAAATCTCTTACCGTGAATCGTTCAACTTACTTCATTGCGGAAATCGGGATGAACTTCAACTTTTTCAACGAACCTTGTTGGAACTTCGCGCTTTGAATGTACTCAATGAATGCTTTTGTAGCGCCAGTTGGTTGACCTTTTGTCATGTAGTAGCCATATGCCCATACAGGGTACTTGCCTTTGATTACGTTGTCTGTGGAAGCTTCTACGCCGTTGAATTTAACAGCTTTAACATCACTATTCACGTATACAAGATCGATGTAGCCGATTGCGTTAGGTGTTGTTGCAACAGCTGTCTTCATGTCGCCGCTGGAACCAACTTCTTTGTAGTTGTCCTTCTTCTTCGTAATGTCGCCGCCATCCAATGCTTTCAATTGGTAGTTAACGCGCGTACCGGAACCGAAGGAACGAGTGATAACAACGATATCCGCGTTGTCGCCGCCAACATCTTTCCAGTTCGTAATTTTACCAGAGTAGATGCCTTTCAACTGTTCAGTCGTCAGGTTGTCTACTTTTACGTTTTTGTTCACGATTGTCGCGAATGGAATTACCGCTACTTTGTGAGCCACTTGACCTTCGAATGCTTTGAATCCTGGAACGTCCATGCTTGCATCCCAGTCGCATGCGCCGATTTCAGCGATGCCTTTCTTAACAGCTTGTGGTCCAGTGATGGAGCCTTTACCGGAAGCTGCAACTTTCACTTTTGGATGCAGCTTCTGGAACTCCTTCGCTGCTTGCAATGTCATTGGCAACAATGCCGTTGAACCATTGATTGTTACTTTGCCTTTCAATTCGTCCTTAGCCAGAGCTGTAGACGCTCCTCCAAAAGCTGAAGATACAAGGAATAAAGATGCGAGAATTGCCAAAGATGCGATTTTAAATTTTCTCATTGTTATTGCTCTCCCTTCGGAACTGTTTATTTCGTTAACGTAACCGCTTGATTATTAGCTACCAATTTCACTTGTCCATCCTCGATAACCGCAACTTGAGAACCGTCTGCGGAAGGGAATACTTCAGTAATCGCACCTTCAGTTGTATACAGCTTCGACTTGGAGCCATCTGCCTTCACCACATAGATGCTCGACTTGCCGTCTTTCTCTGTTGCAGCGATAATCAATTGGCCCTTCGCAGAAATAACAGCAACGGATACATCTAAATCAGCTACGAGATCCGATACCTTCTTCTCCTTCGCTTGAACAACCTTCAGTACGCTGTTCTCTACCTTACCCTCTGTATCACCACTCACATAGACAGCTCTTCCGTCTGGCAGCAGGTTCGGATACAGCTTGTTGTCCGACGTAGTTGTCAGCTGAACCGGCTTCGCATCCTTCGCAGTCAGATCCAGTGTGAACAACTGGGAGCCTGCTCCGGAGAAGTCGATGGATAAGGAGTCTTCTGTGCTATCCTTGTCATTTTTCGCTACGCCTGTAATGTTAACTGCGTACAGAACCGTCTTGTCATCTGCCGACAGGCGGATGTCCGACTTGTTTTCTACTTTATCAGCCAGCACGCTTGTAATCTTACCGCTGTCTACGTTCACGTATGCGATTTTCTCTTGCTTGTCCCCTTGTACGAAGTACACTTTTTTACCGTCTGCGGACCATGTCAGATCGGTCTTTACGGAAGTATCTTTACCAATTGCCTGTGCAGTTCCAAGGCTCAGATCCATCAAGTACAATTGACTGGACTCATCCGTAAATACGCCCCACTTCAGGTCAGGCGATACTGCTGTGTTTGCTGCGTTCTCATTAGAAGTCAATGCATCGTATATCCGGTATGTAGAATTCCATTTATACAATTGAACCGTTCCATCAGATTCGCGAGCTGCTATCACTTCACCGTTGCTGTTCACGCGCGGGGAGCTGAAATCTCCCTCGAGAGGCTTCACACTAACAACATCCAGCTTGCTGCCGGAACCAGATACTTCTCCGCCAAGTGCTTCAACAAGTGCGTTAAGCTCCGCGTAGATAACACCTTTTTGCTCTAACGGTGCAACTGAGAAGTTCTTCGTAGCGCCATCAACTTCATAAGCGCCCGAGTTCAATCGAACCGTAATCGTCTGCGCTGGGTTGCCACCAACGAGTGTAATTCCGCTCTTGCTTTCTTGGATATCTGCGCCAAAAATATTGGCGATGTCGCGAACGGAGTACAATACCGTTCCTTTGACATTCAGTGTGCGAATATTGCTGCTTACACCATCAACCCCGATTGACAGATTGGATGCTTTTGCTGCTTCCTTCGTCACTGCTGCGATGCTTACTTGCCCTTTGTTTGCTTCCGCTGCGCTGACAGCACTAGTAGAAATGATCGTAGATAGTGCGAGCGACGTTGCGATGACCGTTAACATGTTACGATTCATGTCTTCACCCTTTTCTCATGGCAATAGGTATTGCAATAGGCTTCTGGAAGTATTTTCACATACGAATGTTAACGGGAATCGTGAGTAATATTTTGGAATTGTAAATTTTCGGATTTACGCAAACAAAAAAAAAGCAGCCCTGATTACCCAAGGCCGCCTGCTCCGAATTCTCACATTTTTCGTTCACTCTACATACATTGCCTGCAGTTCGCTCTCTCTGCCAGATTTACACCTAATCCCTTATTCATTAATCCATTGATAGAACCATATCTCGAGTTCATCGTGTCGCTACTTCTTCTTGATGTACAGCATTGTATTGCCGCCGCGCATGAATTCATAAGGAACCGTACGTTCCTGTACCTCACAGCCAAGATGCTTGGCCTGCTCGATCACGATGTCTACTTGAGGTGGCCGCTTCCCTGCCAAGTCAATCAACGGGAAAATTCGTACTTCCTCCTTCGCTACACGAAGCAGCTCAACGAGCGTATTGCGGTGAAACGCTTCATCCAGCCGATCTCCGTACATGAAGAGGAAATGTGCGGAGAGAACCACATCAAACTCTCCGTCCTCGAAAGGGAGAGACGGAAGAGTCGCATGAACATACCGATGCGGTTCTTCTCGTCGATGTACTGAGCAGTCCCGCAATGCTTGCAAACGATGGGCTCGCAAGCCATCGATATCACCGAAGAACCCCCACTCGTATTGTTCCGCAGCTTGTGCCATCTGCTCCATCGCATGCGCTACATCCTGTATTCCCTTCCGCTGCAAATCATCAGCAGCATATTCATATGCGATGTCGCATGCCATAACATCAATCCCTTGACGAACTGCCGCTGCGGTGAAGGAACAAGCCCCTGATGGGCAGTCTAGTAAGCGCTTCCCTTGCAGATCTTCGATGTTCAAGTCGAACATGCTGATATATTCATCGTAGGTTCGCCCGATAAATACGATACGCTCCAAATCAAGCTTCATAGCTCTGTCATTCTGTTCAATCCCTGGCATCTTCATCTCTCCCACCTTTTATTCATTTACATCTGCTTGGAATAGGGGCCTAATTGATTCGCCGTAAAACGATATGGGGAGTTCGGATTCTTGAGCCACATATTCCCCTTCACGATCAAGACATATACGGCAGCAAGGAAGTAAACCGTTCCTATGATCCAATCAGATGTATGGACAATTCCTGTCGTTCTAATATGAAAAACATACCAGCACCCAACAGGGATATGCAAGACTAACACAGAGAAGAGTCCGGGATTGTAGAGAGATCCTGCCTTACAATTTGCGAAAATACCATGCCAGATTAATTGAAAGAACCCCATGAACATGGGAGCGAGACCAAGCCATATCACATCAGGGAACAAGACGGGCAGCAAATAAAACCCATAAGCAATAATCAGGTTAATAATCATAGCCGAATGCGGGTTCAGCGGATAATTGTGAGGATGCTTGCTCTTGAATAGAACTGCATTGAACAAGCCCCCGAAGTATCCGGGCCACCGATATTCTTCGAATTGGTGAACCAGAATCGCCACGAAGCTCAACCACAGCATCACCGTGATGTCAGGAATCGCAGTTCCTCTTACCAACAAATAGATACACACCATGACAGCAACAACCATACCAAGATCCTGCCAATACTTTCTGAGAACATCCATCTCGATTGCCTCCTATTCGCAGGGACACAGCCTCTGCATATGTAATGGACTTCATCATCATTACAAGGTTGCTAAGTTCAAGAACGAGTCACCTCTGGAATTGCATCATTCAAGCAAATGCAAAAAATTCATGATTGTAATCTTGAATCTCGATGGAAATAGCGTGCAAACAACAAGTCAATCTGTGCTTCGACAGACGCAACTGCCACTCCCGTACCCGATTCAAGCAGAGGCTTCATTAATACGGGGAGAAATACGGCCCCGAA
>Ga0209566_100466_pt1 | contig 29125 bp, 23 predicted proteins | sample Araplavi_mTSA_r2_2_FD_184287 | JGI IMG/M metagenome (GOLD analysis project Ga0209566, IMG submission 184287) | Arabidopsis root microbial communities from North Carolina, USA - plate scrape CL_Cvi_mTSA_r2 (SPAdes) (version 2) | ecosystem: Host-associated > Plants > Roots > Endosphere | place...
GCGCGGCACGGGCCTGATGAGCCACATCTTCGACTCGTACGCACCGGTCAAGGATGGTTCGGTCTTCGAGCGCCGCAACGGCGTGTTGATCTCGCAGGACGACGGCGCTGCCGTGGCCTACGCACTGTGGAAGCTGCAGGATCGCGGCCGCATGTTCGTGAAGCCGGGCGATGCGCTCTATGAGGGCATGATCATCGGCATCCACAGCCGTGACAACGACCTCGTCGTGAACCCGATCAAGGGCAAGCAGCTGACCAACGTGCGCGCGTCGGGCACCGACGAAGCCGTGCGCCTGGTGCCGCCGGTCCAGATGTCGCTCGAGTACGCGGTCGAATTCATCGACGACGACGAGCTCGTCGAAGTGACGCCGCAGTCGATCCGCCTGCGCAAGCGCTTCCTGAAGGAGCACGAGCGTCGCCGCGCGAGCCGCGAAGGCGCGGTCGACTAAGCATCGATCGTTCCCGTGCAGGACGAGAAAGGCCGCCTTCGGGTGGCCTTTTTTGCATCTGCCTGATGTGCATCGGGGGCGCTGCAAAACACTGTTCCCGCGGGTTGTGGCAATCCGGCAAAACCCCGTCGCGCGGTGCTTTCAGGCACATTTCGCCGTGAACTCCGGTATCGGTTCTGTGATATGCTGCGCGCACGCAAGTTTTAGGTCCTTCCAAGCAAGACTTGATTCGCAATCCGCTAAACGGTCAGGCCGTGTCGCGGAAGGTTGAGTAACCCGCTATTTCTCGAGAAGCTCGAAGAAAGGTGAGCGTAAAATGTCAGATGTAATGAAGCAGTTTCAGCTGAACTCCTATCTGTTCGGCGGCAATGCTTCGTACGTTGAAGAACTGTACGATGCATACCTCAACAATCCGGCATCGGTGCCGGAGAACTGGCGAGAGTATTTCGACGCGCTGCAGAACGTGCCTGCAACGGACGGCTCGAATGCCAATGACGTCGCTCATTTCCCGATCGTCGAATCGTTCGCCGAGCGTGCGAAGGCCAATGCCTTCATCCCGCGCGAAAGCAGCACCAACCTTGCTGCAGCGCGCAAGCAAGTGCACGTGCAGTCCCTCATCAGCGCTTATCGCTTCCTTGGCTCGCAATGGGCCAATCTCGATCCCCTGAAGCGTCGCGAACGTCCCGCCATTCCCGAACTCGAACCCGCGTTCTACGACTTCTCCGAAGGCGACCTCGACCAGACGTACAGCGCAAGCAACCTGTATTTCGGTTTCGACCAGGCTTCGTTGCGCGACATCGTCAAGGGCCTGCGTGACACGTACTGCGGCACGATCGGCGCCGAGTACATGTACATCAGCGACCCGGAACAGAAGCGCTGGTGGCAGGAGCGTCTGGAATCGACCCGTGCGACGCCAAACTTCTCGGCAGACGAGAAGAAGCACATCCTGAATCGCCTGACGGCCGCCGAAGGCCTCGAGCGTTACCTGCATACCAAGTACGTCGGCCAGAAGCGCTTCTCGCTCGAAGGCGGCGAAAGCTTCATCGCGGCGATGGACGAAGTCGTCCAGCACGCGGGCAAGCGCGGCGTGCAGGAAATCATCATCGGCATGGCGCACCGCGGCCGCCTGAACGTGCTGGTCAACACGCTCGGCAAGATGCCGGCCGACCTGTTCGCCGAATTCGAAGGCAAGCACGTCGACGACCTGCCGGCAGGTGACGTGAAGTACCACAAGGGCTTCTCGTCGGACGTGTCGACGGAAGGCGGCCCGGTCCACCTGTCGCTCGCGTTCAACCCGTCGCACCTCGAAATCGTGAACCCGGTGGTCGAAGGTTCCGCGAAGGCGCGGATGGACCGTCGCGGCGACGAAGACGGCCTGCAGGTGCTGCCGGTGCAGATCCACGGCGACGCGGCCTTCGCTGGCCAGGGCGTCGTGATGGAAACGCTGAACCTCGCGCAGACGCGCGGTTACGGCACGCACGGCACGCTGCACATCGTCATCAACAACCAGATCGGCTTCACGACGTCCGACCCGCGCGACGCGCGCTCGACGCTGTACTGTACCGACGTCGTCAAGATGATCGAGGCGCCGGTGCTGCACGTGAACGGCGACGATCCGGAAGCCGTGATCCTCGCGACGCAGATCGCGATCGACTACCGGATGCAGTTCCACAAGGATGTCGTGATCGACATCGTCTGCTTCCGCAAGCTGGGTCACAACGAGCAGGACACGCCGGCGGTCACGCAGCCGCTGATGTACAAGAAGATCGCACAGCACCCGGGCACCCGTGCGCTGTACGCCGAGAAGCTCGTGCAGCAGGGCGTGATCACCGCGGAAGACGCCGACAACTACGTGAAGGCGTACCGCAAGGCGATGGACGACGGTCACCACACGGTCGATCCGGTCCTGTCGAACTACAAGAGCAAGTACGCGGTCGACTGGGTTCCGTTCCTGAACCGCAAGTGGACGGATGCAGCCGACACGGCCGTGCCGCTCGCTGAACTGAAGCGCCTGGGCGAACGCATCACGACGGTCCCGGAAAACTTCAAGGTTCACCCGCTCGTCGAGCGCGTGATCAACGACCGCCGCAACATGGCGCGTGGCGACCAGCCGCTCGACTGGGGCATGGGTGAACACCTCGCGTTCGCGTCGCTCGTCGCATCGGGCTACTCGGTGCGCCTGACGGGCCAGGACTCGGGCCGCGGCACGTTCACGCACCGTCACGCGGTGCTGCACGACCAGAACCGCGAGCGCTGGAACGACGGCACGTACGTGCCGCTGCAGAACATCGCCGACGGTCAGGCGAAGTTCACGGTGATCGACTCGGTGCTGTCGGAAGAAGCGGTGCTGGGCTTCGAATACGGTTACTCGACCGCCGAGCCGAACACGCTCGTGCTGTGGGAAGCGCAGTTCGGCGACTTCGTCAACGGTGCGCAGGTCGTGATCGACCAGTTCATCTCGTCGGGCGAAGTGAAGTGGGGTCGCGTGTCGGGTCTGACGATGCTGCTGCCGCACGGCTACGAAGGCCAGGGTCCGGAACACTCGTCGACGCGTATCGAGCGTTTCCTGCAGCTGTGTGCCGATCACAACATGCAGGTCGTTCAACCGACGACGCCGGCGCAGATTTTCCACCTGCTGCGTCGCCAGATGATCCGCCTGTTCCGCAAGCCGCTGATCGTCGCAACGCCGAAGTCGCTGCTGCGCCACAAGGAAGCCGTGTCGGACCTGTCGGAGCTCGCGAAGGGTTCGTTCCAGCCGGTGCTGGGCGAAACCGACGGCGGCATCGACGCGAAGAAGGTCAAGCGCGTGCTGGCATGCTCGGGCCGCGTGTATTACGACCTCGTCGCACATCGCCGCGAAGCGAAGGCGAACGACGTCGCGATCATCCGTATCGAGCAGCTGTATCCGTTCGCGCACAAGCAGTTCGAAGCCGAAATGAAGAAGTACGAGAACGCGACTGAAGTGGTCTGGGTGCAGGACGAGCCGCAGAACCAGGGCCCCTGGTTCTACGTCGAGCACCACCTGAAGGAAGGCATGAAGGAAGGGCAGAAGCTGGCATACAGCGGCCGTCCGGCTTCGGCCTCGCCGGCGGTTGGCTACTACGCGAAGCACTACGAGCAGCAGAAGGCCCTCATCGAAGGTGCTTTCGGCCGCCTGAAGAGCGCATCGATCGCGAAATAACCGACGGAAGCGAAACGGGAAGGCGCAGCGCGCTTTCCCGTCTCCTTTGGCCCGCCGGGCGCGCTGCGCGCCGCACCGGCCGAAGGAATCGCACGAACCTCGTCATTACCCAGATTAAGCATCCAGGAAAATCACATGGCTATCGTAGAAGTCAAAGTCCCCCAGCTTTCGGAGTCGGTTTCGGAAGCCACCATGCTGCAGTGGAAGAAGAAGCCGGGCGAAGCAGTCGCGCAGGACGAAATCCTGATCGAACTCGAGACCGACAAGGTCGTGCTCGAAGTGCCGGCACCGGCCGCGGGCGTGCTCGCGCAAGTGCTGCAGAACGACGGTGACACCGTCGTTGCCGATCAACTGATCGCTACGATCGATACGGAAGCGAAGGCAGGTGCAGCCGAAGCTGCTGCGGGCGCGGCCGAAGTCAAGCCGGCCGCAGCGCCTGCTGCAGCCGCACCGGCAGCACAGCCGGCCACCGCAACGGCATCGAGCTCGGCTACGGCATCGCCGGCCGCATCGAAGCTGCTGGCCGAGAAGGGCCTGTCGGCAGGCGACGTCGCAGGTTCGGGCCGCGACGGCCGCGTCACGAAGGGCGACGCGCTGGCCGCAGGCAGCGCACCGAAGGCCGCTCTGGCTGCCGCACCGGCAAAGGCCGCGGCGAAGCCGTCGCTGCCGGAAGTGAAGGTGCCGGCGTCGGCGACGACGTGGCTCAACGACCGTCCGGAACAGCGCGTGCCGATGTCGCGTCTGCGTGCGCGTATCGCCGAGCGTCTGCTCGAATCGCAGCAGACCAACGCGATCCTGACGACGTTCAACGAAGTCAACATGGCTCCGGTCATGGAGCTGCGCAACAAGTACAAGGACAAGTTCGAGAAGGAACACGGCGTGAAGCTCGGCTTCATGTCGTTCTTCGTGAAGGCCGCTGTCCACGCACTGAAGAAGTTCCCGCTCGTGAACGCGTCGATCGACGGTAACGACATCGTCTACCACGGCTACTTCGACATCGGTATCGCCGTCGGCTCGCCGCGTGGCCTCGTCGTGCCGATCCTGCGCAACGCGGATCAGCTGAGCCTCGCCGAGATCGAGAAGAAGATCGCCGAATTCGGCCAGAAGGCCAAGGACGGCAAGCTGTCGATCGAGGAAATGACGGGCGGTACGTTCTCGATCTCGAACGGCGGCGTGTTCGGCTCGATGCTGTCGACCCCGATCATCAACCCGCCGCAATCGGCAATCCTCGGCGTGCACGCGACGAAGGAGCGTCCGGTCGTTGAAAACGGCCAGATCGTGATCCGTCCGATCAACTACCTCGCGCTGTCGTACGACCACCGCATCATCGACGGCCGCGAAGCCGTGCTGTCGCTCGTCGCGATGAAGGATGCGCTGGAAGATCCGGCACGCCTGCTGCTCGACCTGTAAGCTGAGTCTCACTGCATCGACCCGTTCTGCACGTTCGCGCCCGCGCGCGAACGTGCAGGCGTACAAGTAGAAAGGATTGTCATGTCCAAGGAATTTGACGTCGTCGTGATCGGCGCCGGCCCCGGCGGCTACATCGCCGCGATTCGTGCCGCGCAGCTCGGCAAGACCGTTGCCTGTATCGAGAAGTGGAAAAACCCGGCCGGCGCGCTGAAGCTCGGCGGCACCTGCCTGAACGTCGGCTGCATCCCGTCGAAGGCGCTGCTCGCGTCGTCGGAAGAGTTCGAGAACGCGTCGCATCACCTGACCGATCACGGCATCACGGTCGACGGCGTGAAGATCGACGTCGCGAAGATGCTCGGCCGCAAGGACGCGATCGTCGAGAAGATGACGAGCGGGATCGAGTTCCTGTTCAAGAAGAACAAGATCACCTGGCTGAAGGGCCATGGCAAGTTCACCGGCAAGACCGACGCCGGCGTGCAGATCGAAGTGAGCGGCGAGGGTGAAACCGAAGTCGTCACCGCGAAGAACGTGATCATCGCGACGGGCTCGAAGGCGCGTCACCTGCCGGGCATCCCGGTCGACAACAAGATCGTGTCGGACAACGAAGGTGCGCTGACGTTCGACTCCGTGCCGAAGAAGCTCGCCGTGATCGGCGCAGGCGTGATCGGCCTCGAGCTCGGCTCGGTGTGGCGTCGCCTGGGTGCCGAAGTGACGGTGCTCGAAGCGCTGCCGGCATTCCTCGGCGCAGCCGACGAAGCGCTCGCGAAGGAAGCGGCCAAGCTGTTCAAGAAGCAGGGCCTCGACATCCATCTCGGCGTGAAGATCGGCGAAGTGAAGACGACCGCCGACGGCGTGTCGATCGCTTACACGGACAAGGACGGCAACGCGCAGACGCTCGACGCCGACCGCCTGATCGTGTCGGTCGGCCGCGTGCCGAACACCGACAACCTCGGCCTCGAGGCAATCGGCCTGAAGGCGAACGAGCGCGGCTTCATCGACGTGGACGACCACTGCCGCACGGCGGTGCCGAACGTCTACGCGATCGGCGACGTGGTGCGCGGCCCGATGCTCGCGCACAAGGCGGAAGACGAAGGCGTGCTGGTCGCGGAAGTGATCGACGGCCAGAAGCCGCACATCGACTACAACTGCATTCCTTGGGTGATCTACACGTACCCGGAAATCGCATGGGTCGGCAAGACGGAGCAGCAGCTGAAGGCGGAAGGCCGCGAGATCAAGTCGGGCAAGTTCCCGTTCTCGATCAACGGCCGCGCGCTCGGCATGAACGCGCCGGACGGTTTCGTGAAGATGATCGCGGATGCGAAGACCGACGAACTGCTCGGCGTGCACGTGATCGGCGCGAACGCGTCGGACCTGATCGCGGAAGCCGTGGTGGCGATGGAATTCAAGGCGGCGTCGGAAGACATCGCCCGTATCTGCCATCCGCACCCGTCGATGTCGGAAGTGATGCGCGAAGCGGCGCTCGCCGTCGACAAGCGCTCGCTGAACAGCTGAGCGCGGTATAGCGCCGGCCGGCCATCGGCCGGCGCAGCCGTCTCATGACGAGGGCGGGCGGGGTTTCCCGTCCGCCTTCGTTTTTTCCGGTTTGCCCGATGAACGTCACCGAATACTACACGCGCGAACTGACCACGCGCGGCTATCAGTCCGATCCCGCGCAGCGCGCGGCCGTCGATCGCCTGCAGCAATGTTTCGACGAGTGGGTCGAGTACAAGGCGCGCCGCTCGAACGCATTCAAGAAGCTCATCAATCATCCCGACCTCCCGCGCGGCGTCTACATGTGGGGCGGCGTCGGTCGCGGCAAGAGCTTCCTGATGGACAGCTTCTACGCGGTCGTGCCCGTGCAGCGCAAGACGCGCCTGCATTTCCACGAATTCATGCGCGAGGTACACCGCGAGCTCGAGGAACTGAAAGGGCAGGCCGATCCGCTCGACGAACTCGCGCGGCGTATCGCGAAGCGCTACCGTCTGATCTGCTTCGACGAGTTCCACGTGTCGGACATTGCCGATGCGATGATCCTGTACCGTCTGCTCGACCGCCTGTTCAACAACGGCGTGCAGTTCGTGATGACGTCCAACTACGATCCTGACGACCTGTATCCGGACGGTCTGCATCGCGACCGCATGCTGCCGGCGATTGCGCTGATCAAGGACAAGCTCGACGTACTGAACGTCGACGCGGGCGTCGATTATCGCCAACGCACGCTCGCGCAGGTGAAGATGTATCACACGCCGCTCGGCGCGGACGCCGATCGCGAACTGCGCCATGCATTCGGCAAGCTCGCGGCGGTACCCGATGAAAGCCCGCTTCTGCATATCGAGAAGCGCGAGCTGAAGGCGCTGCGCAAGGCGGACGGCGTCGTGTGGTTCGATTTTGCGACGCTGTGCGGCGGCCCGCGCTCGCAGAACGACTATCTCGAACTCGCGAGCCGGTTCCACGCGATCGTGCTGTCCGAGGTGCCGCAGATGTCGCCGCGGATGGCGTCCGAGGCGCGCCGCTTCACGTGGCTGATCGACGTGCTGTACGACCACAAGGTCAAGCTGCTGATGTCCGCGGCGGTGCCGGCGGAGCAGTTGTACGTCGAAGGTCCGATGGCCAACGAGTTTGCGCGTACGGTCTCGCGCATCGTCGAGATGCAGTCGAAGGAGTATCTCGAAACACCGCGCCGCATCGTCGATACGTCGCTGACCTGAGTGCGATTTCCGGCAATTGGCGGTATTCAAACGTCAATTCCGGTCAAATTCAGGCGATCTCGGGGTATTTTCGGACTTGTCTTATATTCACGGTTGAGGTGAGCCGATATCGTTGTGTCATGGTTACCAAGGCTGGAGATGTCCATGACACCGTATCGCGATCTGACCGACCACGAGTGGCGCCGCGTCGCGCCGCTTCTGCCCGAAATGCAGCCGCGCACCGAGTTGCGCGGCCGGCCGCTGGCCAATACCCGTGCCGTGATGAACGGCGTGCTCTGGGTCATCTACAGCGGCGCAACGTGGTCGGCGATGCCGCGCCGTTACCCTTCGTATCAGACGTGCCATCGCCGCTTCAAGGTCTGGCATGAGACGGGCACGCTGATGAGCGTGATGCGTGAACTCTACGGCGACTCGGGCGTGAACCTGTGCAACGAATTGTCGGTGCGGATGCGCAAGCATACGCAATCGAAGGCGGCGGAGGCGCGTAGCGGCGTGGTACCCGTGGGTCGCACACCAGGCGGTTATGCGCCGGATGCGATGAAGCACGCAGCCTGATGTCCGCTGTTTACTGCGTTGATTGCGCCAACGCGCGCACCAAAAGAAAACCGGCCTGACGAATTCATCGTCAGGCCGGTTTTTTCATTAAGCCGCGCGTTTCAGCGCGCGCCGCGTTATTGTTGGCGAACCCAGGTCTGAGAACGGCCGAGCAGCGATACGCCGATATAGCCGCGCACGACGAGTTTCTGGCCGCCGTCTTCAAGCGTCATCTTGCACTTGTAGACCTTGCCGTTCTCCGGGTCGAGAATGTTGCCGCCGTCCCAGTGGTCGCCTTCCTTCTTCATCGCCTTGATGATCGTCATGCCCTTGATCAGCTGATCCTTGCGCTCGTCCGTGCAGGCGGTACAGCGGCGATCAGGCGTATCGTTCGCGCCGAGGCCCTTGACGACCTTGCCGGTCAGCGCACCGTCGCCGTCCTCGGCGATCTGCACGAGTGCCTTCGGCTGATGGGTGTTGTCGTCGATCGTCTGCCACATGCCGATGGGGCTGTCTGCCTGTGCGAACGTGGGGGTGGCGCAAGCCAGCAGTGCGCCGGTGATGGCGATTGCACGCAACGGGCGGGTCAGTTGAATCATTGTCATCCTCCTTGTTTTGCATGTCGTGTTCGATTTGCCCGCACGACCGTCTGCATGGGGCGGGCATGTTGCGAGCTTCGCCAGAATACGTGAAACCGCGCGCCACGTTTGATAGAGGGGGCTCTAATCGAAACAGCCCGCATGGCGCGGGCTGTTTGGTGACCGATCAGTTGAGCTGATACGAGAATGCGGCGTTGATGCGCGGGCTGCGTGATGCGCTTTCGACGGGCGCGTCACCCACCGGCTTCGCGACGTTCAGGTCGAGGCTGTAGAAGCGGCTGTCCGTGAAACGCACACCGATGCCGACCGACGACATGCGGTTGGGCGACGGCGTGCCTGAATGCAGGTACACACGCGCCATGTCGTAGGCGATGTACGGCGTCACGGACTTCATATACGTCCAGCCCGGCGTGAAGCTGCGGTTGACCTCCAGCGACATCCCCCATCCCGAGTCGCCCGACGCTTCGCCCGGCTGATAGCCGAGCGCGTAGCGCGTCGAGCCGAACGAGATCTGCTCGGACGTCGGCAGTGAGTCAGGGCTGTATTGCCCGGTCAGCGAGACTGACGTGCCGATCCGGAACGGCCATTCGTTGGTTTGCGTGAAGGTCGCGCCGGTACGGACGAAGGTCAGTGACGTCGGGTCGGCGTATGTAAACCCCACACCGTTAACCACGCCAGTCTGCGATTTCGATGCACCGAGGATGTCGAATGCCTTGGCGACGTTGACGCTCAGTTTTCGCACCTGCTTCGGTTCGACGCTCGTGTAGTCGAGCTGCAATTGCATCACGCGGACCTGTGACCGGTTTTCGAGGGTATTGCCGTTGGTCTGGCTTTGGTAGCGGTCTTCGTTGTGTGCGGCATAACCCGACACAGTGCCGAGCAGGCTGCGCTGGTTGTTCAGCAGTATCGGATAGGATGCCGAAAGACCAAGCTTCTCGTTCTTGACGGTGCGTTGGACGGACGACGGCAGGCCCGGATTGTCAGTAGGCTTGCCGCGATAGGTGCTTGCATCGAGGCGCGTGATCAGGCCGCTGCTGCCGACAGGCACCGCGCCGCTGAACGCGAAGTAGGTCTGCTTGTCACGCCCCGGCGGCGCCAGTGCGGAGATGCTCAGCTGCTCGCCGAACTTCGTGAGGCCGTTTTCGGTCGCGGTGATGAGGCCCTGTACGCCCGGGTGGTTGAAATCGATACCGGTGCTGACGTTGAATGCCTTGCGGTCGACGGCAAGTTCGAGCGTCGTGGCGCCGTCGGTGGTTTGCGGTGGTGGTACGTTCGCCTTCACCGTGAGGCCGGGCAAGAGGCCGAACGTGTTCACGTAGCGCTCGAACGTTGCGCGGCGCAGCGGGCGATCGTCGGTGATATGCGCTGCGATTGCGCGAATCTTCGATTCCATTGCCCCGGGCTTGCCGGTGACCTTGACGTCCGACACATAGCCTTCAACAACCGTGATACGCACGACACCGTTCTCGAACGTCTGCGCGGGAACAAACGCGAACGACAGCGCGTAACCGCGTTCCTGGTAAAGCTTCGTCACGCCGTTGGCGGTTTCGATCAGATCGCCGATCGTGATGTCCTTGCCGACGAGGGGGGTGAAGCGACGCGAGATTTCCTCGAACGGTACCGACTTTACGCCTTCGACCTGGAATGTCGTCGGTGTCAGGTGGCGCGACAGCAACTCCTGCAGTTGCGGCGCCTGGGGCGCGACCTGCACGGTTACGTTCGGGCCGGTTTTCGGCGCGTTGATCTGGGGCAGGGAGTCGAGCGGGTTACCGCCGACGCGCGTTTGTGCCTGTGCCGTGCTGGCTGCCGCGATGGCGGCAAGCAGCATCATCCATCTGTCGAGTCTGGATTTCATTGTTCTTCCTCGTAGGCCTTGCTTTTCGTCTTCTTTGTAATGCCGGCGCGCGACACCAGGGTGCCGCGCGCCGCGTGCCGCAATGCCGGTTGTGTTTGTACGGTCGTACCATCCGCTCCGGCTGCGAAGGTGCGACCGTCCTCCTTACTTGCCAACGCTACCCAGCGTACCCAGCAACCCCGTTACCGGTGCCAGCAGGCCCGTCGAGCCGCCGCCCGACGTTGCCGTTCCCGTGACGCTGCCGACCAGCGACGTGACCGGCGCGAGCGGGCTCGCTCCCCCGGAGCCCGCTGCGCCACCAACTGCTCCGGTGACAGTATTCAGCAAACCGGTGACAGGCGCGAGAGGGTTTGCACTGCCTGCGCCACCCGCTACGCCGCCGAGCGTGCCCGTGACCGTCGACACGAGATTCGTGACGGGGGCGAGCGGGCCGCCGCTACCGCCCGCCGCACCACTCAGTGCGCCGGTAACAGTGGAGACGAGGCCCGTGACGGGCGCGAGCGGGCTGCTGCCCGAACCGCCGGTCGCGCCGCCGAGTGCACCCGTGAGCGAGCCGAGTGGCGTCGAGCCGAGACCCGACAGCAGGCCGCCGAGCGGATTCGTCGAGCCGGAACCCGACGACGTGCCGTTCTGCACGGTTGCCGTCGAGCCGCCGACGAGGCTCGTGATCAGGCCGGGGATCGGCGCCGCGCCGTTCGGGCCGTTCGGGTTGACGAGGCCGCCCGCGTTGGTCACGGTGTTGCCGACCGCCGTCACGAGCTGACCGACGTCGCCGACGAGCGGCTGGCTCGATGTGCCGCCAACCTGCTTGCCGGCCGAACTGATCGCGCCGCCGACCTGGCCGAGCAGACCCGAGACGGGTTGGCCGAGGCCGGTCGTCGTGCCGACCTGTTGCGTGACCTGGCCCGCGGTGATCACGAGCGGCGTGATCGCCGAGCTGAGCGGCTGCGTCACTTGCTGCACGGCGCCCGACGACAGCGTCGAGCCGATCGTCGTGCCGGCAGCCGTCAGGCCATTGGCCACCGTGTCGAGCACGGTGCCGACCGGGGTCGTGACGGGCGCGAGCGGCGCGAGTTGCCCCGTGCCGAGCGCCTTGACCGTCGAGCTCAGGCCGGACACCGTGTTGCTCGTCGCGCCGACCACGTTGCCGAGGCCAGCGACGGTCGTGCCAACCGGATCCTTAGTCGTACCGATCTGTCCCAGCCCGTTGCTCACGGCATCGGCAGCTGCGCCGACGATCGTGCCCGTGCTGGAGAGCGTGCTGCCGACGCCCTTCGTCACACCGTCGCCGAGGCCGGGCACGGTGATGTTGCCGACCGTGCTGCCGAGGTCGGTGGCCGTCTGGCCAACCGTGCTGACGACGCCCTTGGTGCCGGTGGACGTGCCGCTGGTGCCGCTCGTGCTCGGTGTACCGCTCGTGCTGCTGGGGTTGTTGTTGCTGCTGGTCGGCGGCGAACTCACGCCGCCGCCGCCGCAGGCTGCCAGCAGGCAGGCTGCGGCGAAGGCCGTGAGGGGCACGCGCCACTGGTGCAGGGCGGCTGTCGTGAGAGAACGTTGCTGGGACATGATTGACTCCTCGCTGTCTTGTCGATTGATGGATGTTGGTTTACTTGCCGTGCGTGCCACCGAGCAGGCCGCCGATCAGCGACGTGACCGGTGCGAGCGGATTCGACGCCGAGCCCGAGTTCGTGACGGCGCCCGTGCCGCCGGTCAATGCCGGGGCACCGACCGCGCTCGTTACCGTGGACACGACGTTCGTCACCGGGGCGAGCGGGCTGCTGCCGCCGGCGCCGCCTGTTGCGCCGCCGAGGGCGCCCGTCACGGTACCGAGCAGACCCGTGACCGGCGCGAGCGGGCCGCCGCTGCCACCTGTTGCGCCGCCGAGTGCGCCCGTGACCGTCGAGACGAGACCGGTGACCGGGGCGAGCGGGCCGCCGCTGCCGCCTGCTGCGCCGCCGAGTGCGCCCGTGACCGTCGAGACGAGACCAGTGACCGGTGCGAGCGGGCCGCCGCTGCCGCCTGCTGCGCCGCCGAGTGCGCCCGTGACCGTCGAGACGAGACCGGTGACCGGTGCGAGCGGACCGCCGCTGCCACCCGTTGCACCGCCGAGTGCGCCCGTGACCGTCGAGACGAGACCGGTGACCGGTGCGAGCGGGCCGCTGCCGCCACCCGTTGCGCCGCCGAGTGCGCCGGTGACCGTCGAGACGAGGCCGGTGAGCGGCGCGAGCGGGTTGGTTACGCCGCCGGTGCCGCCGGTGAGCAGGCCGCCGACGGCCTTCACGGTGTTGCCCGTCGACGAGACCGTGTTGCCAAGACCGGTCGTGACGGGGTTGCCGCCCGTCGACGCGAGCAGGGCGCCGGCCTGGTTCAGGCCGTTGCCGACCGTGCCGAGCAGCGTGTTGACGGGCGCGCCGAGGCCGGTTGCCGTGCCGATCGTCTGGGTCGTCTGGCCGACCATCGTCGTGATCGGCGTGATGGCCGAGCTGACCGTCTGCGTGACCTGCTGGATCGGGCCGGTCGACAGTGCGTTGGTGAGGGTGTTGCCGCCGTTCGAGACGGCACCGCCGAGCGTCGACACGAGGCCGCCGACGGCGCCCGTGACCGGTGCGAGCGGCGAGAGCGGGCCGCTGCCGAGGCTCGAGACCAGGGTCCCCGTTTGCGTGACTGCGCTGCCGAGCTGGTTGACCACGCCACCCGTGCTGGCGAGCGTGGTGCCGACCGGATCCTTCGTCGCGCCGAGCTGGCCGAGACCGTTGCCGAGGCCATTGCCGAGTGCGGTCACTGCGCCGCCGACGCTTTGCACGATGCCGCCCGCGGCTTGTGTGGTGGCCGGGTTGACGCCCGGCAGCGTCTGGCTGCCGATGACGGAACCGAGGCCCGACACGGTTCCGCCGACACCCGTCAAGATGTTGCTGCTGCTTGCGAGGACAGTTCCCACTGGGTTCGACGACACGCCCGACGTGCCGGAAGTACCGGACGTGCCGCTCGTGCCCGACGTACCGCTGGTACCGGAGGTCCCGCTTGTGCCGGACGTACCGCTCGTACCCGAGGTGCCGCTGGTGCCGCTCGTACCCGAAGTTCCGCTCGTGCCCGACGTGCCCGATGTGCCGCTCGTGCCGGACGTGGAGATCGTATCGCCGCCGCCCGAGCTCGAGCCGCCGCCAAGACCCTGGCTGATGGAACCCGAGCCGCCGCACGCGGAGAGGGAAAGCATGGCTGCAACGGTGGCCGCGATCAGAGTCGTCCGGAACACGCCATGAGGGATAACCTTAATGTCCATTTTGTCCTCGCATTAAAATGTGTTGTGAACTGCGTTGTGTTGAGTGGTGCGAGGACTACTCTGCAACTGTCGTGCCATTTCGATGCCCGACGGTTCGGCAACAGGTTTTAAACGGGGCAATTCCTTGTCGGAAAAGGAAGTTACGGGAATTGAAAGATTGTTGAATCTGTTTAAGTGCAGACGAATGAGAACGATTTCGATCGTTTCGTAACGTAACGTCACAACATTGGCGTTACGCGTGCGACGTAACGTGGGTGGCCGCGCAGGCTTGGTGGACGAGGCAACTGTTTTACAGGTGGATTAGGTGTGCACATCTAACCTATCGTAAATCCTATGTGTAAGTCGTACCGAAACGCCGTACAAATACGCTGTGCTCACGGTCATTTTTTTCGATCCAAGTCGTTAAAAGAGGTTGGAACTTAAATAGGATCGGATATAGAATCCGGAGCAGATGTAAGGAAATGTACGGTTCGGTACACAACGTTCGAGGAGGGTTGCTATCGCGAATGTTAACTTGCATCAAATGGTGAGCCATGCCCCTCGGGGCAATCTATAAAGAAAGTGCACCTGGTTGTCGTTACAGCAGATGTGGCGAACAGCGCGGGGCAACCGGCCGGATATGCGGGGATGTATACGTATAAAAGGCCAAAGAACGTAAATACAGGCACGAGGAATAAAATGAAAGCACTCATCAAGCGCTTCCTTAAGGAAGAAGACGGGGTTACCGCGATCGAGTATGGTCTGATTGCGGGTCTGATTGCTGTTGCAATCGTTGCCGGGGTGACGAACATCGGCAGCAGCCTCGGTAATATGTTCACTAATCTTGGCACTTGCGTGTCCTCCCCTTCGGCTACCAACTGTTCTGCCACCGCGATCCGGGCAACCCCGGCGGGCTAAGCTGACTACTTCTTTTTCGGAAGTCGTCTTGGCGCAGTAGCAGGCGGATTGCCTCGGTAATCCGCTTGCCCTCGTATTTGCTGCGGATCGTGGCGCGATGGGACATCTTATTTTTAGCGGGGTATTTCTGACCTGGGCAGGTTTTGTCGTGGTCAGCGATATTCGTTTCCGCCGTATTTCGAACGCGCTTGTTCTGGTCGGACTAGTCAGTGGGTTCGCCGGCGCATGTGTGGCCGCGAATCCATTTGGCATTTCCATGCTTCAGTCAGTGGCCGGCATGCTGGTCGGCTTGATTGGGCTTATGCCGTTCTTCCTTCTGCGCGTGATGGGCGCAGCAGATGTAAAGATTTTTGCCGTGCTCGGCATCTGGTGTGGTGTGCATGCGCTGCTGTGGCTGTGGGTGGCCGCCAGTCTGGCTGCCAGCCTGCACGCGCTCGTGCTGATGGTGCTGTCGCGCACCTCGCTCGGGGGCTTGTGGCGACCGCGCGAGCCTGCGCTGAGACTCGGGAGATATCGGGCAACGCCCTATGCCGCATGCCTCGCGGTGCCGGCTGCCGTATGGCTGCTCTATCTTGCCGCAACGGGGGGCGTGCGATGAAACGACAGAACGCATGGCGAGGACGTCGGCGGCAACGCGGAGCGACAGCGGTCGAGTTTGCGATCGTGTTTCCGCTGTTCTTCGTGATCTTCTACGCGATTCTGAGTTTCGGGATGATTTTTGTCATTCAGCAGAGCTTGACGTTGGCGGCAAGCGAGGGCGCGCGCGCTGGATTGAGCTACGCACCGGATCTCACGACACGCGTCGCGAACGCGAAGACGACGACCCAGAATGTTCTCGGCTGGCTGAACAGTAGTCCGCCCAACGTCGTGGCGCAGCAGTGCAACTACAACGGGACACCGACGCCGTTGCTGTACTGCCTGACGGTCACGGTGAGCTATACGCCGGACAGCTGGATGACGATCATGCCGTTCCTTGGGACCTTCATGACGGCACCTTTGACGGGCACAGCAGTGGTGCAGATCCCGCAGACCATGCTATGAGCACGTCATCCACGAATCACGCAGCAAGAAGCTAACTGGTTTTTATTCCTGCATCCATTCGACAACATGGCCAACAACGTAACGAAGATCATTGCGGGGCTGCTGATTGCGATCGCCGTTCTGCTTGGAATCTATGCCTGGGTGCTTGGACGCAGCGCTTCGCGTCCCGCGCCGGTCCAGCAAGCGGCGACGGCAACAACCGTACCCGTCGTGATTGCGACGCGCACCTTGCCGGGCGGTCAGCCGATCCCGGCTGATGCACTGAAGATTCAGTCGACTGCGCTAGTACCGGTGGGCGCGTTCAGTGATCCCGTTCCGCTTGTCGGCCGCGTGCCTGTTCGGGAGATCCCGGCCTCGGCGCCGGTCGTTGCGGATGCGCTGGTATCGGGGCTTGCCGAGGACGTACAGCCCGGCGAGCGCGCGGTTGCAGTTCGCGTCGACGAATCGAATGCAGTCGGCAACCGGCTGCGGCCCGGCAACTATGTCGACGTGTTCCTGAATCTGAAGCGTGAAGGCGGCGGCACGATGCTTGACGGCGAGGTCTCGCAGTCGCAGGCGCGTCTTCTGTTGTCGAAGGTCCGTGTGCTGTCGTTCGGTGATGCGACAGCGGATCGCGACAGCGGGAACAACAACGGTGGCAACGGGCAACCGGCCGGTGTCCGCATCGCGGTGCTCGCGGTACCGACCGCGCAGGTCGACGCGCTGACGCTCGGCGAAGCGAGCGGCCGGCTGACGTTCGCCTTGCGCAACCCGCGTGACGACGAGCTTGCGGTACAGACGGTTGCGGTACGTACGGACAACAAGCTGTCGCCGTCGGCACTGGCTGCAGCGGGCGTTTCGTTGCAACAACTGTCCGGTACAACGAGAGCACCGGTGGCCAATGTGAACGTGCCGCCATTACCGCCGCGTTTGATGCCGGTGGTGCGGCCGAGCGGGGGGGGCGGCAACATCGAAGTGATCCGCGGCGGCCGGTCGGAAACGGTTGCCTATTGAAAGACATCGACGGCCATCGATATTAGCGACGACAAGTAAAAGGCCGCGCGACGGTCTACCAAACGATGAAAAAAACACTGAGTGCATTCGCGATTGCCATCTTCACCATGACTTTCGCATCGTTCGCGACTGCGAGCGGTACGATCGAGCTTGCGGTCGGCGCGCAAAGGCAGATTTCGGCGAGCCGCACGCTGCAGCGTGTCGCGGTCGGCGATCCTGCGATAGCCGACGTGCTGATCATGAAGGGGAGCCGCTCGGGATCGGTGCTGCTTACCGCGAAGGCGCCCGGCGCGACGAACGTCATGCTGTGGGAGCGCGGTCACGACGAGCCGACGGTCTGGAGCGTCGAGGTCGTCGACGCGGCCGCGCAAGCGGTGCTCGACGGCTCTACGCCGCGCGTGAATGCATACGGCGGAACGGCGGTATTGCAAGGCTCGTCGGCGTCGCTCGAGGCGCATGCGCGTGCGGCCGCGGTCGGCAAGAACATGAGCGGAAAGGGGGCCGTGATCGACCGCTCGACGGTTCCCGGCAAGAGCGTCGTGCAGGTCGACGTGCGGGTCGTCGAATTCAGCCGTTCGGTGCTCAAGCAAGTCGGGTTCAATTTCTTCAAGCAAAGCAACGGCTTTTCGTTCGGATCGTTTTCGCCGGGGGGCGTGCAGTCTTATAGCGGAGGGTCCGGCCCAGGTACCGCGGGTTACGTTCCGACGCTCGGATCGCCGGTCGCGTCGGCGTTCAACCTGGTCGTGAACGCCGCCGGGCGCGGCATTTTTGCCGATCTGTCACTGCTCGAGGCGAACAATCTCGCTCGCGTGCTGGCGGAGCCGACGCTCGTCGCGCTGTCCGGGCAGAGCGCGAGCTTTCTCGCGGGCGGAGAGATTCCGGTGCCGTCACCGCAAGGGCTCGGCTCGACCGCGATCCAGTGGAAGCAATATGGCGTCGGGCTCTCGCTGATGCCGACGGTCCTGAGCCCGAACCGGATCGCGTTGAAGGTTGCTCCCGAGTCGAGTCAGCTCGACTTCGTGAACAGCGTGACGATCAGTGGCGTTGCGGTGCCCGGCATCACGACGCGCCGCGCGGACACAACCGTCGAGCTCGGCGACGGCGAAAGCTTCGTGATCGGCGGCCTGATCGATCGCCAGACGATGTCGAACGTGAGCAAGGTGCCGTTGCTGGGCGATCTGCCGATTATCGGTACGTTCTTCAAGAATCTGAACTATCAGCAGAACGACAAGGAATTGCTGATCATCGTGACTCCTCACCTTGTCGCGCCGATCGCCAAGGGGGCCGTGCTGCCCGCAACGCCCGGCGAGTTGTCCGAGCAGCACGATGGACCGGTCTGGAAATCGTATCTGGGCGGAGCTGCGTCGCCGGACGCCGCTCCAGGGTTTTCAAAATGAGTGGGATGTCTCGCAGATTGCGACGCGTCGCCACGCTTTGTGTAGTCGGGGGTGTTCGACATGAATGCGCGAATCCAGTCATTGTGTGAACCCGCCGTGACCGACTATTTCGTTTGCGCGTCACAGCACGAGGAGCATGTCCGCTGGCTGGCCGATACGCTCGTATCGGCCGGTGCGGTCGAGGCTGCGTCGCTCGAGCCGGGCGTGCTTGCTCAGCGCATCACGGGGCTCAATCCGGCGCTCGTGTTCATCGATTTTTCCGACGGCAACGCGGCTGCGAGCGTGGTCGCCGCGGCGGTACGTGCATCGCATCCGGGGTTGCCGATCATCGCACTCGGCTCGCTCGCACAGCCGGAGAGCACGCTCGCCGCATTGCGCGCCGGTGTGCGCGATTTCATCGACGTGTCGGCCGCGGAGGAAGAGGCGTTGCGCACGACGCGCGGGCTGCTGGCAAACGTCGGCGAGCCGGCAAGCCGTCACGGCAAGCTCGTCGCATTGCTTGGCGCGCGCGCCGGCATGGGCGTGAGTACGCTCGCGGCGAATCTCGCCGTGTGGCTGCAGAAGCGCGCGGTGAGTCCGGGGGCGCCCGGCGAGTCGAATGGCGGCACACCGGCCGGTCGACAGACCGCGCTCGTCGACCTGGGGCTGCCGGCAGGCGACGGCGCGCTGTTCCTGAACACCCGCTGCGAATTCCATTTCATCGATGCTGTTCACAACCTGCGCCGCATCGACCGAACCTTCGTGAATGCCGCACTGACCCGGCATGAGAGCGGTGTTGCATTGACGACGCTGCCGGCCGATCTCGGCGGGCTGCGTGATGTCTCGTATGCATCGTGCGCCGGCGTGCTGAACCGGTTTCGCGCATTTTTCGATCAGCAGATCGTCGATCTCGGTGGTTTTTCGAACCGTGAGTTCGTTGCCCAGATTACGATGTCGGCCGATGACGCGTGGCTCGTCTGCGACCAGGGCGTCGCGTCGATCGTGTCCGCGGCCGATCTGCTCACCGGGCTGCGCGATGCGGGTGTCGACACCGATCGTGTGCGGCTGGTCGTCAACCAGTACGATCCCGCGCTCGACCTGACGCCGGCACAGATCGCCGAACGTCTCGGCCTTGCGCTGGTGGGTACGTTGCCGTCGCGCCGCGTCGCGATCGGCCATGCGGCAAACCAGGGCCGGCTCATCGTCGATATGGCGGAGCGCGACCCGTACGTGCGCGCGCTCGAGTCGCTCGCCGCGCGGCTGCCAGGCGTGTCGGTCAGGTCGACCGCCACGCGTCCGGCATCCGGCCTGTCTGCGCTGAAGCGCTTCATTCAACCCTCGTCCAAGCGGTCGTAAGCGATGGCACACGACATTCAATTCGCCGACGGCGCAGCGCCGTTCTCCCAGACGCAGCAATTCCACGACATCAAGAATGCCGCGCACGAGCACTTGCTGACGCGTATCGAAGAACTGGGCGCCGAGTTCGGCCGTTGGTCCCGACAGGCGATCAACCAGTTCGTCGATCTGGAGATCGACAGCTTCGTGCGCCTGCGCCGCATTCCGCTCAACGAGAACGAGGTGCGTACGATCGCCGAGGCCCTGACGAAGGAGCTTGCGGGCTTCGGGCCGATCGAGGACCTGCTCGCGGACCCGGCAGTCGAAGACATCCTGATCAACGGCTACAAGGACGTGTACGTGTCGCGTCACGGGATCCTCGCGAAGCTGCCGGTGCGCTTTACCGACAACGCGCACCTGCTGCGGATCGTGCGCCGGATCCTCGCGCCGATCGGCCGCCGTCTCGACGAGTCGAACCCGATGGTCGACGCGCGGCTGCCCGACGGCGGCCGCGTGAACGTCGTGATCGAACCGCTGTCGATCGACGGCCCGGTCGTATCGATCCGGAAATTCCGCAAGGATCCGCTGAAACCGTCCGACCTGCTCGGCAACGGGACGTTCAACGAAGAGATCAACACGCTGCTCCAGGCAGCGGTCGAGGCGCGCTGCAATATTCTCGTGTCGGGCGGCACGAGTTCCGGCAAGACGTCGCTGCTCAACGCGCTCGCATTCCACATTCCGGAGATCGAGCGTGTCGTGACGATCGAGGATACGGCAGAGCTGTCGCTGAACCACCCGCACGTTGTGCGCCTCGAGAGCCGTCCGGGCGGTTTCGACGGTACCGGCGTCGTGTCGATTCGCGACCTGCTGCGCAATACGCTGCGGATGCGCCCGGACCGGATCATCGTTGGCGAAGTGCGCGGCGGCGAAGTGCTGGAAATGCTGCAGGCGATGAACACGGGCCATGACGGCTCGATGGGCACCGTGCATGCGAGCTCACCGCGAGAGTGCCTGTACCGCCTCGAGATGCTTGCGGGTTTCGCGGGCTTTCAGGGCACCGAGTCGAGCCTGCGCCGGCAGATCGCGAATGCGATCGACTTCATCGTGCAGATCGGTCGCCTCTCGAACGGGCGACGGCGGATCCTGTCGATCACGGAAGTTACCGGTCTGTCCGACAACATCATCGCGACGCAGGAACTTTACCGTTACGAAGCACGCGTGACGCAGGAGGGCGAGGAAGTCGACAACTGGGAGACGCTGGGCATTCATCCGCATTCGCCGAAGCTCGCGCGCTTCCGTCAGACGCTGACGAGCGGCGGGTTTGGCGACGGCTTCGGTGGCGGCGGGTTCGGCCGCGGCGGCGGGGGCTTCAATGTATAGCGCGATGGTGTGGGCGCTGGCCTTCGCGATGGCGTGCGTCGCTGCCGCGATGATGCTGTGGCGTCACGCTGAAACCCGGCGCGTACGAACCGACGCCAAGCGCTTCATCGACAGCCGGCTCGAACCCGGCGCACGTGCCGGTGTCCCCGCGCAGGCAGCACGGCCGGCGGCGGCCGGTGCCGCGCGCGCGGTGCCGATGCAGCCAGGCGCGGCACGGAACGCATCGTCCGACGCAATCTGGGCACATTGGTATGCGACGGCATCCGAATATCTGTCGAACCTCGCGAGTCGTGCGGGGATAGACGACGCGCGCGGCAAGGCGTTCATCGCGCTCGCAGCGCTTGTCGTGGTTGCATTCATTGCGGGTAGTCACGGCGGCATGCTCGCGTGTTTCGCTGCGCTCATTTGCGGAAGCGCGATATTCGGCGTCTGGCTCGCGTCACGGATTCAGCGGCGGCGGTTGAAGATCGTCCGGCAGATCCCGTCGTTCCTCGACGGGATCGTGCGTCTCGTCACGCTGGGCAACAGCGTGCCGGCGGCCTTCCAGGCAGCACTCCTGACGACCGAGGAGCCGCTGCGCGGCTGCCTGGATGTGGTGTCACGGATGCTGCGCGGCGGTATCGAGATCGATCGCGCGATGATGCACATCGCGAAGATCTACCGGACGGAAGAATTTGAACTCGTCGGCTCGGTGCTGCGCTTGTCGGTCAAATACGGCGGTCGTGCGGACGTGATGCTCGAGCGGATGTCGGTGTTCATGCGCGATCTCGAGCAGGCCGAGCGTGAATTGGCTGCGATGTCGTCGGAAACGCGGCTGTCGGCGTTCGTCCTCGTCATGCTGCCGATCGCGATCGGCAGCTTTGTCGTGATGACAAACCCGAGGTATCTGTACGGGATGTGGGGCGATCCGAACGGTCGGTCGCTGCTCACGATCGCATTCCTGGCGCAAGTGGCCGGCAGCATATGGCTGTACCGAATGGCTCGGCTCAGGTGAGGCTATGACAGCAACTCAAATCGGAGCGATTGCGCTGGCAGTGGGCGCACTTGGGGTGCTGCTGCTAGGTATGGTCGCCGTGTTGCGTGCGCATGCAGCGGGGCGTGCCGAACGTGCGCTGGTCGATGCGCTGGATCGGCGCATGGCGGCACTCGAGGCAGCGAAAGCACGGACCGCGCCGAACGGCGATGCGCCTGCGAAACCCGATGTGCGCGGCGGGCAACGCGTCCAGCGTTTGCTGGACCGGTTGTCGGCGGCGGGCATGCGCTGGCTGGATACCGGATTCGGCAAATACGCTGTCGCGGAAGAGGATCGCCGCCTGCTCGAGCAAGCCGGATATGTCGACTCACGCACGCGCGGGTTGTTTCTGAGCGCGCGGGTCGCGTGCGGGATCGCGCTGCCGCTGCTGTTTGCGATCTTCGCGAGCGGGCGCATGAAAGGCAGTGTCTGGATGGTCGGCATGTTCGTCGCCTTCGGGCTCGGCTTCATGCTGCCGAAACTCTATGTGCAGCGCCGTGCGGCGTCGCGTCGGCAGAGCGTCGTCGACGAACTGCCGCTGCTCGTCGACATGTTGCGTTTGCTGCAAGGTGTCGGGCTGTCGCTCGATCAGAGCCTGCAGGTCGTGACGAACGATTTTCGCGGGATGCTGCCGGTGCTGTCGTCGGAGGTGGGAATCGCGCAGCGTCAGTTCGCTGCAGGACGTACGCGCGAGCAGTCGTTGCAACGGCTGTCCGGCGGATTCGACAACGAGGATTTGCGCGCGATCGTGCGATTGATGATTCAGGTCGACAAGCATGGCGGCGCAGTGCAGGAGCCGCTCAAGCAGTTCGGCGATCGTTTGCGCGAGACTCGCCGCGCGATGCTGCGCGAACGCATCGGCAGGTTGACCGTGAAGATGACGGGCGTCATGGTGCTGACGCTGTTGCCTGCATTGCTGATCGTGACGGCCGGGCCGGGCATGCTGGCAGTGATGCGCGCATTGGCGTCGCAGCATTGAAGGACGGAAGGACAGACCATGAAGCGAATTGGCGAAACAGTGACGCGGGCAGGCATGTTGGCGGCGGTGCTGCTGCTTGGCGCATGTGCCACCAAGGAAAGCGGGTATGGCGTCGGTGCGCAGACCGAGCGTGCGGCGCTGATGCAGGCAGCAGATCAGAAGCAGTCCGTGCCGGATACGCCGGGGATGTACCTGGGCCTGATTCAGCGGATGCAAACGCAAGGGCTCTATTACGCTTCTCTCGCGCACATCGATGCGTACGACAAGACATACGGCGTCATGCCGGAATCGGTTCTGCTGCGCGCGGATGCGTTGCGGATGACCGATCAGCCGGCCGCAAGCGCGGCTGCGTATAACCAGTTGCTGAAGACGCCACTCGCTGCGCGCGGCTATCGCGGGCTGGGGTTGCTGGCGGGCGCCGCGGGGGATTTCGATCGTGCGGTGCAGGCATTGACGCAAGCGTCGGAGCTTGCGCCGACGGATCCGTCGCTGCTTTCCGACCTTGCTTACGCGAAGTTGCGCAGCGGCGACGTCGTTGGTTCACGGGTGCCGCTGATGAAGGCGGCCGAACTCGATCAGCGCAATCCGAAGATCGTCAGCAACCTCGCGCTGTATCTGTTTGCGGCAGGACGTGCGCAGGATGCGCAACGGTTGATGAACCAGCAGCATCTGTCGGCCGATATTCGCAAGGACATCAACAGCGATGCCGCGAAGATCGCTGCGGCCGTGCGCGCCCAGCAGCGTGCAGTCGCGACACCGCCGGTGGTTTCGCGCCGCAGCGCGGCAACACCGATCACGCCGATGGCGAACAATGTCGGCTACGACCAGACGGTGCCGCTGTTGCAACGGTTTGCACAATGAACGGATATCCGGGGAGCAACATGAACGAGAACAAACATAATCGAAGCGTACGCATCGGCTGGATCGCGACGCTGGGTGCGATCGCCTGCATCGTAACGAGCTCCGGCGCGGCATATGGTCAACAACCCATGGAACCTGGCGCGTCAGACGTAGGCCGTTCGACCAAGAACTGGCTCGCGATGCAGCGTGACAATCGCGCGGCGGCGCCGGCGCAACCGGTGTTCGGCGATGTCGCATCGCTTGCCTACCAGCGCTATCTTGATTCGTTCAAGAACAAGATCCCGGATTCGATAAGTTCGCAACTCGGTGCAACGGGTGGCATGTCGGGCGGCGGGCAGGGCGCGCAATAAGAGATGATCATGCGCGCAGATCAATCGCACGCGGCACGGCGGTGTGGTGCTGGTGGCCCGCGGAGAAATCGCCAGCGGGGGAGCGTCGCGGTCATGGCGACGATCTGGGCACTAGTTGCGATTATCGTGCTGGGCGCGATCGACGTCGGCCATTTCTATGCTGAAAGACGTCGAATGCAAGCGGCGGCCGATTTGGCCGCGCTGTCAGCGGTGTCGCAGATTGCCACCGACTCGACTTGTCAGGCAGCAAAGACCGCTGCCGGTCAAATCGCCAACCCATCGAAGAATCCGTTGCCGACAGGTTCGAGCGTTTCCGTGTCCTGCGGCATCTGGACGGCGCCTCAGGGCAGCGGCAGCGCGCAGTTCACCTGGATATCGGGAGACCCGATCAGCGCTGGCCAATGCGCCGGTCTGTCGGCCGGAACAGTCAATGGCCAATCGACCAATGCCGTTTGTGTCACGGTGGCCGAGCCGGTCGACGGGATATTTCGCGGTGGCGTCACGATCGGTGGATCCGCCATCGCCAAGAGCGTGCCGACCGATACCTTTACGCTCACCACGTCGCTGGCGACATTGAACGGCGGGTTGGCCAATCAGTTGCTTAAGGTACTGACGGGGTCTCCGAATGCGCTGAGTCTGCAGGTGCTCGACTACCAGGGGCTGGCGCAAGTCAACCTGAAACTGGCCGGCATTCTCGCCAATCTGCCGGTCGGCACGACTACGGGCGTATTGAACGGTACCGTGACGCTCGGGCAACTGGCCAACGCCGCAGTGCAGGCGGCGACGCAGCAGAATCTGGTCGGGGCGAACCTGAACGTTCTGAACGCGATTGTCGCCGCGCTCTGTTCCGGCAGCGTCTGCGGCGGTCCGCAGATCGCGCTCGGCCAGCTGGTTTCTGCTGCTACCGCTACGGGAACCTCCGCCGTCGACGCCAGCGTCAATGCACTCGGATTGCTGTCGACGGCATTGCAGATCGCGAACGGCACGAGTTCGGTCAACATCCCCAGCGTCACGGTTCAGACGCCTACCTTGCTCGCGCCGCTGCTGAACGTGAACGTATCGGGTTCGGTCAAGCTCGGGGCGAATCCGCCGTCCACCGCGAGCGGTCCGCCGGGGCCGTCGAATTGCGGGACGTCCAATTGCACGACCAATACGTCGACCGCGCAGGGGAACATTTTCCTCAATACGTCGATATCGCTGCTGTCGACCTGTCCGACCGGCGGGCTGGTCTATCCGGGAGGCACGTGCCCGTCGGGTAGTCCCACGCCGCTCGCGGCGGTGCAACTGCCGATCACCGCCTATGTGGCACCGGCAACGGCGGGCCTGGCGTCGGTCACCTGTACTGCGGACGGCACGAAAAGCGCAACGGTGAACGTGCAGACCGGATTGGTTGCCGTGTATCTCGGCGGCTCGGCGAATACGCCGATCAACCTCAATGCATCGAGCGGATATACGCAGAACGGTAGCGCCACGCCGATTACGCTGGTGTCCGTCAACCTGCAGAGCCTGCTTAATCTGTTGAACCTGGGTGGCCTGATTTCCGGGTTGTCGACGTTGGTCAAGACCTTGACGCTTGGGCTCCTCGACCTGAGCCAGATCTCGGTCAAGATCAACCTGACGCCCGGACAGTTGACCATTCCCGTTGCCAATCAAAGTGCGACACCGTTGCCGTTTACCTACCCTGGTCCGGGTTCATCCGCGTCGCCGACCCCTGCATCGCCATACATGTTGAGCACCGGCACGGATCAGCTTCTGTCGCCCGCGGTTCAAAGCGCACTTAACAGCGGCCTGTCGATCCAGTTGACCGCCGACAGCGGTTTGCTCGCATTGCTGGGCGATGTTGTCACACCGGTGCTGAACGTCGTTCTCGGGCCGATTTTGTCAGCACTGGGAACTACACTTGTCCCGCTGCTCCTGCAACCGATTGATTCGCTCCTGACCTCGGTCACGGGCCTGCTCGGCCTCAGCCTCGGGAATGCCTATGTCACGAACACACCGGACTCGATCAAATGCGGCAACCCCATGCTGGTTCAATAAATGCCTGAATGTTCCGTCATCAAGGCAGGCAGCGTCGCTGCCGCCTGCAACCGCTCACTGAGCCGCAATCTCGAGCCACTCGTCAATTTCTGAAGCCGCACCCGAATCATGAGAACCACGCCCGCAATCGAAGAGCTCGACCTGTACGTCTGGGAAGGCAAGGCGGACATTGTCGACCGCGTCGCCCGGTGCATGGCGAGCTTCGACGTCGAAGTGATCCGCGCCGACAACGCGGAGATCTCGCCCGAGCGCGCCGCATTGCGGCCGTCACTGGCGATCATCAGCGTGACGATGATCGAAATCGGCGCAGCGTTCCTGCGCGACTGGCAGGCCAACATCGGCATGCCGGTCGTCTGGGTCGGCGCGGCGCGCGATCACGACGCTTCGCAGTATCCGCCCGAGTATTCGCACATCCTGCCGCTCGATTTCACGTGCGCCGAGCTGCGCGGCATGATCGGCAAGCTCGTCACACAGCTGCGGGCGCATACGGCCGAAACGTCGCATCCGACCGAGCTCGTCGCGCACTCGGAATCGATGCAGGCACTCCTGCACGAAGTCGATACATTCGCCGACTGCGACACCAACGTGCTGCTGCACGGAGAAACCGGCGTCGGCAAGGAGCGCATCGCGCAACTGCTGCACGAAAAGCATTCGCGCTACCGGCACGGTGAATTCGTGCCGGTGAACTGCGGTGCGATTCCCGACGGCCTGTTCGAATCGCTGTTCTTCGGGCATGCGAAAGGATCGTTCACGGGCGCGGTTGTTGCGCATAAAGGCTATTTCGAGCAGGCGGGCGGCGGCACGCTGTTCCTCGACGAAGTCGGCGATCTGCCGCTGTACCAGCAGGTCAAGCTGCTGCGCGTGCTCGAGGACGGCGCGGTGCTGCGCGTCGGCGCAACGTCGCCGGTCAAGGTCGATTTCCGCCTGGTCGCGGCGAGCAACAAGAAGCTGCCGCAACTCGTGAAGGATGGCCTGTTCCGCGCCGATCTCTACTACCGGCTCGCGGTGATCGAGCTGAGCATTCCGTCGCTGGAAGAGCGCGGCGCCGTCGACAAGATCGCGCTGTTCAAGTCGTTCGTCGCACAGGTCGTCGGCGAGGCACGGCTCGCCCAGTTGTCCGATCTGCCGTACTGGCTGACGGACTCTGTCGCAGACAGCTATTTCCCCGGCAACGTGCGCGAACTGCGCAACCTCGCCGAGCGCGTCGGTGTGACGGTGCGGCAGACGGGCGGGTGGGATGCCGCGCGGTTGCAGCGGTTGATCGCGCACGCGCGCAGTTCGGCGCAGCCGGTACCGGCGGAAAGCGCGGCCGAGGTCTTCGTCGATCGCAGCAAGTGGGACATGAACGAGCGCAACCGCGTGATTGCGGCGCTCGACGCCAACGGCTGGCGGCGTCAGGATACGGCGCAGCAGCTCGGTATCAGCCGCAAGGTATTGTGGGAAAAAATGCGCAAATATCAGATCTTTGACGAGGAGCCCGAGACCCGCGAAAGTGAGTAATTAATGAGATAAAATCGCGCTGAATTACAACGACACGGGCGGGAATAGAACTTCATGAGCCATATGACGGGGTTGGGAAAGGCGTGCGTGTTGCTCGCCGTGGTGGGAGGCATGCAGGGCGCTTATGCGCAGAGTCTGGCGGACAGCGGGTCGCCGGCAGTACAGCAGGCGTCGGCGCCGGTGGCCGCGATTCCGGTGGTCGATCCGCAGGTCCAGACGTCGGTGCAGCCGCAGGCAGGTGAGTCGACGGGGCCGAGCACGGTCGACGACCTGCAGCGCCAGATCCAGGCGCACTCGCTGACGGAAATGCGCACGAGCTACAACGGCAGCTACGGTGCGAGCCTGCTGTTCAACGTAAAGGACGGCGCGTATTTCGTCGCGCTGTTCCAGCAGAAGGCGTTCTGGCGCGTGATCAAGACTTACGACGAATCGCGTGCGGAAGCGATCTACCGCGATTTCTCGCACCAGGCGGAGCGGCTGGCCGTCAACGAACTGCGAGCAGCGAAGCTGGAATCGCAGAAGGCGCAGATGGACAAGCAGATCGAGGTCACGCAGGATCGCGCGCGGCGTCTGCAGGCGGATATCTCGATCGCACGCCAGCAGCAGGCGGCAGTCGCGGATCGTCAGAAGAGCGTACGTAACGAGACGGCCGCATTGCAGGCGCAGCAGGCCGAGCTTCAGTCGCAACTGCGGGCGTTGCAGCAGCAGGTGCGTTCGTTGCAGCGGGAGGCCGACGCCGGTTTGCCGACGACGGCACGCTGAACCCGGCAGCGGTGCGGCGACATGCCGCGCCGGCCGCACAAGTAAAAAGGGCAAGCCGGTTGGCTTGCCCTTTTGTTTTACTGGCCGTCCGGCACGATTCGCCGACGGCGCGTCACGATCACCGGCCCGTTGCCGCCGCGGGAATCCGACGGCGAAGCGTTGCCGGATGCGTCGCCGGCATCGCGCGGTGCGCCGTAGCTTTCGCGCGGTTCACGGGGTTCGCGCGGGGCGCCGTAGCCCTCACGCGGCTCACGCGAGCCGTAACCCTCGCGCGGTTCGCGCGAGCCATAGCCTTCACGCGGTTCGCGGGAGCCGTAGCCGCCGCCGTCGCCGCGCGATTCGCGCGGGCCGCCGTGCGAGCCGTACGGGCTGTGACCGCCGCCTTCACGGCCGCCCGGGCGCCCGCCGGTGCGCGGCCCGCGGGGGCCGCCGCTGCCGCCCGGGCGCGAGCCGCCCGTGTCGAGCTGGATCGTGGAAATCGCGCGCTTGTAGATGCCTTGCAGACCCACGGGGGTGCGCAGCATCACCAGGTACTGGTCGAACGACTCGATACACCCCGTCAGACGAATGCCGTTGACGAGATAGAT
>Ga0209566_100467_pt1 | contig 29056 bp, 34 predicted proteins | sample Araplavi_mTSA_r2_2_FD_184287 | JGI IMG/M metagenome (GOLD analysis project Ga0209566, IMG submission 184287) | Arabidopsis root microbial communities from North Carolina, USA - plate scrape CL_Cvi_mTSA_r2 (SPAdes) (version 2) | ecosystem: Host-associated > Plants > Roots > Endosphere | place...
ACATCGGTTATTTGGCTTCGCTAGCCTGCGGCGGCCGTCCGGTCAAGCTGAACAATACGCGTGAGGCCGACATGACCGGTTCGCCAAGCCACATCGGCTTGCAGGCGCGAGTGAAGCTCGGCGCCAGCCGTGACGGACTTCTGAAGGCGGCGGAGATCACACTCTTGTTCGACAATGGCGGCTATACCGATGAAGGAGCGATCGTCACCGAATCGGCCGCCGTGGATTGCACGGGGCCGTACCGAATCGAGCATGTCCACTGCGACGCGCTGAGCGTATATACGAACCACCCGTATGCAACTGCATTCCGTGGCTTTGGTCACGCTGAAGTGATCTACTGTGCAGAGCGCGCGATGGATTTGCTGGCGAAGAAGCTGCGGATGGACCCGCTGGAGCTGAGGTACCTCAATGCTATTCAGCCTGGCGACACGACTCCGACGCAAACGTAGTTGACTAACAGCAGTCTTGGTGATCTCCGGCAATGCATAAGCAGGTTGAGAGAACTGATGCAAGAAGATGAAGGGCAGCAAAGCGTGCAGTCGGATCCGTTCAAGGTGAGAGCCGCCGGGGTTGCCTGCGTTTGGAAAGTGTCCGGTTCCATGATCGATACGGGATCCGGGGCTACGATCACGTTCAATCATGATGGATCACTGAACTTAAGTGTCGGTGCCATCGAGATTGGCCAAGGGAATCGAACGGCCATGGCACAGCTCGCAGCGGAGCGAATGAACATGCCGGTTGATCAGGTTCATGTCAAGCTGGATGTCGATACGCAGATCACGCCGGAGCACTGGAAAACGGTGGCGAGCAGCAGCACAATGATGGTCGGCCGGGCCGTGCTCGATGCGGCTGATGATGCGATCGCACAGCTCAAACATAACGCATCCTTCGTGTTACAACGGTCCCCGGAGGAGCTGGAGGTTGGCGGCGGAACCGTATATGTGAAGGACCAGCCGGATAAGTACCTGGAGGTGCGATCGCTCGTTAGCGGATATATGTACCCGGATGGCAGCGTAACAGGCAATCTGGTGATCGGTCGCGGACGGTATCGGGTACACCGTCAGCTTGCGCTGGATCCGGAGACGGGCAAGGGGATACCCGGTTAGCAGTGGACGGTTGGCGCACAGGCAGTTGTCGTGGAATTCGATAAACGGGAATGCACGTATCGAATTGTGAAGGTTTACTCTGTCTTTGATGCCGGCAGGGTGATCAACGCGGGTACGGCGCGTGGTCAGGTCGTGGGCGGGGTGAATATGGGGTTGAGCTTCGCAAGCCGCGAAGGATTCCTGTTCAATCAAGCAGGTGTCGTGTTAAATCCACAGCTGCGCTCATACAAAATAACCCGTTTCGGCGAGCAGCCGGAGTATGCGGTTGATTTTGTCGAGACACCTTTCGTCGAGGGGCCTTACGGCGCTCGTGGCATAGCGGAGCACGGAACGATCGGCTCGCCTGGTTCGCTGGCGAATGCACTATCCATCGCCGCCGGGGTCGAGCTGAACGAGCTGCCGCTAACGCCTGAGCTGATCTGGCGTGCAAGGGGGGCTGCCCATGATCTCATTTGATTTTGAGTATGTGCTGCCGGCTACGATGGAAGAGGCGGTTCAATCGTTCCAGCACGCTGACTCGCTGCGTCTGGAACCGCTTTACTATGGGGGAGGTTCGGAAATCATTACGATGGCTCGAATCGATCAACTTCGTACCGGCGCAATGATCGATGTGAAGGCCATTCCGGAGTGCAAGGCGCTGCTGCATCAGGGGGGCAAGTGGATCGTCGGAGCAGCTCGGACGCTTACAGAGCTTGCAGCGGACAATTCCTTCCCGCTGCTCACCGAGACGGTACTGCATCTAGCCGATCAGACGAATCGCAACCGTATTACGATTGGCGGCCACGTTTGCGGAAAGCTGTTTTATCGGGAGGCGTTGCTGCCTTTTTTGCTCACAGATAGTGAAGTTATTCTTGCCGGTCCGAGAGGCGTACGACGGGCTTCGATTCATACCGTCTTTAACGGGGGACTCCGTCTGGAACGAGGGGAAATGCTGGTCCAGCTGATAACCGATCGAAGGTATTTAGATCAGCCGACATACACGGTCAAGCGTACCAAGATCGAATATGTCGATTATCCGGTCGTTCGTATCTGTGCGATGCATACAGGAGACTGGATGCGGTTTGCCTTTGCTGGGGTAAGCGCAGTGCCGTTTCGCTCGCAGCAGATCGATGAAGCGCTGAACAATCGGTCGCTGCCTCCTGAAGTGCGGATCAATCAAGTCATCCGAAACTGGCCGCTACCGGTGCTAAGCGATATGCTGGCTTCGGCTGACTATCGCCGATTCGTGCTCAGCAATGCGTTATCAGATACATTGGCCGCGCTTGAACTGAAGGGAGGCTAACGATGCCATCACTTGGTCGCGGGGGAAAAAGAGAAGTCGAGCTCATCGTCAATGGAAAGAAGCATCTGACAGTCGTTCGTTCTGCGGATACGCTGCTGCGCGTATTGCGCGAGCACCTTGGCCTAACCGGCGCCAAGGCCGGATGCGAGAATGGAGACTGCGGCGCCTGCACCGTGCTCGTCAATGGTGTGCCGATCAAGTCGTGCTTCATGCTCGCCGTTGAAGCTCCTGGCCGCAACGTGACAACGATTGAAGGCTTGGGTGGAGAGTCGGCGGTGCAGGAAGCGTTATTGACACTTTTGCTTTTCAATGTGGATTTTGTACACCGGGGTTTATTATGGTTTGCCATGCGCTGCTGCAATCGAACCCGGATGCCGATGCTGCGGAGATACGTGGCTGGCTGCAGTCCAACATTTGCCGCTGCACAAGCTATGAAGAAATAAGGGAGGCTGTCCGCGTGGCGAAGGAGAAAAACAGCATGCGGGCGGGCCGATGAGCATTAGGGCTGTGACGTGACTAAGAGTTTTTGACTCTCAGTCCGACTTGGCTGGCTGCAGATATTTGGAATTCAGCTCGGGTGCCTATAACACCGTGTTATATGATAATGACAACAAAGCCGTTAAACTGCCCGGTTATCGGGTGGACGCGATGACGGCAGACCGAATGAAGGCAAGGGCTGATGAGCCGGATGATAGAGGCGGGAGAAGATATGCCTGAAATTGTCAATGCCGAGGCTCGGTCCGGGGGGCAGAGAAGGGTAACGGCTGAAGAAGCGCTGAGTTAGCTGAATGGACGAAGGCTGGGTGAGGAATGATAAAAGCCTTTTGAGACTAGTCTCAAAAGGCTTTTTTTGCTGTACGTTAAATGAAGCGGCTCGATATAGGGTTGATCTCAAAATTAGGAAATGAGACAATACGATCATGATCGTGCATGCTGATATCATTATCATGCCATTTAGAGGCCTTTAACTGGGCACAATAGTTGATTCATCGTCCGCAGACAGTCCAGCCTTGCATAAGCTTATATAATTACCACATTCTAGGAGGGTAATCATGAAACATAATTTTGACTTGGTGATTCCAAGGGAAGGCACGAATTCCGTCAAATGGGATCCTGCGATACTGAAGAGAATCTTCGGCATTGAAGATGGCCGTATACTTCCACTGTGGGTGGCGGATATGGATTTTCCTGCACCGCCGTCAGTGACAGAGGCGCTGCATAAAAGAGTTGAACATGGCATATTCGGTTACTCCGCACCACTTGATGACTACTTTTCAGCGGTGACCTGGTGGCAGCAGGAGAGACACAATTGGCAAATCAATCCGGAATGGGTCACGATCACGCCCGGAATTGTCCCTGCATTGAATTTTATCATTCGAGCATTGACGGATGAAGGCGATCAAGTCATTATTCAGCAACCAGTTTATCATCCGTTCGAGAGTACAGTCACAACGAACAATCGCGTCATTGTGAATAATCCGCTTGTTTGGGACAATGGCACCTATGTGATGGATTATGATCATTTGGAGAGCTTGGCCAAGCAGCCGGAAACAAAAATGATGATTTTGTGCAGTCCGCATAACCCGCTTGGCATTGTCTGGAGCTTTGAACAGCTGCAAAGATTAGGGGGAATTTGCAACCGCCATGGTGTCATCGTCATCGCAGATGAAATTCATAACGATTTGATTTTGCCTGGACATCATCATACGACATATGCGCTGCTGGGCGAAGAGTTCGCAAATAATGCCGTAATTTGCACAGCTCCCAGCAAAACGTTCAACTTGGCGGGATTGCAGACGTCCAATCTCATCATCCCTAATAAGAGCGTGAAGGACAAAATTGAGCTTGAGCTCAAAAAATCCTCTATTCACGGAACAAATTTATTCGGAATCGTGTCCACAACTGCAGCGTACTCGGCTGAAGGAGCGGATTGGCTGGATCAACTGCTCGTCTACTTAGACGGAAATGCAGACTTTATTCGCGAGTTTTTGTTAGAAAATGCGCCTGATATCGCTTATGTTAAACCGGAGGCCACCTACTTAGCCTGGTTGGACTTTAGTAAATACAAGATCGAAAACAAAGAACTCGATAACAAAATCCGTAAAGAAGCAAACCTTTTGCTTAATAACGGCGCTGCGTTTGGAGCCGGTGGAGAAGGGTTCATGCGGCTAAATTTTGCATGCCCACGGCCGATTTTGGAAGAAGCGCTGCTGCGGCTGGCGAACATGCTAAAAGGATTAAAATAACGAATCTGTGGATTGTTCCATTGGCCATTAGGCCGTCGTCGGGATCATCAGCCTGGCCTCTCGGAACTTGCTTTGTAATGTTGAAGAGATGTTGCGGCATCTAGGAAGCCGTATATAGCCACCGCCGGTATATGGCGGCGGCTTTTTTATTTACAGCGAATTGCAACGTCTCTCCTTGAAATAAATAGGGAATACTTTTGCATAACAGCATGCTACTTACGAAAGAGGAGTAAAGGTGAATGTTCAATATTTCATAACGGATGATCATGTCAAATTGGCCTATGCCGTACACTATGCAGCGACACGGCATGGATCTTCACCAATTGATCAAGCATCTGAGGCTGAAAGATTTCATGCTAGTGGGGCAGTCTATGGGGGCTTCAACCATCTTTTCATATCTGCATCAGTACGGGGAAGAGGATGTCAGCGCTGTGATCGATGTCGATCAAACACCGAAAATTATCAATGATGAGCAGTGGAAATTCGGTATGTATGATTCGGAGATGATCGATTTTGAACACTAATTGGACCGTAAACTCCCGTCTCCTTTTTTTAAGGGCGTGCCAATAAATATTCTTTTACGAATACTGCTGTTGAGCCGAAAACTACCGAAATTTGATTTCGTGAAGACCGCGCCTCTCTTCCTGGACCATGTTCGGTCAGACTGGCGACCGCTTTTAGAAACGAAATTGGCTCAAGAACTTAAGCTTAAACCGGCAAATTTCAGTTATATGTTCAAAACAGAGCTTGGTGTCCCGTTCAGTCAATATCTGATTAAATTTAGGATGCAAAAGGCTGCGGAATTGCTTTTCGAGTTGGCTCATAAAGTTTATGAAGTAAGTGCAGCTGTTGGCTTTTCCGATTACGTTCACTTTTCAAAAATGTTTAAACGGCATATGGGATTTACCCCTACTGAATATCGGCAGCATAAGTGGAGTGTAAGTCATCGGTAAAGCGTGCTAAGATTTAAATAGGTTGTGACTGATCCGCTTATAGGAAAAAGGAAGAGCTAAATAATGAAATCATAAAACCGGAGGGGCAGCGTGGAGCGTAAAGTATATTCGGAATACCAACGATACGGGGATCCGGTGTGGGCTCAGCGATCCTCCCACGGTCCACATAATCCATTTGAAGAACATAAGCACGATTTTATCGAACTGATTTATATCGTACAGGGTCGGGGCAAGCACACGATCAATGGGCAACATTATGAGTCTAGGCCGGGAGATTTATTTATTGTAATGCCTGGCGAAAGTCACCACTTTCCAGATACGATAGCCTGCGATTTGGAAATAATTAACTGCCTGTTTCGGCGGGAGGCGCTTCCGCCCTGTTTGCCGTTGGTAGCGGGCGTACTCTCGGAGTTACCTTACGTAGCACCTTTCTATAATGACATGGATAGACTGCCAAGACGTCTGACTTTGACGTCCGTTGAATCCACCTCAGTTCTCATGCAATTAGAGGAAATCATTCAGGAAGTACATACGAGCGGAACCGTTAAGCATGTAGTCGCATACTTATTAATCCACCTCTTGATTCAACTGTCTCGCATTTATTTAAAACATGCCGCATCTATAGAAGAGATGAAACCTGCACCGCTAAGTAACGAAATTTTGGTTCGCCGAATCAAAACATATTTGGAACAAAGCTTTCAACAAAAATTGACGACAGAGCAATTAGCGAAATCGTTTACGATCAGTACACGCCATCTGAACCGCATTTTTCGCCAGCAAACCGGCAAAAGTATCACGGAAACGGTCCAGCAGATCCGAATCGAGCGAGCTAAACAAATGCTGGCTGAGACAAATCGGAGCATCAATTCGATCGCATCGTTCGTAGGTTTTAATGAAGTCTCACATTTTAACAAGCTGTTCTTGCGTTTTACAGCAAATACGCCTAGCGGTTATCGGAAGCAAGTGCGACACGAATCCAGCTAATAGACGGAAAGGGACTACGCGTCCTTTTCCGTTTTTTGGTATTCGGAATGTATAGATTGGCCGAATTACACAAGGATCTGTCCCGATCGCACAGAAATGAACGTGAAATATGAGCTAATATGAAACAGCAAACCTGGTTCTCAAGATTCGCTAAGCTAACATGAAGGAGCAGTTACTATGTTGCATTCCAAACCCAACATCATATTCTTAATGACCGACCAGCAGCGCTGGGATTGTATTGGACGCTTCAATAAACACATCAAGACACCGACATTGGACCGATTGGCCGAACAAGGCATTGTCTTCAATCAGGCCGTTTGCCAAGCACCGATGTGTGTACCGAGCCGCAGTTCCATGATGTTCGGGCTCTACCCTTCGCAGCTTGGCGTCCGCACCAATCATGGAGGGCTGTACGACGAGAGCAATCTACCGTCCCTGCCTCTGGCGGAAGTGCTCCGCAGGGAAGGATATCAGACCGCCGGCTTCGGCAAAACCCATTGGAATCATAACTTACATAATCCGAATGCGCCGACCCGTGGATTTGAAGTTCGTGCAATCGGACTTGGCCGCAACAGCGGGCATGACGAAGTAAATGCCCTTATGATGGACGATGACGATCCGGAAGGGCTGAAAGCGTACTATGAGGAAACTCGGCATTTCGGAGCCGGGGAAGAAAATACGCACGGTTATATCGGCTGCACCAGTTCCGTGCCTGCCCATCAACACCGGGACGGCTGGGTAGCAGAACAGTGCAAGCAATTTATCGAAAATGGAGTAGACCCTTCTAAACCATTGTTCCTTTATCTTTCTTTTCTTAAGCCGCACGCAGGCTTCAATGTACCCAAAGAGTTCGAAGATTGGTACCGCCTCGAGGATATACCCGATATCGAGCAGCCACCATGGGAGGAAGAGCTTGGCACGCATTTGGAGGATCGGGGCGATGGCTTGGGCAGTGACGGGGGGAACAGCTACCGGGACAAGCGGGAAATATGGGAGCTTATGAGTGTTATGGAGCGCCGGAGAACGACGCTGCGATACTGGGCGAATTGCTCGTGGCTAGACCACTATTTTGGACAGGTGCTGGAGGGCCTTGAGGCTAAAGGCATTCTTACTAACGCCTTCATTGTTTTCGTATCCGATCATGGCGAAATGATGGGTGAGCGCAATTTTCGATTCAGCAAATATTGCTTATTCGATAGCAGCGTACGCGTTCCGTTGATTCTTGCAGGCAATTGGATTCCAGAAGCAAAACGGGGAACGATTGACGAACGTCCGGCTGAACTAGTCGATATTGTGCCTACGCTTGAGAAGGCGGCAGGGGCCGTCACCAATCCGCTGCTTCCTGGACTTGATCTGCTTGGCGAGGAGCAGCGTATAGGGACGTTTTGTGAGTTTCATCGCAAAACAGAGAGCGGATTGTTCGCTGCACCGTCGGTGATGTGGCGCAAACAGGATTGGAAGCTTATTATCCATCTACCGGGCACATTGAAGGATGCTGTTAGCCGAATTCAGGAGTTGAAGGGAGAGCTGTACCATCTGAGTGAGGATCCTCACGAATGGCATAATCTCTATGAGGATGCACGATGGTTCGCTATTCGTGAACGAATGACGTCAGAGCTGCTCATGCATCTGGTTTGCTCATGGACGCGTGGCCCCTTCTTCTATGACAACCAAGGACTGAAGGCTTTGGGGGAATAAGGGAGAGGATGGTCATCATATATATGCAATAATGCCGCATTCAGGGGGACGAATGAATATGTCATTAGATGCTTACGGCCAATTATGCAACGAAGTCTATGACTTTACGAAACCGATCGGGCATTCGCTTGGCGGGGATATACAATTCTACTTGCAACGCCTCCAATCGTGCGATGGTCGTATCCTAGAGCCTATGGTAGGTTCCGGTCGGTTGCTCATTCCGCTGCTAGAGGCTGGTCATGTTGTAGATGGCGTCGACGCCTCGCCTGACATGCTCGCTTCATGCAGGAAACGATTAGAAGAACGGAATTTACAATCGGATTTATACGAGCAGAAATTGCAAGACCTTAACTTGAGCGGTCACTATGATGCTATTATTATCCTGACAGGCTCGTTTCTTCTTATCGAAAAGCGCTCAGAATCCATTCAAGTCTTAAAGACTTTTTATGACTTGCTGAATCGTGGTGGACGTCTTATTGTCGACCTTGAAATGCCGGCCAATGTGACTTTTGATTTCGAGCGGGAATGGACGAATGCGTATACGCTGCCAAACGGAGATGTCATTACGCATCAAGGCAGAACGGTAGAAGCGGACATGTTTGATCAGAACTTTATTGCTCTGTCACGTTACGATAAATGGAGAGACGGAGTTATGATTCAAAGTGAGCATGAGCGGTTTGCCATGCGTTGGTACGGTGTCGAGGAGTTTCGGTACATTTTGCAGGAAATCGGTTTTTCGGATGTCATCCTATCTGCAGATTATGAATTCGGTGTGATGCCGACGAGCAGCAAGCAGATGTTCACTTATGAAGCGGTGAAGAAATAAATGAAAGTGACCTCGGAGTTATCGTTGTCTTCGGAACTCAAGGCAGCCAGGAATGGTGGCCTTTTTTTATTATAAAAAATAAAAACCATCACAAAGGATGACGGTCATGAATGAACGTATAGGGGGCTGACTTGCAGGCTGAGTTTTACATGTGTTTATTTCTTATTAGATGTAAAAAAGCATCGACGACTTTCGGATCAAATTGAGTTCCTTTGTTATTGATAAATTCCTTTAATACAGATTCCAATTCCTTATGATCTCGGTAGGCGCGTTTGGTTGTCATGGCGTCATAGGCATCTGCTACAGATAAAATGCGGGCTACCAAGGGGATGTCCTGGCCTTTTAAGCCCTTCGGATAACCTTGTCCATCGTATCTCTCGTGATGATAAAGCACCATGTCAAGGACCCCGTGAGTTTCCTGGAAGGAGGAGTTATGTTTAATCGTTTCAAAGCCGATGGCAGGATGACGCTTATACAAGAATGATCTTCGGACTCAAGCATATCAAATGAATGTTAGAAAATGTTAAGGAAGAGATGAATACATCACACTTTACCCCATCAAATGAAGATGACTTCGCGGCGGTGCACGGGGGAATTGGAGCGAGAAGCGAGCAAAATACTTTTGATTCCTTAAACTTTCCTAACATAAATGTGCTGCGCGGAATAACCGTGTAAGTGACATTCGGTACCCCCAAGAAAACTGCGCTATGCGCGGTTTTTTTATTTTGCCTGAATAGTTTATCGTGAATATGGTAATATAATTGAAATAGTACATTGACAGTCATAGTAATGTGACTTATTATACAGATAAGGAGGTGATTAAATGACCGAGAACAAGATCACATCCGACCTGCTGCGCGGACATACGGATACGATGATTTTACGGCTCTTGGCCGAAGCTGATCGATACGGTTATGAGATTGTCAAGCTGATTGCCGAGCGTTCAGGCGGCGAGTATGAATTGAAGGAAGCGACGATGTACTCCAGTTTCCGAAGGCTTGAAGCAGACGGCGACATCGAGTGGTACTGGGGCGATGAAACGCAGGGAGGACGGCGCAAGTATTTTAAGATAACCCATAAGGGCAAGGGTACCTACGCCCGTAACAAAAGCAATTGGGAGTATGCGAAGCGAGTACTAGAAAACTTATTATAAGGAGATGGATGGATCATGATGAATCAGAAATTAACGGATTATTTGAACGGTGTTTTTACACCATACGATGGGGTGAAAAGCGTTAACGAATTAAAAACCGACCTGCTCTCCGATCTGCAGGAGCGATATCGCGAACTGCGAGCAGAGGGCAAAGATGATGAAACGGCGTTTAAGATGACCATCTCAAGTATCGGCGACATCGAGCAAACGATCCTGGAAGTCGCTAACCTCTCACGCTCGCTGGAGCGGCAAGTGCTGACGAATTTTAACGCAAGTAACCTGGAAAAAAGCGATTTCTCCGGCGTAAGAGCACATAAAGGACAGTTCAAAGCCAGCGCGTTGCACGGTGCGGACTTTTCGGGCGCGGATTTGACCGGCAGTACGTTTAAGTCCAGCGATGTGCGCGAAGCTAATTTTGACGGCGCGAATCTGACGGACTGCAGCCTGTCCACGCTTGACCTGACAAAGGCAAGTTTCAATAAGACGATTCTTGTCAGAACCAACTTCAGCAAGACGGGGCTTGATGGAGTCAAATTTACTGGAGTAAGAATGATCGACGTGACGTTAACGATGACCGATCTTCGGAAAACGATATTTGAAGGTTGTACCTTTGATGGCGTTGACTTCAAGTACACAGATCTAAGCGGCCAATGTTTTGACGGCTTGACGTTTATTGGCGTCAAGTTCGATAAAGCGGCATTAAGCGAAGCGTCGTTCAAGGGAGCTACATTAAAAAATGTATCCTTCCAGCCAGGATTTACGTTAACGAATAAGTACTACCGTATGATCAAAACGATTTCCTTTGACGGCGCAACAATGGATAAACTCACTTTTGCTTCACTCAAAGGCATGGGGGCCGATTTGTCGAAGGTGACCGTTATTTAAAGGAGGGATTCCGATGCAAGCCATACCAGCCAAGCCAATTCAAGTAAAAGGTCTAAAGAAAGCCTATAAGCAGCATCAAGTGCTGAAGGGTGTCGATTTCGAAGTGGAAAGGGGCCATATATTCGCGCTCCTCGGCTCCAATGGGGCAGGCAAGACTACGGTTGTCAAAATTCTCACCACGCTGCTTCAACCGGACGACGGAATCGCCGCAATCAACGGGTTCGATGTCGCTTCCAAACCCGATTGTGTGCGGCAGGTGATTAGTCTAACCGGGCAATTCGCCGCCGTGGACGAAATTTTAACCGGACGCGAAAATTTGATCATGATTGCGAAGCTGCGATACCTCAAGCATCCGCGCCAGGTTGCGAATGACTTGCTTCATCGCTTCGGGCTGACAGACGCCGCGGACCGCAGGGTAGCTACGTACTCAGGTGGCATGCGCCGGAGGCTCGATATCGCCTTAAGTTTGGTGGGCAACCCGCAGATCATCTTCCTTGACGAACCTACCACAGGATTAGATCCCGAGGCGCGCCTCGAGGTTTGGAAGATTGTCAAGGAGCTGGCAAACAGCGGAACGACGATCTTCCTCACCACGCAGTATTTAGAGGAGGCTGAACAGCTTGCCGAGCGAATTGCGATTCTCCATGAGGGTAAAATTATAGCCAGCGGTACACTTTCGGAGCTAAAGAAGCTGTTCCCATCAGCCAAGGTAGAGTATGTTGAAAATCAGCCGAGTTTAGAGGAGATATTCCTCGCTATCGTCGGCAACAAGGAGGAGAAGTAAATGGAGACGTCTAAACGTCACTTTTTCAGTGATATGGGCGTGATGGTTGGAAGGTCGATGCGCCATATTTCACGCAGTTTGGACACCATCATTACGGTCACCATGATGCCGATCGCTTTTATGCTGTTGTTCGTCTATGTGTTCGGCGGAGCCATTCAGACCGGAACGGATAACTATGTGAATTATCTGTTGCCTGGTATTCTGCTGATTGCGATTGCTACCGGTGTATCTTACACGGCTTATCGTTTGTTTACCGATGTGCAGCGAGGTATATTCGAGCGGTTTCATACCATGCCGATTTCACGTTCCACCTTACTATGGGGGCATGTCCTCACCTCACTGATATCCAATGCCATCTCCGTTCTCGTTATTATAATCGTAGCTTTGATTATGGGCTTTCGTTCGTCCGCAGGCGTGCTGTCTTGGCTTGCTGTAGCCAGCATACTCGCGCTGTTTACGCTGGCTTTAACATGGGTCGCAGCAATAGCCGGACTGTCCGCCAAAACGGTCGATGGCGCGAGCGCCTTTTCCTACCCGATCATTTTCCTGCCATTTATCAGCTCGGCGTTTGTACCGACCTCATCAATGCCGACCGTCGTTCGCATCTTTGCTGAAAATCAACCGGTGACCTCGATTGTTGAAGCTATCCGCGCGTTGCTCTCAGGTCAGCCCTTGCACAGCGATATCTGGATCGCGCTTGCTTGGTGCGTCGGCATTATGCTAATCGCGTATATCTTTGCCATGAGGGTGTATAATAAGAGATTCTGAAAGTGAAACCATTTACCCTGAATCACTCCACTATAGGTCTATACACCTTTAAAAAAAGTGTATCCCCCATTCAATTCCTTTCCATTAAATAGCCTATCTTTTCACAGCTAAAAATAGAAGAGTCGGGTTAAATAAATGACCTGACTCTTTATTTGTTTTAAATATCAGTTTGGAGCTTATACTCGCTTTCGGTTTTGACGCGCATACTTCCCCGGGTATTGGGCACAGAGCGAACAACGCAATATGGCTACACGTTGTTTGAATTGGGAGTTTATTAATCTTTTAATCTAAAAAAAAGCTTTACAGTAGGGTCGAGATACTGTTTATGCGGTGCTTTCGGCCTTTGTCGTGTTCGTTTAGAGTCGCATGGCACTCTAAAGCAACTTTTTCGCTCAACAGAGGATTTTTTCGTGTTATCTGCAGCCCTAAAGCGAATTAGTAGCCCTGGAAGTAATATTTTCGAGCTACACGGCGTTCTAGAGCAACTTTTCCGCATTGCAGTGGCATCTGAGACGCACGGCGCTCTAGAGCAACTTTTTCGCTCTACAGAGGATTTTTTCGTGTTATCCGAAGCTCTAACGCGAATTAGTTGCTATGTAAGTGATATTTTCGAGTTACACGGCGTTCTAGAGCAACTTTCTCGCTTTACAGTAGCATCTGAATCGCATGGCGTTCTAAAGCAACTTACTCGTTAACCAGTGAATTTTCCATGGCACCCGAAGTTTAACGCGACTGCGTTGCTCTGCAGGTGTTATTATGTGTAAAATTGAAGTATTGGACGTAATGACTACTTATTGTTGAGAGGAGATTATTCCATGGAGCTGTACGAATACTTCGGAGGGGAAGCGACCATACGGAAAATCGTAAACACGTTTTATCCGAAAGTTTTAGCACATCCACTGCTTGCACCTATATTTCCCCAAGATATCGAGTCGCTGATTGAAAAGCAATATCAATTCCTGACACAATTCTTCGGTGGACCTTCCTTATATACGGAGCAGCATGGGAATCCGATGATGCGGGCACGCCATGCTCCATTTCCGATTACCGTGAAGCACGCCGAAGCTTGGCTGGAGTGTATGAACAAGGCGCTTGAAGAAGTTGTGCCCTCGAAAGAAATTCGCGCAATTATTTTAGACCGTTTAAAAGGACCTGCCTACTTTTTTGTTAATATACAAGATGAATAGTAAGAGAAAAGAAAAGACCTTCGAAACGTTTCGCCTGCAGGGCGACACGGACCGAGGTCTTTTTGTTATTAAGCCAACAAATTCGGATAAAGAGCAGCAACTCCACCAGCAAGTCCTTTTTGAACGATGGCGCTGCGTTCGTCCGCAACGATTTCATATAGATCTTTTTCAATGCCATCAATGGCAATTTTGGCAATTTGCTTGGGATCAGCCTTCGCACTATTTAATCCTTTGGTCATGTCGGTATCCATATATCCAACATGCAGGCCGGAAACTCGAATATGTTTAGACGCTAAACTTAGACGAATGGCATTCGTCATCGACCATTCTGCTGATTTCGCTGCAGCGTAGGCACCTGTACCCTCACTGGTAAACCAAGATAATACGGATAGGATATTGAGAATCGCTCCACCACCGTTGTTTTCCAAGATCGGTGCAAAAGCTCTGATCATAGCGAGAGTACCGAATACATGCGTGTTAAATTCTAAATGAATATCGTCCATGTTACCTGTTAGAACGGAAGCTCCCGTCGACGTACCTGCATTATTAATCAGCAGTGTGACATCTGGAGCAGCCGTTAATGCCGCTTTTACGGACTCAGGATTCGTGATGTCGAGTTGAATAGGAATGGCTTCAGGAATATCAATCGATTCAGGATTTCTCGCAGCTGCATATACTTTTGCACCACGACTTAAAAGTTCTATCGTTAAGTTTTTTCCTAAACCACGATTAGCCCCAGTGACTAATGCTACTTGTTTTGAAATATCCATGTTGAACAGCTCCTTTATGATAAGTAAATGTCAGATTCATTGTTCACCTTCAAAATATGATGATCATAATATATTATATGGAATTCGGGAATCCAGTGTCCCTTTCATTATGAAAGGAGCTGGTTTAACTCATGGAGGTTTTTATTCTCATTTTGAAAATAAAGAGGAATTGATTGCTGCAACGTGTACGAGTATTATCGATCATACGCTTGATGAGTTGCGAGTTATTGCTAGTAATGAACAGCCTGAATCGCAAATAGATCGTATAGTTGATTATTATTTGAGTCCAAAGCATCGAGATCATGTTGAAAAGGGCTGCATCATTCCGATTCTCTCCGGTGAAATCGCTCAATCTTCGGATGAAATCCAAAACATGTTCAGTCAAGAATTGAATCGATATATGGAATTTATTAGTGAGATCTCAGGTTGTGACCAAACAACGAGTGGCGCCGTACTCAGCATTTTGGTGGGATCGCTCCTATTAGCAAGAGGAATTAAAGATGATATGTTAAGCACTGAAATTCTTAATCAAGGAAAATTACAGGCAAAGCATCTATTAAAGTTTCCCCGGCCGTGAGGGAAGTTATGAGCCCATCTTTCAAGCATTACACTTATCTATCGCATAAGGTGTAAGGATGAAGGGAGTGGGGGAATTGACGAAAATCACAATTGCTGCAGTCGGGGATTTGCTGATGAAGAGGAATATGATTGCCTCTGCTGCGCGGGAAGGCAGTTTCGCTCCTATCTTTTCTAAAGTGAAACCTTATCTGCGGAAATCCGATTTAACTATTGGCAATCTGGAGACGACATTCTCCGGGAACGCTTTTCGCGAAGAGCCTGGAAAACTGTTATTCAATTCTCCGGATGAATTCGCTGCTGCGCTCCGGAACTTGGGTTTCGATGTAGTAACCACAGCCAATAACCACTGCATGGACGGCAAGCGATCGGGTTTGAAACGAACTTTAGATGTACTTGATCGACATGGCTTGCGACATACGGGCACGTACCGCTCCGCCCAGGAAGCGCGCCGGAAACTGATTGTTAACGTTAAGGGAATACGAATCGGAATACTAGCTTATACGAAAGGAACGAACGGCATTCCTTTGCCGGAACCGTGGCTAGTCAACAGGCTAAACAAGAAGAGAATAATAGCGGAGTTACGCAGCTTGAAAGGTAGAACAGACTTGATCGTAGCTTGCCTGCATTTTGGTAAAGAGTTTCGAACTTCTCCTGACCGCAACCAAATCCGGCTCATGCAGCTGCTGTTCCATCATGGTGTGAATGTCGTGCTGGGAGCACATCCTCATGTTCTGCATCCGATAAAAATGGTGAAGTCGAAGGACATCGACGGAAACGTTAGAAATCGAGTAGTGGCGTCTTCTCTTGGCAATTTCGTATCCACCGAACTTCCCCAGCATAAGAATAGACTGCGAGGCACGATCTTAGAGTTAACTATTACGAAAAATCCGCAAGGGATCACGGACGTGGTGAAAATCTCATCGGTGCCAACCCGCATTTTACAGCATGTAGGAAAGAAAAATGTTTATCGGGTAGTGCCGAGGTGAAAAATGTGGGCACCTAAAATCTGGGGCTATGATCTGATTAGTCCTCAGCCAGCTTTTCGATCACGTTCCGAAATTCCTCTAACGTAATAAAAACCTGATTCATTAGCTTCTCAATGGTATCTAATTGCTCGAGATTAAAGGGTGAGTTGTACAATATAGATTTAACTTCGACAGATAAGCTCTGCATGGAGTCTACTAACCTTTGTTCTGCTTCTAACGGTTGCATCGGCGACATTCACCTCATTTCATAAAACGTTAAACTTGGGAAGCTCCTCCGTATTATTGGCAGCGAGATAGTTCCACATTCATTTGAATCGGGGTAGCTGATCGTGACTAGATGAAATTCAAAAGCAAAGGACTGAAGTTATGCATGCGAGTGAATCGATACATATTGTTCCACATTAGCAGCTGACTTACGGGTATAGTTCAACTGTGACAATTCGGGTAAAAACAATTTTAAGTGCTCAGCATAGAACACTTCCGATATTGAAAATAACGTTCATGAACAACAGTCGCAGCCTTCAACGGTACACAATAGTGTATCGTTTGTTTACGTTCTTAACACGGATAAGGACCATCCCCATAACTTTTTGTTATTGCTCTCCTACCAGAATGGAAGTACTATTTGCAATTCTCTAGTGATACATTATAGCCATGGCAAACACAGCGAAGGCAGTGAATGATGCTGCTTTATCAGCTAATGTAGCGGTTAGCCTACGAAGTAAAAACTTCTAACTATCATATAAATTTAGGGGGTCATATATATGGCAAACGAACAAACTAGAGGACAATTAATCTTGAACGGGTGGAAAATGCATCGCAAAGCATTAATCGAACTTGTCGCTTTATTGCCCGAAGCTGGCGGAACCTTTCGTCCATGGGATGGAGGGATGACTACACTTGAACTGATTCACCATCTAGCTTGGACACCGGATTTCTTCTTCTCCGCGATTGAAAAACGCGACATGAATATTCCATCCGTACCTTTGACACTAGCTGAAGCTCGTGAGCTTCTTCTACAATTAACGGAGGCGACGGAACGCAAGCTTGCCGCTTATACAGAAACAGATTTACAGCACATCGCTACTGTTGAACTATTAAAAGTAACTGAACCTGTAGAGAACATTCTCAATCGCCTAATCGGACATGAGGCACATCACAAAGGACAACTTTTTGTTTATGCTCGCATGCTTGGCGTAACTCCGCCGTTTTATGTCGATTTGACTGTATAATGGCATTACCAACACTTTTGTCAGCCGTGCAATCGGAGGTGCTGGCCTAATCATTATTGAAATGACGGTTGTTGAGCCCGATAGCCGAATTTCGGATTTGGTAAAGCGTAAGATGCTGAAGTGTCTGTAGCGCCATCTGCCATCATGTATGATGATTAAATCTAAGATGCCTCGTGCTCTGACAACGGACGAAATGAAGCAAATGGTGAAAAAGTTCCTACCCTTATGATGCGCATTTCAGCCCAAGAATATGTGGAAGGTGGTTATGGCTTGGAGGAAAGTGCAGACCTCTTCCATATTAGATACGGAGGTGAAGGCCATTTTTCGCAGATGGAATACAGGCACCCATGCCGCTTTTCAGTGCCTTTGGCAAGAGAAAAAACATGCTCTGAACGTTCCTGTAATTGCCGTCGGAAGATTAGACGAGCCAAGCTGGCCAACGACGTGATCGGTAACGAAGATGCCGATCTTGTGGCTGTAGGAAGAGGAGAGTTGAGAAACCCGTACTGGACGCATGAAGCAGTTCTGAAACTGGGGATGGAAACGGATGTTTCTGGGGAAGCTCGGCGATATGACGGGCTTTTTGCTGTTTGAAGTACTTCAGCAGAAGAACGGCAAAAAAATCGGGAGCCCTGACGATGTTATGCCTTCCTATCTATATCAAATTCATGTACACTTATTGGTAGAAAGCACCTTAATTATTGGAGATGGAAGGAACGGGGAGAAACGAATGAAAATGAGCGGCAATACGATTCTTGTTACAGGTGGTTCATCCGGCATTGGCTTTGAATTTGCCAATCAACTGCTAAAGCTCGGGAATACCGTTATCATTACGGGGCGGGATCCAGCCAGGCTTGATGCAGCTAAGAAAAAGCTGCCAACGGTCCATACGTTTCAGAGTGATGCGGGAGATTCTCAAGCGATTGCAGCCTTGTATGCTGCGGTGGTGGAGCAATTTCCCAAGCTTAATGTATTGATTAATAACGCAGGGTTCATGCGAAAAATCAATCTTCATACTGCGGGTAACGACCTGGAAGATCTGAACAGCGAGATCGAAACGAACCTCAGTGGTCCGATCTGGATGGTGCAGCAATTTTTAACCCATCTGAAAGCGCAAGAGTCAGCTGCGATCCTAAATGTATCATCAGGGCTTGCGTTCGTGCCGCTTCCGATCTCACCCATTTATTGTGCTGCGAAAGCCGGCATTCATTCCTATACGCTGTCCCTCCGAGCACAGCTTAAAAACACCAAAGTGAAAGTGTTCGAGCTGGCTCCGCCGTTGACAGGCACCCCTCTGGTCGATTCATTCGATCCGGCAGATCTGACAGGTTCAAAAGCAATGCCAGTCGCTGACATGGTAGGCTTTGCGATGAAAGGAATGGAGCGCGACCAATTCGAAATCCGTCCCGGTCAGAGCAATGCTTTAAAAGTGATGAACCGGATCGCGCCGAATTTTATTTTTGGCCAGCTCAGTAAGACTGTAGATCACATGTTGGGCAAGACAAAATAGGCTGTTTGTTCCCGGCTTATGCTTGTCCCTTAACATTCATCAGTTCTCGATGGTTCTGTTTAACTGGCCTTGTGCTGGGAAGTATGGCCTCTGAATTTGATTATTTTCTAGCTTTGGAACCGCATCAGACCATAGGCGCCACTCGTTCACGGGACTACTCCTTGAGGGGATTCCGTTATGTTTGTTAGTTGCTTTCTGTTGCACACTTATGTTAAGGAAGCGCTTGTCCTGCACCTGCCAACGATCTTTGACATCAACCGCAGAGGCTGCGCATCATTATTCTGGAACATAAAGCGGTGTCGGACAAACGAATTGCAAAAAAGAGGCCGCCGATGAATCACAATCGGCGGCCTGCTTCAACGAAGGGTTCCATCTCGTTGCTTCTATTTCAATCTAGATCCCCTTAATAGTACGGTTCCATCATGAGGAACACGATAACCCCGGTTAAGCTGACATATAGCCAGATCGGCATCGTCCAACGGGCAATTCTACGATGCTTATGCAATTGGTTAGTCCAACCCCATACGAGAGTGAACAAGGCGAGCGGCACGATGATGGCGGCCAGAATGCTGTGAGAGGTCAGAATGAAAAAATAAATCGGACGGATAATGCCTTCACCACCGAACTTCGCCGTCTCCGAAGACATGTAATGAAACGTTATGTAAGAGACAAGAAACAGCAGTGTAGAAGAGAAGGCGGCGAGAATAAATCCTTTGTGAAGCTTTACGTTCTTCCGTAGGATTGCGATCAACGCGGCTAGCAGGAAGATGAAAGTGAAGCTGTTCAACAACCCATTGATTCTTGGGAAGATCGTAAGGTCGAAATCGATCTGACCCTTGTACCCAATGGGTGAGAAGAACAAGAGTAAAATAACGATATTTGCGACCAATGAGATGGTGACAATGGCAGCCGTATAATTCTTGTTGCTAGCTTGACGTGGTGCACGATGGTTTTCGCTCATTTTATTGGAAGATCTCCTTTCTTACCACAGGGTAATGGCTTCATTATAAGCGGATTTTGTCGAACAGCAATCTGACCTTGATGTCAAAATAGCGAATTCTTAATGACGATTTCGTGCGATTGCAGATTAATGAATAAGGAGCAGATTACCAAGGTAGCTGCTTCTTTTATATTCCATGGCTGGAAAGGGCAGTATAGTTGAAAAAAGGAAGTGAAATGTGAATCTCGAATATGTATTCGAAAAGTTAAAAATTTGATGATCGACAGGAGTTAGCAACGATGATAAAAGGTTTTGGCGGTATCTTTTGGAGAACGAAAAATTTGGAAGCTACAAAAAAATGGTACAGTGACGTGCTGCAGATTGAAATCAATAATTGGAATATGGCTATGATCAATCAGGAAGCAGGAAACGAGACGATCTTTTCTTTTTTTGCTGAAAATGACAGTTACTTTCCAACCGATCAACAAGTGATGTTAAATTTCCAAGTCCATCATTTGGATGAAATGATGAAGCATCTGGAACAACTTGGTGTGCCTCTTGCCAATCAAAAAGAGAGCAGTGAATATGGCAGCTTTATTTGGATTGAAGATCCTGATGGTCGACTGGTCGAGCTTTGGGAAAAATAACAAACGTTTCATAATCAATCCAGAGAGTAGTATGCCGCCGCAGCAGCTGCTCTTTCTTTTTAACTATAGCGAAGTTTCCAGTATTTCTGTGACTTCCAATTGTTGCTGAACGAGCAGCTTACCTTGAAATAAAGATTCAACAAGAACTCTTTGATGGGAAGAAAGTCCTATTAAAACAATAAAAAATTAAGTCTTACATGCAGGATTTTCCAAAAAGATTGTCGAAATGTAGGGGATCTTAATCTGTTTGTCAGGTTTGTTCTTTTTCGTTTCACACTTTTGGAGGTGTTCTGTCAACTATGCCACAACCGAGCAAATCATCATCCGTTCCGTATTTGAAGTCTATCGGTTTTAAAATCTCCGCCTTAACTGCGGCCTGCTACATCATCCTCTGCAGTTTGCTTACGTACAATTCCTACACGCAGCACCAGCGGCAAATGACGGATGAGTTGACGGCGATGGAGGAAATTTTTCATGCACCTTTAGCGCAAAAAATCAGCAGCATCGAGAAATCGAAGACAGAGCTCAAGAAAAATCAGGAAGCGTACAAAAGCGTTCCTGAAGTGATTGAAGTGCAGCAGGATATGGATCGCGTATCGGCGAGCGATCTGATCGAAAATGCGTATCTGTTCTATCCGGAGTGGACGACTTCGGACGGCCAGCCAGCACTGCTGAACTTATTGTCCAACGCTGAGCTGTATGTGGATGAGAAGCCGGCGGAGCCTTATGTGCCTGTTCCGGAGCTTCGCACAGCGCTTCAGCAAGCGGAGAAGACAGGCTTCGCCATCACTGGGGTCTACCGGGACTCGCTGGGCACCTGGATCAGCGCTGTGAGCGCAATCCGAGATAAGGACGGCAAGCTGGTCGCGTTCGCCGGTTTGGATTATGATTACGCGATTTTGCAAAAGCAGATGCATAGCTACCTGATGGAATCCATCTGGATCGGGCTCGCGGCCATCCTGGTCGGCATGGCGCTCATCTCGACAATCGTGCGCCTCTTCATGCGCCCGGTCCGACCGCTGCTGAAGCTCGTTCATGCAGCTTCGCAAGGTGATCTTTCGGCTTCGGATATGCCGTACAGCCGTCGTAAAGACGAGCTCGCGCTGCTAGGCAATCATGTCAAAGACATGATGGCGAACCTGAGCTCGCTTGTACAGCAGATCGCGATAGCCTCCCGCGAGGTATCGTCTGCATCGGAGACGCTGCTTGCCGGCGCGCAGTCCTCCTCGCAATCGACGGAAGCTGTCTCGGGCATGATGGGTCGTCTGGCGACGCAGTCCGAGCAGCAGATGCAAGGCACGCAGGAAAGCTCACTGGCCATGAACGAGATGGCCGTCGGCATACAACGCGTCGCGGAATCGGCGGGGCAGGCGACGGATCTGTCGGAGTCCGCGCATGAGCGAACGGAAGAAGGCAACACGCGCATGCAACTTAATCTACTGCAGATTTCGGACGCGCTCAGCACGGTACAGCAGGCCGTATCGGCGCTCCACAGCTTGAAGCAGCTGTCGGAGGAGATTGGTGACATCACCGTTCTGATCTCGACGGTGACGAAGCAAACGAACCTGCTCGCGCTGAACGCCTCCATTGAGGCGGTACGGGCCGGCGAGCACGGCAAGGGCTTCATCGTCGTGTCCGGCGAGATCCGCAAACTGGCGGATCAATCGAAGCAGGCGACGGAACGGATAGCCGACCTCGTGGAGCGCGTCCAGTCGGAGACGGAAGCGGCGGTCGTCGCGATCGACCGCGGCCTCGCCGAGGTCGAAGCGATGCAGACCGTCGTTGAGCAGACTGACGGCACGTTCAAGGCCCTGTCCGCGACAGTGCAGCATGTCGTGGATCAGATGGCCGAGGTGTCGGCCGTGTCCGAGCAGATGTCGGCATCCTCGGAGGAAGTGCTGGCGGGTATCGTCGAGATGGCCGACCTGACGCGGATGACGACGGAGCTCACGCAGGCCGTAGCGACCGCATCGGAGCTTCAGCTGACGACGATTGCCGAGGTTTCGCGCACCGCGGCTGGACTGAGCACTATGTCAACGGAGCTGCAGCAGGCTGTGGCGCGCTTTAAGGTGTAACCGTTAGACCCCCGGGAGTGTGTGCCGGGGGTTATTTTTTAGTTGAGGTGCTTTTTAGACGGATGATCATTATTGGTATTACCTATAATTACTATTTGCATTATATATTATCCCAATAAATGTTGACCTGTTATTGTTATATTTATTAACAGAGTGGGGTGAATGCTCTTATGTCTATCTATGATTTTCAAGTGAACACAATGAACGGTAGTCTTATTGATTTGTCTATTTACCGTGGAAAAGTTCTCCTAATTGTCAACACGGCGAGTAGGTGCAGTTATTCGCGCCAATTCGCTGGTCTTCAAAAGCTGTACGAAAATCATCATGAGCGAGGTTTTGAAATTCTCGGTTTTCCTTGTAACCAATTCAATGAGAAAGAGCCGGGGAGTAAATCGGATGTGAGGGAATATTGTGAGCGTAACTTTGGAGTGACGTTTCCGTTATTTGAGAAAATAGAGGTTAGAGGTCAAAACATGCATCCATTATTTCAATTTTTGACAGAACAAGCTCCATTTCAAGGTTTCGATACCCAGACTTCAGACGGTCAAAAGATGCAAACCTTTCTGCAAGAAAAATATGCTGACATTTTCGCTGGTGATGGGATCAAGTGGAATTACACAAAGTTTGTGATCGATGCGAACGGTCAGTTGTACGGAAGATACGAAACAACGACAGAACCATTTGAAATTGAACCAGTAATAAAATCATTGCTTTTATAGTAAATGAACGTTATTGGTAGTGCTCACGATCACTTCCATGCAGACTCCCGATGAAGCTATGAATTTACAAAACAATCACATAGAAGGTTAATAGAGTTTACAAAACTTTCCTATCATGAGGAGTGAGATACATAGAAACTTTGTAAAGGAAGGGTGTATACTTTGATTAACAAAAGTAACATTGCAGCAGCTATTACTGGCTGTGTGCTAGCCGCAAGTTTGAGCATGGGTACCGTTAGCGCGCAATCCAACGATATCCAGCTGAGAAAAGCCATCGAGAATATGCAGGGTTCTGTCACATGGAATGAACAAGAGCGCTCCGTCTCCATTGACGTGAACGGGGTTCAAGCGAAAATTGCCATTGATCAAGACAATGCCACGATTCAAGGCAACGCCGTCAAGCTGAGCCAAAAACCGTACATTTCCGATAATACTGCTTTCATTTCACCGGAAACTTTCAAGCTGATCCGCGACAAAGTTGTAGCCATCATGAACGAATCCGGTTTGGAGTTGCTTGGCTCGTACTCCATGCCATCCGAAAAAGCGGAAATTGCTGCATCCACGCCGGACGGTAAACGACTGATCGTAACTGAAGCCACCCTGGGCAGCATCCGGATTTTGAATATTGAGGATGTAACGAAGGTGTCCGATGTGAAGCAAGTGAGCTTCAGACACATCTCCGATAAAGCAGAAGTAACCAGTGTAGCTGTAACCCCAGACGGTAAATACGCATTAGCTGCTGTACGTACTGGAGATGATGTGACAAATCCAAGCAAAGGTTTCGTCGCCGTCGTCGACCTAGCCAAATTAGAAACGGTTAAAACCTTTGAGGTGGGTATCGGTCCCGACTCTATCGCGATTTCCAAAGATGGATAATATGCGGTGATTGCTATCGAGGATGAAGAGATCGATATGACCACTGAGGAAATCGACATGAACACGACGAAGCGCCCTGGTTCTATTGCCATTCTGACCTTACCGGGCGGTGACGCAACGAAGGCTGAGTTGACGAACGTAGCTGTGGACCTGAGCCAGACAGGCGGAGGAGCCATCTACATTCACGATCCGCAGCCGGAATATGTGGCCATTAGTGCTGACAGCACGACAGCAGCCGTAACGCTTCAAGAGAATAACGCGATTGCTATCGTGAATTTGAAAGACAAGAAGATTACAAAGACGTTCGGTCTCGGAACTACCAAGCATCTCGCGGACTTGAAGAGGAACGGTACCGTGTCTTTCGAAGACGAAATGACAGCTCGTCCTGAGCCGGATGGTATTGTCTTTACAGCTGACGGCAAATATCTGATTACGGCCAATGAAGGCGATCTGGGCAAGGATGAATTTAAAGATGGCGTGAAATCAGGCGGACGGAACATCATGGTTTGGGATCTGGACGGTAAGCCAGTGTATGACAGTCAAGAGCTGGTTGATTTGAAAGCTGCTCAAGTCGGCTTATATCCGGATGAGCGCAGCGCAAACCGCGGCTCTGAGGTGGAGAACGTAACAATTGGCGAAATCAATGGTAAGCAAATGATGGCTGTAGCAGCTGAGAGGGACAATGCCATCTTATTCTTTGATGTTACTGATCCCGTTAAGCCTGTCTTCAAAGGCTTGATTCCTAGTGCCGGCGTTTCTCCTGAGGGCGTACACAAGGTTAATGGAAGGCACATGTTCGTGAGTGCGGACGAAGTTTCGGGTACCGTTAGTTTTTATGGGGTAAAAGAAAAGCAATAAAAAAAATGGTCTCCATCCTTTTATAGGACGAAGGCCATTTTTATTTTCATTATAATAAAGGAGCACCTATGCAGTAACCCACGATCATGACTAGTAATACCGTAATGTGGTTCAGCGAAAAAATAAACATCGAACGAGCCCACTGGCTCTCTTCCTTCCGACGATAACCGTTGATGCTTATGAACAACCAGGCTAAGCTCAGAATCGCGTTCGTCACGGCGATGTAAGGATTAAAGGTCCAGAACAAAAAGCTGCATAGGAACAGTGCAATCAGATAGACGTTCATCTGTACATACGTTCTTCGAATTCCTTTGACGACTGGCAGCATCGGAATGTTTGCTGCGCGATATTCTTCCATGCGACGAATCCCAATCGCGTAAAAGTGGGGCATTTGCCAGATGACCATTAACAAGAACAGCGCAATGGCACCCGGATGCAGAATATCAGGCGAGATCGCCGCCCAACCGATCATAGGAGGCATCGCCCCTGACAAGCTTCCAACCTCTGTGTTATAGATAGTTCTGCGTTTGGTCCACATTGTATAAGGCACAACGTAGATGAACAGCCCCAGAAAGCCCATTAAAGCGGAAAGTGGAGAAGCCATATACAGGGCAATCAAACCGCCAAGCGCGATCCAGCTCCCAATGAACAGCCCGCTCCAGACGTTAATGATGCCCGATACGGTTGGTCTATGCTTGGTCCGTTCCATGACAGTATCGATATCGCGGTCATACAAATTATTGAAGATGCCGGCTGCTCCGATCACGAACACGGCTCCGATCAAAGCCAACAACATCGTTCCGATTCTATCGAAGAATGAAATGTGATGAACGAACATCGCCATACTGAGTCCCGCGATCATTGCAATGAGGTTCGACTTGATAATGCCAATTTTAATGGAATCAAAAAGGACCTTAGTCAATGATATCTGAATCGGTTCGACATGAACCGCTTTGCTTTGGATTAGCATGAAGTTAACACTCCCTCTAAATAAGTTCACTTCTATAGGTTATCATATCATTACGAAGATGTGCCGGTCGTCAGCGAACCCTCAAGATTCTGTCAAAATTCTTTGTCGCTTTCGTGAATTCTTTATGATGCGCGAATTCTGAGCTTGAATTTTCCTTCTATTTTTTTGATTAGTCTACCCGGTAAAAGCATTTTTATTAAATATGCCAAGTTTGAACTGGAAGATCCAGCCTTGCACTTTTCACTAAACGTTCGTCCATACGAGAAACAGGGCATACTTAACCACCTGGGCTTCCAGGTCAATGGCACAGAGGAAGTATTGGCACTAGGAGAGCGGTTGCGCCAGTCGGGGCTTCTTTTGATTGACGAAATGAACACGACCTGTTGCTATGCTGTGCAAGACAAGGTCTGGGTTCATGAACCTGACGGAAATGCATGGGGAATCTTTTATACGAAAGAAGATTCGGAATTCGAAGGCGCAGGAGAATCACGCAATATTGCACTTTGTTGTGTTCCTGTTGAAAGTTCAGCTGCCACTGCGGAACTAGCATGCTGTGCACCTGTCACGGGTCCGACTACAATTAAATTGGAACCATTCAAGAATTTGAGTATAAGCAATATGGAATCATGACAATTAGCACTACCATTACTAGTTCAAAATGACTAAGTTACATCTTGTAGTGTCATAGATATGTATTCGTGTATAAAAGCCACTATGCGACTAATCCTCGTGTTGTGGTTCTTTTTTGTGGCAAAGTATTTACTTCCATAATTTATCCATTAGGTACAAAGACTCAGGTGTCGATACATACTTTAGACATACATACATATTTATTCGGATCATTAATCCAAACGCCTCCAATGACGCTTTTCAATTGAAACAAATCGATGATCGTGTGGCGGAAAACATTGCGATGCAAAAAACGCTGGAAGCAATCCCCATGACCCCGAGTGTCAAGGAGCAATACGAGCTATTCAAATCGTTAATATTAAAAAATAATGACGCCAAAAAATTGTTCGATACGAACTTGGCCGCTGGAAACACAGATGAAGCCTACAAGGTGTTCACCAATCAGTTAAAGCCAATCCGTAAGGATATGATTAATGCGATTGCAGCAATCGTAAAATATCAGCAAGAGGATGCCAGGATGTTTTACGAGGAAAGTAAGAGCAGCGCGTAAAAGGCGGACAATCTTACCATCTGGATCACGGTACTTGCTATCGTGCTATGCGGTATGATCGGTTGGCTCATTGTTCGTTCGATTACCAACCCAGTCCGTAAGCTGCAGGACGTTATGGCCCGTATCAGAAAGTTCCGAAGAAGTGGCAGTCGGTAATCTGAAGCAAGCCGAAGACACTCAGTTAATCGCCGAGTTATTCAAGGAAGTGTCTATTGGCGTTAATGATGTTGCCAGCCGTGCCGAAGATGCAGCGATCTTATCGGCGCAAACGGTATCGATTGCTGCGGAGGGCGATACTGTCATCAAATCCTCTATTCAAGGCATGGATGATGTCAACAATAAGATGAAACTGCTAGAGGACGATTCGGAGAAAATTGGAGAAATTATTAGGGTGATCGATGAAATTTCTTCCCAAACCAATTTGTTGGCACTTAATGCGGCAATCGAAGCTGTTCGTGCAGGAGAGCAAGGGCGAGGGTTCTCCGTTGTTGCGAATGAAGTCCGCAAGCTTGCTGAACGCAGTGTGGATGCAACCAAGCAAATCACGGCCATCATCAGGAACATGCAAATAAATATGCAGAACAGTGCCGTATAGATGCACAACGTAAGCGACGCGAATCGTAAATAGGTCCGGGTAAGCGCAAGATTCGATCCAAGCAAGCGCACATCGATAAAGGGATGCTTGACCCGCAGCTCCCACCAGATTAAAACACCGCCTAACACAAGGGCTAGAACGAGATCAAACCAAGCCGGAACCGGCAATGAAAATAAAAAGACCAAGAGGGCAATCATGGCTCCAGCAAAACCCAGGATGCCAGGCAAGTCAATGCGCGATGCGATTGTGCGGAAATTCAATACTCCTCTCAAGGATTCATCCCGCGGTATCCATCGTGCGGCCATGAGAAGCGCAGTAAGTGCAAAGGGGATATTGATGAAAAACGTCATGCGCCATCCCCACGCGGCTACAAGCACGCCGCCAAGAGGAAGTCCCACCACAGATGTGACGACGCCGGCAATCTGAAGCGCACCGAGTACGTTTCCAGGCGGCTTGGACATTCTTGCCCTTTCCGCCCTTCGGCGGATAAGGAGCATGGCCGACGGATAGGCGGTCGAAGTGCCGATGCCAATGAGAACGCGTGAAGCGGCCAACGTAAGCAAGTCCCGGCTTATCCCGCCCAACAAGCCGCCTAGCAGTACTAGAACAATGCCGGTCAGGAAAACCCGGCGCGGGCCGAACACCTCAGACAGCTTCCCGGCAGTGGGCTGAGCAATCGAACTTGCCAGATAGAGGGCCGTGACCAACAGGGTCGTGTGTGACACAGGGATATGCAAGTACGCCGCAATCGGCACCAACGCGGTGGCGATCATGGAACTGTTGATCGGATTGAGCGTCGATCCCATGTACAGCGGTGCTGTGAATTTCCATGAAAAAGGGTTTTGATCGCGCATGGTCTACAGACTGCTAACCCAATCGTCGACCGTGGATACCTCTGCCTGACGGGGAAACACTTTCTCCATGAGCACGTGATGAACTTCGGGATCAGCGTCGGCACATGCATCGGACAGCACGCGAATCGTATAATCTTTATCGGCCGCTTCCCGCAGCGTCGAAAGCACGACGCCGCTCGTCGCGATGCCGGTCAGAATCAAGGAATCGATTTGTTTGGCGCGGAGAATCAATTCCAAGGTGCTCCCGGAAAATGCGCTGACCCGGTTCTTAGTGACAATCGGTTCACCCTCTATCGGCTGTACGGACGCGTGAATTTGCGTCGCTTCGTCCGAAATGGTCATTCCACCCCTTTGACGGATAGTGGCGAATATCTTATTGCGGGGGCTGACTTC
>Ga0209566_100468_pt1 | contig 29031 bp, 23 predicted proteins | sample Araplavi_mTSA_r2_2_FD_184287 | JGI IMG/M metagenome (GOLD analysis project Ga0209566, IMG submission 184287) | Arabidopsis root microbial communities from North Carolina, USA - plate scrape CL_Cvi_mTSA_r2 (SPAdes) (version 2) | ecosystem: Host-associated > Plants > Roots > Endosphere | place...
ACGATCTTGACTCCTCAGAGCGTAACGAGTTCGCCATTATCGAAGTGCTTTGGCTGGTCGAGAATAATCTTCCGGTTTCAATCCATCATGCAAATCTCCCTGGGAGTTTGCAACGCCAATTGGCAGAGGCGTTGGCGAATCAGGACGGAGCACGTCCGTCCCGCGTGCCCCATTACGATGGCTCCGAAGGGTTCTTTCTGATCGAGCTGGAGGCGCAACGTAAATCCGTGCCTTTCCGCAGCCCGTTTGAGCACCAGAAGCCCATTATGCAGATGCAAACCGCGACCGTGGTTGGTTCGCGAGAGCAGAGTATTTATACCGATGAGTTAGGCCGATCCAAGATTCAATTCCATTGGGATCGAATCGGGCAACGCGATACGCGGAGTTCGTGCTGGGTGCGTGTGAGTCATCCGTGGGCGGGACAGGGATTCGGAATGATCCATGTCCCGCGTATCGGCGATGAAGTCGTCGTGTCATTCTTGGAGGGGTGTCCCGATCGTCCCCTTATCACGGGCCGCGTGCCGAACGGCGTCAATTTTGTCCAGTGGAAGCTCCCGGATAACCAAGCCTTGTCTGGTCTACGTTCGCGAGATTTGGCCAGTACGATGGCGAACCATATCGTTGCCGACGACACGCCGGGCAAACTTCAAGTGCAAGTCGCGAGCGACCATGAGCGGTCTCGCCTAGTGGTCGGGTACAACACGCGCATTGAAGGCAATGAAGGGCGTGGGGAAGCACGCGGAATCGGTTGGGAGCTGGCAACCGACTCGTGGGGCGTGCTGCGGGCGAACCAAGGGATGTTGGTGACAACCGAGGCTCGCTCGGGTGCGGCGGCCGCAGTGAAGGACATGGGCGAGACGGTGCAGCGTTTGGTACAAGCGAGGGACTTGCACGATACGCTTGCCAATGCGGCCGTCCAGGCGCACGCGCAGGATGCGCAGGATCAGCCCGAGGTTGCCAAGGCACTTCGGAAACAGAGCGATGAGATCAGAGGGGCGGGTGGGGGGCAAGGGAGCGACGCGTTTCCGGAACTGTCAAAACCCCATCTGGTTCTCGCATCACCGGCCGGAATTGAGGCGACGACGGCAGGCAGTACCCACCTTGCGAGCGGTGAACATATGGCGCTTACGAGCGGCGCTCATGTTAGCGTCAGCAGCGGCAGCAACCTGCTAGCTACTGCTCGAAACGCCATTCGCTTGTTTGCGTACAAACTGGGTATCCGAATGGTGTCGTACGCGGGAGACATCGATATCAGGGCGCTTCAGAAGAACCTCAACCTGCTGGCGAAGCTCGAAATTACGCAGACCGCTAACCGAATCACAATAAAGGCGACTGACGAAGTGATGTTGCACGGTGGCGATAGTTATATCAGCTTGAAGAGCGGCAAGATTACCGTAGGTGGCGGGGTGTATGAGGTCAATGCTCAGGTGAGCAACTTACCCTCGAAGCCGATGGGCGTTGCCCCAAATGGCACACCGGCCGTCGAGGCGAACGACCAGACGTTCAAGATGCTGACGCCATCGGGGAGGCCGTTACCAGGTGTTGCCTATCGTATGACGTCCGATTCCGGTTCGCACGTGTTTCAGACGAACTCGCTTGGTCGCTCGGCCACCCTGAATACGCCACAAGAAGAGGGTGTGAAATTTGCGGCTCATTGGGACGAACTCTTTACTGATACGGATAATTAAAAGGTTGCACATATGGCTACTCTGGCAGAAAGCACCACCGATCCGAAAAGCAATACATGCATCGATGCGCACTGTGACTGCAAGTTCATATGGTCGCTCGCTCAGCAATACGCGATGGCCCAGTTAGATACCCGCACTCCCATCCTGAAAGATGGGACGCCTGACTATCGATTCAGTTCGCATACCATTTCCGAAACCACGATCGAGCCTGGGGATGCCAACTTCGTCTCCAAGCAATACGGTGCGAGAGCCCGACGAGTGGCCTCAAGTTATGCGCGTATGTTCCTCGAAGAGTTCCATCTCGGCGAGAAGGACAAACTCGGCCGCTTCTACTGGACTGGACTTGGCGCCTTCGCTGCCAAACAGGTATCCGCCAATATAGAGAGTTGGCAGGTCAAAAAGATGCCTGGCATGGACGCTGTCCATGAAGGCTTAGGTAAAGGCAACCTCTGGATCTACAATGATCTGTTGCCTTGGTGTTATGGTTACGCCGCCGACCCTGTGATGTTTCAGGAGTGTGCGAAACAGCGCGATAGCCGTCAGTTTGCCCCCGCCGTGCAGAACAATTTGATGCGGCAGCAGTGGGCCGCTGAAGTCGTCCCGAAGTGTCCCGTGTATATCGAAGCCAGTGCCAATATGGACGATGCCGGCTCCGGTAAACCCATCGCCCCAGGCTCTCCAAGCTATGGCTACTTTCAATGGACGCCCCGGGTAGCCAGCGGATTCGATCTCGTGAAGCAGTGGGAAGAGACAACAAATGAAAAGAAGAAGGCATCGCTTGCATTCAATCATCTGTGGGTGATGGCGCAACATGAACAGGGCGAGGTGCTGCAAGATTTGATCTATAACGACAAGGCTTTTATTCGTCGACTTCAGGTTCAACGTCTCTCTGGTGCGGTCACTGATCCCGATCAATGGTGGAACTACCCACTGCATCCGTTCAATGCCATGATTCCGCCATTGCAACTGAGTTTTGTCTCGAAGAACGAAACTTCTGATATGCAGTATCGCTCGAATGCACCAAAGGATCTTATTCTTGAGGATTATCCTCAGCGGATGGCGTGGATTAAGGACACTGGAAAATTATTTCACTTCTTGATGCAAAAAAAACGCGAATATATGCTTGGTGAGTTGAAGGGGATTGCCGCGATGGGTGGTCGGTTGAAGGATGATTAAGTCAATGTGGGTCGCAATAAAATCGAGTAAATTACTCTGGTTGTTTTTTGCGGTGATAGCTCTGTGCGCTGCGTTTCTCGCGTTACGGGCCAATCAATACGAGAGGGATGAGAAAATGTCGGGGCAAGTCGTAACGATCAAGTTTGGAGCTGAAGGTAAGTCAGATGCCACGGCTCAGGGGTTTTCCTTGATGAATCATCCATCTGGTGTGTATGCATATAAGGCTCATTGGGATGATCCGCATAAGCTTGGATTGGTAAAATATGTGCAAGGAAAATATTCTTTCGACCTGGACAATGCCTTGATCGTGACAGGTCTAGGGGATAAGGATAGTCCTGAGGGTGGGGTTGACAATTGGGATGTTAGTTTTAATCCATCTTCGTCGCGAATAATCTCATATGAAGAGGCTCGAGATAAGGTCGCTGCCCTGCTTGGTAGATTGCGATCCGCGGGGTGGGTGCGATACATAGAAACTTCAGATCCTCGTCTGAGCGGAAAAGAGGCTATGTCTTACGCATTAACAAAATCTGGTGCTCTTTACTCGATGGATTCAACCTATACGCCAAGCGTAGAGGAATGGAAGGAGTTGATGGCTGTTGAGCCGAGGTGGTATTTTTATGCGGATGGTATATTTTTAACCTTGTCGGTGTCATATCAGTCATCCGGGGCTGATGGTATGGGGTATTATTTGTCTGATCTTCAGGTTAGTACCGCATCCGACAATTACAGCCCATATTTTTCAGACAGTATTGAACGCAGAAGGCACTGGGAAAAATATCTGTCCGATGAACTGAAGTCGGCGGTAGAAGAGCGATCGAAGCGCGAGGCTGAACTGAAGGCCCAGGGCTACACGATCGACACGACGTATCAGGCTCCGCCGTTCGAGGCTCCGGACTTCTCGGCTAAGGCTGCTGCTCATTGATCTGGGGGGGGGCAATCGATGCAACGAGCAAACTTGCACGGGCGAGCGCAAATTGTGGTTGGTGATTCGACGAGCCACGGCGGCAAAGTGATTTCGGGTAGTCCGTCTTCAACCTGGGGCACGGCGAAGGTTCCAATTGCCCGCAAGGGGGATCAAGTGACTTGCCCACTTTGTGCGCCGCATCTGTTTGAAATTGCTGAAGGGATGGACGGGTGTCAGGATTTTGGGCAGCCGATGGCGCTGGAGGGTCATAAAACAACTTGCGGTGCGGTCCTGATCGCGCAGCCAGCGCCGAACGATTGACGGTCTTCAGTTTGGTTCGCACACGTAGTGACCCTGTTTTTCTCGACATTGTTTGCGCTTGGGGACTCTTAGGGGGGGGCAGGAGCGGGACGCCGCGCCCTTGAGATGGCGAACACTCTGAAACGCGCAAGGTGGCCGTCACGGTTTTATGTGCTTGCTCGTGCCACACTGCCTCGAATTGTGTCAATCGGCACGGCGGTTTTGACCTACACGCTACCCCGGAAAGCCTTATTCCACCGTGGGCTCGAAGAGGTTCAAATCCTCTCGCCCCGACCAGACAAGAACTCGCGTCAGCTTGGGCTGACGCGGGTTTTTTCTTGCCGATCGCTTTTTTGCACATCGCGGCGCGGCCCCGGTAAAATGCAAGGTTGATCCACGGAAAGCGCCGTGATTTAGCGGAAGAGGATTCCCCGAACATGACTGATCTTCGTCTTACCATGCGGTTCGCTGCAGTGCTCGCCACCGGCGCGCTCGTCGCCGGTTGCGGTACGTCGTCGCCCACGAAAGTGGACTACAAGAGCGATTCGAAATCGAAGGAAGCGTCGCTCGCAGTGCCGCCCAACATGCTCGACGAGACGGCCGATCAGCGTTCGCTGCCGCCCCAGGGCGGCGCGACTTCCCTGTCCGCGCTTCAGCAGGTCCAGCAGGCGGCGCCTGCGCTGGACACCGTTGCTCCGGCCGTGGCCGGCATGCATATCCAGCGCGACGGCACCGAAAGCTGGCTCGTGATCGACGGCAAGCAGCCGGCCGACGTCTGGACGCAGGTCCGCCGCTTCTGGCAGGAGCAGGGTTTCCTGCTCGTCGTCGACCAGCGCGACAAGGGCGTGATGGAAACCGACTGGAACGAAACCCATCCGCAGATCAACGACGGCCTGATCCGCAGCGTGATCTCGAAGGCGATGGGCAACTCGTACGTGACGGCCGAGCGCAACAAGTACCGTACGCGTCTCGATGCGGCGCCGAATGGCGGCACCTACGTGTTCATCAGCCAGAAGGGGATGCGCGAAGCGATCACGGGCGCGAACAACGATTCGAGCAAGTGGGAACCGAAGCCGAACGATCCGGCGCTCGAGACCGAATACCTGAAGCGGTTGATGGCCGTGCTCGCACAGAACGAGCAGCGCGCGAAGAACGGCGAGCCGCCGATCGCGAACATCAAGGACAACACGGTCCCGAAGGACAAGAAGGCGGACACCGACGCGTCGTCGAAGGCGGCTGCCGCGATTGCCGCGCAAAACGTCTCGCGCACGTCGGCGCAAGGCAACGATGCGGCCGACGCGGCCGTGCCGTCGGAAGTCACGCTTGGCGAGCCGTACGACCGGTCGTGGTTGCACGTCGGTCTCGCGCTCGATCGTGCGAACTTCACGGTCGACGATCGCGATCGCACGAAGGGCCTGTATTTCGTGCGTTATGTCGATCCGAAGGATCTGACTTCGGCCGAGCAGGGCTTCTGGAGCCAGCTGTTCCACGGCAAGAAGGAAAAGCAGGCGAAGCAGTACCGTGTCAACGTGAAGGCACTTACGGCCGACCAGACGCGCGTGGCGGTCGTTGACGATTCGGGTGCGATCGATACATCGTCGCCGGCTCGCCAGATCATGGGGTTGCTCGTGAATCAGCTCCGCTGATTTCCGCGGTTTCTCCGCACCAATGAAAAAGCCCGCCACATGGCGGGCTTTTTCATGGCCGCTCGCCGGCACACACATGAGAGAGGTGTTCGATCCCTTCTCGTGACGTTACGTAACATCCGCGCGTTACGGCGGCAGAACACGTGCCGTATTGTCGTCTGCAAGAATTTTGTCCTTATAAATCAATGAGGTGGTTCGCATGTGATGGCTGGCACGCAACCTGCTTTATATGTTGGAATCGTTGAAACAGGGAGGATGGCGTCAGATACCGGGGGTGCGCCGCGAGCGCCCGATCAACGGTATCGACGTCTTCGAATGCCGATGCGACAAGTGTCGGCACAACTGATGATGATCCGCGCCAGCGTGCGGATCCCGATGGCCCCGTCGCCTATCCTCGTAGGGCGACGGTTTCGCCCGCGCTTCTCTGAAGCGCGGGCTATTTTTTTGGCCGTCGTGCGGGGCCGTGCCGGCGCAGCCGATACACGATTCGCGTATTCTCGGACTTTTCGAGATGAGGGGGAAGGAATGGCGGAAATTGCAGTCGTGGCGCTGATCGTGGCGAAGCCGGGCGCCGAGGAGAAGTTGCGCGTCCAGCTCGAAGGGATCGTCGAGCCGACCCGCAACGAAGCAGGCGCGCTGCAGTACGACCTGCATCGGGATCTGAAGGAGCCCGCGCGGTTCGTATTCGTCGAGCGTTGGGAAAGCGAGGAGGCGCTTGCTGCCCATGCGCGTTCCGCGCACATTCTTGCTTATCGCGAAGCGGCCGCGGACTGGATCGAGCGTTCCGAAATCCGCGTGCTGTCGAAGCTCGTCTGAACCGGGTGGGGCGACCGGACGTGTCCGGTCGCGGGGTGCGTCAGTGCGACGTGTTGGGGACGTCGAGGATCAGGATGATCGTCCAGTCGGCGTCGCCGTCGTGATGATACTGGCGCTCGGCGACGATGAACGGTTGCTGTTTGCCTTGCGGGCCGAGGAAGAGCACGTCGCCCTCCATCGGCAGGCACTCGATCGGCGGCAGCGCGAGGAATGCGTCGGCCGAGCCGCGGGGCATCAGTTGCTTGATCTGGCGAGTGGCGGCTTCGGTCCACTCGATGTCGAGTTGAATGTTGCTCATGCTGTCCTCCGCACCGGGGTGCGCACGGGTGGAAAAATTCGGTGCGCGACTTTAGCACAGCGCACACGTGCCGCAATCAAAAAAGCCGAACCCGGTTGCCCGGATTCGGCTTTTTCTTGTGCGGTACCGCCGAACTTACTGGCTGGCAGCGTCTGCGGCCTTGGCAGCCTTCTTGCCGGCCTTCTTCGCGGCAGCCTTGTGGTGAGCAGCCTTCTTGCCGTGGTGATGCTCTTCCTGCATCGCCGGCTGTGCGGCTTCGGCCGCTTGCTGCTGCTGCAGCGCCTGTGCGCGCTGCTCGATCTCGGAGATCTTGGCCGGATCGGTAATCGTCTTGATTTCCGTGCTCTCTTGCGCATACGCTGCGCCAGTCAGCGCCGACATCGCTACCAGGATAGCCAGGGACGTCTTCTTCATTGCTTTACCTCCGCTAAGTGGTGATGAACCCGAGTGTTGCCGTTTTGTCTGGCGACTGCAATCGAGTGCGTGTCGAGTGTAACAAAAGTGACGGATCAATGTGCATCGGATCGAGGCGGGACGCAAGGCCCCGTTGAAGTCGCGCAACACTTCGCACACTTCGTCACGCGCCTGCCATCGTCGCCGCCGCATTCATTCCCGCTCGGGTTTCCCGCAGCCGTCAGTCAGAACCACCCGAGCCATCGATAGACGTGGAACTGCGCGATGCCGACCAGTTCATGCAGCGCCTGTTCGGCGTTGGCCAGGTTGCGCCAGCGCGGCAGCCAGCCGGTTTGCGCGCGCCGGCGATTCGCATAAACGGGCTGCGGGTCGATCCCGAAGTGGCGGAAATCGAGCAATGCGCGGCGCATCTGATATGACGAAGTGACGAGAATGCGTGCGTCGTCATGCTGTGAGCGTAGTATAGGTGCAGTGAATTTCGCGTTTTCGTAGGTTGTGCGGCTATCTGGTTCCAGAACGAGGTCCGCGGGAGCAATGCCTTCCGCGACGAGCTGGCGCCCGTAGACGGCCGCTTCGGTTTCTCCGTGATGCTGCGGGTCGCCGCCCGACATCACCACGGTGCAGTGTGCGGCCTGCTGCCGGCACGCGTGGTAGAGCGCCGCGACCTTGTGGATGCGGGCGGCTCCGTCAGGCGGGGGCTGCAGCCTGGCGTCGGTGCGCCGTGTTCCGGCGCCGATGAGAATCAGTGTGGTCCGCCCATGCATGTCCGGGTGCTCGACAGGTACGACTCCCGCCTCGGTCCACGCGATCAGCGGCGCGGTGAGCCAGCCTGTCGCGAGCAGCCAGAACAGCGCAGCGGCGGCCATCGAGATGATTTGCCGCCGCTTGCGGCAGAGCATGAAACAGATGAAGAGAAGTACAAATGAATCGAACAGAATCAATTTGATTGGGGTATGGTGTCTTTTTATGGACGGCTGACGATCCAGCCCTGACGCGACGCCGAACGTCGGCCTCCAGAATCGGTGGCGGTATCGGTGGGTGGAGACCCCGCCCGGCGCGCCGCTTCGCATTGTCGCTGCACTTTAAGAAAGAATCGAGATGGCCACGTATTCCAACGAAGCGGTGCTCGACGCATTGAGACGAGTGCAGTACCGCCAGGTACCGTGGGCGCGCCGCCCGGGCGTGTTCGAGTATCTCCGTTCGCTTGGGCTGATGGACACGGTCAGGCAGAAAACCGTTGCCCCCGCGCCGGGCTTTCACGCACCGGTCGACATTGCCGTGCTGACCGAAAGCGGCCGAGCCGAGTTCTCGCGCCTCGAGCGCGACGAGAAATTACTTTCCTGGACCGATCGCCGCATGGCCGACTACGCATTGAGCGAAGCGAGTGCCGTGGCGATTCTCGAAAGCCGCCTGTAGCGGCCGATCATTTCTCCAAACGCATCGCCGAGCGGCAGGCGATGCAAAAAAAAGCCCGTATCGCGAGGATACGGGCGTACCGGATACTTTTGCTGTTGCCACGCTGTGCTCATGGCAACGTTGTGACTCGCCGCATGCGGCGCAGTTCCCGGCAGCGGGCATTTTCTTTGGTGAAATCCTGAAATTGGCAGGACTACGGATGACGCGGTACGTCCGACGGCTGCGAGCCGATGCGCGCTCGCGCATTGCTGGCGATGTCGCCGCGCAGGTCGCCGCGCGGCACGGTCTGCCGGCCGGACGCGTTGGCGGAGGGTGGCTGGCGGAGCGTGTTCCGGTGATCCTGCTGGCGATGGGGCGGCTTCGCGCGATCGTCGGCGCGGGCTGGAGCGGACAACGCCAGGGAAATGACAATGCCGCATGCAACGAGCAGTGACATTGGTTTCATGGCGGGGCTCCCCTCAAGCCACGCGGCTTGTTGATATGTCGCTAAGGTAAGCGCGGGAGTGCAGGCTTGCTGTAAATATTGGTAAATAGATGTATCGCGCCACGACAACGGTAATCGACGGCACCGCAGGCGTCGCGAACAGATCGAGTTGCGGAAAGAAACCGGGCGGCCGAAGCCGCCCGATCGAGCATTCGTTACGCCATCTTGACGGGCGCGCGCCAGGATTCCGGATTGGTCCAGAAGGCGCCGCGCAGCCGGTCGCGGCTCGGCGGGGCGGGCGGCTTCGCAGCACTCGCGCCGATGCGCCCGCGCAGGGAGATCTGCCGGCCGCTCGTGCCGAGTCGCTTCACGATTTCGGCGAGCGTGCCGTCTGCCTGCCATTCGTCGAAGCGACGGCGGCAAGTCGGCGGCGACGGATAGCGGCCCGGCAGCTTCGACCAGCCTTCGCCCGTCGACAGCACCCACAGCACGGCGTTCACCACCGAGCGGGCTTCCACGCGGGGGCGGCCGCGCCGCTCACTCCGTGCGGGTTCCGAGCAAAACAGACCTTCGACCAGCGCCCACTCGTTATCTCTCAAATCGTCGAACAGCATCATGTCCTCACCTCAGCGAAGCTAACTCCGGTGCGCTGCCCTGCGCCGCGCACTCTTCAAGCACTCGATCGTCGAGTGCCGGGTGGGGGCGTCCGGTTGGCCGGCAGCGGCGTTTCTGCTCTTCCGTCCGACGAAACCTGCGCCCTGTGCGCCAGGTGATGCACGAAGCGTGCCATGTCGGAGGTAATTCCCTCGAGAGCCGCTTGGCAGCGAGCTAACGGCTAAGTCAGCTAGGGGCGTATAAGACGCCAAAATAACCCGCCAGCAAATCGGGACAATCACCAATCTTGTGCAGTTCGCCCGCACCGCGTGCGTTCGCGTAGGTATTGCACCGCAGCGAAACATGGGGGCAAGTGCCTGATTCGTACATCGACGCCGGAATCGCGCATTAAAATCGCGCATCGATATCGACGATTGATGAGGTCAGGAAATGAACGTCACGCTGCGCCAGCTTCGCGTCTTCATCGAGGTAGCGCGGCTCAGTAGCTTCAGTCGCGCGGGCGACGAAATCGGGCTCACGCAGTCCGCGGTCAGCCGCTGCGTGCGCGAGCTCGAGGCCGAGCTCGGGTTGAAGCTGATCGACCGCACGACGCGCGACGTGCAGTTGACCGATGTCGGCGCGAACCTGATCGCGAGTGTGTCTCGTCTGCTCGACGATCTCGACGACACGCTGCGCGAGATTCGCGAAATCGGCGAGCAGCGCCGGGGTCGCGTGATCGTCGCGGCCAGCCCGACGATCGCATGCCGGCTGATGCCGCGCGTGGTTGCGTCGTGTGAGCGCCAGTTCCCGTTCGTGACGCTGGGCTTGCGCGACGACGTGCAGAGCGATGTGTTGCGCAAGGTGAAGTCGAGCGAGGTCGATTTCGGCGTCGTGATCGGGCCGCTCACGGTTGGCGATCTCGTCTGCGAACCGTTGATGACCGATTCGTTCTGCCTTGTCGCGCGCGCCGACCATCCGCTCGCGGCGCGCGCCGAGGTGCCCTGGACGGCGCTGGACGGCGAGCGCCTCGTGCTCCTCGATCATGCGTCGGGAAGCCGGCCGCTGATCGATGCCGCGCTGGCCGCCCATCGTGTCAACGCGACGGTCATGCAGGAGCTCGGGCATTCGGCGACCGTGTTCGGCCTCGTCGAGGCCGGCGTCGGTGTGAGTGTGCAGCCGTGGCTCTCGCTGCCGCTGCCGGCCGGCTCGACGCTCGTCGCGCGGCCGCTCACGCCGCGCACCGAACGCACGGTCGAGCTGGTGCGCCGCCGCGACAGGTCGTTGTCGCCTGCCGCTCAGGCGATCTGGGAGCTTGTGCGGCAGATGCCGGCGAGGGCGGAGGACCTCGACTGACGCGCACCGACGTGCGTCGGTGCGGCTTGGGGCCGGTACACTACGCGGATCGTGTTCCTCGATGGTGGTGCTCGATGGCGCATTCTGCAGGTTCTCTTTCGGTGTCTGGCGCGCTGGCGGCGCGCGATGTGGTGCACGCGCTGCGTCCGTCGCTGATCCGGGAAGTGGCAAACGCCGGCTTCGGCGTGCCGGCCATGCTGCCGTTCTGGTTCGGCGAATCCGACCGCGTGACGCCGGACTTCATCCGCGACGCCGCGGCGGCGGCGCTGCGCGACGGCGAAACCTTCTACACGCACAACCTCGGTACCGCGCCGTTGCGCGACGCGATCGCGGCCTACGTCAGCGCCCGTCACGGTGCGACGGCGGCCGACACCGTGGCCGTGACGAGTTCGGGCGTGAGTGCGCTGATGCTGGCCGCGCAGCTGCTGGTCGGTCCGGGCGAGCGCGTCGTCGCGGTCACGCCACTGTGGCCGAATCTCGTCGAGATTCCGAAGATTCTTGGGGCGCGGGTCGAATGTGTGCCACTCGGCTATGGCGAGGCAGGCTGGCAGCTCGAGATCGGGCGGCTGCTTGCTGCGCTGACACCCGATACGCGGATGCTGCTGATCAACTCGCCGAACAATCCGACCGGCTGGACGATGTCGCGTGACGACCAGCGGGCCGTACTCGCCCATTGCCGCCGCCACGGCATCTGGCTGGTTGCTGACGAGGTGTACGAGCGGCTCGCGTTCGGCGCGGACGGCGCGCCGTCGTTCCTCGACATCGCGTCGCGCGAAGAGCGGGTCGTTGTCGTGAATTCGTTTTCGAAAGCGTGGGCGATGACGGGCTGGCGCCTGGGATGGCTCATCGCGCCGGCAGCGGTGATGGGCGACCTGTCGAAGCTCGTCGAATACAACACGTCGTGCGCGCCGGGTTTCGTGCAGGCCGCGGGTGAGGTCGCACTGCGCGATGGCGAGCCGTTCGTGCGGTCGTTCGTCGCGGCGCTGCGTGACGCGCGCGATCACCTGGTTGCCGCGCTGCGCACGCTGCCGGGCGTCGAGGTGCCGCCGCCACCGGGCGCGATGTACCTGTTCCTGCGCCTGCCGGGCGCGGCCGACAGTCTGGCGTTCTGCAAGACGCTGGTGCGTGAAGCGGGGCTCGGCCTTGCGCCCGGGCGTGCATTCGGCCCGGAAGGCGAAGGGTTCGTGCGCTGGTGCTACGCATGCGATCCGGCACGACTCGACGCGGGCGTCGAGCGGCTGCGCAGCTTCCTCGCGCGCGGAGCGGCCACCCGCTGAAGCGGGGCCGGAGCGGATTCGGCGCGCTGGCGGCAGCCGGTTCGGCTCATCTTTACGCACCGGGCAATTTTGCGTAATATGGCGCTCAGTCACGCGGTTCCGTCGTTGAGCCGTGCTGTTCCGTCCGGTTTGGGCCTGGCCTGAAGTTGGTTCGCCGCCCCCGGTTCGTGCTCCCATCAATATGACCGATCAGAATCGGGCGAGCGCGTCTTCCGTTCCTTTCGTCTGTTTGTTGATCCGGTTCGTTTGACCACAGGGTCTGGCCTAGCTGCATGAATACCCAAGAGGCGAAGATCGTCCTCGAGACTGCTTTGATCTGCGCGCAGGAACCGCTGAAGCTCGGCGATTTGCGCAAGCTCTTTGCCGACGGCGTGTCGGCTGACACGGTCCGCACGTTGCTCGAAGATCTGAAACAGGATTGGTCCGGCCGCGGCGTCGAACTGGTGGCGCTGGCGACCGGATGGCGCTTCCAGAGCAAGCCGGCGATGCGTCACTATCTGGATCGCCTGCATCCCGAGAAGCCGCCGAAATATTCGCGCGCGGTGCTCGAGACGCTCGCGATCATCGCGTACCGGCAACCCGTCACGCGCGGCGACATCGAAGAGATTCGCGGTGTCACGGTCAATACGCAGGTGGTCAAGCAACTCGAGGATCGCGGCTGGATCGAAGTGATCGGTCATCGTGACGTGCCGGGGCGCCCGGCGCTGTATGCGACGACCAAGCAGTTTCTCGACGACCTCGGCCTGAAGGCGCTCGATGATCTGCCGGCGCTCGAAGAGCCGGCCGCGAACATCGAGGCTGCGCTGCTGGCGCAGCAGGCGATGGATTTCGACGGAGACATGTCGATTGCCGACGACGCAGCGGGCGACGCCCCGCCGGCGGACGAGGCATCCGCTGGCCAGCCGGCGGGATTGCCGGGCGATTCTGCGGTGGACGTCGTGCCGACGCAGGAAATCGCGAGCCGCGATACGCTCGAAGCTGATCGCGGGCAAGCGGAACAACTGGAACAGGCTGGCGCCGAAGTAGTGCCGGCCGGTGTGCAGCCCGAGCCGCTGCGCGCGGATTGGAGCGAGGAAGATCGCAAGCCGGCCGCCGAAGCGGTTGCCGGAGACGGAACGGAAGCGGCCGGCGACATGCCCGGCGAGGCTGGCCAGGCCGACGCCTCCCGTTCCCGTCCCGCGGACGGCGAGATGCTGGACGACACGTCCGACAGTCTCGCCGATGCCGTACGAAGCGCCAGTGCACCCATCGGTGTCGACGCGCTGCCGGACGACGAAGCAGAACCTGAACAGCGTCGCGCCTGAACGCGGCCAACTTCTTGCCGCGCCCGCGCCGGGCGCGAGACCTGACATTTTGAGGTTGTTTTGACAGATATCCACGATATTGAATCGTCCGCGCCTGCCGTGCAGGCAGCGCGTGCCGACGATGCACCGGAGCAGGGCGCTCCGGCCGAGGGTGGCGACGAGCGTCCCCGCCGCGGTCTGCGGCGAGGCCCGCGCAGCCTGATCGCGCGACGTCGCGCGGCGGCCAAGTCGAAGGGCGCCGAAGGCGAGCCGCAGGGTGGCGAAGACGCTGACGCACAGCCGGCCGAGGCCGCCGCCGACGCGCAGCAGCCGGCGCGTGCGCCGCGCAAGGAAGGCGCGGCCAAGGGCGGTCGCAAGCCGGCCGGCAAGCGCGAAAGTGCGACCAAGGCCCAGGGCGGTCAGGGTGGCCAGGGCCGTCGCGGCGGCGCATCGAAGGCTGAAGGTGGTGTGGCGAAGACGGAAGGCGATGCGTCCCAGGACGAACTGTTCGCCTACGTGACGTCGCCGGCATTCGACGCCGACAATTCCGCGGGCGGTAGCGGCGTGCGTGCGCCGATGCTGCGTCGCGGCCGCAACCAGCCGGCGAACAAGCGCGTGCTGTCGCCGGACGACGACGCGCCGAAGCTGCACAAGGTGCTGGCGGAAGCGGGCATGGGTTCGCGCCGTGAGATGGAAGAGCTGATCGTCGCCGGCCGCGTGTCGGTGAACGGCGAGCCCGCACACATCGGCCAGCGCATCATGCCGACCGACCAGGTGCGGATCAACGGCAAGCCGGTCAAGCGCAAGCTGCCGAACAAGCCGCCGCGGGTGCTGCTGTACCACAAGCCGACGGGCGAGATCGTCAGTCACGCGGATCCGGAAGGCCGTCCGTCGGTATTCGACCGACTGCCGCCGATGAAGACGGCGAAGTGGCTCGCGGTCGGCCGCCTCGACTTCAATACCGAAGGTCTGCTGATGCTGACGACTTCGGGCGACCTCGCAAACCGCTTCATGCATCCGCGCTACAGCGTCGAGCGCGAATACGCGGTGCGCGTCGTCGGCGAGCTGGCCGAAGGCATGCGTCAGAAGCTGCTGCATGGTGTCGAGCTCGATGACGGCCCGGCAAACTTCCTGCGCATCCGCGACGGCGGCGGCGAGGGTACGAACCACTGGTATCACGTCGCGCTGGCCGAAGGCCGCAACCGCGAAGTGCGCCGGATGTTCGAGGCGGTCGGCCTGATGGTGAGCCGCCTGATCCGTACGCGTCACGGTCCGATTCCGCTGCCGCGCGGTCTGAAGCGCGGCCGCTGGGAGGAGCTCGACGACACGCAGGTGCGCAAGCTGATGGCGACCGTCGGCCTGAAGGCGCCGTCCGAGGAGAAGGGCAAGCGCGGCGGTGCCGGCCAGGCCGAGCGTCGCCAGCCCGATCCGATGCAGACATCGATGGGCTTCATCAGCCGCGAGCCGGTGCTGACGGCTCACGGGCAGCTGGATCAGCCGCGTCGCGGCGGCGGTCGGCGCGGCGGGCCGGGTTTGCCGGGCCTGAGCGGCTACGGCAGCCTGCCGGTTGCGCCGTCGGGTTACGGCAATCGTGCCGGCGGCGGCCGCGATGGCAACCGCGCGGGCGGTGGTCGCGACGGCAATCGAGCGGGTGGCGGCCGTGATGTCGACGGCAACCGTGCGTCGTACGGCGCAGGCCCCAAGCGTGAAGGCGCGGGCGCCAAGCGCGGCGGCAGCAAGGGTGGCGGCAATCGCAATCCGAACGGCAACCGGGCTGACGGTGCCGGCAACGGCGGCGGTCCGCGCGGCGGCGGCCAGCGTCAGCAGCGCAGTCGGACGCGCAGCCGCTAAACACATGTTGGCGCACGGCGGCGCAAAGCCGCCGGCGTGCCGGCCCGATCGGCATCCCGCCGATTTTGCCGGCACGGCGTATTGCGCCGATCGCTTTCGACTGTATATATATTGCGTGCCGCTGCGTCGCAGCCGGCATGACCGATCTCCGGCCTGACAGGATGGTGCAGGCTGATCGGATAACCCGATTTCGCATTTTTTGGGTCGGTAAAGGCGGGCGACACGCTGCTTTTACCGGCTGGCTTGGCGTTTGCGCCAAAAATCGCTATAATCGCTGAGTCGCTGGGCGTACGGATTCAATGTGCGGCTCAGGTGCGACCACCAGTAAGAAGATGGGCGTTCCGCCCATTTTTTTTTGCTGAAACGGTTAGGCATCTCGGGTAGCGCTTCCTGCGCCGGCTAAGGCGCGCGCCCGCGGGTGAATTCGCGAGCGGCGGGCGCGAACACCTGAGAGGACACTGTGCAACTGACGGAACTGATAGAAACCACGGTCACCGGGCTCGGTTACGAGCTGGTGGATCTCGAGCGCACTGGGCGCGGCATGCTTTGCATCTATATCGATCAGCCTGCCGGCATCTCGCTCGAAGATTGCGAAAAGGTCACGCGTCAGCTCCAGCACGTCTTGACGGTCGAAAACATCGATTACGAACGGCTCGAAGTCTCGTCCCCGGGGCTCGACCGCCCGTTGAAGAAGCTGGCCGACTTCGAGCGCTTCGCCGGCAGCGAAGTTTCCGTGACCTTGAAAAAGCCGCTGGACGGGCGCAAGACGTACCGGGGCATTCTGCACGCGCCGAATGGCGAAACGATCGGTTTGGAATTTGAGAGGAAGAAGGGCGAGGCGGCCATGCTGGATTTCACGCTGGCCGATATCGACAAAGCCCGCCTGATTCCGCAAGTTGACTTTAGGAGCCGCAAATAATGAGTCGCGAAGTGTTGATGCTGGTGGATGCGCTGGCGCGCGAGAAAAACGTCGACAAGGATGTGGTGCTGGGCGCCCTCGAGGCCGCGCTCGCATCTGCTTCCAAGAAGCTGTTCGACGAAGGCGCCGAAATCCGCGTCCATATCGATCGCGAAAGCGGCGAGCACGAAACCTTCCGTCGCTGGCTCGTCGTGCCCGACGAGGCAGGCTTGCAGGAGCCGGATCGCGAGATCCTGCTGTTCGAAGCGCGTGAGCAGAAGCCCGACGTCGAAGTCGGCGAGTATGTCGAGGAACCCGTTCCGTCGATCGAGTTCGGTCGCATCGGCGCGCAGGCCGCGAAGCAGGTGATCCTGCAGAAGGTGCGCGACGCCGAGCGCGAGCAGATCCTGAACGATTACCTCGAACGTGGCGAAAAGATCATGACGGGTACGGTGAAGCGCCTCGACAAGGGCAACTTCATCGTCGAATCGGGCCGTGTCGAGGCGCTGCTGCGCCGCGATCAGCTGATCCCGAAGGAAAACCTGCGCGTGGGCGACCGCGTGCGTGCGTACATCGCGAAGGTCGACCGCACCGCGCGCGGCCCGCAGATCGAACTGTCGCGTACGGCGCCCGAGTTCCTGATGAAGCTGTTCGAGATGGAAGTGCCGGAAATCGAGCAGGGCCTGCTCGAGATCAAGGCGGCTGCCCGCGACCCGGGCGTGCGCGCGAAGATCGGCGTCATCGCGTACGACAAGCGGATCGACCCGATCGGCACCTGCGTCGGTATCCGCGGTTCCCGAGTGCAGGCCGTGCGCAACGAGCTCGGTGGCGAAAACATCGACATCGTGCTATGGTCGGAGGATCCCGCCCAGTTCGTGATCGGCGCGCTCGCGCCGGCAGCTGTCCAGTCGATTGTCGTCGATGAAGAAAAGCACTCGATGGACGTCGTCGTCGACGAGAACGAGCTGGCTGTCGCGATCGGCCGCAGCGGTCAGAACGTTCGTCTTGCTGGCGAACTGACCGGCTGGCAGATCAACATCATGACGCCGGACGAATCCGCCCTGAAGCAGGGTGAAGAACGCGACCGGCTGCGTGCGCTGTTCATGGCGCGTCTCGACGTCGACGAAGAAGTTGCCGACATCCTGATCGACGAAGGCTTCACGAGTCTGGAAGAGATCGCGTACGTGCCGCTCAACGAAATGCTCGAAATCGAGGCGTTCGACGAGGACACCGTGCACGAACTGCGCAACCGCGCACGCGACGCGCTGTTGACGATGGCGATCGCGAACGAAGAAAAGGTCGAGAACGCAGCGCTGGATCTCAAGAGCCTCGACGGCATTACGCCGGAGCTGCTCGCGAAGCTGGCCGAACACGGCGTGCAGACGCGCGACGATCTCGCCGAGCTGGCTGTGGATGAACTGGTCGACATGACCGGGATGGAAGAGGATGCCGCTAAGGCGTTGATCATGAAAGCACGTGAACACTGGTTCCAGTGAGAAATGACCATGGCGCACTGATTTGATGGCGGCCGTATGGCCTGACCCGATGCTAACCGCAAGGAATCGGTCCTTGCACTAAGAGGAATGAATGGCGAGTAACAACGTAGCCCAATTTGCCGCGGAACTGAAAATGCCTGCTGGTGTGCTGCTCGAACAGCTGCAGGCAGCGGGCGTCCAGAAAGCGAGTGAAGACGATGCGCTGTCCGAAACGGACAAGGCGCGTCTGCTCGATCATTTGCGCAAGTCGCACGGCGCAACCGACGGCGACAAGCGCAAGATCACGCTGACCCGCAAGCATACGTCGGAGATCAAGCAATCTGACGCGACGGGCAAGGCTCGCACCATTCAGGTCGAGGTCCGCAAGAAGCGTACGTTCGTCAAGCGCGACGACGTGGCCGAAGGTGCGGAACAGGGTCAGGCGCAGGTCGCCGAAGCGGACGACGATGCAGAACTGAAGCGTCGCGAGGAAGAAGCGCGCCGCGAGGCCGAGCTGCTCGAGAAGCAGGCGCAGGAACTGCGCGAGCGTCAGGAGCGCCTCGAGCGCGAGGAAGCGGAACGTCGTGCCCGCGAGGAAGCGGCCGAAGCCGAGCGCCGTCGCGCCGAGGAAGAAGCGGCGGCGAAGCGTGCCGCGGCCGAAGCTGCGGCGGCACAGCAGCAGGCAGCGGCACAGCAGGCTGCTGCAGCCGAACAGGAAGCGGAGACTCCGCAATCGGCGCAGTCCGCGCAGGACGAGGCGCGCGCAGCCGCCGAACGTGCGGCGCAGCGCGAAGCGGCGAAGAAGGCTGAAGACGCTGCCCGCGAGGCAGCGGACAAGGCGCGTGCCGAGCAGGAAGAGATCAGCAAGCGCCGTGCGGCGGCAGAAGCCGAAGCGCGTGCGATTCGCGAGATGATGAACACGCCGCGCAAGGCCGTCGTCAAGGCTGTCGAGCCGCCGAAACCGGTCGAGCCGCCGAAGCCGGCCGAAGCGAAGGGCACGCTGCACAAGCCGGCAAAGCCGGAAGGTGCGCAGGCGCGCCCGGCCGTGAAGAAGCCGGCCGGTGCGGCACCGGCAACGACGCAGGCGCCGGCAGGCGCGGGCGACCGCAACAAGAAGCCGGGCGCCGGCAAGGGCGGCTGGCAGGACGACGCGTCGAAGCGTCGCGGCATCAAGACGCGCGGCGATTCGAGCGGCGGCGTCGACCGCGGCTGGCGCGGCGGCCCGAAGGGTCGTGGCCGTCACCAGGACAGTGCATCGTCCTTCCAGGCGCCGACCGAGCCGATCGTCCGTGAAGTGCACGTGCCGGAAACCGTGTCGGTTGCCGATCTCGCGCACAAGATGTCGATCAAGGCCTCCGAAGTCATCAAGGTGATGATGAAGATGGGCCAGATGGTCACGATCAACCAGGTGCTGGACCAGGAAACGGCGATGATCGTCGTCGAGGAACTGGGCCACCGCGCGGTTGCCGCGAAGCTGGACGATCCGGAAGCGTTGCTCGTCGAAGGCGAAACCGGTACCGACGCCGAGCAACTGCCGCGTCCGCCGGTCGTCACGGTGATGGGTCACGTCGACCACGGCAAGACCTCGCTGCTCGACCACATCCGCCGCGCGAAGGTTGCTGCAGGCGAAGCGGGCGGCATTACGCAGCACATCGGCGCGTATCACGTCGATACGCCGCGTGGCGTCATCACGTTCCTCGATACGCCGGGTCACGAAGCGTTCACGGCAATGCGTGCACGCGGCGCGAAGGCGACCGACATCGTGGTGCTGGTGGTGGCAGCCGACGACGGCGTGATGCCGCAGACGAAGGAAGCCATTGCCCACGCGAAGGCGGGTGGTGTGCCGATCGTCGTCGCGATCAACAAGATCGACAAGCCGGAAGCGAACCCCGATCGCGTCAAGCAGGAACTGGTCGCGGAAGGCGTCGTGCCGGAAGAATACGGTGGCGATTCGCCGTTTGTGCCGGTGTCGGCAAAGACGGGCGCGGGCATCGACGATCTGCTCGAGAACGTGCTGCTGCAAGCCGAAGTGCTGGAGTTGAAGGCACCGGTCGAAGCGCCAGCCAAGGGTATCGTGATCGAAGCGAAGCTCGACAAGGGCAAGGGCCCGGTCGCGACGATCCTCGTGCAGTCCGGTACGCTGAACCGCGGCGACATCGTGCTGGCGGGTACGGCCTACGGCCGCGTGCGCGCGATGCTCGACGAGAACGGCAAGCCGACGAAGGAAGCCGGCCCGTCGATCCCGGTTGAAATCCAGGGTCTGTCGGAAGTGCCGGGCGCGGGCGAGGAAGTGATCGTGCTGCCGGACGAGCGCAAGGCGCGTGAAATCGCATTGTTCCGTCAGGGCAAGTTCCGCGACGTGAAGCTGGCGAAGCAGCAGGCCGCGAAGCTGGAAAGCATGCTCGAGCAGATGGGCGAAGGCGAAGTGCAGAACCTGCCGCTCATCATCAAGGCGGACGTGCAGGGCTCGCAGGAAGCGCTCGTGCAGTCGCTGCTCAAGCTGTCGACCGACGAAGTGCGCGTGCAGATCGTGCACAGCGCGGTGGGTGGCATCAGCGAAAACGACGTCAACCTCGCAACGGCATCGAAGGCTGTCATCATCGGCTTCAACACGCGTGCGGATGCACAGGCGCGCAAGCTGGCCGAAGCGAACGGCATCGACATCCGCTACTACAACATCATCTATGACGCAGTGGATGAGGTGAAGGCGGCAATGTCGGGCATGCTGGCGCCGGAGAAGCGCGAAGTCGTCACCGGCATGGTCGAGGTGCGCCAGGTGTTCAAGGTGCCGAAGGTCGGCACGGTCGCCGGCTGTATGGTCACGGACGGTATCGTCAAGCGCTCGTCGTCGGTTCGCGTGCTGCGCAACAACGTCGTGATCTTCACGGGCGAACTCGAATCGCTGAAGCGCTTCAAGGACGACGTGAAGGAAGTGAAGCAAGGCTTCGAGTGCGGTATGTCAGTGAAGAACTTCAACGACGTCATCGAAGGCGACCAGTTCGAAGTCTTCGAAGTGACCGAAGTCGCGCGTACGCTGTAATCCTCGCGCATCGGCTCATGGGCGGGGCAGGCTTGGGCCTGTCCCGCCCATTTTCATGGTGGCGCGCCAACACTGGCCGCCGCTTCATCCTGATAAACGGATCACGGATCGATCATGTCCAGGAAACGTACTTCCCCCAATCGCAACGTGCAGATCGCTGACCAGATTCAGCGCGATCTGTCCGAACTCATCATGCGCGAGGTCAAAGACCCGCGCATCGGCATCGTGACCATCCAGAGCGTCGAACTCACGCCGGATTATGCGCACGCGAAGGTCTACTTCACCGCGTTGACCGGCGATCCGGCCAAGACGCAGGAAGCGCTGAACCACGCGTCGGGTCACTTGCACAACCTGTTGTTCAAGCGCCTGCACATCCATACGGTGCCGACGCTGCATTTCCACTACGACCAGACGATCGAGAAGGCCGTGGAAATGTCGCGCCTGATCAAGGAAGCGAACTCGACGCGCGCGAAGGACGACGACGAGGCCGACGCGGCTACCAAGGACGACTGAGCTCGACCGGCCTATGACGACTGCAGCATCCCAACGTCCGCGCGTGCCCCGGCGCGTGCTGGACGGCGTCCTCCTGCTCGACAAGCCGGTCGGCCTTTCGAGCAACGATGCACTGATTCGCGCGAAGCGCCTGCTGCTCGCGAAGAAAGCCGGTCACACCGGTACGCTCGATCCCCTGGCTTCGGGTTTGCTGCCGCTGTGTTTCGGCGAGGCGACGAAGTTCTCGCAGGATCTGCTCGAAGCGGACAAGACCTACGAAGCGACGATGCGTCTCGGCCAGCGTACGGCTACCGGCGACGCGGAAGGCGAGGTGATCGACACGCGCCCCGTCGAATGCGACCGTGCGGCGGTGGAAGCCGCGCTGGTGCGCTTCACCGGCGAGATCGTGCAGGTGCCGCCGATGTATTCGGCGCTCAAGCGCGATGGCAAACCGCTGTATGAATATGCGCGCGCGGGGCAAACCGTCGAGCGCGAGGGCCGCAACGTGACGATCCTCGCCCTCGACCTGCTCGCGTGCGACCTGCCTGACGTGACGTTTCGCGTGACCTGTAGCAAGGGCACTTATGTGCGCACGCTGGCAGAGGATATCGGCGAGGCGCTCGGTTGCGGTGCGCATCTGACGATGCTGCGGCGCACGGGCGTCGGCGCGCTGACGCTCGAGCATGCGGTAACGCTCGATGCGCTGTCCGATGCCGACGAAGCGGCACGTGATGCGTGGCTCCAGCCGGTCGATGCGTTGCTGTCGACGTTTCCGCTGGTTCGTCTCGATGAACCCAGCGCGAAGCGGTTCCTGCACGGGCAGCGTTTGCCGCTGTCGTCGCTCGACCCGATCGACGCGACCGAAGGCGGGCGTGTGCGCGTCTACGACGCGACTCGCCTGCTCGGCGTGGCCCGCAAGGCAAACGGCGTGCTGGCGCCGGAGCGGCTCGTCGTCACGGCAGCCTGACGCAGCCGCGCGAACGCGCGCCCGTCGGAATGAAAAAGCCCCGCTTCACGAAGCGGGGCTTTTTGTTTGCGTCCAGGCAGCGTGTTCAGTGTGCAGCCGATGCCGCGGCACCTGCATCGCCACCGCCCGAGCGCTCGGGTTTCGTGATCCAGATCAGCCCGATCAGCAGCACGAAGATCGCCGCCGAGATGTAGAACAGGTCGTTCACGCCGAGCTGCGCGGCCTGCTGCGTGGCCAGGTTGTTGATCAGCCCGTGTGCCTGGTCCCGCGTCAGCCCGAGGTTGCCCATCTGCGTGACGGCCTGGTTGAACGTCGGGTTGTAGACGTTCGCCTGCTCGACCAGTTGCGCGTGATGGAAATTGTTGCGATGGTCCCAGGCCGTCTGGAAGATCGACGTGCCGATGCCGCCGCACATGATCCGCACGAAGTTCGACAGGCCCGATGCCGCGGGAATGCGGTGGCCGGGCAGGCCCGATAGCGTGATCGATACCAGCGGGATGAAGAAGCCGGCCATTGCGATGCCCTGTACGAGCGTCGGCAGCGTCAGCGACCATTCGTCGACCCCCGTCGTGTAGCGCGACCGCATCCAGAAGCACAGCGCAAACGTCAGGAACGACGCCGTCGAGATAAAGCGCGGATCGGTGCGCGGCAGGTACTTCCCGGTGAGTGGCGACAGCAGGATCGCGAACAGCCCGACCGGCGCCATCACGAGACCGGCGTCGGTCGCCGTGTAGCCGATCTGCGTCTGCAGCCACAGCGGCAACAGCACGAGGTTACCGAAGTACAGGCCGTACCCGATCGACAGCGCGACGGTGCCGCCGGTGAAGTTCCGCATGCGGAACAGCGACAGGTCGACGACCGGGTGCTCGGCAGTCAATTCCCAGATGACGAAGAACGCGAACGCGATGACCGCGGTCAGCGCGAGCACGATGATGGTCGTCGACGCGAACCAGTCGAGATCCTTGCCCTTGTCGAGCATGATCTGCAGCGAGCCGACCCAGACGACCAGCAGCGCGAGGCCCACGCCGTCGATCGGGGCGCGGCGCACGGCCGATTCCCGATTGCGGTAGATCGCCCACGTCGCGGCCGCGGCGGCGATGCCGACCGGGATGTTGACGTAGAAGATCCACGGCCACGAGTAGTTGTCCGAGATCCAGCCGCCGAGGATCGGGCCGGCAACGGGCGCGATCAGCGTCGTCATCGCCCATAGCGCGAGCGCCATCGGCGCCTTGGCGCGCGGATAACTCGACAGCAGGAGCGCTTGCGACAGCGGAATCATCGGGCCTGCCACCGCGCCTTGCAGCACGCGCGACGCAAGCAGGAACGGCAGGTTGGGCGAGAGCCCGCACATCCACGACGAAATCACGAACAGGATGATCGACGCGAGGAACAGGCGAACCTGCCCGAAGCGGTCGGTCAGCCAGCCGGTCAGCGGCACGGAGATCGCGTTCGCGACTGCGAACGACGTGATGACCCACGTGCCCTGGTCGGACGACACGCCGAGGTCGCCCGAGATGGTCGGGATCGCGACGTTCGCGATGGACGTGTCGAGCACGTTCATGAACACCGCGAGCGATACCGCGATCGTCCCGATCACGAGCTGCCCGCCCTGCAAGGGCGGGTGAGAGACAGGTGCCTGTGCCATGTCGGTTGTCTTTCCGGAGTCGGAGCGGTTACATCATCTTCGCGACGGCATTCGACTTCGCCGCAGCCGCAGCCGCAGCCGGCGCCGGTGCGTTGCCGCCGGCATTCTCGGCGATGATGCGGGCGATTTCGGCGTCGGCTTCGTCGCCGTACTTCGCGAACACATTGGTCTCGTAGACGGTGTTCGGTGCGTTCACGAGCTGGTCGCCGCGTTCGTCCTTGATGTCCACGTCGACCTGCATCGACAGGCCGATGCGCAGCGGGTGCTTGGCGAGATCCTTCGGATCGAGTTCGATCCGCACCGGCAGGCGCTGCACGACCTTGATCCAGTTACCCGTCGCGTTCTGCGCCGGCAGCAGCGAGAACGCCGAGCCCGTACCTGCCGAGAAGCCGACCACCTTGCCGTGGTAAACCGCCGACGAGCCGTAGATGTCGGCCGTCAGTTCGACCGGCTGGCCGATGCGCATGTGCTTGAGCTGGACTTCCTTGAAGTTCGCATCGACCCACACTGCGTTCAGCGGCACCACCGACATCAGCGGCGTGCCCGGCGACACGCGCTGGCCGACCTGCACCGAGCGCTTCGCGACATAGCCGGTGACCGGTGCGGGCAGCACGTTACGCGCGTTCGCCAGGTACGCGTCGCGAACCTTCGCGGCTGCGGCCATCACGTTCGGATGCGATGCGATCGTCGTGTTTGCGGTCAGCGCGCGGTTCGACGCGAGTTGTTGCTGCGAGGCGTCGAGCGATGCCTGGGCGGCGCGCACGGCGTCGCGTGCGTGCGAGATTTCTTCCTGCGACACGGCACCCGTCTGCGCGACGGCCACGCGGCGACGGAGGTCGTCCTCGGCCTTCGACAGGTCGGACTGGCGCAGTGCGACTTGCGCGCGATACTGGTCGTCGTTGACGAACAGGCCGCGCACCTGGCGCACCGTCTGCGCGAGATTGGCTTCGGCCTGCTGCAGCGCGACCTGCGAGTCGGCCGGATCGAGCACGACGAGCGGATCGCCGGCCTTCACCGTCTGCGTGTCGTCGGCCTTCACCGCGATCACGGTGCCGGTGACCTGCGGCGTGATCTGCACGACGTTGCCGTTCACGTACGCGTCGTCGGTCCCTTCATGGAAGCGGGCGACGAGGAAGTAGTACAGGCCATACGCGATGGCCGCGATCACGATGACCGCGACGAGCAGCGTCATCATCCGTTTGCGCTTGCCGTTGTTCTGCGGCTGCGCGCTGGCGGCGTTTTGTTGGTCGCTCATGGCGATTTTCTCCGTCCGTTATTTCGAGTGTCTGCGTAGTGGTGGCGCCGGATCAGTTGGCGGCCTGTTTTGTCGTCTTGTCGGCATCGGGCGCGGCAAGCGGCGTGCCGGTCGCGTCGAACCCGCCGCCCAGCGCCTTGATCAGTGCAAGCTGCATGTCGCGCCGGCGCATCTTCAGGTTGGTCACCGTCTGCTCCGATGCGAGGCGGTTGCTGTCCGCGGTCAGCACCTGCAACTGCGGCGACAGGCCGGCCTTGTAGCGGATGACCGCGAGGTCGTATGCGCGCGTCGATGCGTCGAGGGCGCGTTGCGCATCGCCCATCTGGCGATCGACTGCGCGAATCGACGCGACCTGCGTCGCGACGTCGTTCAGCGCGCTGATCAGCGTCTGGTTGTAGTTCGCCACCGACAGGTCGAAGTCCGCGTAGCGGCCCTTGAGCTGCGCGCGCAGCGCGCCGGCGTCGAAAATCGGCAGGTGGATCGCCGGGCCGAATTGCGCCTGGCGGCTCGCGAAGTTCAGGAATTTGCCCCAGCCGAACGCATCGAAGCCGAAACCGGCCGCAAGGTTCACGTCGGGGTAGAACTCGGCCTTCGCTTCCTTCACGTCGTGCATCGCGGCTTCGACCTGCCAGCGCGCGGCGACGATGTCGGGGCGGCGCGAGACGAGATCGGCCGGCAGGTTGCCGGGCAGTGCGACATCGCCGCTCGGGTTCATCACGGGCGCCGCGATCTGCAGCCCGCGATCCGGGCCCTTGCCGAGCAGTGCCGCGAGCTGGTAGCGCACCGTCGTGATCTGCCCATCGAGATCGGACAGCGAAGCCTGGGTCGTCGCGATATTGCCGCGGGCCGTCTGGCGTTCGACGTTGGTGTCGAGGCCGGCCGACACGCGGCCGTCGGTGATCTTGCCGACCGTCTCGCGGTTGTCGATCTCGCGTTGGGCGATATCGCGCAGCGCATAGAGCTGCGCGAGCGAGTTGTAGGTGCGTGCGACCGACGACGCGAGCGTGATGCGTGCCTGCTGCATGTCGGCTTCGGCCGCCTTTTCCTGCGACACGGCGGTGTGCAGGCGCTCGCGGTTCTTGCCCCACAGGTCGAGTTCCCACGACGCGCTCGCGAGCGCGTTGTTCTCGCTGTACCACTGGCCGCCGTACGGCGGCGGGAACAGCGCGTTCGACGAATACAGCTCACGCGTCCACGAATAGCTGGCTTCCGCCTTGGGCATCAGGTTCGAACGCGACGATTCGATGTACGACGACGCCTTTGCGATGCGCGCCTGTGCCTGAGCGATCGACGGATTGCCCTGCAGGGCTTCGTCGATCAGCTTCGGCAACTGCGGATCGCCGAACTGGCTGGCCCAGTCGAGCGCCGGCCACTGGCCGCCCTGGGCCGGCAGGCTCTGGGCGGATTCGAATTGCGACGCGGGGGCGATCTGCTTGTCGCTCTTGATGCCGATGTAGTTCGCGCAGCCCGCCAGCGCCAGTGCGGCGACCGCGACGGCGACGGCGGTGCGGCACGACCCGGCGCGCACGGACAACGGGGAGGATTTCATCGCGCTGATCCCTGACTCGGAATGAATGATGGACACTGCAAGGATTTCCTTACATTAATCTGTCAAAAGTAATTGTTATGGCAACTATTACGTGATGCTGCCGCCGGCGGTCTCGCAAAAGTTGCTGAGAATGCGGCGCAGCATGCTCTTCAGGAACCCGACTTCTTCCGGCGTGAACCCGTCCAGCACCTGGTCGAGCACGCTGCGGAAAATCGGCGGCAGCCGTTCGGCGAGCGCACGGCCTTCGTCGGTCAGCTCGAGGCGCACGACACGTCGATCCTCGATACTGCGGACACGGGACAGCAGGCCGCGCTTCTCGACCCGGTCGAGCAGGCGCGTGACTGCGCTCGCGTCGATCCCGTACTCGCGGGCAAGCTCGGCGGCCGTCGAGCACTTGCCGACCGCGATCATGAACAGCATGCTCGCCTGCGTGCCCGTGATGCCGAGCTCTTCCTGCGTGCGTTGCGTGACGAGGTTGGTCATCACCGACTTCACGCGCGACATCAGATAACCGACGCTGTCGTTCATCTGGTACGAGGACAGCGGCGAAACGGGGGATGGGGTAGAAGAATCCGACATAAAACCCTGAAGCTGCAATAGTTGACTAGGCAGCAGTATAGGCACAGTTGCTTGCCGCGGCAAATGTTAATCGAACGGCAAGGGGCGCGCTTTGCGTCTCAAAAATCCCTCATATCAATAAGGTTTTTGTGCCCGACGGCGACACGGGCTTCGACGGATTGGCGCGTTCGAGAGGAGGGTGCGCCTGCCTGCCTGCTGCGTTGCAACGTGCCCGTCGGTTACCGACATTCTCACGTGCTATAATTTGCGGCTTTCCAAGCTGCAATGCGCGCGCCCGTGAAAAACGAGCGGGCGCTTTTGCGCGTTCAAACGATTTCCAGGTTTCTATGACCCGCGCCCTTCGCAATATCGCCATCATCGCCCACGTCGACCACGGCAAGACCACGCTCGTCGACCAACTGCTCCGCCAGTCCGGCACCTTCCGCGAGAACCAGCAGGTTGCGGAGCGGGTGATGGACTCGAACGACATCGAAAAAGAGCGCGGGATCACGATTCTCGCGAAGAACTGCGCGGTCGAGTACGAAGGCACGCACATCAACATCGTCGACACGCCGGGGCACGCGGACTTCGGCGGCGAGGTGGAGCGTGTGCTGTCGATGGTCGACTCGGTGCTGCTGCTCGTCGACGCGGTCGAAGGCCCGATGCCGCAGACGCGCTTCGTCACGAAGAAGGCGCTGGCGCTCGGCCTGAAGCCGATCGTCATCGTCAACAAGATCGACCGTCCGGGTGCGCGGATCGACTGGGTCATCAACCAGACCTTCGACCTGTTCGACAAGCTCGGCGCAACCGAAGAGCAGCTCGATTTTCCGATCGTCTACGCATCGGGCCTGAACGGCTATGCGTCGCTCGACCCGGCCGCGCGCGAAGGCGACATGCGCCCGCTGTTCGAGGCGGTCCTCGAGCACGTGCCGGTCCGTCCGGCGGATCCGGACGCGCCGCTGCAACTGCAGATCACGTCGCTCGACTATTCGACGTACGTCGGCCGGATCGGCGTCGGCCGCATCACGCGCGGTCGCATCAAGCCGGGCCAGCCGGTCGCGATGCGCTTCGGCCCGGAAGGCGAAGTGCTGAACCGCAAGATCAACCAGGTGCTGTCGTTCACGGGCCTCGAGCGCGTGCAGGTCGAATCCGCCGAAGCGGGCGACATCGTGCTGATCAACGGTATTGAAGACGTCGGCATCGGCGCGACGATCTGCGCGGTCGATACGCCGGAAGCACTGCCGATGATCACCGTCGACGAGCCGACGCTGACGATGAACTTCCTCGTCAATTCGTCGCCGCTCGCCGGCCGCGAAGGCAAGTTCGTCACGAGCCGCCAGATCCGCGACCGCCTGATGAAGGAACTGAACCACAACGTCGCGCTGCGCGTGAAGGACACCGGCGATGAAACGGTGTTCGAAGTGTCGGGCCGCGGCGAACTGCACCTGACGATTCTCGTCGAGAACATGCGCCGTGAAGGCTATGAGCTGGCCGTGTCGCGTCCGCGCGTCGTGATGCAGGAAATCGACGGCGTGCGTCACGAGCCGTACGAACTGCTGACCGTCGACGTCGAGGACGAGCACCAGGGTGGCGTGATGGAAGAGCTCGGCCGCCGCAAGGGCGAGATGCTCGACATGGCATCGGACGGCCGTGGCCGCACGCGTCTGGAGTACAAGATCTCGGCGCGTGGCCTGATCGGCTTCCAGAGCGAA
>Ga0209566_100469_pt1 | contig 29021 bp, 26 predicted proteins | sample Araplavi_mTSA_r2_2_FD_184287 | JGI IMG/M metagenome (GOLD analysis project Ga0209566, IMG submission 184287) | Arabidopsis root microbial communities from North Carolina, USA - plate scrape CL_Cvi_mTSA_r2 (SPAdes) (version 2) | ecosystem: Host-associated > Plants > Roots > Endosphere | place...
TGATGTTGGCAGTAGAAAGCACGGCAGGTCCCGTTAAAGGATAAATCGACGGAAAACCGTGTATTTTAGCAGGTGTCGGAGAAACTGCCGACCACGCCGTTCCGGCAGCGCATTCCAGCCCCCTGGACAGCCGCCCGGCGGCCCGCCAACACGACGGCACGCGCCCCGCTGCCGCCTGACAGGAATCCCGCATGCTTGCCAGCCAGCTTCGCGAACAACTCGTCGGCGCGTGGCGCCTCGTGTCCTACGAAATCCGCCCGCGCGACGGCAGCGCCGTCACCTATCCGCTCGGCCGCGACGCGCGCGGCTGGATTCTCTATACGCGGGACGGTTACATGTCGGCCCAGCTGATGGCTGCCGGCCGCCCGCCGTACGCGAGCGGCGATCTGCACCGCGGCACCGAGAGCGAGTGCACGGCCGCCGCACGCGGCTACATTGCCTATTCAGGCCCCTTTCATCTCGACGACGACGGCACGCTGACCCACGAAATGGACGTCAGCCTGTTCCCCAACTGGATCGGCAACGTGCAGCAACGGGTCTTCAGGCTCGACGGCGATCGCCTGCAGCTCGGCACCGTCGGCCCCGTGCGGATCGACGGCCGGGAAGTCGACGCCGTGCTGCTGTGGGCGCGCGCGGGTAGCTGACGCGCCACGAACGGTCGACACGGTTCGCCGGGGCGATACATCGATACGGCCAGGCGGCAGGTCGTTGCGTGCCTGCGCCGCGCGCGGAACGGTTGCATCGGCCGCACGCGCGTCGCGCTCACCGCGCGACGCACATCCGTCACTTGCCGGCTTTCGCGGCGGCCTTCTGGGCCGCCGTCGCCTTCACCTGCCCGAACAGCTCCGAGCACGGCACGTCCTTGTTGTTGCTCGGCGCGATCAGCGGGATCAAGGCCGCGAACGGGTTGATCAGGCCGAGGCCGACCATCGCGCCGGCGCGCAGCGCGAGCGCGCCCGCGTCGACGCCGACCTTCGGATCCTTGAACGTGCCCTTCGCATACAGCGGCGAGCGCAGCGAGAAGATCCGGAAACCCTTCGTATGCGGATGGATCTTCAGGTCGAGCGTTTCGTCGCGCAGGCTGATCGGGCCGTCGACGTTGATCAGCGCGTCGTCGGTGTCGAGCGCGAACACCTTCGGGTCGAGCATCCCGTTGGTCGCGACGAAGTCGACTGCCGCGCAGTTGATCTTCACGTCATTGTTGCCGAACAGCTTCTCGTACACGACGTTCGCGACGTTCAGCCCCGCCGCCTCCATCAGCAGGCGGCTGATGCGGCCGTCCGTGACGAGCGCCTTCACTTCGCCGGTCGACGTCGCCGCGAGCGCGGCCGGCGAGTTGCCGGTCGCCGACAGCGACGCGTCGCCGTTGATCTCGCCGAGCGCCGACTGCATGACCTTCTGCGTGGGGAACAGCTGCTTGAGCTTCAGGTGCCTGGCGGCCACCGTGAAGCGGCCCTTCAGCGGCGCGCCGCTGCCGTCGAGATGCGCGGTCGTCGCGAGCGTGCCGCCCGCGACGCCGAACTGCAGCGGTTCGAGCGACAGCACGCCGTCCTGCATCACGATGTGCGTGTACAGGTTCGTGATCGGCAGGTTCGAACTCTTGATCAGCTTGCGGCCCGTGAACTTGACGTCCGCGTCGATCTCGCGCCAACGATCGGTACGGAACGTCTCGACCGGCAGCACGCGGCCCGGCGGCTGGCGTGTCGTGTCGCCGCGCCTGGCCTTGCTTGCGGCCGTATCCGCGCCGATCACCGGCGCGAGGTCCGAGAACTGCAGCAGGTTCGACACGAGCTCGCCCGACAGCTTCGGCCGCGGCTCGCGCTGCTCGTACACCAGCGTGCCGCCGAGATCGCTGCCGCCGACGCGGCCGTTGAAGTTCTCGTAGCGGAACGTGCTCGCGCGCCACTTGAAGTTGCCGATCAGCCGCCCTTCCGTCGCGTAAGGCGGCGTGTCGGGCAGCGTGATGCCGGTGAGCTGGTAAAGGTGCGACATCGACGTGCCCTGCAGCCACAGCCGCAGGTCGATCGCCGCGAGGTGCATCGGATCGGTCAGCGTGCCGACGATCGCGAGCCGCGTGTCGCCGGCCTTCACGTCGGCCTGCAGCGGGAACGGCCGCGACGCATCCTGGATCGCCAGCACGCCGCCGAGCTTGCCGGTACCGCTGATCGGCACGTTCTTGTAGCGGCCGTCGACCTTCAGCCCGAACGCATAGGTCGGGCCGGACGGCTTCGCGGGCGCCGCGGCGCCGCTTGCAGGAGAAGCGGAAGCGGCGACCGACGCCGATGAAGCGGACGACGACGAAGCCGATACCACCGCAGATGCAGCCGAAGCCCCCACCCCCGACGCCGCACTCGCGGCCTGCGCGGCGGACGCGCCCGATGCGGCTTCCGCGTTGGCCTTCGCGCTCAGTTGCGCGGCGCCGCGCTTGCCGACACGCTGCGCGGATGCCGCGCGCGACGTCTGCTCCTGCTCCTTCAGCACATCGCCGAGGGGAATCGGCTGCCCGAGCGTATCGATCGCGACGGTCAGGTCGGCCTTCGTGATCGCGTCGCGATACGTGACGGTGCCCTTCGCGAAGCCGAAGCTGTCGAGCCGCACTTTCCACGGCGACGGCTGCGACGATTGCTTGAACTGGAAGGTCCACGTGTTGCGGCCGTCGGCGAGGCGCTCGAGGTCGACGGCCGGATTCACGACGTCAATCGACGGAATGACGATTTCATGCGCAAGCAGCGGCAGGATCGCGAGGTCGAAGTGCGCGGCATCGAGCGTGACGAACTTGGGCGTCTTTGCCCAGTCGGGGTTGCCGATCTCGAGTTGCGTGGCCGAAAAGCTCGGCCAGGGCACCCAGGCACGCCAGCCGGTTTCGCCGTCGGGGCGGCGCCAGCCGACCTTGAGATCGCCGTTGATCGCGAACGGGCGGCCGAGTGCGGCACTCACCTGTTCATTGACCCACGGCTTCGCGCGGTTCCAGTCGAACGTAAAGAGAAAGACGCCGGCCGCCGCGATGAGCACCGCGACGATACCGACGATCCATGCAGCCGATTTGCCGATGGCTCGGGTAAGCGTCATGGCGGTTCCGTTGTTGTTCTGAAATGTCGCCGCACCATGCCGGGCCGCTTGCGTGGACGAACGGCGCGCGACACCCGCGGCTTTTCAGTCGGTATTATGACGCACGCCATGGTGACGTTTCGGCGCCATTAACGCTTTTTTTCATTTGTGACATGACAGCCCCCACCGGCCTCATCGATGCGCAGCACATCACGCGGCGCGACGCCAGCAGCGGCAAGACCCTGCTCGCCCCGACCGATTTAAGCCTCGCAGCGGGATCGCGAATTGCTGTCACGGGACCGTCCGGGTCGGGCAAGAGCGTGCTGCTGCGCGCGCTCGCGCTGCTCGATCCGCTCGACGGCGGCCACATCCTGTGGCGCGGCAAACGGATCCGGCGCAGCGCGATCCCGCGTTACCGGCGCAGCGTCGCCTATGTACGCCAGCGCCCCGCGCAAATGGACGGCACCGTCGAATCGCAGTTGCGCTATCCGTATTCGCTCGCGATCTATCGCGACGTCGCGTTCGATCGCGCGCGCGCCGAAGCGCTCGCCGCGCAGGCCGGCCGCGGCCCCGACTTTCTCGACAAGCGCGCGAGCGACCTGTCGGGCGGCGAAGCCCAGATCGCCGCGCTGCTGCGCGTGCTACAGCTCGATCCCGACGTGCTGCTGCTCGACGAGCCGACCTCCGCGCTCGACCCCGAATCGGCGCGCGCGATCGAGTCGCTCGTCGGCGCATGGTTCGACGCGGCGCCCGACGCCCGCGCGTACATGTGGATTTCGCACGATCCGGCCCAGGCCGCACGGATCGGCACGATGCGGCTCGTGATGCAGGCCGGCGTGATACACGTTGCCAACCCGACGGAGGCAACCCAATGAGCCCCGCACTGCAGGACCTGAGCCTCGTCGACGTCGGCATCGCCGCCGCGCTCGTCGCGGTCAACGGCGCGATCTCGATGGCACTGTCGCTCGGCCTCGGCCGCAAGCTCGCGCTCGCGGCCGTGCGCACCGTCGTGCAGTTGCTCGCGATCGGCTACGTGCTCGGCTGGGTATTCGGTCATCCTCACTGGTACATCGTGCTGCCGCTCACCGCGCTGATGACCTTGATCGCAGGGTTCGCCGGCGCGGGGCGCGGCAAGCGCACCTACCGCGGCCAGCGCATCGACAGCATCGCGTCGATCTGGTTCAGCAGCTGGTTCGTCGCGGCGGTCGGCCTGTTCGTCGTGATCCGCATCCATCCGTGGTACGCACCGCAATACGCGATTCCGATCCTCGGGATGATTCTCGGCAATACGCTCACGGGCGTGTCGCTCGGCGTCGAGCGGATGATGGAGGAGCTCACGGCGCGCCGCGACCGCGTCGAAACCGCACTCGCGCTCGGCGCGACGCGCTGGGAAGCCGCGCAGGACGCCGCGCGCCAGGCCGTGCGCGCAGGCATGCTGCCGACGCTGAACCAGATGGCCGTCGTCGGCGTCGTGAGCCTGCCGGGAATGATGACGGGCCAGGTGCTGGCCGGCCAGTCACCGCTGCAGGCCGTGCGCTACCAGATCGTGATCATGTTCCTGATCGCCGCGGCTTCCGCGCTCGGCACCGTCGGCGCGGTGCTGATGACCTATCGCCGGCTGTTCTCGGCCGATCACCGCTTTCTCGCATCGCGGCTCGAGGAACGCGCGCACTGACACGCGGAAGTCGCCGCGCGATGCGTTCGCGCGATTCGCCGGTCAGCGCGCGCCGCGACGCTTGCCGATCGCCTGCCGCAATGCGGCCACGATGTCCGCGTCCGCTGCGAGCCCGTCGACCGACGCAACGAGCCGCACCGTGCGCGGCGTCGTCACATAGGCTTGCGCGCCGACATAGCCACCGCTGCCGGCCGAGCGTGTCGTCACGACGAGCGCCTGCGGCGCCCGCGCGCCGAGGTCGGCCGTGAACGCATCGGTGACCGTACCGTCACGCGCATGCAGCGCGCCCGTCACGTAGTCGTCGGTATCGAAGCCGGCGGCGGCATGCGCGGTCGAATACACCCGCACCGCGTAGCTGCCGGTCGAGCACGGTTCGAGCGCGCCGCTCGACACGACGGCCACCTGCTGCCGGGACGGCAGCCCGACCTTTTTCACGAAACCGCAATCGTCGGCCGCGTGCGCGTGCATGGCGGCGAACGCAATGGCGCACAGCAATGCGCGGATTCGGCATTTCATCGGGATGTCGTTACGAGAAGTGGATGATGCGGGCGAGCATAGCGTGACATTCGCATGACGTCACGCTGGTCGACACGCGACGCCGCCGCACGCCGTGCTGCTGCCATACCGTTGCAGCAGCACGGTACCGCGAGCAGGTCGCGGTAAAGCACCGTGACGGCGACACGAAACGCTCACGCGCCGCCGGGCCGGCCCGCGCGCCGAATCCGTTGCGCGCGCACCGGTTCCGGCAGCAGCCCGCGCGCGCCGTTCAGCGCTTGATCGACACCGTCACCTTCGTGCCGTCGCTCATCGTGACGGACTTCGAACCGCCGTTGGTCGGGATCGACACCCACTTCACCTGGCTCACCGACGCGACGTCCGGGCATTGCAGCGACTTGCCGCCGACCGTCACGTTGCGCGTGCCCTTCGGCGCGGCCGCCTGGAAGCTCATCTGCACGTTGGCGACGCCCTTCGCGTCGATCGACGGTGCGAGCCGCACCTGGGTCTGGCGGACCATCGCGCCGTTCGCGTCGCGCGGCAGGCTGTCGGCGTTCGGGCAACCGTCCGGCATCGCGACCGCACCGCTCGGCGGCACCGATTTCCAGTTGAAGTCGTCCGTCTCGCCCGAGCGGATTTTGCGGGTCTCCTGCGTGTTGCCGAAGGTCTTCGAGTCGACCTTGACGGTGTATTCGAGCTGTCCGGTGCCGCCGCCCTTCAGGCTGCCCTTGACCGGCGGCGCCGCGAATACGCTCGCGCTGACGCACGCCGCCGCGAACACGACCGACCACGATGCGGCGACTGACAAGCTGCGTTGGCTCATGCTGACCTCCTTGGTATGCGGCGGCACGCGCGTGCCGCGCGGTTTTCGATGCATGATGCGCTGCCAGTCTACCGCCAAGCGGCATGCCGTGCGCCGCAAACGCATCGGGTGTTACCCCGCTTGCGTTCGCGGCGCCGCAACCTTATGCGAGATGCCGGCTCAGAAGCCGCTCAGCACGAGCTTGCCGATCGCGCGCCCGGCCTCGAGCAGCTGGTGCGCGCGCCGCACGTTCGCGGCATTGATCGTGCCGAGCTGTTCGCCGAGCGTGGTGCGCAGCGTGCCGCCGTCGACGAGCCGCGCGACTTCGCCGAGGATCCGGTGCTGCTCGATCATGTCCGGCGTCTCGAACATCGCACGCGTGAACATGAACTCCCAGTGAAACGCCGCACTTTTCGCCTTCAGCAGTTCGACCGGCACCGGCTTGTCGTTCTCGACGATCGTGCAAATACCGCCCTGCGGCCGGATTACCTCCGCAGCGGCGGGGAAATGACGATCCGTATCGTTGAAAATCAGCACGTAGTCGACGCTCGGATGCCCGGCCTCGCGCAACTGCGCAGGCAAGTCGCCGAAATGGTCGACCACCGCATCCGCACCCAGCGCACGCACCCATTCGGCCGACGCCGGCCGCGACGCGGTCGCGATCACGTGCAGCTTGCCGAGCGCCTTCGCGAGCTGGATCGCGATCGAGCCCACGCCACCCGCGCCGCCGATGATCAGCACCGATTTGCCGGCGTCCGCACCCTGCGGCGACACGCGCAGCCGGTCGAACAGCGCCTCCCACGCGGTCAGTGCGGTGAGCGGCAGCGCGGCCGCCGCGGCGAAATCGAGCGTACGCGGCTTCAGCGCGGCGATCCGCTCGTCGACCGTATGGAATTCGCTGTTCGCGCCGGGCCGCGTGATGCTGCCCGCATAGAACACTTCGTCGCCGGGCCGGAACAACGTGACGTCGGCACCGACCGCGACCACCGTGCCGGCCGCATCCCAGCCGAGCACGCGCGGCGTGTCCTCGACCTGCGGCTTCGGCGCCCGCACCTTGGTGTCCACCGGGTTCACGGAAATCGCCTCGACCTTCACGAGCAGGTCGCGCGGGCCCGGCACGGGCTGCGGCAGCTCCACGTCGAGCAAGGCTTGCGGATCGTCGATCGGCAGATAACGGGTCAGTCCAACGGCCTTCATCACGAAACTCCTTCTGGAAACCTGGGGGCCGCGGCGCAGCCCCATGGACGTCATCGTAGGCAACCCGATCATTCGAGAAAACCGCTATATTTCCTGAAACATTTTCAGGAAATTCAGAATAATGGCCTCCGATTCGATTCCGGCCCCCGACAAGCCGCTCGACCTGCTCGACGTCGCGCTGTTCGTTCGCGCGGCCCTGCTCGCGAACGTCACTGCGGCCGGGCGCGAATTCGGCGTGTCGGCCGCGGTCGCGAGCGCGCGCATCGCACAACTCGAGCGTCAGCTCGGCGCACGGCTGCTGCACCGCACCACGCGCCGCATCAGCCTCACGCAGGACGGCGAGGTATTCATGGCGCACGCCGACACGCTGCTGTCGGCGGCCGACGCCGCGCGCGCGTCGGTCGGCCACGGCCGCACCGAGCCGTACGGGCGGCTGAAGGTGTCGATGTCGTCGTCGTTCGGCCGGCAGCATGTCGCGCCGGTGATTCCAGCATTCCTGCGCCGCTATCCGTCCGTGTCGCTCGACCTGCGGCTGTCGGACGAGATCGTCGATCTGGTCGACGACGGCTACGACGTCGCGATCCGCCTCGGCGCGCTGAAGGATTCGACGCTCGTCGCGCGCAAGCTTGCCGCCAACCGCCGCGTGCTGTGCTGCTCGCCCGCGTATCTCGCCGGGCACGGCACGCCGCGCCATCCGGCCGACCTGACGCAGCACGAATGCGTGATCCTCGGCGACCAGCGCGACTGGTCGTTCGCCACGCCGCAAGGCCCGCTGACCGTGCGGGTCGGCGGCCGGCTCGTCGCGAGCAATGGCGAAGCCATCCGCGAAGCGCTCGTCGACGGCTTCGGGATCGCGATCAAGTCGACCTGGGACGTCGGCCCGCTGCTCGCGAGCGGCACGCTCGTCACGATACTCGACGACTATCCGTTCGCCGACGACGTCGCGATCTGGGCCGTCTACCCGAGCCGCACACACGTGCCGCTGAAGACGCTCGCGTTCATCGCGTTTCTGGCCGAGCATTTCGGCGATCCACCCTACTGGGATCGCGCGGACGGGCGATAGGCGCCTTCATTCGGCTCGCGCCGCGGGCGTACCGGTTCGAGTCGGGCCTCGGGATTCGTCCCTGCCGCGACCGCCCGGCCCGGCCAACCGGCTACAATGGCGCGTTCGCGACGCAATGGCCCGCAGTCGAACGGGGCCGCGCACGCAGACGGCCGCCCATTGGCCGCGCACGCTTTTCATCCGTCTCCCAACCATCCCGTCATGACCCACAACCTCGTCATCCAGAGCCTTGCGCCGCTGTCGGACGCCCATCACAAACCGCTGCTCGCGCTGTCGCGCGGCACCCGCATCGTGCAGACCGACGATCATGCGCTGCGCATCGAAGACGCGAGCCCGGCACAGCGCATCGACATCGACGCGTACTGCGGCACGCACGCGCTCGACTTCGCGTTCGTCGAGGCCGGCCGCACGCTCGCCGATTTCGGGCTCGCCGTGATGGACATGGATTCGACGCTGATCACGATCGAATGCATCGACGAGATCGCCGATTTCTGCGGGCTGAAAACGCAGGTCGCCGAGATCACCGAAGCGTCGATGCGCGGCGAGATCCGCGACTTCAACGAAAGCCTCACGCGCCGCGTCGCGCTGCTGGCCGGGCTCGACGCGCACGCGCTCGAACGCGTGTACGAGGAACGGCTGCAATTGACGCCGGGCGCCGAGACGATGCTCGCCGGCGTGAAGGCCGCCGGCATGAAGACGCTGCTCGTGTCGGGCGGCTTCACGTTCTTCACCGAGCGGCTGAAGGCGCGCCTCGGCCTCGACTACGCGCATGCGAACACGCTCGAGATCGTCGACGGCAAGCTGACCGGCAAGGTGCTCGGCGAGATCGTCAACGCCGACGTGAAGGCGCGCCTGCTGCGCGAGACGTGCGCGTCGCTCGGCCTCGAGCCGAGCCGCGCGATCGCGATGGGCGACGGGTCGAACGACCTGAAGATGATGGCCGAAGCCGGGCTGTCGGTCGCGTACCACGCGAAACCCGTCGTGCGCGACGCGGCGACGGTCGCGTTCGATCACGTCGGCCTCGACGGGCTGCTGCGGCTGTTCTGATCCTGCCGCACGTCAAATGAAAAACGCCGGCGCGATGTTGCATCGCGCCGGCGTTTTGTCGTGCCGGGGAACCTGACCGGCCGGCGATCAGCCGAGTGCGGCCTGCATCGCGCGTTCGATGTCCGCGCGCAGGTCGGCTTCGTCTTCCAGGCCGACATAGAAACGCACCAGCGTGCCGCGATGCGGCCAGTCCGGCCGCATCGACGCGACGTCGTAAGGCATCGCAAGGCTGCATGCACCGCCCCAGCTCCAGCCGATCGCGAACAGTTCGAGCGACTCGACGAAGCGGTCGACCTGCTCCGCGCTGTAGCGTTCGTCGAACACCACCGAGAACAGCCCGCCCGCGCCGGTGAAATCGCGCATGAACGACGCGTGCCCCGGGCAATCGGCCATCTGCGGATGCAGCACCGACGCAATCTCCGGCCGCGCCTTCAGCCATTGCGCCAGCGCGAGCGCGCTCTTGCCGTGCGCGTCGAAGCGCACCTGCATGCTCGGCAGGCTGCGCAGCACGAGCGAGCAATCGTCGACCGACACGCCGATCCCGCAGCGCATCCGCGCGAGCTTCAGCTTCGCCTGCAGGTCGGCGCTCGCGGTGATCGTCGCGCCCATCAGCACGTCGCTGCCGCCCGACTGGTACTTGGTCAGCGCCTGCACCGAGATGTCGACGCCGTGCTCGAACGGCTTGAACGCGAGCCCGGCCGAAAAGGTATTGTCGATCGCGGTGACGATGCCGCGCGCCTTCGCGGCCGCCGTGATCGCCTGCACGTCGGGCACTTCCATCGTCACCGAGCCGGGCGCCTCGATCCAGATCAGCCGCGTGTTCGGCTGGATCAGGTCGGCGATGCCGGCACCGACGAGCGGATCGTAGTAGCGCGCGGTGATGCCGAAATCCTTCGCGAGCCAGTTGCCGAAATCGGCGTTCGGCCCGTATACGTTGTGCGGAATCAGCACGTCGTCGCCGGCTTTCACGATCCCGAAATAGACGTTCATGATCGCCGCGAGACCCGACGGCTGCAGCAGCGCATGCGTGCCGCCCTCGATCTCGGCAAGCCGCTGCGCGAGCGCGAGCGACGTCGGCGTCGAATGCAGCCCGTAGCGCCACTGGTTGTCGTTGTGCCAGACGAGCGCACGCATCGTCGCGAGATCGGGGAACACGACCGTCGACGCGCGCGCGACCGGCGGCACGAACGAACGGAAACCTTCCGGGATCACGTCGTCGGGTTGAACGATGCGGGTTTGCAACGCGCGCTTGGGAGTGGATGCAGTCATGACAGGAAGCCGGGCACGAGGCCGTTCGGTTGCGGAATAAGTCGCCAGATTAGCCAAAATCGGCACGATTGGCCCGATACAATGCGCGCCGCGCGCGCCGAGCCAGCGCGGGTTCAGTTGTCGGTGCGCAGATTGACGACGCCGCCCACCGTCTCGATTTCCTGCACGCGGCCGTCGCGCACCTGCAGCGCCGCGCGCTTGCCCGGCGCGAGACGCAGCACGACGGGTTGCGGATCCGACTCGTCCGAGTTCATCCGGTCGGCCTTCAGGGTGCCCGTCGCGTCGAAGCGGCCGATCCACACGCCCGTGATGTTCGTGCCGTCGTTCGATTCCTCGATTTCAAGCGTGTCGCCGTCGCGATCGCCCGCGAGCAGCACGACCTCGCCCGTATCGGCGAACTGGTATTCGCCGTGCACGCCTTCCTCGTCCGTCTTCGGGCCGAGATGCACGACGATCGGGCGGTCGCCGAGCGTGCCTTCGTAGCGCGGCAGGCGGGCAAACTCCGGATTCGGCTTCAGCGGCCGCGCCGGTGCCGGTTCGTCCTGCTGCACGCCCGGCGCGACAGCCTGCGCCGCGACCACGCCCGGCATCGCCATGCCCGCCGCCAGCGCGCCCGCGACGACGAGCGCCCGTTGCCATTGCGAATATCGACCCACCTTGTGTTGCTCCTTGCTTCAGATTCGCTCGTAAATTGCGGCGATGCGCTGGCCGTCATACGAAGCCGCGGCCGGCGCGCGTATTGCGCATCAGCCTTGCATCAGGCGCTCCACCGCCTCGCGCTGCGGAATCGGCGCGACCGCGCCGTAGCCCGTCGTCGACAATGCCGCCGCGGCGTTCGCATAACGCGCCGCCGCGAACGGATCGTCGCCCGCGACGATCCGCGCGACGAAGGCACCGCCGAAGCAGTCGCCCGCGCCCGTCGCGTCGACGGCTTCGACCGCGAAGCCCGGCACGACGCGCCGCTCGTTCGGCGTCGCCACGTAGGCACCTTCCTTGCCGAGCTTCAGCGCAACGACCTGCGGCCCGTGTTCGAGCATCGCGTCGACGATCGCGTCGCGATCGTTCGCGCCCGTGATTGCCGTCACGTCGTCCCAGCTGGGCAGGCAGATATCCGTCTGGCGCAGCGCCTCGCGCATCACCGCGCGGGCGCGCGGCAGCGGCCACAGCTTCAGGCGCAGGTTCGTGTCGAAGCTGACCTTCGCACCGTTGCGGCGTGCGTGGTCGATCGCCGCGAACGCGGCGTCGCACGCAGCCGTGCTGATCGCGAGGCTGATGCCCGACAGGTGCACGGCCTTCGCGGCGGCCAGTGCGTCGAGCGGCAGGTCGCCCGCCGCATAGCGGCTCGCCGCCGAGCCCGCGCGCAGATAGTCGAACTGGTGGCCGTCGGCGCCGTGCGTGACGAAATACACGCCGGTCGGCGCCGTGCGATCGATCCGCACGTACGTCGTGTCGACGCATTCCGCGCGCCACATGTCGGCCAGCAGCCGGCCGAACGGATCGTCGCCGATCGCCGACACGAAGCCCGTCGACGCGCCCTGGCGCGCCGCCGCGATGCAGAAGTTCGACGTGTCGCCGCCGAAGCCCTGCAGGAATTCAGGCCGGCCCGGCTGCGACTGGTTGAATTCGATCATCGCTTCGCCGAGCGCGAGGATCTCCGGGAATGCGGCGGCCATCGCTTACACCTCGCCCCACAGATCGTGGCCGTCGGCGCCCGTGATCTTCACGGACACGAAATCGCCGACCTTGTAGCGCTTCGAGGCCTTCGCCGCCGGCTCGACATAGACGACGCCGTCGATCTCCGGCGCATCGGCCGCCGTGCGGCCGATCCCGCCTTCCTCGCTGACTTCGTCGATCAGCACCTTGAGGGTCTTGCCGACCTTGCGCTGAATGCGGTTCGCCGACACTTCCTCGGCGACTTCCATGAAGCGTGCGCGACGCTCCTCGCGAACCTCATCCGGCAGCGCGCCGTCGAGTTCGTTTGCCGTCGCGCCTTCGACCGGCGAATACGCGAAGCAGCCGACGCGATCGAGTTCCGCCTCGCGGATGAAGTCGAGCAGCGTTTCGAACTGCTCTTCCGTCTCGCCGGGAAAGCCCGCGATGAACGTGCTGCGGATCGTCAGGTCCGGGCAGATCTCGCGCCACTTCTGCACGCGCTCGAGCACCTTCTCGGCGTTCGCCGGACGCTTCATGCGCTTCAGCACTTCCGGATGCGCGTGCTGGAACGGCACGTCGAGATACGGCAGCACGTGGCCCTTGAACGGACCTTCGGCCATCAGCGGAATCACTTCGTCGACGCTCGGGTACGGGTACACGTAGTGCAGGCGCACCCATGCACCGTACTGTGCCGCGAGTTCGCCGAGCGCGGCGACCAGGTCGGTCATGCGTGTCTTGATCGGCTTGCCGTTCCAGAAGCCCGTGCGGTACTTCACGTCGACGCCGTACGCGCTCGTGTCCTGCGAGATCACGAGCAGTTCCTTCACGCCCGACTTGAAGAGGTTCTCGGCTTCCAGCATCACTTCGGCGACCGGGCGCGACACGAGGTCGCCGCGCATCGACGGGATGATGCAGAAGGTGCAGCGGTGGTTGCAGCCTTCGGAGATCTTCAGGTACGCGTAGTGGCGCGGCGTGAGCTTGATGCCGGCCGCCGGCACGAGGTCGGTGAACGGGTCGTGCGGCTTCGGCAGGTGCGAATGCACGGCCTGCATCACTTCGCCCACCGCGTGCGGGCCGGTGACGGCGAGCACCTTCGGATGGACTTCCTCGATCAGGTTCGAGCCACTGGCGCTCGACTTCGCGCCGAGACAGCCGGTGACGATCACCTTGCCGTTCTCGGTCAGCGCTTCGCCGATCGCGTCGAGGCTTTCCTGCACGGCTTCGTCGATGAAGCCGCAGGTGTTCACGACGACGAGGTCGGCGCCGTCGTAGGTGCCGGAGATTTCATAACCTTCGGCACGCAGTTGCGTGATGATCTGTTCGGAATCGACGAGGGCCTTCGGGCACCCGAGGGATACGAACCCTACTTTGGGGGATTGGGACATCTGGAATGTGGGGGCGTGGCAGCAAAAGCGTGAGTTTACAGCGATTTATGGGTCAGCAGCCTAAAAGGAGCGGCTGGAGACGGCGCAGGCTTTCAACTCGGATACGCCATGCGGCGGCCGGCCGTGCGCAAGATCGAGCTTGATGCGACCCTTTCACTACGTGACAAAGGGTCTTCCGCTTACCATCGGCGATGTCTGGAAGGGGCACTCGACGTGTTCGTGCAGGCGGATCGGGAATGGTCAGGTGCAGGACGGCCTGCGCTGATTGTCGGGGGCCTGAGCCGCCAGAGTCGAGCCGACACTTGTTTCGTCGCTGGCGCAGCAACCCACGTCGATCGCGAATACCGGGATAACGCTCAACGCGGCCGGCGACAGCCTCGCGGCGAAAGAACGCAACACCGTTCTGCCGGTGTGCGCTCCGTACATCAGGCATCAGCGTGCAGACGAGGAGCTCGGAGAGGACCGGTTGGACGCTTTGCTGTTCGTTGCCGAGCCGAACACGAGAATGACGCCGTCCTTACAGATGAGAAATCCCGGGTTTCGACCCTTGATCGATAAGCCGCTGGCGCCCTGCGGACCTGAGGTTCGAGATGTCCCCTTACCTGTCGATCACTGATTGTCGTCGTTCATCCATACTCGTTGCCTACGCTATCGCAGCGGTAATCCATCTCCGACAGACATCACAGACGGCACCCCCACGTCGCGATCGCTTGCACCGCTTGCTTTCACTCCACTAGCCACCCAGTCTCGCCCTCGACCAAGGTGCCACCATGGCTGGTGGTGTCGCCCTGACGCGCCGCCGGCCGGCCTTCGATCTCCGTGCCGGGCGAGCCGGTTTGAATCTCCGCACCGCAACTGATGCGATCGCCGACGCGCGCGATTGCTCGGCCGTTAATGGCAGCGGACTCGGCGCCGCTGACAACGGTTCCGTCGCCGTGGATGGGACAGCTGTGTCGGTGACCGACGAGTACGATAGGTCGCATATCAAGCTCCTTATGGTTTGTACTACTTTTGAATATCCTGGCGCTTACTAGCGAGCAAGCGAAGACCACCGAAGATTCCGATCGCCAAGGCAGGTAACGAGGCCAGGGCGAGCTTCATAGTCACAACGGTGATGGCGAGGCCCACGCAACTGATCACGGTCGGTGCGCCGAGCACCTTGGCCAGCCTCGTGCCGTGGAAATGGCTCTGCTTGATCGGTACCGTTGGGTGGTGCGACCGCCACGTCGCCACGGCGGGTTCAAGCGCCGCCTGGAATGCCTTGTAGCCAGGTGTCTTGCGGTTACCGAGCAACACGAGAGTTGGCTGCCTCCGGCGCGTGAGTCGGATCAGTCCATCCAAGGTATCTGCGGTGATACTCTCAAAGGTAACGGTTCCATAGCGCTTGAAGACCAAGGCATCGGGTGTGATGTGCACCACGTCTTTGGCAGGCGGGTACACCACGTGGGCCAAGATCAACGGGGTGACGATGCAGACGACTGTCAGCGCCGCGATGGCAAGAAGAGGTCCGGCGGTGGGCAATGGGAATAGCACGAACATCGACACGACTAGCAGTGGAGAAAATAGCGCCGTCAACGGAGCGGGCTGATGCCACCGGGTGTAGATAACCACGTTAGGTAGGTCATTGACTCCGTTGATCGCCATTTCGAGGCTGGAGTTGGTCATGCGAGCGCACTCCAGAAAATAGTTGGTCGGCCGCTTCGAAACCGATGGGCCTCCGCTCAGGCGCTTTGCGCACCTGGCCAAAGTCGATGGCGGGATTAGCGCTGGCGAGCTCCACCTGCAACAGGAAGGTCTCGGACAAGCCTTCGTGCAGGGTGAACTCCACCACTTCGAACGACTCGTCACCAGCGGTGAAGGTAAAGCGCAGGACGGATTGCGTGGGCATGGTCGCTCCCGTGGCCTGGGTTACGGTTTGAGGATGTGATCCAGCGATTGCAGGACCTGGTCGGTGGTGGCACCTAGCCTGATCGAGAAGAACAGGTAGGCGCCAACCAGTACGACCAATGCGATGGCCCAGGGTGTCCAGAGGGGCATCTGGCGCTTGAGCCGGTAGCGATGCGTAGCGACGGTCGGCGCGTCGGTGAGGCGCTCGGGAGCATCGCCACGCAGCGGCCGCAGGATGCGATGGAGCTTGACGATGATGGCGTTGAGCGTGTCCTGCTGGTTGTGCTGCTGACCGTATTTGCCCTGGAAACCCAGGCAAAGGCAGAGGTATTTGAATTCCAGGACGTGATGGTACTTCTCCGGCTCCATCTGCATGCGCGCGAGCACGGTGAAGAATTTTTCGCCGCCCCAGGTTTCGTTGTGGTGGTAGCTGAGCAGCGAGCGTTCGCGCCAGAGCGAGCTGTGGCCCCAGGGAGTGGCCATGACAGCTTCGTCGATGAACGCGCACAGCGCGTAGCGGTAGGCCAACTGGGTGGCGCCGTCGTAGCCGAGCTGGCGCACCTCCTCGGACAGCGCGGTGATCTGGTCGCGCACGTTGGCGTAGAGCCTGGGGATGTCGTCGCAGCGGTCAAGGCGGCGCAGGCGAATGACCAGCCCCAGCAGCGGCTGCGCGGCATCCACTAGAGGGTTGAGGCTGTGGCCGCGTAGCTGAAATTGCAGGTCGTCGTCGTAGTCGATGTGGTGCACCGAGTCGAACAGCATGCGGTCCTTGTCGCCCATCGGGGTGACAGGCGGTGTGCGCAGGAAGTCGCCCGACGTGGCTCCCGGTGGATAGGGCGCCGATTGCTGTGCCCGCAGTCGCGGCTCGCGATCGATCCTGTCGTTGCCGATGTCGACGGTGGTGTTCATGTCATTGACTCCGAATGGCCCAGAACTGGAGTTCCAGTTCCGGGAAGTCGCCGGTGATGTGGAAGCCGAAACCGTTGGCGCCCTTCTGCATCAACTTCTGCCAATTCGGATGCGTGCGATCGAGCTGGAAGTAGGTGAAGCCGGCATGGAACGGCAGGTGGCGCGGCGCCACTGGCAGCGGGCTGAGTGGAATGCCGGGCAGTTGCAGACGGATGAGGTCGAGCAGCGTCTGCTGGGAGGCGACCTTGGCCTGTTGCAGGAAGAGCTGGCGCAGCTGGTCCAGCGGCATGCGCGCGCGCACGGCGAGAATGAATTCCGCGCTTTGCATGAGGCTGGAGTCGTTGACCTGGGCGGTGAGCACGCCATGGCGCTCCTTGACCAGCGGCAGGGACACGGCGCGCGGTTGCAGCACGGTGCTGAGCACGCGGCGCAGGGTTTCCTGCAGCAAGTGGAAGGTGGCCTGCGGGTTGTCGTGCTGGTAGGCCGGAAACTCCGGCGGTACGCGCGCCTCGTCGGTAAAGGTGACGAGTTCGCCGCAGGCCTGGCCGCATGCGAGGTAGGCGTCGAGAGGATGCACGTCGCTGTCGCGTGCCAAATGCCGGAACAGGTGCTGCCAACGATTGAGCGCTTGCAGCAGGTTGAAGTCGGTGACATCGGCGACGCCGGCCTGGCCAGGCGAGCCGATGCGCTCGGCGATGCTCTTGGCGCGCTCGTGCGCCAGCGCGGCGATTTCTTCCATGAAATGCGCGAGCTGGCTGATGGCTCGCAGGTGCAAGCCGGTGATGTGGAAGCCGCTATCCATCAGCAAGCTGCCATCGGGACGCCGGTCGAGAATGCGGCCGATGGCCAGCCCGGTGAAGGCACTACGGTCGTCCCGTTCCAGCGCCAGTTGCAGGTTGGGTACAGCCATGGTCACGGCGACATGGTTGCCCTGGTGGCTGTGGGTATCGCGCACGTCTTCGCTACGCGCTACGTAGCGCGCATTGGCGTAGGTGTCCGGCCAGCGGATTTCGGCCATGCCGTCGGAACGCAGCGGCAGCGTGAGATAGACGGTCTGGTTGGCGGCCGTGGCATCGCTGATGTCTAGCGGCTCCGGCGGCGGCTGGTCGTGCGGGATGTCGAAGGCGGTGCCGTCGGGCAGGATGCCGCGCGCACGCACGATCGCGATCTTGCCGATGGCGAGGAAGTCCTGGTTCAACACCAGCTCGGCGAAACCGTAGCCGTATTTACGCCCCAAACGGACGTTGACGTAGTGCTCGAGGTAGCGACTGGTTTGTTGGAAATGCTGGGGCTTGACGAAGAGCCCTTCGTTCCATGCAACGGGATTGCGGGTGGTCATGGTTGCTTGCTCGTTTGGATGGCTGCCTCGCGGGAAAATCCGCGGAACAGCTGCTGCGGACGAGAGGCCGGTTTGCGCAACACGTCCAGCGCGCTATCGGTCGGCTCGCGCAACAGGCCCAGCGCGCCGCGAACGGGTTTGCGTTGCGGATCCCGCGCGCCGCGGGCGGGTTCGCGCAACGGATCCGGCGCGCGATAGGCCTCGTTGGTAATGGTGACGCGGGTGCCTTGCAGGGTGACCAGCAAGGCGTATTTGCGCCCGCGCGGTTCGAGCCGGAAAACGTCGTATCGGCGGGTCGCATTGACATCGTGGAAGGCAGCTACGACGGCCACGTAGCGGGCCTTGTCTTCGATGGGACTGAATTCGATGAACTTGAACTGGCCTGGCGCGAGGGTGTAGTCGTCCGCGGCAATGAAGGTGCTGCCCAGCGCCTTCTTGGGATTCTGGCTGACGAGGTCGAGGTCGGCGTTTTCCAGCATGCTGTCGTCCTTGAGTTGGAGCACCTGGAAGGCGACCGGGGTGGCGGCGGCGCTGGACGCCGGCGCTGGTGACTCTGGCGACCGTGCACTGGCTGTGGCCAGACTGTCGCCCTTGCGGTACTGGCCCAGGTTTGACGCGACGCCGGGCGCGTCCGCTAGCGACGGGCTACGGCGAAGCTGCCCATCCGGCGGCAAGGGTGGCTTGCCGCTGAGCGTGGCGGTGAGGGAATTCGGAAGCTGGCGCCCTGTGCCATGCGACGGCAGCGGCACCACACCCTCCTCGCCCTGCAAATGGTCCAGCAAGGCGCGCAAGCCGCTGATGAGTTCGCCCTTGGTGGCGCCGTTGAAGCTGACGGAATACGGACCCTCCCCGATCAGCTTCTCCTCGGTCGGTTCATCGACCACGGCGGCGCTGTCGGCGGCCGATGCGCTGACCGGGTTGGGATTGACGTAGGCGCTGGCGTACAGGCTGAGGGCGATCTGGGTGGGCTGGTCGTCGGGCGCGCCCACCGGGATGGACGGGTCCATCAAGACCCGGCCCGTCTTCTTGAACACGTTGCCCACGGTGCTGCAGCCGGCGAGCAGCATGCCGGCGAGCAGAAGCGCGAGGCTTCGCTTCATGGTGCCTCCGCACGCAAGGCCTGGTCGTAGGCTTGATCGAAGACCTCCCAAAACAATTTGTCGAAACCCTGCTGGCGTCCAGAGATCAACTCGTCGTAGTAGTGCCCATACATTTGCCACGCCCAACCATCGCTGTTCGCCTGGCCACTCTGCGGCGGGCGATAACGGGTAAATCGCCGTTGTAACTGCTCCGGAGAGAAGGCTTGCAGCAGCGCGCTGAGACCGGCGGTGATGGCCTGATGGGTGGCCCGCTGCTGGCGATGGATCTGCTCCAGCGATTCCTCGATCGCTGCCGCGGGCGACAGATGCACGACACTGCGGTCGGCGGCGAACATGGCGCGGACGGTGTCCGGGTAGCTTTGACCCAGACGCAGCGGATTGTCTTCGATGGGCTGCAAGGTGCGCTGTCGCTGCCCGGGCGCGCCGCCGTGCAAAGCGCTCAGGCCGCCGATGGCCGCACTGAGGCTGCGGCCTGCCTCGTAGAGCAGCGCGTAGGTTGTTTGCGCATCCAGCGCCCCCACTGGTGCGCCGAGCCCTTCGATCAGCGGATTGACCAGGGCGGCCGGATCGTGGCCGTTCGCTTGCTGTGCACGCAGCCACTCGCGAGCGGCGGGGTTATGGCTGTCGGGCTCCGACATGATGGTGTCTCCTGATGCATGGATGGGCTTGCCGTGAACGGCTTCCTGCGCCGTGGCGGCAAGGTCGGCCTGGGCCGCCAGCGGCGACAGTCCGTAGTGGTGGGGATCGAGCGGATCTAACGAGGCGCGCGCGGCGGCGCCCCCGCTCCACTGGGCCGCGAGATCCAGCGCGTGCAACGGGTCGAGCTGGCCTTGCGGCCGTGTCGGCTCGCTCAAGGCCTGGAAAGCGGCCCAGCCGGGATTCGGCTCAACGGGGTGCGGCCCCTCGGATGCCGCGGCTGGCAAACCGTCCAGGTAGTCGTCGGGCAACTGCATCAACTCCTCGACGTCGTGCTGAGCCAGCGCGCGCGACGGATCCGGCAACGCGTGCTGCTCCTCGTCCAGGTGCACCGTGAGGCGGTACGGCCCGACGTGCAGGGTGTCCGCGTCGCGCAAGCGCGCGCTGGCGTGCAGGCCTAGGGGGCGGGTCTGCTCGTTCAGCCGGGTGTGGCCGCTGCGATCGATGACGATATAGCCGCCATCTTCGAAGCGGATTTCGCAGTGTTGAGGCTGCACCCAGCCGGCGCGGTCGTGCAGCAGCCAACTTGCACCCTGCGAGCCTATGGTGCCGCCGGCGGGGTCGAAGCTGTAGCGCGGTGCCGTGCCTTGCTGCAAAGCATCCGGGTTGGCGACGACCAAGGCCAGGCGGGACTCCGTGGATACCGTATTCATGCGCGCACCGTCAGTTGAACGCGAGGCGGCCGGCGCAATGCAGGCTGCTCCAGAAAACTGGTCCAGCCCAATTCGGTGCCGACATCGCCCGAGAGGTTGAAGGAAGGGATTTCGTTTTCGCGCAGCGCCAGTTCGAGGTCGCACGGGGTTTGGTCGCGCAACAGGAAGGCGACCAGTAGCCGCAGACGCTCGAAGTTCTCGCCGTGCGGAAGAAATTCGCGGAACCGCTGCTGGCTGAGGTTGGCGATGACGATGGTGAATTTGGCGTGGCGCGTGCGCACGCTGTCGCCCACGCGGAAGCTCTCGCCGAGCTGGCCATTGAGGCAACCAAGCTGGACGCGATCGCCCGGGTCAATGTCGGCGTGGCGCAGTTCGAAATCGCGGATGTCGACGTCCTTGAGGTCGAAGCAGTGCGCAATCAGCCCGGCGACCATCGCGGGCGAACGGCTACGATGCACCACGGCGCCGGCGAAACTGAGCAGGCGGCTCCAGGCAATGGGCGTGTCGCCGCGGATGGCGGTGTTCTCCAGACCGATCAGCGCGAACAGGCGTTGCGAGAGCGGGTCACTGGCGCCGGGACGGAAGCGGATGTAGTGCCGGTACTTGCGCCAGGCCTGGTGCAGCAGTGTCAGCAGGCGGTGATGGAATACGTCGAAGAACGCCGGACGGATGCCGATGCCCTGCCCGGCCTCGTATGCCAGTCGCTCCACGTAATAGGACGGCAACGGTGAGTCAGGGCCGTGCATGCCGAAGAATGTCGCCTGTACTTCGTACTGATGCGGCTCGCCGTGCGCCAGGCGTCGTGCCAGCGACACGTCCGAGGCCGGGAAGCCCATGCCGGCATAGTTGCTCAGCTTGATGCGCTGACGTTCGGGATCGTCGCTTTCGGGCGATTCGAGGTCATCGCCGTGCAACGCATGCAGCCGCTCCAGCAGCAAGAAGAAGTCGTGGTTCCTGGCGCCCGCCAGCAGCTTTTCAGTCAAATCATGGCTTGGGTTCCGCTGCGCATGGGCCATGCGTAGTGCTCCTGATTGGTGGTGTTGATCGCCTCCAGCACGTGGAAGGAGGAAATACTGCTGTACAGCGCGAGGAAGTGGCTCAGCACCGTGCCGAACAGGTAGAGATCGCCTTCGCAGGCAAACCCCGCCTGATCGAGCTTGACCATGCTGCGGATGCCTCGAATCGGCAGCGCCTGGAACATTCGGTCGACCGGCGTAGTAACGACTTCCAGCAATGCATCCAGACGCTTCTGCATGGCGCGGCGCCGCTGGATGTCGTGGTGAGCGGCGAAGTCGTACGCGCTGATGACGGCCTTCAACGGCTCGGCAGACAGCAGCGACAGATAGGTCGGCGACAGATTGGAGATGAGCCGCCACTGCAGGTTACCGTCCAGAACCGGCCGATACGACGGGGTGGGTGCCGTCAGGTTGCGACCGCTGACGAAGGTGGGGACGTCGTGTGTGGGGATGCACACGTCTCCCGCGCCCAGCGCCAGTGGTAGATCACGGTTGGTGCAGGTCAGCGACACCGAGACCGTCTCGTCGCGGCCGATGTAGTGGTGCTCGTCGCCACGCACGAACGACACGCGGTGCTCGACACCGGCAGCTGTGATCGACGGTTCGATGCGGGTGCGGTAGTAGAGCGTGGTGTAGCCGCGCTCGTAGTCGATCTGGTGGCGCAGCGACTCGAAGGGCTGGTAGGTACGCAGCCATTCGCCGGCCTTTCCGCTGCCCTCGCCCTTCCAGCCGTCGACACTGTCGATGCTGAAGATCTCGTAGGCGTCGGTCCGCTGCCCTGCCGGGCTCAGGCGATAGTCCACCGCTTTGCCGGTCAGCCGGACGGGCTCGCCCTCGTGTTCGAACAGGTTCACGGCCGGCGTGCAGTAAAGCGCCAGGTCACCCGTGCGAATGCGCACGTCCTCGGGCATGGGCCGGGTGAAAACGAATTCCAGGCGGATCTGCTCAATCTGCTCGGTGGGCCAAAGCGAACGCAGCCCGCGGATACCGAAGAAGAAGAACCGCCTCGGGAACAGGAAGTACTCCTGCAAAATACGGTAACCGTCCAGTGCATTCTTCGGGTACGGCAGCAGCGCCTGATCGGGGGCGAAGCCGTGGAACAGCACCTGGCTGGCAGGGATGTGACGCACCTGCCCCGCGACCTCCACGCGGATTTCGCCGAGGTACTCGGCCAGCCACAGGTAAAGCGTCATGGCGGTGTAGTCGCTACCGCTCAGGTAGAAATCGAGCTGGTCGCAATCGTAGGTACTGGGCGGGCTTTGGCTGAGCGTGGACAGGTCCACACGCACTGTCGATTTCTCCAGCGAGTGCGCATCGCTGACCTGATCAATCCGCAAGGGATAGATGGCCAAGTCCGCGCAGGTGCGGAACTCGCAGGAAATGCCGTCTACCTCGCGAGCGCGCATGCGCGTCCCCTTGGGGACCACATGTCGCTCCGTAATGGTGCGGTCCATCGGCAGGAACTGCATGATGGTGGCGCTGGGCAACGGACGCAGGTAGTTCGGCCACAGCAATTGCAGCAACGGGTGGGTCAGCTCCGGGAAGTCGTCATCGATCTTCAGGCGCAGCTTGGCTGTGAGGAAGGCAAAGCCTTCCATCAGCCGTTCCACATCGGGATCGGTGGCTTCCTCCCCCAGGTATCGCGCGAGCTGCGGATTGTTGCGCGCGAACACCTGGCCGAGGCGGCGCATATAGTCCAGTTCTTCGCGGAACTTTCTCTTCAGTGGCATCAGCCCTCCTGGCTGGGTGCTAGATCACGTGGACCCAGCGCTCCCGGTGCTGGACGAGCAGATCGATCTCCACGTCCTCCGTGCTGTCGTTGACTGGCACCAGACAGTGCAAACGGAAATGCAGCGGGCCCGTCTGACTCTGCGCAGTGACGGGGTGAACGTTCAGCACCTGCACGCGAGGTTCGTAGGCCACTACCGCAGTGCGCACGTCCTGGCATACCTGATGGCGCAAGTCCATCTGGCTGGCCGCGGCGTCGTTCAGATCCCCAAGGCCGAAGCCAGGGCAGCTTTGCGAGCTGCCCTGGCGGCTATTGAGAATGCGCTCGAGGTGGTCCTTGATGGCACCGATGCGCTCCGACGCCAGCGCCTGCCGCGTGCGCATACGGCGCGGCGGCAGGTCTGGATCAAGCCGTTCGAACAGGCTGCCCTGGCCGAGGGAACGCGGCATGGGTCATGCCCTCCGTCATTCCTTGTCGAGCCGACCGACCAGCGACAGGTCGAAGCTCGCGCCCATGTACTTGAAGTGCGGGCGCAACGACAGGGAAATCTGGTACCAGCCGGGGTTGCCCGTCGCGTCCTGCACGACGACCTTGGCGGCACGCAACGGACGGCGGCTGCGCACGTCGGCGGAGGGGCTTTCCTGGTCCGCAATGTACTGACGCAGCCAGTTGTTGAGTTCGCGCTCCAGGTCCTGGCGTTCTTTCCAGCTGCCGATTTGTTCGCGCTGCAGCACCTTGATGTAGTGCGCCAGACGGTTGACGATGAACATGTACGGCAGTTGCGTGCCGAGCATGTAGTTGGTCTGCGCGGCCTGCCCCTCCGGCGTGCTCTGGAAGACCTTGGGCTTCTGCACCGAGTTCGCCGAAAAGAAGGCAGCGTTGTCGCTGTCCTTGCGCATCGCGAGCGGAATGAAGCCCTCCGCCGACAACTCGAACTCCTTCCGGTCCGAAATCAGCACTTCGGTCGGAATCTTCGCCTGAAGCTGGCCAAGCGACTCGTACAGGTGCACAGGCAGATCATCCACAGTGCCACCCGATTGCGGACCGATGATGTTCGGGCACCAGCGGTACTTCGCAAAGCTGTCCGTGATGCGGTTGGCCATCAGAAAGGCCGTGTTACCCCACAGGTAGTTGTCGTGCTGGCCGTCGATGGTTTCGCGATAGGCAAAGCTGCGAACCGGATTCTCCAGCGGGTCGTACGGCTGACGCAGCAGGAAACGCGGCATGGTCAGACCAAGGTAGCGCGCATCTTCCGATTCGCGCAGGCCGCGCCATTTGGCATGCCGCGGGCCTTCGAAGATATCCTTGACCTCTTTGAGGTTGGGGATGTCCTGGAAGGAGTCCAGATTAAGCATCTCGGGACCGGCCGCGGCGAGGAACGGTGCGTGCGCCATGGCGCCAATCGCAGCGACGTAGTTGAGCAGCTTGATGTCGGGTGCCGAGGGGCCGAAGGTATAGTTGCCGACGATGCAGCCAATGGGCTTGCCGCCGAACTGGCCGTAACCCGCGGTATAGATGAGCTTGTAGACATTACTGCGCGTGATATCCACTGCGCTCTCGAAGTCTTCCAGCAGTTCATCCTTAGTGACGTGAAGTACATCGATGAAGATGTTTTCGCGGAAGTCGGTGCCGGCCACCAGTCGATGGAGTCCGCGCCAGGCCGACTCCAGCTCCTGCAGGGCTGGCTGATGGAGAATCACGTCCATCTGCCTGCCGAGCTTGGCGTCGATCTGGGAAATCATCTGGTCAACCAGTTGCTTGTTGACCGGCTGTTCGCGTGCATCGGTCTTGAGCATCTCGGCAATGAAGGCAGCCACGCCGCGCTCGGCGACGGCATAACCTTCCTGGGCAGGCTGCAGGCGGGTCTGCGCCATGATCTGGGCCAGCAGGCCCTCCTGCGGCAACGCGTCCTGCTTTTGGGCAGCAGTGGTTTGTGCTTGTGTCATTGTTATGTCCTTTGCAAACGGGAAGAGGAACAGCGCGGCATCAGGCCTTGCCGGGTTCCAGCAACTGTTCCAGCTCCTTGGCGAGCTTGCCGCGGGAGGCTTCATCACCGAGCAGAGCCTGCAACTGCTTGCGGAAGGCCGGGATATTGCCCATCGGCCCCTTGAGCGCCACCAGCGCCTCGCGCAGTTCGAGCAGCTTGCGTAGCTCCGGCACCTGGCGGGCGATGGCATCGGGACTGAAGTCCTCGATGGCGCCGAACTTCAGGTGGACCGGCAAGGTGTCGTTCTCGCCCCCCTCTTCCAGTACGGCCGGCGCATCCATCGTCAGCCCCAGGCCAAATTCGGACATCACGCTGTTGAAGTTGTCCTTGTTAATGCTGACGGCGGTACGGTCTTCGAGTGCAACCTCGTCCTCACGCCCCTTGAAGTCGCCCGTCACCAACAATTTCAGCGGCAATTCGACTTCCTCCTGCTCGCCGCCCGTTGCCGGAACGTAGCGAATGTTGATGCGTTCCTTCGGTGCGACCGATCCTTGCTTTGCCATGAGCCACTCCCATTCGAATTGAAGTCTTTGCAGCGCGAGATTCGATAAACCCCGGCGCATAGCGCACTAAGGTGTATGCAGTGCAAGCGAAAGCGTGCCGGCCGAGCCAAGCCCCGCCGAACTAACACCATCTGTGGCATGCCGCAAAATCGCTTTCCGCTCGCAAACGACGAGGCTAGACGTTAATGGCAATTAATGAAATCAGACATGTCTTATTTTTATTCCAGAATATGTCATTTTCGTTCTAATACAGAATTTACGGAATATCCCTCTTTAATTTCAGACGAATCCGATGGACGAGCGAGTTATTGACGTGGTTTCCTCGATAGCTTGACCGTGTGCTTATTGCGTGTAAACCGAAGGTGCCCTCACCCACCTTATACAAAACGCCAGACCGAAACATTCGTTTGCATTATTGGCAACGCGGAGACGCTTTTTCTAAAAAACCTTTCCTGAAAAGGGGAGTTCGATTACATGATTACGGTGGATCTCCCGGCGCTCTTCGAGCGCCTTAATGCGTTGTGTCGACATGCCTTGGAAGAAGCGGGCAGCCTCTGCATCGGGCAGCGTGGCGCCGAAGTCACCGTGCCTCACTTACTGGTCAAGCTGCTCGATCAGCCTCAGTGCGACGTGCGTCTCGTGTTACGCGTCGCGGGGATTGAGGTCGACACCGCGCGACACGCGCTGTCCACGGCATTTCCCGAGGGGGATAGCGGGCATAATCAATACCCTTCCTTCTCCCCTTTGCTGGTGGAGCTGTTGCAGGAGGCATGGCTGCTCAGCTCGGTGGAGCTGGGACAAGCGGAGATCCGTAGCGGCGCCTTGCTGCTCGCCGTGCTACTCAATCCGGGCCGCTACCTTCCGCTGGCAGCGATACGCCTACTGGATGGCGTGAGCCGGGAGCCGCTGCGCAAGCGCTTTGGCGAACTGTTGGCTGGATCGACGGAGGCGGCCGATACAGCCGCCGACCACCGCCCTGCGGGCGTCGGCGGTGACGACAGTGCATTGGCCCGATTCGGCCACGACTTCACCGCACAGGCTCGCGAGGGGCGGATCGACCCGGTGCTGTGCCGCGATACCGAGATCGACCTGCTGGTCGACATCCTGTCGCGCCGCCGCAAGAACAACCCCATCGTGGTCGGTGACGCCGGTGTCGGCAAAAGCGCTGTCGTTGAAGGACTCGCCCTACGCATCGTGCAGGCACGCGTACCGGAGCCGCTGCGCGACGTTCACCTCTGGGGGCTGGACCTCGGCGCTTTGCAAGCCGGCGCGTCGGTCAAGGGCGAATTCGAGAAGCGCCTGAAGGCGGTGATCGACGAAGTGAAAGCGTCGCCGCAGCCGATCATCCTGTTCATCGACGAGGCGCATACGCTGATCGGCGCCGGCAACGCCGCCGGCGGCAGCGATGCAGCCAACCTGCTCAAGCCGGCGCTGGCGCGCGGCGAACTGCGCACCATCGCCGCCACCACCTGGTCCGAGTACAAGAAGTACTTCGAGAAAGACCCCGCATTGGTACGGCGCTTCCAGTTGGTGAAGCTGGAGGAACCCAGTCCGGAGGATGCCGTGCATATTCTGCGCGGCCTGCGCCCCCTCTATGAGCAAGCGCACAAGGTCTATATCGGGGACGATGCTCTGCAAGCCGCCGCTGCGTTGTCGGCGCGCTACCTGTCCGGCCGGCAGTTGCCGGACAAAGCCATCGACGTGCTCGACACTGCGTGCGCACGCGTCGCCACCGCACTGGCCGAGCCACCGCGCCGTCTGACCGCGCTCGAGAACGAGCTTCGGCAGATCGATGCGGAGGCCGAACACCTAGTGCGTGATGCCAGATCCGGCCGCGCACCGTCGACGACACGACTGGACAACCTGCGCGATGCGCGGCAACAGGTGGAAACGCGTATCGCCGAGCTGCGCCATGCCTGGGAACAGCAGAAATCGGTCATCGATACGATTGTCAGCCTTCGCGGTCAGGACGCTAACGACAACACCGCCCGGCTGCTTTCGGCCTGGGTAACCCGCCTGGCCGACCTCCAACGCGATGGTGCCCTGCTGCATGCCGACGTGGGCGCCGAGCAGATTGCCCAGGTCATCGCTGACTGGACCGGCATACCAGCCACCACCATCAACAGCGATCAGTTGACGCGCCTCGAACAATTGCCGGCCGCCCTGCGACTGCGCGTCAAAGGACAGGACGCGGCGCTGGAGACGTTGCACCGACGCCTGCTCACGGCGGTGGCCGACTTGCACCGGCCAGGTACACCGATGGGTGCGTTCCTGCTGGTCGGCCCCAGCGGCGTCGGCAAGACCGAGACGGCTCTGGCAGTGGCCGATGCGCTGTTCGGCGGCGAGCGTTTCCTCACCACGATCAACATGTCCGAGTACCAGGAGAAACACACCGTGTCGCGCCTGCTGGGCGCACCACCGGGCTACGTGGGCTTCGGCGAAGGTGGGGTGCTAACCGAGGCCATTCGTAAGCATCCCTATGCGGTGGTATTGCTGGACGAGGTGGAAAAAGCCCACCCGGAAGTGCTGAACGTGTTCTACCAAGCCTTCGACAAAGGCGAGCTGGCCGATGGCGAAGGTCGGCGCATCGACTGCCAGAACATCCTGTTCTTCCTGACCTCCAACCTCGGTTTCGACCAGGATGATCCGTCGTTGTCCGACCTCGACGTCGACAGCCTGCGGCAGCAGTTGATGCGCTTCTTCAAGCCGGCCCTGCTGGCGCGCATGCAGCTCGTGCCGTACCGCTACCTCGACGAGGCAGTGTTGGGCGACATCGTGGACAGCCGCTTGCAGCGTCTGCAGCGGCAATTCGCCGAGCGCTACAACGCCCCTCTGGAGGTGACCGAAAGCGCACGCGACGAGTTGCGCTCGCGCTGCATACGGCACGCCAACGGCGCGCGCATGCTCGACGCAAGCATCGACGGCGAACTGCTGCCGCCGCTGTCGCTCGCGGTCCTGCAGCAGCAGGCCAAGGGGGCGCCTTTCCAGCGCGCTGACCTGCGCTGGCAGGACGGCACCTTTCTGGCCACGCTGCACTGAGTGGAGCACGGCATGGAGACCGTGAGCGCCGTCCTGTTGGCGCGCGAACTAGCGCAAGCGAGCACCATGGCCGCGCTGGCGGGGGCCTGGCTGCGCGCTGCCTGCGATGGCACCGGTATCGAGCAGGCGCTCTGCTACTGGCATGAGCGCCCCGGCGACAGACTGCTACCGATCGCCCATGCCCATGTGGCAGACGCCGCGGGGCTCACCTCGATATCGTTGGAAGAGTTGGACAACCCGCTTGTGTATTGCCTGACCAGCGCCAAACCTTGCCATGTCGCACGGCTCGGATCGCTGGTCAACGTCGGTGCCGGCTTCGATGCCCTGCGCGAACATCTCACCGCCCGCGCCGCCCTGCTCGCGCTGCCGATTCATAGCCCACAGCACGAGGTGGTGGGCATCTTCGCGTTGATTGGCGCCGATGCGGTCTTGCGTGCCTGGCGGACAAATCCAATCTGGCAGGAGCTGGTCACCCTGCATAACGTGCTGATGGCGCGCCTGCTGGCATCGTCAGACATCCACCGCATCG
>Ga0209566_100470_pt1 | contig 29019 bp, 27 predicted proteins | sample Araplavi_mTSA_r2_2_FD_184287 | JGI IMG/M metagenome (GOLD analysis project Ga0209566, IMG submission 184287) | Arabidopsis root microbial communities from North Carolina, USA - plate scrape CL_Cvi_mTSA_r2 (SPAdes) (version 2) | ecosystem: Host-associated > Plants > Roots > Endosphere | place...
GAGTACATGGAAATTAACGAGATTGCTAGTAGCAAGCTTTCCATCGAAGCAGCTGCTAATGATGTTGTGAAACGTGTTGTGAAATATTTAATTAATATGTAATAGAAAAAGAGCGATTACGGTAAGCCTCGTAGTCGCTTTTTTTTTTTTGATACTTCCGTTTAACAAATTGGGACATCATCTTCCTTTACCAAATATTCACTTTAATATAGTAACAACCCTAGATGATTTTTTAATGACTATTGGAAAAAGTATGAATCGAAAAGAAAATTAAAGGGATCATTTCTCAAAAATACGCAATTTCAAATGATTTTCGTAGTCATTTCTCTGACGATTTACTTCAAGTTGCAAGATAAAGTCTATTTCAAGCTATTAAATCATTTGATAACAAAAAAAGGCTACTAGATCTAATGATTCTTTCTGGAATGATGCAAGAAAATGGATAGAAAGGAAGTCTTAAAGATGAACTGAGCAGAAGTAGAGGGGCGGTTTATGCTCCTCTTCGAATAAAGCAACTTGCCATCAAACTGCAAAAGTTGCAATTAATAAATGAAAGTAAATCACAGAACGCGGCAACACTTCAAAGCCGTTAGCAGAAGTTGACCGTGTCTTAAAATATTTGCAGTTTAAAGATGCCGTATCTATTGAAGCGCCCGTATGTAATGATATTCAAGCTGAATTTAAAAGAAAGGAAGGTCGCTAAATTGTTAGTGGCAGGGTATACCGCATTTGAAGTTATTAGAAAAATGAAAACTAGTAGAGCAGTTGTAATTAATATTGATAACAAGTTAAAAGGATATCTCAATGGTGAAAAAAAAGAAATGGGGGCGCTGGAATCAATGAATACCAGGCGATTAAGTAAAGAGAAATATGATGAATTGAAAACACAACAAATTTCTGATAAGGAAATTGCTAAAAGATATAAAATTAGCGTTCTTGCACTGCGATCACTGAGAAAAGAATGGAATCCTGATCTTATCGAATCTGTTACAAATCCAGTTGAAGCTATGGCTTTATCATAGATTGTCGCTTCTACGAATGGAAGATCCATTGGATTGGCTTGAGTAAGAAGAGCCTTGCATAGTGTGGATACTGGTGTTTGGATTGGTAAAACGTGTGTTATAATGAATTTATACAATTGAATTGGAGGGATAACCTTGATCCCCAAAAAAATTGATTCTCAGACAGCGAGTGCGATCAAGTCGATGCTTCAAAAGTTTAAAATAAATCATTCAAGGGTAATTATTGATCTCGAAAAACAAACGGTTGAAGTTCAAGATGATGATTATTCCATTGAGGACCTTCTAGAAGTAGCTGGTGCGATATCCCCTGAAAGAGGTAAAGAACTCCTCGATGAAGTTAAAAGATCACGTGAGGAATGGGATTCATGAGTCGAGGTTATTTGCTTGACACGAATATTGCAATTGCAATTCTTGTGAAGGAAAATACAGCCATCGATTTTATCCATCAGGCCTATAGAGATAAAATGCCAATTTATTTTTCTACAATTACTGAATGCGAAATATTTGCTGGCCTGAAACCAGAAGAACAGTTGCAGGTAGAAAAGCTGTTTACTGCAAAGAGATGTATAGAGGTAACTTCCGAAAATGCCAGAATTGCTGGGACTATTCGAAGGGAACAAAAAGGCAAAGGAAGAAAACTGAAAACACCAGATGCAATTATTATTGCTGCAGCCCTGGTTAATGAATTAACTTTAATATCTAGAGATTCCGATATGAATTTTGTCCAGCATGGGCTCGGAGTTCCTTTCATTAATATTTAGCTGCCGTCTATTACTACGTGAATAGGCGGTTTTTTATTTCACCCTCGTAATACTTTCACCCTGTTCGTCAGTATCGTTATAAGGGAAAATATGTCTATAAAGCAATTGGTAAAGAGTATCATGTAAGCTTCTATCTTGTAGTATAGGAGTAGATTCAGATGGCAATCGTCCAAATCAGATCCACGAATCCGCAACTTTCGTTTTTAATTAAGAAAAACCCAAACTCCGGCATGATACTTCGCTCGATTCGCAAGGGCATGGCGTACGGCTGGTACACGGATGAGCAGACGTTTAATGTGTATTTTAAAGATGCAGACAATGAAGTCTCTTATAAGCAGCATGAGCAGGAAAATTTCGAGTATCTGAACGTCTCGCGATATAACACCCAAAACAGCGGATTGACCCATGTAAATGGGAGTCTCCGCTGTTTTTCTTTTCTCCTAGTGCACCTGCTCTAAACAGCGTACAGGCATTGTGAACAGCCCACTCCCCATTAGAGGATATTGAAAGAATTCGGAATTTACCCTTATACCCAAGGCTGGGGAAAGGATGTAACATTATGAATGAGCAGATCAGTGACACCATACATGGAAGCAAGATCATATAACTTGTAATGAGGACGTGATCGAATGAAACCTTTAACCTCTGCTTTGGTCGGTGCAGGCGGTATTGCCGACTGGTTGCATGCACCCATTCATCAGCAGTTGCGTGGCAGTGACTTGAAGTGGGTTTGCGATTCCAATGTGCAGGTGGCGGAACAGTTCGCGAAGAAGTGGAACATACCTAATTGGACAGATCAGCTCGAGGACGTATTAGCAGACGACAGCGTTGATTGGGTAGATGTCGCGGTTCCAAACCGATTCCATGAGCAAGTAACCGTGCAATGCCTTCAAGCGGGGAAGCATGTGCTTTGCCAGAAGCCGATGGCCGATTCCATGGAGGCTGCACAGAGAATGATTGCAGCTGCAGATCAGACTCAGCGCAGGTTAGGCATCTATATGTGTTTTCGCGGGGACCCTGCTTTTCGTATGCTCAAACGAATGATTGCTGAGGGTGCCTTTGGTCATATTATTTCGCTTAGAGGGAAAATGATCTCCGGGAATGGAATGAACTTGCGCACAGGCCAGTGGCGCATGGACGACGCCTCAGGTGCCTTGGACTTGCTAGGCATCCATCTGGTGGATTTGTTCGCGTGGCTGCACAGCGATATTAAGTGGGTACAAGCGTATTCGAATACGCTCTATGCGCCTATGAATGGGGACGATGTGACTACGGCTATCTACGGGTTGAGGGATGGCGTAACAGCGGTATTAGAGACAACATACAGTTCCTATATGAGCCCGAATTTACCCATTTATTTATTTGAGGTCAATGGAACTGCTGGATATGCGAGCTATAACTTTGACATAGGGAAATTAGTGATTCAGTTGAAGGAAGGTTATCAATCAGAAGTCATCAACTGCGCACCAAATGAAGTCAAGCATTGTACGATTGAACATGCGCTGAATAACGGTGGTTCTGAGGCGAATGTGCATCAGGAGTTTGTTGAGTCCCTCCTTAGAGGAGAAGCCGTTGAGGCGGATGGCCGGGTTGGCTTGGTCGCTATTGCCGTTTTGGAAAAAACAAGATTGGCGGCAAAAGAGAGAAGACAATTAATAATTACTTAGAAACAAGAAACTGCGCCAAAATAATGACTCATTTCATCCATACTTGAAACGGAGGAAATATTCATGAAAACATGTTTGCATTCCGTTAGTTATTCAGGCACATGGGGTGGACAAACCATTCTTTCGTTAAAGCAATTCATTGAGAAAGCGGCTAAGTTAGGCTTTGAGCGTGTAGAATTTGCCGCCAAAAGGCCGCATTGTTCGCCTCTTGATCTGAATAAAGAGCAAAGACAAGAAATCAATCAACTCCTCCAAGATAATGGGTTAGCGTTGGCTTGTATCGCGAGTTACCATGATTTCTCCACCTTTTTTGAACATAAAGATATGGCTTATACGGAAAAAGAGCTGCTGTATATGAAGAATATTATCGAGCTCGCCTATGATTTGGGAAGCCCGCTCGTTCGAACGTATACCGGGTATTTCAAGGAAGGCATTCCTTATAGAAGCCAGTGGGACGCGTGTGTGAAAGGGATTAAAGAAAGCGCGCAAATGGCAGCGCCGTATGGCATTACCATCGGTGTCCAGAATCACTCGTGCATAGCAAGCGATCCGGAAAGCCTGCTCGACTTCATGGCTGAAGTCAATGAACCGAATGCCAAAGTGGTGCTCGATGCCCCCTTCATTGATAACCATTTTAGACCGATGCGTGAAACCGTACTTCAATTCAAGGGAATGATTGTTCATACGCATCTTACGGATTATATTCGCAGAGAGAAGTATAAGTATGTTGCGGAGACAGTTACGTTTGATAAGAATGGCATGGAGATGATCTCCGTACCAATCGGAAAAGGCAGCATTAACTATAAAGAATTTATTGCCGCCTTACAAGAGGTAGGCTATGAAGGCTCTCTATCTTACGAAATGTGCTCACCGCTTGTCGGCGGCGGCAGCGAGGCGAACCTGGATCGCAGCGCCAAAGAATCATTGGACTATGTGAAACAAGTCCTAAACGCTTTGTAAGCGATTTCATTTATGTCGTGCATGCAGAATGAGGTGATTGCGTGAGTAAAGATGGTTCCTTATCGCATACAGTTTCTTCTAGGACGAGGAAGCGGCGCGGGTGGTTAAAGCGCTGGGAATCACCGATCGAGGGATATCTGTTCATCTCTCCTTGGCTAATCGGCATCGCATTTCTGACAGTGTGGCCGTTCTTTCAGTCCATTTATTTTTCACTAACAAAATATTCCTTATTAGCTTCGCCCCGATGGATCGGGTTGCAAAACTATCAAACGATCCTCATGAATGACGACCTCTTCAGGCAGTCTTTGAAAGTGACGATCAATTTTGTCCTATTTACCGTGCCATTGAAAATGATATTTGCACTTTTTGTCGCCATGCTGCTGAATCGAAATATTAAAGGCATATCCGCCTACAGAACGATGATCTACTTTCCATCGCTCATTGGAACAAGTATGGCAGTATCCATCCTATGGAAGAACATATTCGGTGCTGATGGACTCTTCAATCAAGTTCTGCATCTTTTTGGCATTGAGGGTGCTTCGTGGCTGTCCAATCCTGCAACATCGCTCCCCACCATCGGGCTGCTGGATGTTTGGCAATTCGGCTCATCCATGGTCATTTTCCTGGCCGGATTGAAGCAAATATCCAAGGAGCTCTACGAGGCATCAGCCATCGATGGCGCATCTAAACCAAGACAATTCATAAGCATAACGCTACCCATGATTTCCCCCGTCATCCTATTTAATATGGTGATGCAAACGATCGGCTCGTTTCAAACCTTTACACAAGCTTTCATTATTACGAAAGGCGGACCGATGAATTCAACCTACATGTATGCCATGTACCTATATCAGCGGGCTTTTGGCAGGTTTGAGATGGGCTATGCTTCGGCGTTAGCCTGGATTTTGCTAGTCATCATCGGTTTATTTACGATGTTAATTTTTGCAAGCACAAGATATTGGGTTCATTATGAATCTGAAACGGGGGGAGCTAAATGATAGCTAAGGCATCCCATCGGTGGAGGACCCCCCTCACGCATCTTTTGCTGCTAGTTGTTGGTTTGTTGATGCTCTATCCGTTATTCTGGTGGCTGGGGGCTTCACTTAAGTCCAACACTGAGCTGCTCTCGCCCAGCTTGTTCCCTGAGCAATGGCTGTGGAGTAATTATACGAAAGGATGGGTGGCCATTCCTCGATATACGTTCACCCATTTCTATTTGAACTCGTTTAAATTGATGCTTGCCATACTGGTCACAACAATTGTTTCCTGCAGCTTGACGGCGTTCGGATTTGCCCGGCTTGATTTTCCACTTAGGAAGTTGTTATTTTCTGTTCTTCTCATTACCCTCATGCTCCCGAGCCAGGTCACGCTCGTCCCTCAGTATGTCATGTTTAACGGGCTTGGATGGATCAATACGTATTGGCCGCTAATTCTGCCCCATTTGCTAGCGTCAGATGCCTTTTTTGTCTTCTTGCTCATTCAGTTTATTCGAGGCATTCCAAGGGAGTTGGATGAATCGGCCAAGATGGATGGAAGCTCCTCATTCGGAATTTACTTAAAAATTATCATGCCATTAACCAAACCTGCTTTAGTTACGGTAGGGATTTACTGTTTTATTTGGAACTGGGACAATTTCTTCGGGCAATTAATTTACTTGAACTCTGTGAATAAGTATACCGTAGTTCTGGCATTAAGAATGTTTATCGATACACAGGGCAATTTGCCGTGGGGCCAGCTGTTGGCAATGTCCTTAATTTCCATTATTCCCTCAACGGTCATTTTCTTTATGCTTCAACGGCATTTTGTAGAAGGAATAGCCACATCGGGAATTAAAGGATAGGGCCGTTTGCATGGGGAGAGGGAGGTGTTAGGCATGTATAACCCTTTCAAAAAGCACAAAATCGACCGCCTATTGTTCGGCAGCTTTGCCAGTTTGATTGTCATTCTGATTACTGTGGTGATTGGAATTAGCTACAACTATTCCTCACGGGAATTAGTTAGCAATACGTCGTACTATCAACAAAATCTTTTAAACCAGTTAAATAAACAAATCGTTACGCAAATGAACTCGATTGAGCAAATTTCACTCGCGGCATCTCGAAATACGAATGTACAAAGCTATTTGGGGGCGGAGGGAGACAGTTATGCTAACTACCAGCAGCAGAAAACCGTCGTAGAGTACATGGCTAGTCTCGTGTTCACCACAAACATCATCGAGTCCATAGATCTATATATTGATCATGAACCTATGCGCATATCCGGAACCCCTGTTAATTTCAGAAGTATGGAAGCTTTGCAAAAGGAGTCTTGGTATCCGCTTATGAAAGATACAGATTTTACATGGATACCTGAGAGTCGGACGAATCCGAGCGACGGATCAACACCTGTGATTAGTTTTATTCGGAAGATGTACACTTATACAGGGCGGTACCAAGGCGTGCTAGTGTTTAATATCAAATCTTCAGCCATTCGCCGCTTATTGCAGGACGAGATCAGTGACAATACGCAGAGATCCAGCACGCGTATTATGATGGATTTCAAAGGCAGAGTGATCTCCACGCTTGGTGATTATGCAATCGGGTCCGACATGCAACAATCGATACTTAATCGCATTGATAGTAGCAGGTCGGGGAATGCTCATATTCATTTTAATGACAGCAAAGATAAGGAAATCAATGACTCCCTCATTGTCTGGACGCGTCTTTATAATTCAAATTGGATCCTCCTGGAAGTGACTCCATGGAAAGAAATCACCCGAGGCAGTACAAAGATATCGACGATTCTGCTCCTCGTCGGACTGATCGCAATCGGGTTTGCCATTGTCTTAACGCTGGTGCTGTCTAACCAGTTTACGAAGCCGATTCGCATTCTACTACGCGAAATGATCCGATTCAACAAAAATTTTCCACAGAGTAGTTTGAAAACAAAGCTGCCCGAAGATTATCAGAATGAATTTGGCACCATTTTTATTGTTTACAAAAAGATGCTCGACAGTAATGAAGAGTTGTTTCGCTCCTTAGAGAATCGTTATATCCGACAAAAAGAGTCTGAAATCAAGGCGTTGCAAGCGATGATTAATCCGCACTTTTTATATAACACGCTGGATCAAATTCATTGGATGGCGATTGATGTAGGTCATTTTGACATTAGCCGGGTTGTTCAATTAATGGGAAGAATGTTTCGAATTGGTCTCTCAAACGGTGAATATCTCATTGAAATTCAAGAAGAATTGGAGCATATCCATTGTTACTTGGAGCTCCAGAGGATTCGATTGGGTCATAAGTTTGATTATAAGGTCGATGTGCCCGATACGTTGAAGCAGGGTTACATTTTAAAGCTGACACTGCAGCCCTTTGTTGAAAATGCAATTATGCACGGCTTGCATGGTGTGCAGCACGGCAAAATCCATATTCAAGCTGTTGAAACGGCTGAGGGCATTCTATTCACGATCATGGACAATGGGAAAGGGATGAAGGATGAATGGCAGAGCCAGCCGCGCCGGAAAACGGGCGGGTATGGCATCCGTAACGTTAAAGAACGAATGGACGCCTATTATAGTGAGCAGTACGGGATACGTATCAAAAGCGAACCTGGACAAGGCACGGAAGTCAGTATCCTTCAACCAAGGATCAAAAATTCAAATCACTGGAGAGAACAATATGTGGAAAGTGGTAATCGTCGATGATGATCCCAATGTGCTTCGGGGTATGAAAAAGATTATTCCTTGGACTGAACTGGATCTAGAGTTCGCCGGTGAGGAGCAGGACGGACAGAAGGGACTTGAACTCATCCGTACGGCTTGTCCGGACATCGTAATTACGGATATTTATATGCCTGTGATGAATGGTCTGGATATGATTGAAAAGCTACGCCAGGAGGGCTTTCAAGGGAAAATTGTCATTTTGAGCGGATATTCTGATTTTGAATATGCCCGGCAGGCGGTGCGTTTGGATGTAGATGATTATCTCTCGAAACCAACATCGATTGAAATGCTGCACAAGGTTCTGGAAAGTATGATTCGTCGTTTAGAAGAAGAGGTTATGAAAAAAGAGAAGATGGAAGAGGTTTATCAGAAGCTGCTGAGTTATGAGCCTTTTGTTACCAAAGAGTGGATCAAGTCGATTGTGGTCGGGACTTACAAGGAGAACGTGTATCACGAGCGCTTGTTAGGCATGCAGTCCGACGAGTGGTTATATGGGAAGCATCTAGCTGTCGGCATCGAACTTATAGGATTTCCACACAGGGACGCTATATCAATTTCCGATTGGCATTTGCTGCGCTTTTCCATTTGCAATGTAGTTCATGAAGTGCTGCAAAAAGAATGGCCCAAATCGCAAATCGTCGAACTGCAAACACGTCGTATGGTAATTATCCTGCATGAAGCAAGTGAAGCTAGTACTCGTACCCACGACAGTATGGAAAACAGGGCAATACGGTTGTGTCAAGAAATCCGAGAATGTGTAAACAACTACGTAAAAGTGATTATTTTAATCGGAATCGGACTTGCAAAGGAGGATTGGCAGCAAATTTGGGAGTCTACGTCCGAAGCTTTTTTATCGATACGAACCGAATCTACCGACGTAGATCCGCAGTGGAGTGAGATACAGCAGGAGTTCTATCATAATTTTGCCCAGGCCATACGTAACTCCCAAGCCAGTCATGCGAAAGATTTGGTAGAAGGTTATATTCATCAATTGCAGGAATTCAAACGGACCCCAGAGACCGTTTTTCAACAGCAGTCCCAAGAAATATGGACGATTCTTGCGTATACCTTGTTTGATGCGGGTATGGTTTTAAATGATATTTACCCCAATCGTTCACTGCTCTATGAATCAAGCAACATAACATCTTTTAAACAGTTCGAATTATGGTTAATCCACCTCATTGATGTCATCTTGGAAAGTCGAAAATATAAGGATAATTTAAAACATCAGAAAGCCATGGAAACCATTATTGCTTATATTCACGAGCATTATACAGAGGATATTTCATTAGAGGAACTAGCCGATATTGTGTCGATATCGAAAAACTATTTGTGCTATATCTTTAAAAAAGTGACTGGTGAAACATTCAACCAGTACTTAACAAGAGTTCGAATTGAGAAGGCAAAGGAAATGATATTGGATGGCAAATGGCTGGTATATGAAATTGCTGAGAAGGTTGGCTATAAGAACATACCTTACTTCAGCACTGTCTTTAAGAAAATAACCGGACACACGCCAACGGATCTAGTGAAAATTTAAGGGATTAGAATATTTTGAAATAGTTCGGAAGTTTCCCGCATACCCAACTTTGAACACAGACCTTAAGATGATAGTGTAATCAGTTTCCCATATTCAGTTATCCATATTCAATTGAGAGGGGTAATTCGTGCATGAGAAAAACAGTAAAAAGGGTCCTTGTACCTGGCATGCTTGCTATCCTTTTGTTGTCTGTAACCGCTTGCAGTACTTCGAACGAATCTGATGCTGGTGGGAGCTCCAGCGCCGCAGCCTCCAATGCACCGAAGAGTGAAGGTACAGGAGACGCTGCTAAAGCGGTTAAACTGCGTATCGATTGGTGGGGGGCGCAGACAAGGCATGATTTAACTTTGAAAGTTCTCGATCTTTATACAAAGCAGCACCCCAATGTTACATTCGAACCTGAGTATTCGGGCTGGGATGGTTATTGGGATAAGCTGGCGACTGAAGTAGCAGCGAAGAATGCACCGGACATTTATCAGATGGATCCAGCGTACCTCAATCAATATGTAACGAATAACCAGTTAGCGGAGCTGAAGAATACAGACACCTCGAATATGGAACCGTCCTTGCTTAACACAGGTAAGGTCAATAACAAGCTTTACGCTATTCCTCTTGGCAAGAACATCAATGGGATGGCCTACAATAAAGCGCTTGTTTCTAAACTTGGTATTACGCCTCCGCATAATGATTGGACTTGGGATGAATACTTCCAGTTCGGTCGAGATGCCAAAGTTAAATTGGGCAAAGACGCCTATGCGTTATTGGATTCCACGACCAATATTGAGATGGCGGACATGTATCAGATCAGCCAGGGTAAAGGCAGTATGATCTTGGATAACGGCACTTTTAATTTAGACAAAGATTCCTTTATTAAATTCCAAACGATCTACGCTCAATTACGGAAGGAGGGGGTTGTCCCTCCGCCGGAAGTTTCGGTTACGAATCAAGATTTGGACCCGCAGAATGATTTAATGGTTAAAAATAAAGTTCTGATCCGTCAGCTTTATGCTGCACAGTCGACAGCTTTAGATAGCATGAGCCCTGGCTCTTATGCAATGGTAACCGTTCCTAAGGATAAACAAAAAGGCGGTTGGTTAACACCATCGATGTATTGGAGTGTTAGTGCCAATTCCCCCAATAAGGCCGAAGCGGAGAAGTTTATCGACTGGTTTATCAACAGTAATGAAGCGGGTGACATTCTTGGTACTAGCCGGGGGGTACCGGTTTCCAGTAAGGTTCTCGAGCACGTCTCGCCAAGTTTCAGTGCTGCTGACAAAATGGGCGTTGATCTGCTGACCAAAGGAGCTCAAGATGCACCGCCGTTCCCTTTTACCCCTGAAAAATGGGCAGGATGGAGAGCTAAGGACTACGTAACGGCTACAGAAAAATTAATGTTTGGCAAAACGACACCCGAGCAAGCTTATAACGAATTGGTAGAGATGAGCAAGCAGTATAAATAGGATGTCACAATGAGGTGTGAGAGGTATTCCTATGATGAAATTAACAGGATTTACGGATGAAATTTCTCCTGATTTGAGAGAGCAGATCGCAGTGTGTAAAGATGAACAGATTCATCATCTTGAATTCCGCAGTGCCTGGAATACGAATGTGCTCAAACTAAAGGATGATGAGCTGTTACGAGCAAAGGAAATGCTTGTGAGCAACCAGATACGTGTATCTGCGATTGGTTCTCCTATAGGGAAAATCAGCATTGTGGAAGATTTTCAAGCCCATTTGCTTTCGTTGGAAAGAGCGATCTTTATCGCGAAGCTATTTGAGACGAAGTATATCCGCGTGTTTTCGTTTGTTTTGCCGAAGGGAGACGATGGGAGACAGCATCGCGATGAAGTCGTGTACAGAATGAAACAAATGGTCAAACGTGCACAAGAAACGGACGTCATCTTGCTGCTTGAGAATGAATCCGGTATGTACGGCGACACGCCTGAGCGTTGTTTGGATGTACTAGAAGCCTGCGCTTCACCTTACCTTCGACATGCTTTCGATCCGGGGAATTATGTGCAAAGCGGTGTTACATCGATAGTGGAAGCGTTTCAAGTGCTTAAACCCTATATCGAATATATTCATGTTAAAGATGTCACTGCGCACAACGGCAAAGAAACTCCGGCCGGCGAAGGTGACGGTCAGCTAGTCGAATTGCAAATGCAGCTCCAGCGTATGGGTTTTACAGGGTTTTTATCACTAGAACCACACTTGGTTTACTCAGGCATGTATCCAGATCATACTCCAGCTGAATTATTCGCCACCGCCAGCCAAGCGTTAAAAAGAATATTACAACAGATCGGTGAAGAGTGGAGTTAAGTAAAATCGGCAGTCAAGAAGCTAAATAAGCAAGAAGGCCAACTCCATGTGAGTTGGCCTATTTTAATTACTAAACCTTGACATCCTCGTCAATTATGTCATAATGAAATTATCAAAAATACAATATCAACAGCACTAAGCAGGTGCCACATGAATCCAACCGAGAACGAACACAACTACACACTCCGAAAATACCGCACCCCCGACGGAGCACCGAGCGATATCGCCATCTTCACAATGACCACAGCCGAGAAGCTCGCCGTGAAAAAAGGCACTGCCCACCTGGGAGCTGCAGGTGCTGCTGGTCCAAGGGCATCATCGAGGAAGGACGTGACCTTAACGGCGAGCCGATGTTGTCTAACCTACTCGCAAAGGGCTGCGCAGCTTTACCGTATCACGGATTATAACCCACAGCTGTCGATTTACAGTTAAGCAGATGCCTGCTTGCACAATAACGAATAAAGGAGCTGAAGTGACATGAAAGCTTTAATCGTGATTGACTATACGGTGGATTTTATCGTAGGGAAACTCCCTTGCGGGCAGCCCGGTATCGATATTGAAAAGAAGATTGGGGAACTGGCCGTGTCCTTTGCCGCAGCGGGAGATTGGGTCGTCATGGCGGTCGATCTGCATGATGAGCAAGACCCATACCATCCGGAGTCACGCTTATTCCCGCCGCATAATATTCGCGGAACGGAAGGGAGGGCGCTCTACGGCAAGCTTGGCGAGGTCTATGATCGGCAGCAGGAGCGCATGCACTGGATGGACAAAACGCGCTACAGCGCGTTTTGCGGAACGGACCTCGAGCTTCAGCTGCGCGCTAGAGGCATACAAGAAGTGCATCTGGTCGGTGTGTGCACGGATATTTGCGTGCTGCATACGGCCGTCGATGCCTATAACAAAGGCTTCTCGATCGTGGTGCACGCCGATGCAGTCGCTTCGTTCAACTCGCAAGGCCATGACTGGGCCTTGGGGCATTTTCAGAATACGCTGGGTGCGGCTATATATAAAGAGAATCAGCTTGTCAGGCTCTAAAGCAGGAGGGGAAAAGACGTGACGACGAACCATTTAACGCTTCATACCGATAAATATCAAATCAATATGATGTATGCCCATTGGATCCACGGGACGCATCGCGAGCGTGCAGTTTTTGATGTGTATTTTCGCAAATTGCCTTTCGGCAACGGATTTGCCGTGTGCGCCGGGCTGGAACGGGTGGCGGATTATATTCAGAGCTTACGATTCGGGGATGAGGAGATAGCATTTTTGGCGGAGCAGGAGGAGCAGTATCAGCCGGCTTTCTTGGAGGAACTGCGTCGCTTCAAGTTTACGGGAGATCTTTATGCCATGCCGGAAGGGACGCTGGTGTTTCCCGGGGAACCGCTCATTCGAGTAGAAGCTCCCGTGTTTGAGGCTCAGTTGATCGAGACGGCTATCCTGAACTTTGTCAACTACCAGACGCTGGTAGCGACCAAAGCGGCACGGATCAAGCAGGTCGCCGGGCAGGACGCACTGCTTGAATTCGGAACCCGGCGCGCTCAGGAGGCTGATGCGGCAGTATGGGGAGCCCGGGCGGCTTATCTGGCTGGATTCGACGCGACATCCAATCTGCGGGCCGGCATGATGTTCGGCATTCCCGCCAAAGGGACGCACGCCCATGCCTGGGTGCAGAGCCACGACTCGGAGGAGGAGGCGTTCTTGCGGTATGCCGAGGCGCTGCCGGATCAAGTAACACTGCTCGTAGACACATATGATACGCTAAAAAGCGGCGTTCCAAACGCGATCCGTGTCGCCAAAGCACTCGAAGCGCGAGGCAAACAGCTGCAGGCGATTCGTCTGGACAGTGGCGACCTGACCTACCTGTCCGTTAAAGCGCGGGAGCTGCTCGACGCTGCGGGGCTGCCCGATGTGAAGATTTTGGCCTCGAATGATCTCGACGAGAACATTATTTTAAACCTGAAGGCGCAGGGCGCAAGAATCGATGCGTGGGGCATCGGCACCCAGCTCATTACGTCTGCAGACCAGCCGGCGTTAGGCGGGGTCTACAAACTGGTAGCCCGAGCACAGGGAGATGCCTACATTCCCGTGATCAAAATATCGGGCAACCCCGAGAAAGTCACAACGCCCGGTGTGAAGGAAGTATACCGCATTATCAATAAGCTGACCGGCAAGGCCGAAGCCGACTACATTGCGTTGAAAGAGGAGACGGATGTGAAGGAGGGCAAACGGATCAAGCTTTTCGACCCGACACACCCTTATATCCATAAGCTTGTGGAGGATTATGAGGCGACGCTCCTGCTGCAGCCGATCTTTCAAGCGGGGGAACTCGTGGCGGAGCTTCCGACTTTAGAGCAGATTAGAACCTATCATCGGCAGCAATTGGCCTTGTTTTGGCCGGAATATTTGCGTAAGCTGAATCCTGCCTCCTATCCGGTCGATTTGAGCATCACGGTGTGGGAGTTAAAAAGAAGCTTGATTGAGCAGCATCGGGTTTGACAAACTAATCCGGATTGGATAAAACTTAATGGATGAAACGCAATTGAAGATGGAGTGATCTCTTGAGTAAAGCAAAAGGTAAGGGTGGAACAGGAAGAGGAACAGACAAAAAAGGCTGGAACCGATGGCAGGCCAGCGCCAACAGGCTAAAGAGTGCGCCCAAACCCTATAAAAGTAAAGGGACAAAAATCCAGGAAAACGCTGCGCCACCCAAAGAAGATAAAAAGGATAAATGACAAACTTTGTACGATGTCGCTAATGTGAACTCACATTAGCGATATTTTTTTGGCTGTTGTTCAATTGACTTTTATCGAATAAACATATACAAAACGCAGCAAAAGGGGGGCCTCCATGCGCACAAGCTACGGCATGTCACAACAGCCAGCAGTCCGGATGCTGCTGACACCGCAACTGCGGCAGGCAATCCACCTGCTCCAGCTATCGACGCCGGAGCTGTTGGAGGTTGTCCAGCAGGAGATCGAAGCAAATCCTGTGCTCGAATATGCTGTCGAAGAAGCCACGGCTGCGGACTCCCTGTACCGCCGAGCTCAAGAACGAAGCGGCAGTCGTGACCGCCACGATCAAGCGTTGATGAATATCGCGGACCCGCATGCCTCGCTGGAGAATCATTTATTGCATCAGCTCAACTTGACGCATCAGATGCCTAAGACCATTCGCCAAGCGATTCGATATATGATTGGTAATCTCGATCATAACGGTTATCTCACTCTCACCGATCGAGAGATAAGCGAGCGCTTCCACATGAGCGCGGAGGACACCCGGCAGGCGCTATCGGTCCTGCATGGCTTCGACCCGGCCGGCGTTGGCGCCGGGAGCCTGCAGGAATGCTTGCTGCTGCAAATCCGGCAGCTCTCTGAACTACCGCAGCGCCATGAGTTAATCATGGCATTAATCCAAAACCATCTGCAGGACGTAGCCGATTACCGCATCCATAAACTCTCGTCACTGTTGCAGATGTCCGCACAGGACATTCAAGCCGCTATCGCCTGGATTCAAACCTTGAATCCCCGACCCGGCGCTGCCTTCCATCGCGAAGAAGTCCGGTACATCGTCCCGGACGTCATCATTGAGCCCATCAACGGCCAGTTCAGCGTGCTGCCGCATGACACAGCGATGCCCCGGCTCACCCTTAGCCGCTATTATGAGCGAATGGCAGCGGGGAACGCAACCACCGAAGCAACTGCAGCAACTGCAGTTACCACAGAATTTGCAGATAACACAGAAAGCACAGAAACCGCATATGCCACAGAAGCTGAACAGCACGAGGTGCAAAAATTTCTCCTCCGCAAGCTGAGCGCCGCCAAATTTTTCGTCAAATGCATGGAACAGCGACGCTCCACCATTTTGCGCGTGGCGCAGGCGATCCTGGAGGAGCAGGCCGATTTTTTCGCCAAGGGCGCTGCGCATCTCAAGCCGCTCACCTTGAGACAGGTCGCCGAGAAACTGGCGATCCATGAATCGACGGTCAGCCGGGCCACAGCCGGCAAATATGTGCAGACGCCGTGGGGGCTTTTCGAGCTGAAGCATTTTTTCCCGATCGGCTTGCAGACACAAACCGGGGACCCTGCCTCTCCTGAGCGTGTCAAAGCGAGAATCAAAGAGTGGGTCGGCAGCGAGAACGGCAAGAAGCCTTATTCCGACCAGAAGCTGACCGATCTGCTGCAAGAGGAAGGCATCCACATTTCCCGCAGGACGGTCATGAAATACCGCGAGGAGCTGGGCATTCCTTCCTCAGTGAGACGGAAGCGTCTATAACCGCTTCACCCATAAGTTCATATCTTCGAACTTGTCGTAGATGTCACAGTTCTTGGCGAGCCGTCCGCAATAACGGTATCCCATCTGCCCAAAAGCCGCATTCATCCCAAAAGAAAGCGCCCGGGATAAAGAGTAAGCGCAAGTCACGCCTTGGCGGACCAGCTCTTCCTCCAGCGCTAGCAGCAGTATGCGCATCAATCCCTGATTGCGGTGAGAAGGCAGCGTCGCGCAGTCCGTCATTTCGGCGTTGCCATACGCGGTATTGATTTCCGCAGAGGCAGCGCTGACTAACCCGCCCCCGCTTTCAATTAAATAGAAGACCGTCCCTTCCTGCATAACGTTGCCTACATAATCGGGGTCGTTCATCGGGGTCGGGTACGTCTGAAAAATTTGCCCGTACAACGCAGCAAGCCGCCCGGCATCCCCAGGTGCCGCGATTCGCAAGCTGCAATCCGCAGGGAGTGCGCTCATCTCCGTCTTCACCGGAAGCGCGAGTACCTGCTCCAGAATGCGGTCCTCTTCCATCCAATAGTCGCTGGTCCGGCGCGCTAAGTCCAAGTAGAAGGCCATGCAGTACGCATCACAGCCGCGAAAATACCATTTGTAGATGCCTTCCAACATGTACCCTTTAGCTAAAAAGGTTTGCCAATCCGTCTCACGCGCTTTAATAAAAACCTTGGTTAAACCATTCGCCCGCGCCACCTCGGCAGCACGCCGGCAAATCGCCTCGACGGAGCCTTCGTAGTCATCGATCCGCAATCGTTTATTAAAATCATCAAGGCAGTAGCTCAGCTTAAAAGCAGCGTTCTGCTCAAGCAGGTTCACGTAATAGTTTTGTTCATGACGCATACACCGTCCCCCTTTAATTCAGTCATTCCTACTAAAAATCTATATGCAAAACAGATGCCAGCATCTAACCCTGCCATACCTAAGCTGCCATCCTGACGCTATCATCATTTTGCTGCCAAAAAGTAAGCACTGCCAAATTTTTGGCGGTTCGGCCCAGCCCTTCTCACGGACGCAGACCGCTGGACGCCTGTCACGCAAAGTTGGCACTCTTTTTGCATACTCATGGGATATAGACTGAAGCGAGGAGTGTAGATAGCCTATGAGCTGCACTTGGTGTGAATCGGATAACACCCGGCCCGCCGTCCAAGATTGCTATTGGATTAAGCCGGACGGGAAGACGGCTGTACGAATCCTGGAGGTCCCGGCTATAGCCTGTGAAGGCTGCGGTGTCTATGTCACGGAAAGTGTCGCCCAGCTAGTCGATGAGGCGCTTTACTGGCACGATTTATCAGCGTTGGGGACGGAGTTTACACACGAACAATTGATGAACGCCCCGCGGATGAAGAACAACTATTTCAAATAAGGCTGGGCTGTGGAGGTGCGAAATGAAACGGGAGAGAGAGCATTTGATCAAGCCGGTATTAGGGAAGCATTACCCTGCGATCGCGTATGGCAAAGGGGTGTTTTTATATGACGATGCGGGCAATAAGTACCTCGACGCGTCGTCCGGAGCCGTCACGGCAAGCATCGGGCACGGTGTGCAGGAGATCGCGGAAGCGATGCAAGAGCAGGCGGGCAAAGTGTCCTTCGTCTACCGCTCCCAATTTACAAGCGAACCGGCCGAGCAGTTGGCTGCAAAACTAAGCGCTCTGGCGCCAGGCGGCGATTACTGGTCGTTCTTTGTCAACAGCGGCTCAGAGGCGACGGAAACGGCGATGAAGATCGCTATCCAGCACTGGCAAGAGCAGGGCCGCCCAAGCAAACACAGAATCATCTCCCGCCGCATGAGCTACCATGGCATTACGCTGGGCGCGCTGTCCATGTCCGGCCATGTGCTGCGCCGAAGACGGTTCGTCCCGCTGTTGCAGGACTTCCCGGTCGTTGCGCCGCCGTATTGCTACCGCTGCCCGCTGCACCAGACCCCGGCGGCCTGCGGGCTCGCCTGTGCGGATGATCTGGACGCCGCAGTCAAGCGGATCGGCGCCGAGCATGTTGCGGCTTTCATCGCGGAGCCGATCATCGGCGCGGCCGGAGGCGCCGTCGTCCCGCCGGGCGGCTACTACGAAAGAATCAAGGCGATCTGCGAGCGCCATGATATTTTATTCATCGCCGACGAGGTGATGACCGGTATTGCCCGCACCGGCGAGATGTTCGGCATGCAGCACTTCGGCGTCGAGCCGGATCTGATCGCGCTCGGCAAAGGCATGAGCGCCGGCTATACTCCGATGGCGGCAGCGATGGCCACGGACCGAGTGATGGCGCCGATTTTGCAGGGCTCGCGCAGCGTCATGTCCGGCCATACGTATAGCGCCAACCCGCAGTCGGCCGCCGTCTCACTGGCAGTGCTAAGCTACATCGACAAGCACGGGCTCGTCCAGGCGGCGAAGGTCAAGGGCGCGCTGCTGCTAGACCGCCTGCGCCTTATCGCCGACCGCCACGCCATCATCGGCGATGTCCGAGGCAAGGGGCTCCTCACCGCCATGGAGTTCGTCGGCGATCGCACGAGCAAACGCCTGTTCCCGGCAGAACGCGGCGTCACGAACAGGATCATTGACCTTGCGTTCCAGAAAGGTCTGCTTGTGTACCCGGCGGCGGGAGGCGTGGACGGTGAAGGGGATGCCATCATCATCGCGCCGCCCTTAACCATTACTGACGAGGAGCTGGAGCTGCTCGCCGTTTTATTGGAGGATACGATCCGTGAGGTTGTGCAAGAGCTTGCGGCCGAGCATGAATAGGGGGAGTGCGGATGGAGCGAACAGGCAAAGTGAGAAGTCTGGAAGAGGCGCTGCAGCTCATTGAAGACGGATGCACTCTGATGTACGGCGGTTTTGGCGGGATTGGCACACCGCCGACGCTCATTGAGGGCATTTTGCAGAAAGGGGTCAAAGATCTCACACTCATTGGCAACGACACCGGGTTTCCACATATCGGAATTGGTCGGCTAGTCACCGCCGGGCGGGCGAAGAAAGTGATTGCCTCCCATATCGGCTCCAATCCGTTCGCCGGACAGCGGATGGAGGAGGGCACTATGGAGGTGGAATTTTACCCGCAAGGCACGTTGGCGGAAAAAATCCGCGCCGGCGGCGTCGGACTCGGCGGCATTCTGGTCGATGTCGGCGTCGGCACCATCATGGAGCGGGGGCAAGCGACGGTGACGGTAGACGGCTGCACATATATGATCGAACCGGCGCTGCGGGCCGGCGTAGCTATCGTGCATGCGAAGCAGGCGGATCCTCTGGGCAATCTCGTGTTCGATAAAAGCGGACGCAACTTGAACCCGCTGGTCGCCATGGCCGGCCAAGTGACCATCGCGGAAGCCGATGAAATTGTCCCGATTGGCGGGCTTGATCCGGAATGTATCGTCACGCCCGGCGTGTTTGTCGATATGGTCATTCAGGGCAAAGGGGTGAATTGGACATGGGCATGGGCCAAGAAAGCCGGGACCGAATAGCGAGGCGGGCTGCACAGGAGCTGTGCGACGGCATGGTCGTTAATTTGGGCATCGGCATCCCGACCCAAGTGGCGGATCATGTACCGGATGAGATACGTATCATTTTTCACGCGGAAAATGGCATTTTAGGCGCTGGCGGAGCGCCGGCTCCCGGGGAAGAGGATGCTTTCCTCTGCAACGCAGGCGGCTTCCCGGTCACAATTGCGGAGGGCGCGTCCTACTGCGACAGCTCGATCGCTTTTGCCATGATTCGCCGGGGCTGCATCGATGTCACCATCCTTGGGGCGCTGGAGGTCAGCGCAGACGGCGATTTGGCCAATTGGATCGTGCCGGGCAAGCGCGTAGCCGGGATCGGCGGAGCGATGGAGCTTGCGCAGAAAGCGAAGAAGGTCATCGTCCTGATGAACCACGTGAATCGGCAAGGGGAGTCGAAGGTGAAAAAACAGTGCGGGCTGCCGCTTACGGCGCGGGCCTGCGTCGACTTGATCATTACCGAGATGGCCGTGATGGAGGTCACGGAGCAGGGGCTTCTTTTAAAAGAAGTGATGCTGCCTTACACCATCGAGGATGTGGTCCACGCCACAGAAGCCTCCATCGCCATACCGGAGCACGTAGTGTATATCCCGTAAAAGGAGGGAGTCCATTGCTAGTACTACGCAAACAGATTCACGAATGGCTGCAGTCTCATCGTGAGGAGGGCGTGCGTTTTCTGCAGCATATGGTGCAGGTGCCCAGCACGCAAGGGAATGAAGAGGAAGCCCAGCGGCTCATTGCAGGCAAGATGAGTGAGCTGGGGCTTCAGCTCGACTGGTGGGAGCCCGATGGCGAGCGGCTGGCCGCGCATCCTTTCTTTTACTCGCCAAGAAGCCGGTTTACAGGCAGTCCGAATGTCGTCGGTATCTGGAAAGGCAGCGGTGGGGGACGCTCGATCATCCTGAACGGGCATATGGATGTCGTTCCCGCAGGGAATCGGGAGCAGTGGCGGGAGGACCCTTTTAGCGGGAGCGTGGTGGACGGCAAACTGTACGGTCGCGGAGCGACGGATATGAAGGGCGGCACCTCCTCGTTGCTGCTCGCTATGGAGGCGCTGCAAGGTGTAGGTGTTCAGCTGAAGGGCGACGTTATTTTGCAGAGCGTCATCGAAGAGGAAAGCGGCGGAGCGGGGACGCTGGCTGCGATCCTGAAAGGGTACAAAGCGGATGCGGCCTTGATCCCGGAGCCGACGAATATGCGCATTTTTCCCAAGCAGCAGGGCTCCATGTGGTTTCGCCTAGAGGTCAGAGGGCGCTCTGCGCACGGCGGAACACGTTATGAAGGTGTCAGCGCTATCGAGAAGAGCATGATCGTCGTGCGGCACATCCAGGAATTGGAAAATATACGAAACGCGCGGATTACCGATCCGCTGTATACGCACAATCCGATTCCGCTGCCGATCAATATCGGCGTCATTCAAGGCGGGAACTGGCCTTCGTCCGTACCGGACACGGTAATGCTGGAAGGCAGAATGGGCGTTGCGCCGGAGGAAAAGCTGGATGCGGCTAAAGCGGAGATGACCGTCTGGCTGGAGCGTCTGGCTGAGAAGGACCCTTGGTTTGCGCAGCATCCGCCGGTCCTGGAATGGTTCGGCGCCAGGTGGGTGCCGGGCAGTGTGGACCCGGGGCATGACCTCATGCAGGTGCTGATTCAGCAGTACCGGGAGGTGCGCGCCGAGGAGCCGGTCATCGAGGCTTCACCATGGGGGACGGACGGGGGCTTACTGACGCAGCTGGGCGAGACGCCGTGCATCGTGTTCGGCCCGGGCGTCACGGAAGTCGCGCATTATCCGAACGAGCATATCGTGCTGGATCATGTGTTTGAGGCAGCCGAGATTATAGCATGGACGCTTATAGCCTGGTGCGGGCTGGAGAGGGAAGAGGAGGAGCATGACGACGAAGCGAACATTCATTGAAATGAAGACAGCTATACCCGGGCCGCAGGCACAGCTGCTGCTCGAGAGGCGGATGGCGAGTGTCCCGCGGGGACCGTTCAACACGGTGCAGACTTTTGCGGCCAAAGGCGAGGGCGCGCTGCTGACGGACGTCGACGGCAACACCTTCATTGATTTTGCCGGGGCGATCGGCACGTTGAATGTCGGGCATTGTCCGCCGAAGGTGGTGGAGGCCTTGAAAGCGCAGCTCGATCAGTACCTCCATCCGAGCTTTCACGTCATGATGTATGAGCCTTACATCGCGCTGGCCGAAAAGCTGAACCAATTGACGCCGGGCGATCATGCGAAGAAAACATTTTTCTTGAGCAGCGGCGCCGAAGCCGTTGAGAACGCGGTGAAAATCGCCCGCAAATACACGGGGCGCAGAGCGGTCATCTCGTTTGAGCGGGGCTTTCACGGAAGAACGTATATGGCGATGTCTTTAACCAGTAAAGTCAAGCCTTATAAGAACGGCTTCGGGCCTTTTGCCCCTGATACGTACAAAATGCCTTACCCTTACTACTACCGCGCGTCGTCAGGCATGTCGCAGGATGAAGTGGATGCGCTGCTGCTGCACAAATTCGAGGACTTCTTCCTGTCCGAAGTGCCTGGTGAAGAGGTTGCCGCGATCATCATGGAACCTGTGCAGGGCGAAGGGGGTTTCGTCATTCCTTCGATACGCTTTGTTCAAGGGATCAAAACGTTATGCGAGCAATATGGCATTCTGTTCATCGCCGACGAGGTGCAGACCGGCTTCGGGCGAACCGGTCGTAACTTTGCCATAGAGCATTTCGGCGTCATCCCGGATCTGATGACGATGTCGAAATCGATCGCCGCCGGACTTCCGCTCAGCGCGGTTACCGGCCGCGCTGAGATCATGGATGCGCCCGGAATCGGCGAGATTGGCGGCACGTACGGGGGTAGTCCGCTCGGCTGTGTGGCCGCTTTACAGGTAATCGGCATGCTGGAGGAAGAGCGGTTGGCGCAGCGGGCGGTGGAGATCGGGAACGCGGTGCGCGAGCGCTTCCTTCGCTTGCAGCAGCAATACGGGCTCATTGGTGATGTGCGCACACTGGGAGCGATGAGCGCCATTGAGCTTGTGAAGGATCCGGCCGGCAAAGCGCCGGACAAAGAGCTGACGGCGCGCATCCTTCAGGAAGCGCATCAGCGCGGTGTGATTGTTATGAGCGCGGGGCTGTACGGGAACGTCATCCGCATGCTAAGTCCGCTGGTCATTACCGACGAACAATTGACTGAAGGGCTGGATGTATTGGAAGAAGCGATGATTACGTGCTTCAATGGTGCTGTTCGTGCATAATTGAAGGTGTTACCGTTACCTGAGTCCCGTCCAACAGCGGGAGCGTGAAGAAATACGCAGGTGAGCGTTAGGAGGCACACCATGAAAAAGCATTTATATATCGACGGAAACTGGGTGGAAGCCGGCGATTATCGCCCGCTGTATGCGCCATACAGTGGCGAACTGCTTGCGGAGGTCGCCTACGCCGGCGCCGCTGAAGTGGAGCTGGCCATCGCGGCAGCGGAGCGGGCGCGGCCTCAGATGGCGCGCATGCCGGCGCACGAGCGGGCGGCGATCCTGGAGAAGCTGGCATCGTTGATCCGCGATAACGCGGATGCCTGTGCCAGGTTGATCGCGCTGGAGGCGGCGAAGCCCATAACAACAGCAAAGCTCGAGGTGGAGCGAACGATCACCACCTACAAGTTTGCCGCTGAAGAAGCGAAGCGCATCCATGGCGAGACGATACCGATGGACGCCGCGCCCGGCGGCGAGAACCGGATCGCCTACACGATGCGCCAACCGCTCGGCGTCGTAGCGGCCATTACCCCGTTCAACTTCCCGATGAACCTGGTTGCCCATAAAGTAGGGCCGGCGTTCGCCGCTGGCAATACGATCGTCTTGAAGCCCGCAGGCCAAACGCCGTTAACCGCACTATTCCTGGCGGAATTGCTGGAGCAGGCGGGCCTGCCCGCGGGTGCGCTCAATGTGGTCACGGGGAGCGGCAGTGTGATCGGAGACTGCCTGGTGACCGATGAGCGGGTTAAGGCGGTGACTTTCACTGGCAGTCCCGAAGTCGGCATCGCCATCCGCAATAAGGCTGGCCTCAAAAAAGTAACGCTGGAGCTAGGCTCGAACTCCGCGCTCATTATCGATCAAGGCGTCGAGTTGGATGACGCCTTGATCGCCAGAACCGTGACCGGCGCCTTCTCTTATGCGGGCCAGGTCTGCATTTCGCTGCAGCGCATCTACGTGCATGAGCTGCAGTTCGATGCCTTTGTGCGCAAGTTTGTCGCTCAGACGAAACGGTTGGTACTGGGGGATCCGCTCGATCCCCGTACCGATGTGTCCGCCGTCATCGGCGCGAAGGACGCGGATCGGTCCTTGGCGTGGATCGCCGAAGCGGAGCAGTGCGGCGCCGTCGTCGTCGCCGGCAACCGCAGAGACGGGGGCGTCGTCCACCCGACCGTGCTGCTCCACGCCGATCCGGCCAGCCGCGTTTCTTGCCAAGAAGCTTTCGCGCCGATTGTCATGATTAATCGCGTATCTTCGGTGGAAGAAGCCGTGCGACAGGTCAATACCTCCAGATATGGGCTGCAGGCAGGCATCTACACGAACGATATCCGCACGGCGTTCGCCGCAGCCGAATCGCTGGAGGTCGGCGGCGTCATGATCAACGACATCCCGACGTTCCGGGTGGATCATATGCCGTATGGCGGTGTCAAAGAAAGCGGAACTGGACGGGAAGGCGTCAAATACGCCGTCCACGATCTGACGGAGCTTAAGCTGGTCTGTTTGAAGAAGTGATTAGCAACTTGCTCGGCACGCGGAATTTATCATTTTACAAAAACTCTCCATGGCGACCGTGGGGAGTTTTGTGTATACTACTTCTATCGCAAGCAAGGGAGTTGGTATACCGTGGCAATTCTCGATTGCCAGATTGGCACAGTCTCATGCAAAGCCCGATTTAGAGGCGATACTTTGCATGGGCGTAACTTGCACTAAGCTTCATCGCCCGCAAGATGAAGTCGTTTCTAGTATTTGGCTTTGCACCTTATTTCTATTTTCATTACTAAATAAGGGGCTGAATCGCCATGAGCACACCATTTATTAGAAACCATCACTATAATTATATAAAAAAGCAAACTGATCAACTTCTTCACGCTATCCGAACGAATGCTGATACGAAGATTTTGCAGTCCGTACGGGACAGCGCGGAAGCCAAAGTGACCGAGCTTTTTCCGGATGCGTCCGAAGCGCACAAGCAAATGCTGACAGGATTCACAGCTCTCGAGACCGCCGACGAATTCCATAGATACTTGCAAACGCTGGAACCGCATTTGGAGGCGTTCCCGCCGATTACAGAGAAGCAGATTCAGAAGCTTTTCCCCAAAAATAAAAAGCTCAAAGTGCCCGATCTTTCAGCCATGGATCATCGTTATACGACTTATTTGAGCTGGACGGATATCGCGACGAATAAATTGTTTATCGTGTACGATCAGAATGGTCAGTTCGTTGGTGTTGAAGGCCGATTTACGCCGACGCATAAGAAGAGCTACTGCTTCATATGCAATAGGTACGAGGAGCTTGTCTTATTTTCAGCCGTTTCCAAAAAGAGACCGGCCAAATCATCGCCTGATTATTACAAGGCGGTAGGCAACTACATGTGCATGCATAGTCATGAATGCAACAAGAATGTGTCAGATCTGTCCGCACTGGAAAAGTTTCTGGACGCAGTGCTAAATTAACCCAAGAAGGGATAATGGAACATTTGTTCCGTTATCCCTTTTCCTTGTTTCAGCCCTACCCTTCGTCTTTCGGTGCAGCCCCTTCGGCCCCTTTTTGCTGAGCTTTGATCAACTTGTCTTTCATCTCATCGCGCTTTTGCCGGCGATCCTTCAAGGACGCATGATCCGGCGTCTCCTGATAAGTTTTTCGGCGTCCGATCCGCCGCAAATTTTCTGGCACCAGATTAAATTTTTCATCTTTCATCAGCGCAATAATGCCCGTGCTTTCCGGTTGCTTCTCAATCCCGTACACTTCGTTGAAATATTCGTCCGCTTTGCCCGGTGTGTAAGTTTTGGGCTCAGGGTAGCCGACAATCACCCCCTCGTAATTGCGCAAAATCACTTTATCCTGGCTCTGCGAGATCAAGTAATTGGGCTGCAGCGCGATTTTACCGCCGCCGCCTGGGGCGTCAACAACGAAGGTCGGTACCGCATAACCTGACGTATGCCCGCGCAGTGACTCAATAATTTCCAGCCCCTTGGAGATTGGAGCGCGGAAATGACCGATCCCTTCGGACAAGTCGCACTGGTAGATGTAATAAGGGCGCACGCGCATTTTGACCAGCTCATGCATGAGCTTCTTCATAATCGTGGTGCTGTCGTTGATCCCGGCCAAAATCACCGACTGGTTGCCCAGCGGCACACCTGCATCGGCGAGCATCGCGCAAGCTTTGCGCGCCTCGTCTGTCATTTCCAGCGGATGATTGAAGTGCGTATTCAGCCACACCGGATGATACTTCTTAATCAGGGTGCAGAGATTCTCCGTAATCCGCTGAGGGAAGACGACCGGTGCTCTGGTGCCGATGCGGATAATTTCGACGTGCGGGATCGCTCGCAAATTTTTTAGAATATACGCCAGAATGTTGTCGTTGATCAGCAGCCCGTCCCCGCCTGACAGCAGCACGTCGCGAACCTCCGGCGTTCTGCGAATATAGGCGATGGCGTCGTCCAACTGCTTTTTCGGTACCCCCATGCCGACCTGACCGGAAAAGCGGCGCCGCGTACAGTACCGGCAGTACATCGAGCACTGATTCGTCACGAGAAACAGCACCCGATCCGGATAGCGGTGTGTCAGGCCTGGCGTCGGGGAGTCCTCGTCCTCGAAGAGCGGGTCCTCCAAATCATATTTGGTCTTCAGCAATTCGGCCGAAACGGGCACGGATTGCATGCGAATCGGGCAGCGCGGGTCGTCGGGATTCATCAGTGACGCATAATAAGGCGTGATGTTCAAAGGGATCGTTTGCGTCGAAATGCGCACCCCCTCGGCTTCCTCCGGCGTCAAATTCACGACCTTTTGCAAATCGTCCAACGTGCGGATCGTATGTGTAAGCTGCCAAAGCCAATCGTTCCACTGCTCATCCGTTACATCTTTCCATAGTTCAATCTGCTTCCAGTGACGCTGTATCATACGCGCACCTCCAATAATGATGCTTTGCATATAACTAGGAAGCAAGATTGGTGCCAACTTTTCGTTCCAGCAAAAAAAGCCCCCGAAGGAGCTCAACACGGACATCAAATTATGGCTTTTTGGCAATCCCGTACCGGTTCAACTTATATTGCAATGCCTGGCGCTTCATGCCAAGGGCTTGCGCCGTCAGCGTGATATTGTATTGATGCTTTATCAGTGCCTCGGTAATCGTTTGCACTTCAATTTGCTTCACTTGAGCCGTTAAATTCACGGTGGCAATCAAGGCTGTATCCTCGCTTAAAGGGCTGATTCGCAGGACGGTACCTTTTGCTGTTACGGGTTTTGCGATGTGGTCGAGAACAAAGGAGGGAAGGTGATGCTCCTCCAAAACTTCGCTTTCCAGCTCAATCATATTGTACGAGGCTTCAATCGCATGGCTGAGCTCGCGGATATTGCCCGGCCAATGGTAGGCTTCCAGACGGTTCATCGCTGTGGGCGAGATGCCGGTAATTTTCATGCCGAACATAGCATTGAACTTCTCAATAAAATGCTGCGTCAACAGCGGGATGTCCTCTTTTCTTTGCAGGAGAGGGGGTAAGTGCAGATTGACGACATTGAGCCGAAAAAACAGATCGCTCCGCAGATGACCTTTGTCCACGGCGTCCCTCGGTTCCATATTCATCGCGGTGATGATGCGGACATCGACCTGCTGTTCACTCGTACTGCCGACGCGGCGCACCAAGCCGTCCTGCAGCACGCGCAGCAGTTTGGCTTGCAGCATGACATCGAGGCTGTTCAGCTCATCGAGAAAAAGCGTGCCGCCGTTCGCCTGTTCGAATAAGCCTGCCCGGTCGATCGCACCGGTGAAAGCGCCTCTGGACGTACCGAACATGATGCCTTCCATGAGTTCGTTAGGGACTGCGGCGCAGTTCTGCGCGATAAATGGGCGGCTCCTGCGGCCCCCGGCATTGTGAATGCTTTGCGCGAACAGCTCCTTGCCTGTCCCTGTCGAACCGCTGATCAACACGGGCGAGCTTGTGCGCGAAGCCTTTTTGGCCATTGCGACGGTTTGCAGAAAAGATTCATTGTTTCCAATTAAATCGCTGAAATGATATACGGCCGATCCGGAAGACTTCTTATCTTTCTTCGGAGATTCGTAGATTTGATGCCGGAGATCGAGGATTTGATCATGCAAGTGGACAATACTCGTGATATCTTTGGCCACCTCTAACGCACCGATAATCTCACCGTTCTCAAGCAGGGGATACGTGCTGTTGATCGTCGTAATCCGCTTTCCTTCGACATTGACGTAAGTCTGTATCTTCTCGCGGATTTCAATGCCTGTCTGCAGTACCTTCATAAATGTACTTGTTTCATGAGTGAGCGAGGGGAAGAGGTCGAAAAAATTTTTCCCAATGACTTGTTCCGTATGAAATCCGTCCGTTTCTGCCATTTTATCATTATAAAAAATTGTAGTTCCTTCTTTATCAATGAGATGAACACCTACGTCGATGATGTTAAGCATTTTCTCAAAAAATTTCGGCCCATAACCGTGCGAGGCGGACACTGGGTTCATCTCCTTTCAGAAATGCGTTTCACATACACGATATGTAAATGAAAATGCGAAAAGAACAGGAACCAATAGGCAACCGTCAACATACTCTAATTTGGGAAAAATAATGTAGGAACAGTCGAAACAGTTGGAATTGTAGAACATTTTAAAAAGGCTTGTATTTCATTTCATATCATGGTACATTATCTCTCGTTGGTTCGAGAGCAACGCAAAAGTCGCTAAGAAATAAGGACTTGCAATCGAACAACACGATGTGATAAGATGTGAACTCAGCGGTAAAACGACAGAAAATGCCAAGGAAAATAACACTTGCAAATGATGTCGAAGCTGTGGTACATTGTAACTCCGGCCGCGAGAGCGGGTTGGAAAATGAAAGTAATTGTTCTTTGAAAACTGAACAACGAGTGAGAAGCAAGTCGAGCAATCGACTTTAAACTTTAAAAGAGATTAACAATCTCGTCAGCTTTAAATGAGCTATTCAGATTCATCCTTTTTGGAGAGTTTGATCCTGGCTCAGGACGAACGCTGGCGGCGTGCCTAATACATGCAAGTCGAGCGGTCCCTTCG
>Ga0209566_100472_pt1 | contig 28862 bp, 25 predicted proteins | sample Araplavi_mTSA_r2_2_FD_184287 | JGI IMG/M metagenome (GOLD analysis project Ga0209566, IMG submission 184287) | Arabidopsis root microbial communities from North Carolina, USA - plate scrape CL_Cvi_mTSA_r2 (SPAdes) (version 2) | ecosystem: Host-associated > Plants > Roots > Endosphere | place...
AGGATGCGCAATGGCACGACGTGCGCGAACGACTCTGGGCCGCGTCGTACGGCGAGCGCGACCCCGAGACGGCTTCGGCGTCCGTACCCGTGTTCGGTGCGGCCGGCGAGTGTGTCGGCGCGCTGACCGTGTCGGGCCCGAAATCGCGGCTCGCCGCCGCACCGGCCATGGCGGCAGCGCTCGCGATGCTGCTGCCGCTCGCGCAGAAGGCGACCGTGGCGCTCGGCGGCGCAGGCGCACGCTACGACGCGGCAGCCGTACGTGACAGCCTCGCGCAGTTCGCGCCGGCAGCAGGCCACGGCGACACGGCGTCATGACCGGCGGCGCGCGCCCCGCCACGCAACAGCGCTACAGCAACAACGCAAAGGGCAGCCGCGTGCGACACTGGCCGCCGATGCATGCATCGCGCGCCGCCTGCGGGCGTGCCGCGCATGCCACCGCCAACCGGACACCCATGAGGGCAGCCACCATGAACGCCGCGCGCACCGCCATCTGGTATTTCGATTTCGTGTCGCCATTCGCCTACCTGCAGCAGGAACAGTTCGACCGGTTGCCGGCCGCCGCCGCGTTCGAGCCGCGGCCCATCGTGCTCGGCGCACTGCTCTCACACTGGGGCCAGAAAGCGCCGGCCGAGATCGCGGCGAAACGCGTCTTCACCTATCGCCACGCGCAATATCGCGCGGACAAGCTCGGCATTACGTTCCGGATGCCGCCCGCGCACCCGTTCAATCCGATCAGGCCGCTGCGTCTCGCGATCGCGATGGGCAGTTCACCCGACGCGATCCGCCGGATCTTCCGGCATATCTGGCGCGACGGCCAGGACGTGTCGACGCCGGAAGGCTTCGCCGCACTGTGCGAAGCCGTCGGCTTCCCGGAAGGCGTGACGGCCGTCGAAGCCCAGCCGGTCAAGGACGCGCTGCGCGCGAACACCGACGATGCGATCGCGCACGGCGTATTCGGCGTGCCGACCTTCGAACTCGACAGCGACCTGTTCTGGGGCGAGGATGCGACCGACATGTTCGCCGACTGCGCGACGTCGCGCGCGTGGCTCGATTCGCCCGAAGTGCGCCGCATCAGCGCACTGCCAGAAGGCATCCGGCGCGGCTGACGGCGCCGCGGCCGCCCGGCGCTCACGGCACGAATCCGGCGCCGCCGAATTTCCGCACCGCACGCACGTGGCGGGCAGGCCCACAGGGCTTGCCCGCCTTTTCTTTTATTTTCGATCGGCGCACGCATGACGCCGCGCCGCCCGGCAGATTCGCGCGCATCCGGCGCGGGAACCGCTCATCCGGTGCAAGATCCAGACCGGCCCGCGCGACTGTCCAGTTCTACCGATTATTTTTCCGATGGCCGCGCGCATCGACGCGGAAATATCGGACGATTCCGATCCCCCCGCCACACGGCGCCCGCCCATCCGGCCCCATCGCACAGCCCCGTTTCATCAGGGGATTCCCGGTATTTTTTCGCATTTTCTTCGAAATAACGGGTGACATACTTGCCCCCCGTTGCGCTCCGGTGCGAGCGCGCTTCCAGATCCGGCCGGCCGCGTGTGACGCACCGGGCGTCCGCCGGGATCGCACGACATGAACAATTTCGATACCACGATCCAGACCTTCCTCACCCACATCACGTTCGGACCGCTGATGAATCACGCGATCCGCGTGATCGCGGGCTTGTACACGTTCAAGGGCTTCGTGCTCATTCCCGTGCTGTGCTGGCTGTGGTTCCAGCCGGGCCCGAACCGCGAGCGGCAGCGCGAGCTGGTCGTCGCGACGATCGCGAGCGGGCTCATTGCGCTCGCGTTCGGCCGGCTGCTCGCCCAGGTGCTGCCGTTCCGCGTGCGGCCGATCTACAACCCCGAACTGCACCTGCACTTCCCGTCGGCAGGCCTGCGCGCGGCCACGCTGCAGGCATGGAGTTCGTTTCCCAGCGATCACGCGATGCTGTGGATGGCGATCGCCACCGGCATCTTCATCATCGCGCGCCGCGTCGGCGTGCTCGCGCTGCTGTATGCGGTCGTGTTCATCTGCGTACCGCGCGCCTATCTCGGCTTCCACTACCCGACCGACCTGATCGCCGGCGCCGCGATCGGCATCGCGATCGCATGGCTGCTGACGCGCAACGCGATCCGCTCGCGCTTCGCGCCGCAGGTGCTGGCGACGATCCGACGCTTCCCCGCGCCGGCCTATACGCTCGCGTTCCTGCTGTGCTTCGAGCTGATCACGCAGTTCGACGAACTGCTGACGCTCGCGCAGTCGGCCACCCACACGATGTAACGGGGGACGCCGCGATGCTGCCGCTGCTTTCGTTCCGTCGCCCCGGCACGCGCTGCCGGCCATGCGCGGCGTCGGCGCGCCGCGCGACGCCCGCGCCGTTCAGTCGCGATCGGGCGCGCCCAGCGGAAAGAACGGGCGATACGGCCGCGCCTCGTCGACCGCGCGCGCAAACGACGGCCGCGCCAGCAGACGCTTGCGATACGCGATCACGTTCGCGAACGACGGATCGATCCGGTGCGTCCAGTCCGCATAGAACAGGAACGGCGCCGCGCCGCAGTCGGCGAGGCTGAAGCGGTCGCCGGCCGCCCATTCGCGATCGGCCATCTTCCTGTCCAGCCACGCATACGACGTGTCGAGCATCGCGCGCGCATCGGCGACACCGCGCGCATCGCGCTCGGCTTCCGGCCGCAGCGCATCGAACACGACTTTCTGCTGCGGCGTCGACACGTAGTTGTCGAAGAAACGATCCATCGTGCGCACCTCGAGCGCTGCGTGCGGATCGTCGGGCAGCAGCCGCACGGGGCCCGGATGGTTCAGGCCGAGGTACTCGATGATGATGGACGCCTCGATCACGGTGCGGCCGGCATCGACCAGCACCGGAAAGCGCTTCAGCGGCCACAGCGCGGCCAGTTCCTGCATCGGCTTCGGATCGTCGTGCGCGAGCACGCGATACGCGAACGGCGTGCCGTTCTCGTACAGCGCGGTCAGCACCTTCTGGCAGTAGGACGAAAAGGGATGGGCGTAAAGCGTCGGTATCATCGTGTGGTCTCTCCGGGTTTCGGCGCCGCGTCGTGCGGCGCCACGTGATCGGATACCTTGACGACGAACGGCCCCCGGCCGTTTCGACAGCGGTCCGGAATTTTTTTGTCGTGCGACTTGTGCCGTTACGACCGGCCGTCCATCACGACGCGCCCCTCGGCACGCCAGCGCAGCATCCCGCCGCCGAGATTGGCGACCGTGTCGAAGCCGGCTTTCAGCAGGATCACGGTCGCCTGCGCGGATCGCCCGCCGGCCCGGCACACGGTCACGACCGGCCGGTCGCGCGCGATCTCGCCGGCACGCGCGGCCAGTTCGCCGAGCGGAATCGGCATCGCGCCGGGCAGGTGACCGAGCGGGCCCGTGAATTCGTCCGGCTCGCGCACGTCGACCACCTGCACCGCCTGCAAATGATCCTCGAGCCATTGCGGATCGATTTCCCAGAACCCCGCGAACGTATAGACGAGCGGCGCCCAGTCGGGTGCCGCCTGCGCATCGGGCGCGTTCGCGGCGACGCCGCATTGAAGGTTCGCCGGCACCGCGACATCGATCTGGCGCGGGTGCGCGAGCCCGAGGTTGCGCATGTAGCCCGCGAAATCGTCTTCGCTCAGATCGCCGCCGAGGCGCGGATTGAAGCGCCGCTCCTCGCCGACGCTCGTCACCGTGAGCCCGCGATAGTCGTGCGCCGGATACAGCAGGCACGCGGCCGGCAGCGTGAAGAGCCGGCCGTGCACCGCGCGATACAGCGCGCGCGGGTCGCCCTGCTGGAAGTCGGTGCGGCCGGTGCCGCGGATCAGCAGGCAATCGCCGGTGAACGCCATCGATTCGTCGTCGAGCACGAGGCTGATGCAGCCGCTCGTGTGGCCGGGCGTCGCGCGCACGGTCAGGTAGCGCGCGCCGAACGCACAGCGGTCGCCGTCGTTCAGGTAACGATCGGCGCCCTGCGCGCCGCTCGCGGCCGAGATCGCGATCGTGCTGCCCGTGCGCTGCTTCAGCAGCCACGCGCCCGTCACGTGATCGGCATGCACGTGCGTGTCGACGGTCGCGACGAGCCGCAGCCCGAGCTCGTCGAGCAGCGCCGCGTCGCGGCGCACCTGCTCGAACACCGGATCGATCAGCAGCGCTTCGCGCGACGCGCGGTCGGCGAGCAGGTACGTGTACGTCGACGACTGCGGGTCGAAGAGTTGCCGGAAGATCATCGCGAAATCGCTCCGTCGCTGGTTGATGCGCATTGTCCGGCCCGCGCCGCCGCTGTCGCCGCGGCCGCCGCGCGGGCCGCCCCGTCGTGGTCCTGCACTGCCGGCATCCGGCCGGCACGGCGCGTCAGCCCGGCTGCGTCACGTAACGCAGGTACGGCTTCAGTGTCCGGAAGCCCTGCGGATATTTCTGCTTCGCCGCATCGTCCGACACCGACGTCGGAATGATGACATCGTCGCCGGGCCGCCAGTTGACCGGCGTCGCCACCGTATGCTGCGCGTTGAGCTGCAACGCGTCGAGCAGGCGCAGCACCTCGTCGAAATTGCGTCCCGCGCTCATCGGATAAACGAGCATCGCCTTGACCTTCTTGTCCGGCCCGATGACGAACACCGAGCGCACGGTCGCGTTGTCGACCGCCGTGCGCGGGCCGCCGCTCGCGTTCGGATGAATCATGTCGTACAGCTTCGCGACCTTCAGCTCGTCGTCGCCGATCAGCGGATAGTTGACCGCGTGACCCTGCGTCTCGGCGATATCCGCCACCCACTTCCGGTGATCGCTGACCGGATCGATCGACAGCCCGATGATCTTCGTGTTGCGCTTGTCGAATTCCGGCTTGAGCCCGGCCATGTAGCCGAGTTCGGTCGTGCATACCGGCGTGAAATCCTTCGGATGGGAAAACAGGATCGCCCAATGGTCGCCGATCCATTCATGAAAGCGGATCGTTCCCTCGGTGGTCTCCGCGGTGAAATCGGGCGCGTCCTCGCCTAGTCGAATCGACATGTTCGTCTCCGTCAAATGGGAATCGTCACGACGCCCGCGCCGCGGCTTGCGCGCGACGCGCGATCGTCCGCGCGCGGAGTGCAGGCATGGCACATGCCCGGGTTCCGCGCGTTCATATAGCCTAGTTCAAAATGCGCGCACCACCGGGATGCGGTGTGCGCGATGTCTTGGCCGATTCCGACGACGAATGCGGCACGGCAGCACGATGCGCCGCAACCGGGCGCGCGTGCGAGCTGCCTTACACTAGCGGCTCTTCTCGTCTTACGTTCACAGGAATGCCGCCGACATGTCGATGACGATCGATCCTAAGCAGGCCGCCGCACTGCTGGCCGTCGCCGACACGGGCAGCTTCGAGCAGGCGGCCGTGCGCCTGCACGTGACCGCATCAGCGGTCACACAGCGGGTCCGCGCACTGGAAGCGAGCCTCGGCACGCCGCTCGTGCTGCGCACGCGGCCGTGCCGCCCGACGGTGGCCGGGCAGCGCGTGCTGCAGCACCTGCGCCGCGTCGCGCTGCTGCAGGCCGACCTGCAAAGCACGCTCGCGACCGAGCGCGAATCGCCGATCTCGGTCACGATCGCGCTCAATTCCGACAGCCTCGGCACGTGGTTTCTCCCGGCACTGACGTCCGTACTCGCCGGCGAGCGCATCCTGTTCGAGCTGATCGTCGAAGACCAGGACCACACGTTCGCGCTGCTCGAAAGCGGGATGGCGGTGGGCTGCGTGACGACCGAGCCGAAGCCGATGCGCGGCTGCCTCGCGACACCGCTCGGCACGATGCGCTACCGGCTGCTCGCGGCCGCCGCGTTCGCGGTGCGCTGGTTCCCGCGCGGGCTGAACCGCACGAGCGCGCGCAAGGCGCCCGTCGTCGCGTACTCGCGGCGCGATACGCTGCAGTCGTCGTTCCTGAAGGAGAAGTTCGGGCTGCCCGAGGGCGCCTACCCGTGCCATTACGTGCCGGGCACCCATTCGCACTTCGCGGCGGTGCGGCACGGGCTCGGCTACGCGATGGTGCCGGAGCCGCTGATCGGCGCCGCGCCGCTCGACGCGCAGGGGCTCGTCGATCTCGCGCCCGCGCATCCGACCGACGTCACGCTGTACTGGCACGCATGGACCGTGCAGTCGCCGACGATGGCGTCGTTGTCCGAACGCGTCGTCGAGGCGGCACGCCGGCTGCTCGCGCCGCTGCCGTGACGCGCGGGTGATCGACACCGCCAGGGCGGTGCATGGCGCGCGGCGCGGTACGCATCGCAGCGAGAAACCCTGCCGCGCCGCCTATACTTTTTCCATCGGCCTCGCGAACGCGCCGCGCGGCCGATCACGCACATCCGGCCGTTCCCTTTCCCGCAAGGAGAACATCATGTCCCGCCGCTATATCGATTGCCGCGAGTTTCCCAGCGCGACGCATTGCTCGGTCGCGATTTCCGCCGACTCCGACAACGAACTGCTGGAGGCCGCCGTGCAACACGCGGTGCTGGTGCACCAGCACACCGACAGCGCCGAACTGCGCACGCAACTGAAAGCGCTGTTCCGCGACGGCACGCCCCCCGCCGACGCACCCCGGCAAGCGTAATCCGCCGGCTCGCCCGATATCGACAGACGGGTTGCCCCGTCGCCCCCGTCGCCTCTTCGCTCCCTGCTTCGCGCCACCTCGTGCCGGCTCTCCCGCCGGCCGGCGCATTCCCCGTTACGCGCGGCGCTGCGCGAAATACGCGCCGACCGCGCCGACGAAGGTATCGATGTTCGCGCGCGACACGTCGCAGTGCGTGACGAAGCGCGACGCGTACAGCATCTGCGTGAGGATCCCGCGTTCCTTGAGCCACGCCTCGAGCGGCGCGCAATCGGCTTCGGGGAATTGCGCGAACACCATGTTCGTCGCGTGCGACAGCACCTTCACCGCGTCGATGCGCGCGAGGCCCGCCGCGAGATGCGCGGCGTTCGCGTGATCGTCCGCGAGCCGCTCGACGTTGTGGTCGAGCGCATACAGGCACGCGGCCGCAAGAATGCCCGACTGCCGCATCGCGCCGCCGAGCACCTTGCGCCAGCGCTGCGCGCGCTCGATCAGCACGCGGTTGCCGACCAGCACCGAGCCGACCGGTGTACCGAGCCCTTTCGAGAAGCAGATCGACACGGTGTCGAACGGCGCGCACAGCTCGGCGATCGAACGGCCCGACGCGACGGCCGCGTTGCACACGCGCGCGCCGTCGAGATGCAGCGCCAACCCGCGGCTGCGCGCGAACGCGGTGGCTTCCTGGACATAGCCTTCCGGCAAGACCTGGCCGCCGATCGTGTTTTCGAGCGCGAGCAGGCGCGTGCGGGCAAAGTGATTGTCGATCGGCTTGATCGCCGCGGCGATCTTCGCGAGCGGCAGCGTGCCGTCCGGCGCGTTCTCGATCGGCTGCGGCTGGATGCTGCCCAGCACGGCCGCACCGCCGCCTTCGTACTTGTAGGTGTGCGCGAGCTGGCCGACGATGTACTCGTCGCCGCGTTCGCAATGGGCCATCAGCGCGGCGAGGTTGCTCTGCGTGCCGCTCGGGAAGAACAGGCCGGCTTCCTTGCCGGCCCGCTCGGCCATCACCGCCTGCAGGCGCAGCACGGTCGGGTCGTCACCCCATACGTCGTCGCCGACTTCGGCGGCAGTCATCGCGGCCAGCATTGCCTGGCTCGGACGTGTCACGGTATCGCTGCGTAAATCGATCATCGCTGAGTCCTGGGTAAACGCGGACCGGAACCGATGCGCCCGGCCCTGCCGAAACGAGACTCAGAGTGTACGCAATTCACGCAGCGTGTGTGTGCCGACGGCCGACGGTCGACGGTCGACGCGAGCACGGCGCACCGGCACGCGATGCGGCGCGCCGCCGCCCGGGCCGCCGTCAGTAGCGCGGCGGCGGCGGCTGGACACCCGCCGGCGGCATCGGCGGTGCCGCGCGCGGTGCGCCGCCGTATCCGCCACCGCCGTATCCACCGCCCCCACCGCCGCCGCTCATCCCGCCCGGCACCGGCACGCGGTTACCGGTCGCGTACATGCATTGCAGGTAGCCGTAGTCGTAGCGGCGCTGGATGTCGTAGGCCGAGCCTTGCGCCGCACCGGCGCCGACCACGCTGCCCGCGAGCAGCCCCGCGCCTGCGCCGACGGCCGCACCCGTGCCGCCGTTGAACGCCGCGCCGGCCGCCGCCCCGAGCGCGGTGCCGACGGCCGCGCTGCCGACCGCGCTCGCGGTCGACGCCTGCCCGGCACTCACGCCGCCCGATTGCTCGAACGCGTATTGACGGCAGTTCGCATCGTCGGCACGGAACTGGTCGAACGACTTGCCGGTGCCGGGCAGCGCCATCACGCTCGGCCCGGTCGGCATGTACGCGCACGCGCCGAGCAGGCCGGCCAGCGCCAGCGCGGCCGGCACGCGCAGTGATCGAAACAGGGATTTCATCGTCGCGCCTCCGTCACTGCGGCCGTGCCGGCACCGATCGCCAGCCCGACTTGCAGGTCTTCACATGCGGGTAGTAATGCTTCGACGCGTCGCAGTAGTACCAGACGTTCGCGTCGCCGTCGTCCTGCGGCTGCCCTTTCTCGACGTACTCGGGCGGCGGCCCCGGGGCGACGGGTACCGCGACGACGGGCGGCGGGTAGTAATAAGGCGCAGGGACGACGGGGTAGTAATACGGGTAGCCGGGGCCGACATAGACCCCGACCCGGGCGGCATGCGCCACGCCGCCCGTCGCGATCGCCACTGCGGCCACCGCGCCCAGTGCGAGCTTCAATCCATTCACGTCACGTTCTCCGGCTGGCGGTTCGTCGATGCGAACCCGACATACCGAACGCTACGCCGCGCGCGATCCGTCATCCATTACGGGCGCACGCGCCAATGTTGCGCGGCGTTACCGATGTGACAGACCCCATCACCCGCGTCCCGCCGGCGCGAGCGGGTGCGTTACGCGATAACGCACCGCAACGGTTCGGCCGCGCGCGGGCGCCGAGGGGGCGGTATCGCGCAGCGTTCGCGCCCGGATCGAACCGTTCCGATGACGCGACGCGCCATATTGACGCACGTGCGTCAGACCGCCACGCCGCGGCCGCGCGCGCCGCAAGCAGCCTTCTTGATACGAATCAACGATTTACCCCGGAATCGCGCGCGCCGGGCTGGACATCTGCGACGAGTTGGCGCATTTCGCGGTGCAACATCGCGGCCCATACTCCAGCCAACCCCGACGCCCGTCCGCCGGGGTCCGCCGGCACCCGCCGGCGGGTATCGTCAGCCTCGGTCAACTGGTATGGACACCGCTCTTTCGGCCCTCGATCTGGCCCGCCTGCAATTCGCGTTCACCGTCTCCTTTCACATCGTCTTTCCGGCGCTGAGCATCGGCCTCGCCAGCTTCATCGCCGTCCTCGAATATCGCTGGCTGAAAACCGGCAAGCAGTACTACAAAACCCTCTGCCTGTTCTGGTCGAAGATCTTCGCGGTCGCGTTCGGGATGGGCGTCGTTTCCGGCGTCGTGATGAGCTACCAGTTCGGCACGAACTGGTCGGGCTTCTCGAGCTTCGCCGGCGCCGTCACCGGGCCGCTGCTGATGTACGAGGTCATGACCGCCTTCTTCCTCGAGGCCGGCTTCCTCGGCATCATGCTGTTCGGCTGGAACCGCGTGAGCCCCCGCGCGCACTTCGGCGCGACGCTGATGGTCGCGATCGGCACGCTGATCTCGACGTTCTGGATTCTCGCGTCGAACAGCTGGATGCAGACGCCGCAGGGCTTCGAGATCGTCGACGGCCGCGTCGTGCCGACCGACTGGTTCGCGATCATCTTCAACCCGTCGTTCCCGTACCGCCTGTTCCATATGGCGATCGCCGCGTTCATCGTCGCCGCGCTGGTGGTGGCCGCGACGGGCGCATGGCACCTGCTGAAGGGCCGCCGCGACAAGGGCGTGAAGAAGATGTTCTCGATGGCGCTGTGGCTGCTGCTCGTGCTCGCGCCGCTGCAGGCCGTGATCGGCGACCAGCACGGCATCAACACGCTGAAGCACCAGCCCGCGAAGATCGCCGCGATCGAAGGGCTGTGGGAAACCGAGAAGGGCGGCACCGCGCTCAACCTGTTCGGCATCCCGGACATGAAGGCGGAAACGACCCGCTACGCGGTGAAGGTGCCGCACCTCGGCAGCCTGATCCTCACGCACAGCTGGGACGGCGAGATCCGCGGGCTGAAGGAATTCCCGCCGGAAGACCGCCCGAACTCGACGGTCGTGTTCTGGAGCTTCCGGATCATGGTCGGCCTCGGCATCGCGATGATCGGCCTCGCCGCGCTCGCGTGGCTCCTGCGCCGCCGCGGCAGCCTGTATGAATCGAAGTGGTTCCAGCGCTTCGCGCTCGTGATGGGCCCGACCGGCTTCGTGTCGCTGCTCGCGGGCTGGGTCACGACCGAAGCGGGCCGCCAGCCGTGGGTCGTGTATGGCGTGATGCGCACCGCGCATGCGGTGTCGCCGCTGTCGGTGCAGCAGGTCAGCCTGTCGATGATGACGTTCGTGATCGTGTACTTCCTCGTGTTCGGCACCGGCGTGTACTACATGCTGAAGCTGATGAAGGCCGGCCCCGCGCTGCCCGACGTGAAGCACGACGACACACCCGACACGCGCCCCGATCACACCGCGCGCCGCCCGATGTCGGCCGTCGACGAGCTGATCGAGACCGTCTGAGCCCACCCCATTCCGCATACGAGAAAACCTATGGACGTCACCGTAATCTGGGCCGCGATCATCGCATTGGGGCTCTTCATGTACGTCGTGCTCGACGGCTTCGACCTCGGCATCGGCATCGTCTTCCCGTTCTTTCCGGACGAGAAGGAACGCGACCTGATGATGAACACGGTCGCGCCCGTGTGGGACGGCAACGAGACGTGGCTCGTGCTCGGCGGCGCCGGGCTGTTCGCGGTGTTCCCGGTCGTCTATTCGACCGTGCTGTCGGCGCTGTACCTGCCGCTGATCTTCATGCTGGTGTGCCTGATCTTCCGCGGCGTGTCGTTCGAGATCCGCGCGAAGGCGCGGCGCACGAAGCAGCTGTGGGATCTGGCGTTCATCGGCGGCTCGGCCGGCGCGACGCTGTTCCAGGGGATCGCGCTCGGCGCGTTCCTGCAGGGCATCAACGTGAAGGACGGCGTGTTCGCGGGCGATGCCTTCGACTGGCTCACGCCGTTCAGCCTGCTGACCGGCCTCGGCCTGATCGTGACCTATGCGCTGCTCGGCTGCTGCTGGCTCGTCGCGAAGACGGAAGGCGACCTGCAGCGGCGCCTCCATCGCGTCGTGTGGCCGCTGACGCTCGTGCTGCTCGGCTTCATCGCGGTCGTCAGCCTGTGGACGCCGCTGCAGGATCCGGCCATCGCGCAGCGCTGGTTCGATTCGGGGCTGTTCTGGCGCCTGCTGCCGGTGCCGTTCCTGGTCGCCGCGTGCGCGGTATGGATGCGCCGCGCGGTGCGCGACCGGCATGACATGACGCCGTTCGTGCTCGCGCTGGCGCTCGTGCTGCTCGGCTACGTCGGCCTGCTCGTCACGCTGTTCCCGTATGCGATTCCTCAGACGATGACGATCTGGGAAGCCGCGGCGCCGCGCTCCAGCCAGACCTTCACACTGGTCGGCGCAGCGGTTATCCTCCCGATCATCATCGCCTACACGACGATGGGTTACTGGGTATTCCGAGGCAAGGTGCGCCATGAAGACCAGCATTACTACCACCACTGATTCCGCCGAACACTCCGCCGCCGCGGCCCCCCGGCCGCGGATGCGTGGCTGGATGTGGTTCGTCGTCCTGTGGGCCGGCGGCGTGATCGGCGCCGTCACGCTCGGTTACGCGTTCAAGATCTTCATGAACCTGACGCTGTTCGCGGTGAAGTAGACCCCTTCCGCGTTGCACGCCGGAGCGCATGCCGGGCCCGTTCCGCGCAATCCGCCTCCGGCGCGCCACCGTCGCCGCCGGCACGCCGCCGTGGCGATCCTCCTCCCCGGCTTTCACGCTTTCACGCGCCGGCGCGCACCCCGCTCACCGCTCGCACTTCGTCGCGCACATCGCCTTGTCCACTTCCGCGAAGAACGCCTGGTAGTACTCGGGCTCCATGACGGTCTTGGTACGCGAATCGCCGGCGCTGTCCCACACCGTACGATCGAATCGCGCCCGCACGATCGCGACGTGCGCGTCCCGCCCCGCCCGAACCGTCACGATCGCGGCCACGCGTTCATGATCGGGCTTCGTCGGCAGCATCCCGATGCGCGCCTTCAGCGCGCCGCGCAGCAGCTGACGCCACTTCGGGATCAGCGTGTCGCTGCGCCCCGCTTCCACCAGCCCCGAATCGCGATCGACCGTCACCGGCGCATAACCCTGCGCGCGCAGCGCGCCGGCCACCGCGTCGAGTGCGCGCGCCTGCGTCGCGTCCGCATAGCGGCGGTCGCTGAGCATGCGCAGCGTCTGCTGCTCGGCATCGGTCAGGTCGATTTCGGTCTGGCTCGAGCTGTAGCGCACCAGCGATCCGCCGTTGCCGATCTGCCGCTCGTTGTCGGCTTTCGTCGCGCATCCGGTCAGCGCCGCGAACAGTCCGGCACAGGCGAGCGCCAGCGCGCCGCGGCCGCGCACGGGCGGCACCGCGGCCGGGCGGTTCGTCTCACGACGTGCCGCGCGCCGGACGCGAAGACGGTGGCGAAATCCGGTTGTCCGGGCGTCGGGTGGCGATATGATCGTCATCGGGGCGTTCTCTCCTGTCGGCGCCATGATAGGGAGGCGCCCCGGCCGCCACAAACGACATTTTTTGACCCACTGTGTAGCTTTTCTTCGCGATCTCACGATGCGCCGATTGCCGCCCCTGAATGCGCTGCGCAGCTTCGAAGCTGCCGGCCGCCTGCAGAGCCTCACCCTCGCCGCCGACGAACTGAACGTGACCCAGAGCGCGGTCGCGCAGCAGATCCGCGTGCTCGAATCGTTCTTCGGGCAGAAGCTGTTCGAACGCGACGGGCGCTCGTTGCGGCTCACGCCGCGCGCGCGGCATTACCTCGTCGACGTCGCGAGCTGCCTCGGCCGGCTCGCGCAGGCCACGAGCCAGATGCTCGAACCGGTCGGCGGCCATCCGGTGCGGATCAACACGTCGGTGTCGTTCGCGCATGGATGGTTGCTCACGCAACTGGCCGCGTTCCAGGCCGGGCATCCGGATATCGACGTGCAACTCGTCACGACGCCCGACACCGAACGCGACCAGTTCGACGAAACCTGCGACATCGTCATCCGCCGCTATACGCCGGAGCTGCGCCGCAAGGGGTTCGTGTCGCGGCCGCTGCTCGCGACCGTGGCGGTGCCGGTGTGCGCGCCCGGCCACCCGGTGCTCGATGACGCGCGCACGCCGGCCGACCTGCGCAACGCGCCGCTGCTGCATTACGCGGGCTTGCCGCAGGCATGGCAATACTGGTTCCACCAGGCGGGCTCGGTCGTCACCGAGACGCTGCGCGGGCCGTTCTATCGCGAGTTCTTCCTGATGACCAAGGCTGCCGCGAGCGGGCTCGGCGTGTGCCTCGCGCCGCGTGCGGTCGTGCGCGACGATCTCGAGCACGGGCGGCTCGTCGCGCTGTTTCCGGAAGTCCACCTGGAAGGGCCGCCGTTTCACTGCCTGTATCGCGACGACGGCGATGCGTCGCTGCGCACGTTCGTCGACTGGCTGTTCGCGCGGGCAGAGGCGCTGGAAGGGGCGCCGCCGGGATAGCCGGCGACGCGCACGGAACTCGCCGCTTCCACTGCCGGATCGACGAAGCCCGGTATACGGGGAATGGCCCGGGCGCTTACTTTTGCCCGCGCAGCGCCGCTTCGATCTTGCGATCGGTCTTGTACTGGCTCAGCGCATACACCGACCAGATCGCGGCCGGCAGCCAGCCGACGATCGTGATTTGCAGGATCAGGCAGATGATCCCGGCGATCGGGCGGCCGATCGTGAAGAACTGGAACCACGGCAGCAGCAGGGCAAGCAGAAGGCGCATGAACAAACCTCTCGGTGCGTCGTTGAACGGGTGATGCGTGGCGAATATGCCGGTACGGGCGACAGAATTCAAGCCGTTCGTCGCGATACCCGCCTGCTACACTCGCGCGTCGTCGAACGAAGCACGACGAGAACAACAACGGAGAAAGAGGGCAATGAACACCCCGTCGTCACACCGCGGCCACGAGCCGCCCGCCGTCACGCACCCGAAGAAGGCCCGGCGCCGCTGCGCGGCCGTCGCGCTCGCCGCGCTCACCGTCGTCGGCGTCGCGCACGCCGAAACGAAGCCGACGATGCGCTACGCGATCAACCTGACCGGCGACAGCGGCAGCGAAATACCGCTGAGCAGCGAGCCCTACAGCTGGACCACGCACGACGGCAAGGTGCTGTCCCAAGGCGTGACCGATGACAAGGGGCATGCCGCCGTCGCACGGCAGGCGGGCGAGACGCACTATGTGCTGGAGACCGTCAACACCCGCTGGATCTACACGGTCGACAACGCGTGCTGGGCGCGCCGCGACGCCGCCTTCGCCCGCTGCGCGAAACTGACCGACGCCGTCAACCTGGTCGCGCAGCACATGGCCGACGACACGCGCGACGAGCAGGCCGCGGCCGCCCGGCGCCGCGATGCCGCGCTCGCCCGTTACCGCGCGGCCGCAGCGGCCAACGACGACGAACTCGTGTGGCTGGGCCCGCTGCCTGCCGAATGGTCGAGGGACGACGTCCAGAAACAGCTCGACGACGTGTACGGCAAGATCAAGCACGAGCTCGACAATCTCGGCAATGCCGACATCGACGTGTCCCGCTTCGTGTGCAGGTCGCCCGACCAGATCGGCCCGGCTCCGGACCAGCAGGCCGTGATCGACTACATGAGCAGCCTGCGCGAACCCGGCTCGACGACGCCCGCGCAGTGGACGGCGCTCGTCGAGGCCGCGCGCAAGGGCAACTGGCTCGCGCGGCTGCAGATCTTCGTCGCACTCGGCTCGCGCCCGAAGGACGACCTCGTGTCGGTCTACCGGCGTATCCAGCTGATGGGGTGGCTGCAGGCGAACCACGTCGGTGCGCTGTACACCTACTACCTGGGCGAACTCGCCGCAACCGGCTATTTCGAAGGGCCCGGCCCCGGCGCCACGTCGCCGATTCCGTTGTATGCGGCGATGCACGGCAGTTATGCGGCGATGAAACGCGCGGGCGATTCGCTCATGGCGCGGGACGAGCCGGACGTGCAGGCGATCGGCAAGCGCATGCACGATTGCGCGGTGCAGATGATGCCGGTGCTGTTCGCGAAGTAGACGCGGGCAGCACCTCACGCGGCACCTCACGCGACACACCGGCAGCCCGCCGCGCGGCCGGCGGCGGGCAGTCCTGCGGCGTCGCGTCGCTCAGCGACCGATACCGAGCCCCGGCAGCACGCGGGTATTCTCGGCCACCACCGCATGCAGCAGGCGCGGGTCGGCACCGAGCAGCCCGAGGATCGTCGGCGCGACCTGCTTCGTGCCGACCGTGTCGGTCACCGTGCGCGCGCGATGCAGGCCCGGATACGACACGAGCAGGCCGAGGTGGCTGTCGTCCGGCGCGTTGCCGCCGTGCTCCTCGTCCTTCTTCGTGCTCGACGTGTAGATCACGCCCGGATTCGGCTGGACGATGATGTCCGGCGTGCGGCCGTTGGCCGGATCGCCGAACCGCTCGGCGAGCGCCGCACCGTACAGGATGTACGCCTGCGGGCCGTCCGCGCAGATCCCCGGCGCATTGCAGCCCAGGTTCGCCTTCAGCGTCTGCACCACGGCCGTGCGCTGGTTGCGGTCGCGCAGCCAGATCAGGCCGACGTCGTCGGTCTGCACGAAGCCCGTGCCGACCAGGCCCGAACCGTCGTTCAGGTTGCCCGTCTTCGTGTTGTTCTGGCCGAAGTTGCCGTTCGGGTCGAGATAGTTGTTCGCTTCGAGCAGCTTCGTCAGCGTGTCGCCGTTCTTCACGAGCTTCGTGTGATCGGTCGGCGACTGGCCATGCTTCGACGTGACGATCACGGCCGTCGACGAATACAGGTTCGCCTGCTTCAGCGCCTCGACGACATGGCCGATCGCGTTGTCGACGTACGTGATCGCGTTCGCGACCTGCCCGTTCGGCGTGAAGTTCGCATCCAGGTAGCCACCGCCCTTCGTCACCAACGCCTTCTGCGCGACGCTCAGCGTCTGGAAATCGGCGCCGAACAGCGTCGGCACCGGCGCGCGCTTCGTGCCCGTCGAGTCGCGGCCGTTGATCTGGTTGATCAGCGCCTGCACGTGCAGGTTGTCGAATTGCGCGGTATGCGAATAGACGTCCGTGTAGTCCGTCTGCGTCGCCGGGTCGATCGAGTTGATCTCGGTGCGCGCGAGATCGTCGACGCCGGTGCCCGACAGCCCGTTCAGCCAGTCGTAGCCCCATGCGTGCTTGTCGGCCCACGCGGTGGTCGCGTTCGGGATGCCCGCCTTCACGGCCTCGAACACCGTGTTGGTCTTCACGTAGTTGTGCGGATAGACCGGCACGCACTTGCCGTCGACCTTCGCGTTCGGGATCGCCTGCGGATTGAATGCGCCGCCGCCGTTCAGGTGAACCAGCGCGCCGCCGTTCTCGGCGTCGATGCCGGTCGTCTCGTCGAACACGACGTTCCAGCCCTGCTTGCCCGTGCAGCTCGTGTCGCCCGGCGCGTACAGGTTGCGATCGTACGACACGTCGTAGAACAGGCCGGCCGTCTTCGGCGAGCCGCCGGTCACGAGCGCGGCGAGGCCCGGAAACGAATCCGACAGGCCGGGCGTATAGGCATTCGTGTAGGTCACGCCGCTCTTCGCGAGCACCGCGATATTCGGGCACGTGTTCGCGCCGATGCAGCGCGCGAGATCCTGCTCGTGCAGGCCGTCGACGCTGATCAGCAGCACGTGCTTCACGACGCGGCTCGCGTGGCCGCGATCCGCGCCCTGACGGTTGCCGTCCTGCTGCGCCGCATGCGCGCCCGCGCCTGCGAGCGCCAGCGCGCCCGCCACCATCCCCACCCACTTCCGCTGCTTCCCAAGGAAAGACATGATCACCCCACCTCATCGATTGACGTTGAACTGCGTGACTTGCCATCAGGCGCGCAAGAATATGGCTGCGCCGTGGGTCGCTCGCATGAAGCGGGGCTTTCTGTTTTCTATCAAACGTAACCAATCGCAAGTGACACGATGCGGTCGAAAACCAGCGTGGCCGGGCGCACGTTGCGGACTCGCGCGCTCACCGGCAAGCACCGCCCCGGTGCATCGGCCACCGTCCGCGGCGTCACCCGCCGCACGATTTTTTTTCCGGCTTGGCGCGCGACTATTGGCGTGTGATAAAGGGTTTTCCCTGACCCGGAGCAAGAGTATGTCGACCCTGGAAGCCCTCCGGTTCGTGCTGGACGATGCACGCACCCCCGAAATCATTCGCCACCACGTCGTCGACGCGTTGCAGTACGCGTTGCGCAACTACGGACAGGTGTTCACCGCGAAGGAAGTCGAATGGCTGGCGCAGTGGGACGACGCGCGTCTGCCGCTGGCCGCGAAGAAGGAATTGGGCAAGCGCGAGGAACCGGCGATCGCCGCGCGCTGAAGGCAGCGCGCCGCCGCGCCCGAACGGAGGAACGGACGCGGCGGCGGCGGACGGCCTGCTTACTGCAGGCCGAAATCGACGCGGGTGGTCGCGCCCTTGTCGTCGATGCCCTTCGCATCGAGCTTCGGCGCGACGACGAACACGCGGCTCGAATCGATCTTCCCCTCGAGGTACTGGCGCACGGCCTGCGCGCGCTGCTGCGCGAGCGCACGCAGCGCGTTGTCGTCGGCCGGCGCGTGTTCGGCGAGCGCCTTCTTCATGTCGGCATCGGGCAGCGTCTTCTGCAGGCCGATCAGGTTGCGCGGCTTCTTGAAGTCGGCGGCCTTGTACGCGCGCGTCAGGTACTTGCTGTACTCGGCCGGCTCGACCTTCACCGACATCGGGTCGATGCTCTCGCCCTGCCCGATCACGTCCTTCAGCTTCTGCTGGCGCACCAGCCGCTCGACGTACGCGTCGCCGAGCCCCGACGTGTCCTTCGCCGGGTCGACGCGGCCGATCAGGTCGAGGCGGATCGACGGCTTCTCGGTCAGCATCTTCACGACGGTGTCGAGCTTCTTCTGCTGCGCGTCGTCGAGCTGGTACGAGCCCGGCGCGAATTCGACGTAGCCGAGATCCTCGCCGCCGCTGCCGAACGCATGCGCGAGCAGCGAGAACGGCGACGTGACGGCCTTCGCGATCAGGTTCAGCACCGCGCGCCAGATCAGCCCGCCGACACTGAACTCGGGGTTCGACAGCGAGCCCGACACCGGCAGGTTCACGTCGATCTGGCCGCGCGTGTTCTTCAGCAGCGAAATCGCGAGCTTCACCGGCAGCTTGGTCGCCGTGTCGTTCTCCACATGGTCGCCGAACGTGAGCTGGTCGATGAAGATGTGGTTGTTCGCCTTCAGCTGGTCGTTCGCGAGCTCGTAATGCAGGTCGACGTTGAGCTTGCCCTTCGTGATCGGGTAGCCCGCGTACTTCGCCGAATACGGCGTCAGGTTGGTCAGCTCGATGTCGTGCGCGGTCGCGGTGAGGTCGAGCGCCGGTTTCTCGATCAGCGGGTTCACCGAACCCTTGATCGAGATCGGCCCGTTGCCCGCGAGGTTCGCGGCGACGTCGACCGGCGCGGAGGTCGTCGAATCCGTGCCGAACGCGCCGACCGTGCCCTTGATCGCGACCAGGTTCGCCGTGTAGTTCGGCTTGATGAAGTTGTCGGTGTACGTGACGCGGCCGTTCTGCAGCAGCAGCTCGCCGAAATGCATCCGCACCGGGTTCTGCGGCGGCTGCGCGGCCTTCACGACCACCGTCGCCGACGCGGCGGCCGGCGCGGACGCCTGCTGCGCGGCAGCCGGCGGCGTCACGCCCGGCGACAGCGGCACCGGTTCGCCCTTGCTCGCGTCGCGCGTAAGCGACTGCGCCGGGCCCGTCTCCTTCGCGACCACGTCCTTCAGGTTCAGCCGCCCCTGCGCATCGAGCAGCACGCGGCCGTAGAAGTTCGAGAACGTCACGCGCGCCGCGTCGACGTCGGTGCCCTTCTCGTCGTAGTTCGCCTTCAGGTTCGTCAGCGCGAGCGAGCGCCAGCCCGCGAACGGGTCGGAGGTCGCCTTGTCGAGCATCCGCACGTCGACGAGCGCGACGTCGCCGCGATAGGTCGCGCGCGGTGCGTCCTTCACCTGCGCGAACGTCAGGTTGCCCTGCGCGTTGAGCAGCGCGCTGGCGATCGTCGCGTTCAGCGCACTGCCGAAGTACGGCTCGAACGCGGCCGCGTCGAGGCGGTTGCCGTTGATCTTCAGGCCGAGCTTCAGCGGCTGCGCGGTCACGTCGCCCGTCACGTTCAGCGAGCCCTTGCGGTTCAGCGTCGCCTTCAACTGCACGGGCAGCGGCTTGCTCATGTCGTCGCTGATCTTCTGCACCGACAGGTCCAGCGGCTTGATCGCCAGCTTCACCGGGCGCGGCGTCGACAGGTCGGTGAAGTTCGCGGACGAATCCTTCACGTTCAGCGCATCGATCCGGTAATGCCACGACGGCGCGGCAGCCTCGGCCTTGCGCGCGACCGTGCGCTTCGGCACCGACGCCTGCGCGGGTTCGGCCAGTGCCGCGAGGTCGATCTTGCCGTCCTTCAGGCGCTGCACGTCGAGCGCGAGCCCGCTGGCGTCGACGCTCGCGATCTCCGCGGTGCGCGCGGCAACGTCGACCTTCGCGATCTTCGCGCTCGCGTCGGGCAGCACGATCGCGGGCGCCTTCGCGTCGGGCGTCGCGATCTTCAGCGACTTCAGGCTGACCGTGCTGTCGGCGACCTGCGCGGCGAGCGGCGTCTTGCCCCAGTCGGCCTTCGCGTTGACGGTGGCGCCGAGCGTGCCGTCGAGCACGCGCGCACGCGTGGCCTCGCCGAGGTACGGTTGCAGCGCCGGCAGCGCGAGGGCGGCGACCGTCAGCTTGCTGTCGGCCTGCTTCTCCGCGAGATTGAACGTGCCTTCGGCCGTCACGTCGCCGCCGCGCGACAGCGACGTCGACAGCGTGTATTTCGCGGGGGTCTTGCCCTGCATCGAGAAGCCGTCGAGCGTCGCGGCGAGCTTCGTGAGCGACAGCGCGGTCGGCGTTGCCGGCACGCGGTCGTCGACGTTGACCGTGCCGCCGTCGATCGCGAAATGGCGGATCGTCAGGTCGAGCGGCGGCGCCGCCTTCGCGGCGGCTTCGACCTTTGCGCCGCTGGCGGCGGCTACCGCCGCCGCGGAAGCGGCCGCGGCGCCCGGCGCCGCCGGCTTGCCCTCGGCGGCGCTCGATGCGGCTGCCGGCTGCGCGGCGAGCTTCTCGACGTTCAGCACGCCCTGCTTGTCGCGCGACAGGTCGACCACCGGCTGGTCGATCCGGATCTCGTCGAAGTGCAACGCGTTGCGCAGCGGCTCGAGGCTGGCCGCCGCGACATGCACGCCGCGCGCGGCGAACAGCGGCGCGGACGCGCGGTCCGTCACCTTCGCGTCGTTCAGGTCGACGGTGCCCGATACGCGCAGCGCGGGCGTCTCGCCGCTCATCACGAAATTGACCTTGAGGTCGCTGCTCAGCAGGCCGCTCGTCACGGCCACCGGCAGCTTCGCGGGCACGTACGAGATCAGCTTCGGCACGTCGAGGCCGTCGAATTTCAGTGCGATCTCCGATTCGCGCGACTGCGCGAACGGCTTGGTCTTGCCGTCGATCGCAATCGGGCTGCCGTCGAAGCGCGCGCGCAGCTTCGGCTCGACGAAGATGTCGGTCTTCGACGCCAGCGTCGCGATATACGGAATGCCGAGCGTCCAGTTGTCGACGACGTGCTTTTCGTTCAGCAGGCGGTCGTCGAAATCGATCCGGCCGTTGTTGACCTGGATGTTCGACACCGAGAACTGCGTCGGCTTGCTTTCCGGTTTGGGCGACGGCGTCGAGAATTTCTCGATCAGGTCGGTGAAATTGAAGCGCTGCGCATCGTAGCGGACGATATGGAAGCGCGGCGAGTCGAGGCGGATTTCATTGACGATCGGCGCACCGCGGAACAGCGACGACCACGACGGCCGCACGACGAGCTTCGCGATGTCGATGAAGTCGCCCTGCCCGCCCTTGTCGCCGAGATGGATGCCGTCGGCTTCGAGGTTCAGCGTGTACGGGTTCAGCGCGATGCGCCGGATCGTGGCGGGGCGGTCGAGCTGCTGGCTCAGCTGCTGTTCGGCGATATGGCGGATCAGCGGCGGCGCCGCGAAGAACCCGAGCAGTCCGAATAAAACGAGGAAGATCAGCAGGCCGAGGCCGATGCGCCGGGTGCGGCGCGAGCGTGCAACGCCACCGAGGGCATGGAGGGTCGAGGATACGGTTTCTTTGTCTGCGCTTGCCATGCTTGAATGCCTCGGGATGGGATGCCGGCCGTACCGGAGAACCGGTCGGCCGCGCACGCTATCCCGAAAGTATAGGCTCAGGAGGTGACGGTACGGGGGTCGGGCGCCGTCGCGCCCGCCGGTCGGACAACGCCGCCGGTCATCCGTTCATTTCCGGACGACGACGGGCGGCATCCACGACCCGTCGCTCGCCTGCGGCTTCGGTGCGTACAGGCGCAACGCGAGTGCGAAATCGGCACGCGGCGCCGGCAGCCAGTTGCCTGCATGCGTGCCGCCCGGCGACGCCGACACGACGATGTCGATCGACCCGTCGTGATTGCGGCGCAGGCGGTCGCGATCGCCGAGCGAGCGGCGCGCCGACCCGACGTCGGGCAGCGCGCCGTTCGTCGCATACGGCGTGAGCGTCCAGAACGCGCGAACCGGCGGCAGCGCGCCCGGCGCGAAATGCAGCACGTAGCGGTTCGCTCCGTTCAACTGATGGCCGTCGCTGTCGACACGCACGACCGCGAGCGTTTCGTCGTCGCGCGTCGCGGTGCCGAACTGCGTGTAGGCCGCGTACGCGCGCAGCGTGTAGTCCTGGCCGTACTTGCCGGCCGTATCGCCGATCCAGCTCCAGCCGTTCGCGTTCAGCAGGTTCGACGGCGGGGTCGCGAGCCGCGCGCGCGCCTCGGCGACGCCGGCCGTCGCGGCCGCGAGGCGGTCGCCCGTCCACAGCACCGGGTAGCCGGCCGACACGCCGATGTCGCCGAGCAACGCCTGCGCGTGTGCGTCGTCGGCGGGCGCCGGGTTGTCCTGCAGCGCCTGCGCGAAGCGCGCGAAGAACGCCTTCGGGTCGAGCGCGGCCACCTGCTCGGCCGGCGTGCCGCCGCCCACCGCCTCGGACGGCGCGCTGCCCGCATGGACCGCCACCGACGCGCCGCGCGCCGCGCCCGTGTAGACCGACAGCGGCACCACGCGGATCGCGCGCTGCAATTTCTTCACGTTCGTCAGGTCGCGCCCGCCGCTCGTCTGCAGACGGACTTCGAGCCACGCGTTGGCCGACGGGACGTCGATCCGGACGGCGCCCTTCGGCAGCGTGCCCTGCCAATCCTTCGCGGCGAAGGCAATCGTTTGCGATCGCGCGCCGCCGCGTGTGCCGCGTACAGCCACGCTCGACGACGACCACAGCACGTTCGTCCACATGTCGAGCGCACGCGCGTCCCAGTAGCGGCCGCGCGTGTCGGGCAACGTGACGATCACGGGTTCGGCGGCGACGTCGAGCCAGCCGGTCGAGTCGAGCGTGTCGACGCCCGGCAGCGGCGGATTGACCGCGCCGACGGGCGGCAGCGCCTGCGCGTGGCGCAGCGTGTTGAGCGGCGCCTGCCCCGGCTGCGCGCCGTCGCCGCCGGTCGCCGCTTCCTTCGCGACGTCCATCAGCACGAGCGGATACGCGTATACATAGGAGTCGGCGACTTCCGCGCGCATCCAGCCGGTTTTCCGCTGAATGGCATCCGGTTGCGACGCGCACCCCGCAAGCAACGCCGCCATGGCCAGCGACGCGCACACGCGCCGCAGAGAAACTGATTCCTGCTGGTTTTCAATCATCGAGTACTGGCCGAATATCGTTCTTTTCAGTCAACGCCTTGTGCGACGCGCGAATGGCGAAAGCAAGGCACCCCAGCGTGCCCGGATAACCGTTTCGTGACGTTGCGTAACGGTGGGCGCTGATGTCAGGCCGGTATCATAGCGCCTACGGGCATCCCCTAATATGCCGAATAGCTGGCCGAACGCTAGCCGTATTGTCGACAAATTCGAAATAGTTCTGGCGATTTGCAACAAAACAGGGGATATCGGAGCGACACACGCTCAAGGCGAAACAATCTCGAGTGCAGGGGACGGTTGGTCGATTGACGAATGGTGTCACTAATGACACCATTCGATGCGGCTAGCGTATGGAAGATCCTCGAACTCATGAGGCGCGAGCCCGCGAACGTGCGATTCAACGATCAGGTGCGACAGGTTCTCGACGCGATCGATCGACTGAAGGAACAGAAATCATGACTCAAGACCACTTTACGTACCGCGTAACGTGGTCCCCGGAGGACGGGGAGCACGTTGGCCTGTGCGCGGAATTCCCGTCTCTTTCGTGGCTCGACGCAACGCCGGAAGGTGCGCTGGCCGGTATTCGCCGGCTAGTCGCCGAGGTCATTCGCGACATGACCGCAAACGGAGAAAAGGTGCCCGAGCCGATCGCCGACCGCACCTACAGCGGTGAATTCAAGGTTCGCATCCCGCCGCAGGCACACCGCGCGCTGGTGATCCAGGCCGCCGAGCAGGGCGTCAGCCTGAATCGTCTCGCGAGCGCCAAGCTCTGCGCCTGATCGCGCAGTCGAGCGCAAAGGCCCGCCCCTCCCGGATGTCGGTCAGGAATCCGGGAGATTGCTTTTTCCGCGTTGTGACACCCTGTGTGCATCGGCACGCGCTGCCACCGCTTGACCTTACCATCATGGGAATGTTGATACTGGTTCCATTCGCGGCACGAGCCGTGCATTCAGGGAATCCGACATGACAGAATCACTTGCCTCCACAGCGCTGCACACGATCGAGCTGAGCGTCGACGGCATGCATTGCGGCGGCTGCACGGGCCGCGTGCAACGGGCGCTGGCCGCGGTGCCGGGCGTCGTCGAGGCGGCGGTCGACCTCGACGCGCACGCGGCGACGGTGACTGCGCAGGAAACCATCGACGCCGCGCGACTGATCGAGGCGGTCGGCGCAGCCGGCTACGGCGCCTCCGTACGCGCACCGGTGCTCGAAGTCGCCGCCGCCACGCAGGCGCATCCTGTCGAAGCATCACCCACGCCGATGGCCGCAGCCGCTTCGACTGCCGGCCGCCCGCTCCCGGCCACCAGCACCGTCGAACTCGATATTGACGGGATGACCTGCGCGTCCTGCGTGTCGCGCGTCGAGAAGGCGCTGGCGAAGGTGCCGGGCGTCACGCGCGCGTCGGTCAACCTCGCGACCGAACGGGCGACCGTCGATGTCACGGCCGACGTTACCGCCACACAACTGGTGGAAACCGTGAAACAGGCCGGCTACGGCGCGACACCGACCGTAACGGATGCAGGCTTTACCGCGCTCGCCCCCACCTCGCCTGCCGCGCCCGCCAGCATCGAACTCGACATCGACGGGATGACCTGCGCGTCGTGCGTGTCGCGCGTCGAGAAAGCACTGGCGAAGGTGCCGGGCGTCACGCGCGCGTCGGTCAACCTCGCGACCGAACGGGCGACCGTGAACGCCGCGCCCGACGTTACCGCCGCCCGGCTCGCTGAAGCCGTCAAACAAGCCGGATACGGCGCGACGCCGTTTGCCGGCGCGGCCATCCCGCCGGCTGCTTCCACCGCCCCTGCCGACCTCGAACTCGACATCGACGGCATGACCTGCGCGTCCTGCGTCGGCCGCGTCGAAAAGGCGCTGGCCGCCGTGCCGGGCGTCGCCCGCGTTGCGGTCAACCTCGCGACCGAGCGCGCGTCGGTGCACGGCGCCGGCGCCCTCGACGCCGCCACGCTGATCGCGGCCGTCACCACCGCCGGCTATCGCGCGTCGCTCGCCGACGCGTCGTCAGCCGGCGCCACGGCCGGCGCCGACGCGCAACCGGCCGGTGCCGCGCAGGACCCCGAAACACGCAAGCGCCTCGAAGCGATCCGCGAACGCGATCTCGTGATCTGGTCTGCGGTGCTGAGCGCGCCCCTGATCGCGCCGATGCTCGTCGCGCCGTTCGGCATCCACCTGATGCCGAACGGCTGGGTCCAGCTCGTGCTCGCCTCGATCGTCCAGTTCGGCTTCGGCGCGCGCTTCTATCGCGCGGCCTGGCACGCGGTGAAGGCGCGCACCGGCAACATGGACCTGCTCGTCGCGCTCGGCACGTCGGCCGCATACGGGCTGAGCCTGTGGATGCTGCTGCGCGGCACCGGCCATTCCGGCCATCTGTATTTCGAAGCGTCGGCCGTCATCGTCACGCTGGTGCGCTTCGGCAAATGGCTCGAATCGCGCGCGAAGCGCCAGACCACCGACGCGATCCGCGCGCTGAACGCGTTGCGTCCCGACCGGGCCCGCGTCGTCGAGCACGGCATCGAACGCGACGTGCCGCTGACGCAGGTGCGTGTCGGCACCCGCGTCAGCATCCGGCCCGGCGAGCGCGTGCCCGTCGACGGCCGGATCGTGTCGGGCCGCTCGCACATCGACGAATCGCTGATCACCGGCGAGAGCCTGCCGGTGCCGAAGGACGATGGCGACCCCGTCACGGCCGGCTCGATCAACGGCGAAGGCGCGCTCGTCGTCGAAACCACCGCGATCGGCGCGGAGACGACGCTCGCGCGCATCATCCGCCTCGTCGAATCCGCGCAGGCCGAGAAAGCGCCGATCCAGCGGCTTGTCGATCGCGTGAGCGAGGTGTTCGTGCCCGCCATCCTCGGCATCGCGGTGCTGACGCTGATCGGCTGGCTGATCGCCGGCGCCGGCACCGAAACCGCGATTCTCAACGCGGTCGCGGTGCTCGTCATCGCGTGCCCGTGCGCGCTCGGCCTCGCGACGCCCGCCGCGATCATGGCCGGCACAGGCGTCGCGGCGCGGCGCGGCGTGCTGATCAAGGATGCGCAGGCGCTCGAACTCGCGCAACGCACCACCGTGATCGCGTTCGACAAGACCGGCACGCTGACCGAAGGCAAGCCGTCCGTGACGGCGTTCGAAGCCGTCGGCGTGCCGCATGACGAAGCGCTCGCGCTCGCAGCCGCGGTGCAGCGTCAGAGCGACCATCCGCTCGCGCGCGCCGTGGTCGCCGCGCACGACGCCGACGTTGCCGCGCGCGGCAGTGCGGTGCCGCCGGCAAGCGCGGCCGATGCGCGCGCGGTGGCGGGACGCGGCGTGGAAGCCCGCGTCGGCGGGCAGTTGCTCGCGCTGGGCAGCACACGCTGGCGCGACGAGCTCGGCATCGCCGTGCCGCCCGCGCTCGACGCGCGCGCGGCGGAGCTCGAACGCGCGGGCAACACGATCTCGTGGCTGATGCGCGCCGATGCGCCGCGCGCGTTGCTCGCGCTGATCGCTTTCGGCGACACCGTGAAGCCGGGCGCCCGCGACGCGATCGCGGCACTGTCGGCGCGCGGCGTCGCGAGCGTGCTCGTGACGGGCGACAACCGTGGCAGCGCGGCGGCCGTCGCGGCGTCGCTCGGCATCCGCGAGGTGCATGCGCAGGTGCTGCCCGACGACAAGGCGCGCGTCGTCGCCGAGCTGAAGCGCACGCACGGCGGAATCGTCGCGATGGTCGGCGACGGGATCAACGATGCGCCCGCGCTTGCCGCGGCCGACGTCGGCATCGCGATGGCCACCGGCACCGACGTCGCGATGCACACGGCCGGCATCACGCTGATGCGCGGCGACCCGGCGCTCGTTGCCGACGCGATCGACATCTCCAGACGCACGTACCGGAAGATCCAGCAGAACCTGTTCTGGGCGTTCGTCTACAACCTGGTCGGCGTGCCGCTCGCGGCGCTCGGCTGGCTGAACCCGGTGATCGCGGGCGCGGCGATGGCGTTTTCCAGCGTCAGCGTCGTGACCAATGCGTTGCTGCTGCGGAGATGGAAAGGGCGCGCGCACTGAGCGGGTGTGGGCGGCGCGTGCAGGACGGTCGAAGGGTCGGAGGGCCGTTCGGCTGTCGGTGTTTGATGGTCGGGGTCGGTTGCTTGGGGCTCGGCGCTCGACGCTCGGCGCTCGGCGCTCGGCGCTCGGCGAGCAGGAAGGATCGGGAGTGTGGACGGTGCAGGCCGCCCGCTACATACCCGGTTGACCGCAAGTCCCAGCTGAGCACCTGCCAGCCGATTCAGCCCGGGATGACCGGCTTGATCAATGTCGTCGTGATCGGCGCGAAGCCGCACGCACGATACAGCGCGCGGGCCGCCGTGTTGTGATTGAACACCGACAGCCCGATCTCGGTGATGCCGTAGCGGCGCGCCTCGGCGTCGAGCGCATCGAGCGTGCGTGTGGCCCAGCCCTGGCGACGCCGGGACGGGACGATGTCGAGGTCGTAGATGAACAGCGTGCGGTTCGGCCCTTCGGGCACGATCGCGTACCAGAGGTCGCCCACCGCGTCGCCGCTGGCGGTGTCGACGAGCACGACGAGGGTCTGGCCGGAGGTCCGCAAGCCATCCGGCAGCAGCGTGTCGAAACAGGCACGCGCCCGGCTGGTCGCGTCTTCGACAGCATTTTGTCCGGATGAGACGAGATCGCGCGCGTAGCCGTCGATGGCTCGCGTACGGTACGCGTGGAATTCTCTGGCCGTCATCGGCCGCATCTGCAGCATGGCCCGGTCACCGTGAACGGATTCGGACTTCCAGTGTAGCGGGACGGTCGCGCCGGCGCGCGATGCGGCGGCGGAAAGCGGGCAGGCAGGTGCGGCGGGGGCCGCGAATCAGCGAATCAGCGAATCAGCGAATCAGCGAATCAGCGAATCAGCGACGATACAGGACGATCGGCACGAGGTGCGCACGGCGCACGCGCTCGGCTTCGGCACGACGCGCGGCGTACGAGTATTCGGCGTCGAGCGGCAGGTGGGGCGACACGAAGAGGTCGTCGATCTTTTGCAGCAGGGCGAGGATGAAGCTCATGTGAGACTCCTGACAGATGTGGCTAGGGTTTTCCCTTAGATGGACGCTATTCTAAGGGTTTTCCCTGAACTCTGCCAGCGCACCGCATCAGTTTGCCGCATGCGCGCGGCGCCTGATCGCCGACGCGGAACCGCGATCCTTGCTCCGTCGGGCTCCCAGGATAGGGTCGAAACGATTAGCGCGTGCGGTGCGCACGTTTCACGACAGCCGCCTCACGATTCGCGTTGCGCTGGAGCCGGTCGACTTGCGACAGAAGCGCCTCGTGATGCTCCTCGAGCGTCATCAGCGTTGCCTGCTGCGTCGACAGATCGGCCGCGAGGCGATCGATCCGCTGCTGCTTCGTGGCGACGTCCTGCTTCAGGTGCGCGATCTGCCGCGTCTGAAGCACCAGCGCAACGAGCCCGGCCAGCACGACGACGGCCAACGCCAGCAGCAGGCGGTTGACGCGGCGCATCTCGCGATCGGCGGTGCGCGTCAAACCGTCGACGTCGGCCTGCAGCGCGGCGAGGCGGTCGGTCAGCGGACGCAGGTGCGTATCCGGATCGAAGACCGGCGCGGCCGGTTGCGCGCGCTCCACCGACGGCTTCGTGACAAAGGACGCAGCGGAAGCCATCGGCTGGGTGGCAGGGGATACGGTGGTGTCGGGGTGCGGCGCGGCTTCCACGGCCTTCGCCGTGTTCGCCGTGTTCGCCGTGTTCGCCGTGTTCGCCGTGTTCGCCGTGTTCGCCGTGTTCGCCGTGTTCGCCGTGTTCACCGTGTTCACCGTGTTCGCCGGGTTCGCCGGGTTCGCCGGG
>Ga0209566_100475_pt1 | contig 28658 bp, 26 predicted proteins | sample Araplavi_mTSA_r2_2_FD_184287 | JGI IMG/M metagenome (GOLD analysis project Ga0209566, IMG submission 184287) | Arabidopsis root microbial communities from North Carolina, USA - plate scrape CL_Cvi_mTSA_r2 (SPAdes) (version 2) | ecosystem: Host-associated > Plants > Roots > Endosphere | place...
GCAGATCCGAGTGCAGCCCGCCGTCAGCGTATTGCCGATAAGCATGGCATTCCTGCAGAACGCCAATTTTCCTCTTGGGAAGAATTATTCTCTCAGCCGAAGCTTGCTGACGCTGTGTTTATTTGTACGCAAGATAAGATGCACTATGAACCTACGATGGCAGCACTAGGAGCAGGCTATCACGTGATGCTGGAGAAGCCCATGTCTCCAGAGCCAGTAGAGTGTATTAAGATGGGGCAGGAGGCGAAGAAGAGAGGCCTTGTCTTCTCAATCTGTCATGTACTGCGTTACACGAACTTCTTCGCTACACTGAAGCAGATGTTGGAAGAGGGAAGAATCGGCCGCCTTATGTCCATTCAGCATAATGAAAATGTTGCTTACTGGCATCAGGCGCACAGCTTCGTGCGCGGCAATTGGAGCAATTCGGCACAGTCCTCTCCAATGATTCTGCAAAAGTCCTGTCACGATATGGACATCCTGTTGTGGCTTGCTGGTGCCGAGTGTACCCATATTTCTTCCTTCGGCACATTGTCGCACTTCCGCCCAGAAGGTGCGCCGGAAGGCGCAACGAAGCGCTGTCTGGATGGGTGCCCTGTCGCTGATGAGTGCCCATACTATGCGCCGAAGTGGTATTTGACGGATGATATTGGCTGGCCGACATCGGTTATTGCGGATGATATGAGCTACGAATCTCGCCTCCAGGCCTTGAAGGTAGGCCCATATGGCCGCTGCGTATACCACTGCGACAATGATGTGGTTGACCATCAAGTGGTGAACATGGAATTCGCGAACGAGGTAACCGCGGTATTCACTATGACGGCGTTCACTTACGACTCCGGTCGTACGTTGAAGTTGATGGGAACGACTGGGGAAATTCGTGCTCACATGGAGAAGAATGAGATTGAAATCATTCATTTCAAAAATGGCTTTAGAGAGCTGCTCAGCCTGCAAGCACCAGGCGGACATGTTGGACATGGCGGCGGTGACCAAGGTCTCGTGAAGGACTTTCTGAGGCTGGTAGAAGCGGACGGTGCATTGCAAGGACGTACATCCGCTGATATATCTGTTCAAAGCCATATGATGTCATTTGCGGCGGAGAAGGCGCGCATAGAGAAGCGTACTATCTCTATTGAAGAGTTCGTCCGCGAGCAATTGGCGAACGAAGCAGAGCCCGCAATGAACTAATTCTATTTGTAAATGTCAGAAGCTCTCCGGATTACTCACGGAGAGCTTTTTCTAATGTAAGGGTTTCTTGTTGATGATCCCATTCTAGTCGAATACGAATAGGTTCTTGAAGTTGTTTTAACTCTTTAATCCGGTATTTGTAATGTGCGGCATAATGTGAAGAGTTAAGATCAGATATAGAATCAGAACGTTCAAAATCCGGATTTGTGAGACGGAATGATAAATCCTGTATATGCTGTTCTGGTCCATGATACTTTATATCCAGCGTAAATGATTCCGTATCAGTTGGTTGAGTAAGCTGCACGTCCCAATCTAGGCTTGCAGCCTTATAAATGGTTGTCTCTTGCGTGCATCCGACTAGTGCAGGGAGTATGCATCCGAGTAGCATAATGGAGATGAATCTTCGTCGTAGATGTATCATGACAGACCTACCTTTCATTGTTGTTAAATGAGAAGGGCAAGGGGAAGGAGTCTTATTCGAGTCAGAATATGAATGCACCTCCTGTAATATGGAATATATTATACCGTAATGGACAGTAATGCCGATGTATTCGAGGCAATAAAAAGGCTGACTCTGTACCTAACAGAATCAGCCTTTACAGGGCAGTTGTATAAGTGGAAAAGCTATTACGAGTAATTCAGGGTTCTGGCGATTTGACCTTGACTTAACCGATCGACTGCTTCATGAAGCGTGGGTATTGTACCCATGCGAGCACAAGTGCAGCGATTCCGATACCAAGCAGAATGACTGCATTCAGCCACACATCCTGTACATGAGCGCCGTGGGAAATGATGCGCTTCAGTGCATCCTGCGCCCAATATTGAGGAAGCAATTGGCCGATCGTCTGCATGAACTTCGGCATCATTTCATGCGGGAACCACAGTCCGCCAATCATCGCACCGCCAAGCGCTATCAATTGGGTAATGGCAAGCCCTTGATTCTCGCCCTTAGCGATAAGGGAAATGAAGAGGCCAAGACCCGTTACACAGATACCAAGTGCTGCGACGACTAATGCGATGGCGAGCACATCTCCGAGCTGCATGCCATAAACGAAGTGTCCGAACGCCAGCAGTACCGCGCTTTGGAAGAGGACAACGATAATATAAGGGACCCACATGCCGATTAAATAGTTGAGCGGCTTCATTGGTGTGCTGCACAGGCGCGCCGTCATCCCGCTTTCTTTGTCCCGAATGAAGCGGCGTACCATCGAGATAATAATGAAGAACACGAACATAACGGTATAACCAGGAACGACTTGACTTACCATATCAACAGGAACAACGTTCTCCATCTGCTCCTTAACTACGAATGGCGGGGTGAAGATTTTTTTCATCTCTTCGCCCTGAATTCCTTTGGCTGCAAGCTGCTCCGCAGCACTTACCTGACGCTGCTCATCGACGATTCGTCCAAGCACGGCTTTGATTGGAGCCGTTGAGGTGTTGTCGTTCTCGTCGCGATAGAGTGTCATTTCAGCAGAGCCTTTGCCTGATTTCATGCTGGCTTCAAATCCTTGCGGAATGAGCAGGAGGGAGGATTGCTTGCCATCACGTATACTTGTAATTTGTTGATCAAGCGTGCGTTCTGTGTCTTCCTTCAGTTGAAAACCTTGCACTTTGGCTAACGATGCAACAATCGCTTTCGAAGCAGGAGACTGATCCTGATCGATATAATTTAACGTGATGCTGGAGTTCCCCATATTGCCGAACACAGAGGCAAACACCACGATGAAGATGATAGGCATAAGGATGAGCCAGAAGAAGGTACCCTTTTCCTTAAGCAGCAATTGGATTTCCTTGCGTGTGAAGCTGGTAATCATTCGAATTCTCCTCCTTGAATCGTACTCTTGCGAATACTTTGCGCTCCAAAGCGCCTATTACGCATCCCGCAGGGATGTACCGGTTAAGTTTAAGAACACCGTTTCTAATGAAGGCTGCACGATTTCGAGACGAGTAACCTTCGCTTGCTGCTGCAGGCAAAGTTCAGATACGCGGTTCATCGTTGTCAGCGTATCGTCGGTATCAATAATCCAGCCCTCTTCATGGGCAGTCACTGTGCCAGGAATCGAATCGAAGGAAATTGCAGTCTGCTTATCCGTTTCGACATATACGGAATTCGTGCCGTGCTGCATGAGCAGTTCATGCAGGACGCCTTGAGCAATGACCGAGCCGTGGTCGATAATGGCGAGTTCCTCGCAGAGTGCTTCGACTTCTTCCATATAGTGAGTCGAGTAGATGATGGATACCCCTTCTTGCTTCAGCTTGCGAATCATCTCGAAGATATGATTGCGCGATTGTGGGTCAATGCCGACAGTAGGTTCATCCAGCACAAGCAGCTTCGGACGGTGGAGGAGTGCAGCAGCGATGTTCACGCGGCGCATCATGCCGCCAGAGAAGGTGCCAACTGCATCCTTAGCGCGATCCAGAAGCCCGACCTGTGTTAGTACGGTTGAGATGCGTTCCTTCAACTGGCTTCCTTTTAAGCCATACATTTCTCCAAAAAACTTCAAATTATCGTACGCACTGAGTTTCTCATACAAGGTGATGCCTTGGGGGACATAGCCGATTATGTTCCGCACCTTGGCGGCTTCTTTAACTGCATCTATCCCAAATACACGCAGAGAGCCGCTATTTGGTTGGAGAATGCCGGAGATGATCTTCATCGTCGTCGATTTGCCAGCTCCGTTCGGGCCAAGCAGGCCGAAGCAAATTCCCGGACGGACTTGGAATGAAATACTGTTCAGTGCGGTGTGATTCCCATACTTTTTATGCAAATTCGATACATCAATAGCCAGTGTCATCTTAATTGAACCTCCTTGAGTTAACCCTCCACTTGTTTGTTCATCAGAACGGTTGCTGCGCTTATGAGAATTCCAGACAAGAGAATAATGCCAAGCGCAATCCACCCGAATTCATGAGACTGAACGATAAATATCTCATTCGGATTCTGCGCAAGTTGGAGCTTGTTGAGATGTGGTGATTTCAAGATCCAGAACAGGGAATTCCCCGAAAAACCATATACGATCCACAGCATTGGCGTTAACGGCTTCAAGCGAGAACGACTGACCACTCCTGTAAGCGTACCGAAAGCTGCCATGAACGGAATGACCATCATGATTACGCCGTACCAGATCGCTGATGTCTGCATGAAGGCGGCAAGACTGTGAAAATCGAAATTTCCTTTTAAGATTAACGCATAGGCAACGAACAGCTGGGCACCGACCCAGAAGATAATATGCATGATAACTGCTGTACAAATGCTAGCTGCATACTTCGATAGGATCAGCGATCGCCTTGGATAAGGGAGTGTCAGCCACCATCCGGCAGTACCGTTTTTCCATTCCCGTATGACGATGCCATATGCAATGACGAAAGTAATATATGGGAAGCCGAAGGACATAAACATGACCCCGTATGGATCAAGATTGTCGGCAAATACAGCTGCAAAAATGAGTCCGATGAGGATGCCTGCTGCAACGTAGAACATCCACCATTTGTTCGAGTGTTTGGCCGAGTTTCTGCGGCGGAATTCATCCTTAACTAGAAATAAAAAGGTGCTTGTATTCATCCGTATTCTCCTCTCTTAGCGGTATAGGGTGCGGTAGACGGATTCCATCGAGCCTTGTTCACTGCGCAGCTGCTCGACGTCGCCCTCCAGCACCACTTGACCGTTATCCATGAATACCACGTAGTCGAACAAGCTCTCCGCTTCGTGTATTTCATGCGTGCTGATTAACACGGTCTGCTCACGTTCTGCCAAGTTATCGATGATCGCCGAAATAATGCGTTCTCGCGATATGAGATCGATACCAGAGAACGGTTCATCCAGCACGAGGAGAGGAACATTCCGTGCCATACACATGCTTAGCATAAGTCTTGCTTCTTGTCCTTTGGACATGCCGCGCACAGGCATATCGGACTGCAATTTCATGAAGGAGATGAGTTCCTCTGCCCGCTTCCGGTCGAAGCCAGGCCATAGGTGCTCTGCCCAATCCAGTGCTTGTTTGACCGAATGTTTTTCGAACCAGCGCGCGCGGTCAGGCAAATAAGCGATATCCCTGTTCGTCTCCCAGCTTGGTTGGCGGCCGAGTACCTCAACCGTTCCTTGCTCCGGTTGAACCATGCCTGCGATCATACGGAACAAGGTGGACTTGCCTGCACCGTTCGCTCCTAGAATTCCGACTACCTTACCTGTTGGGACTTCAAGAGAAAAGTCGTGGAGGGCGAGCTTCTTCCCGTAGCGCTTCGTAATATGCTCGACTCTTATCGCTGTAGACTGACTCATACTTCCTTTCCTCCCTCATGATTTAATAGGTGTTGAATATCGTCCAGTGTATATCCTATGCTGTACATTTTCGTTAAAAACTCCTGTATCGCCTCTTCCGCCAAAGAGGTTCGTATACTCACCACGGCCTCGGCGTTCGACGTAATAAACGTTCCTTGTCCTCGGCGTGTCTCTGTAAGCTGATCCCGTTCGAGCTCTTGGTAAGCGCGCATGACCGTATTCGGTGTAATTTTGAGCGATTGCGCAAGTTCCCGTACCGAAGGAATTTTCTCACCCAATGCGATTTCTCCTTTCGCGATGGAGCTTCGGATTTGATTAAGTACTTGTTCGTAGAGTGGTTTGCTTAAGTCCAACGTGAATCGCATTCCGCCAACCATCACGTCATTCAATGAGCTCCCTCCTTTGGTGTATCATTTGTATACAGTGTATTATATCACTTGATACACTTAATACAATAGGAAAAATGAAAAAAATAGAAATAAATTTATGAACAGCGGATTTTAGTGGAGAGAAGCGGCTCTCTGTTCATGCAAGATTAGGCGGTACGAAAAACACAGATGCTGTCATGCAAATTTAGATAGGTGCGCATAATATGGATAGTCCTACAAAATGAAATAGGATCGAAAAAAGAGCAGCGTCCCATTGCTTGCGCATGGATTGCTGCTCTTTCTATTGGTTTTCCTTTTAAGATTAATCGCCTTGTCCACGTAGACGGGCCATTTGCTGCCAGACTGTTCCGACAGCCTCTTCGCCGGAACGGATGCGTTCGATCGCCATGCGTGCTTGCAAGGCAACCTCGAATTCGGGATCTTGAGCGGCGTGCTCAAGTGCTGTCAGCGCACGGTCATCACCAGCTTCATAGAGGAAGCGGGCTGCGCGCCAGCGCACGAGCTTATTCTTATCTTGGAGAGCTTGGATCATCGGTTCGATCGCAATCGGATCACCGATATCGGATAGCGTATCTCCGGCTGTGCGGCGAACACTAACGGAAGTATCCTTGAGAGCTTCAATGAGAAGCGGCATACATTCGTCGGTTTTGATTTCCCCTAAATACACGACAGCAAGGCGGCGTATCTGGCTCTGCTCATCATGAAGCGCCTTCGCAATGAGTTCAAGCCGTTCTGGCGTCGGTTCCATTCGATCCAGAGCTGCGTAACGAACACGCCAATCTGGATTATTCAGATGCTGCTTGAGTTCTTCATCTGACCATTCTCGGCGCTCTTCAATAAATGGCTCATCTGTGCGTCCCTTTGCGATGGCTTGCTGCACAAGGGAAGCAACGCGTTCCTCTGTGTAGGCCGCTTCAAGTTCTTGTTCGACTTCGCGGGCGATGTCCGCAAGCTCTCCGTAACGAATTCCGTAGTCACTGAGCTTGCGTTCCTTGATTAGAGTGGCGCTCGCTACTTCCGTTACTGCACGAACGAAGCGATCGGAGAGGCCGACGCGCTCTTCCTGTCCATTGGCCTGCACTCGAATTTGCATCGGGATGCTGCGGAAGTATTGCACATATACCTGTGCCTCACCGAATGATGTCCAAGAAGCCAGATCTTCCTCTTGGGTACTGTCAGCTTGCGATTGTCCGAACAGGCCGCGAACTTCATCAAGGATACGAGCCCAGTCTGCGTTCGGGAAGCGGTCTAGCGCGATAAAATCAGCGGTATGGAATACGCTCTTCACGCCCTCGATGTCGAGCAAGCTAGCGATCAGCGGGGGAGCAGAGCGTCGATTGTCTTCTGAATAGGTACGGCGAATGCCGGCAGGCAATGTTTCGTCCAAGTGGAGCTTCATGGAATTCGGACTTGGCGTCGGTTCAATTGTGATTAAGTTCATTGACATACACCTCCGTTGGCGTGTGGTTTGCTTCTATTGTATCTTATCGGAGAGTGGGGAACAATGAAGGCAACATGCTTGCAGCTGTCAGGCATTTCATTATTGCCCGGTGAAGGGGATTAGGCTGCAGTCTGTAAGGTGGTTGGATCATCTCAATTTGTGTAATACATAGTAAAGAAGGATTCGACCAAAGCAGAAGAGCATGCATAGGATGGAAGGACGTCAGCAGCTGTGAATAGCGACCGTCAGATGGTATGGAGTCAGGTAACTGAAGTCGAATTGGTGATGGAGACAGGGTTCTGGTATGCTAAAGATTAGGAGATAGTATTTGTCATTCGTCCCGTTTTGCAAGGGGTAGCCCTTGTCATTCGATCCGAATTTTTCGCAAAGAGGTGGTGCTTATGAAGCGCTATTACGTCAATATGGACGATGTGACAACGGTTAAAGCATGGAATCAATTTCGGCGTTGGCAAGCAGAGCGCAAAGAACGATTAAAGACAAAGGATTATTCCTATGTCGTACCAAATGTAAAGCCGGATATTGCTCGCTTGAACGCTAATCGAACAGAGACAACGATAACGTGGATCGGTCATTCGACCTTCCTACTGCAAATAGGTGGATTGAACATTGTCACGGATCCGGTATGGGCTGCAAGAATGGCGACACAAGCTAGGCTTGCTCCGCCGGGTATTCCGATTGAGGAAATGCCCCCAGTCGATGTTGTTCTCATCTCGCATTCGCATTACGATCATCTGCATATACGGTCATTACGGCGATTGGTAGGGCCGAACACGATGCTGATTGTACCTGACGGGCTGCTTAGTAAGCTGAGACGCAAAGGATTTTCCATTATACATGAGCTGGCCTGGTGGGAGCATATAATCGTGGCGGATCGGGTGAAAATTACGTTTGTACCGGCACAGCACTGGACGCGTCGGACGTTGACAGATATGAATCGTTCCCATTGGGGTGGCTATGTTCTTGAGCACGTTGCACAAGCGAAAAAGACATCCGGAGGTTCAGATTCAACCGGCACGTTAACAGGCGGCGGCTCTCCAGCGAATCAATCAAGTCAGGAGACCGTATGTGAGACGATATATTTTGCAGGCGATAGCGGATATTTCCGTGGGTTTGAGCTTATCGGCCAGCGCTTCCACATTGATGTAGCCCTATTGCCGATTGGCGCATACGAGCCGGAATGGTTTATGTCGCAGCAGCATGTTTCCCCAGAGGAAGCATTGCAGGCATTTGAAGATGTGAAGGCAAAAGTGATGATCCCGATGCATTATGGAGCGTTTAAACTGGCTGACGATACACCGCGGGAGGCGCTTGATCGGCTGGAAGCGGATCGGGTGAAGCGGGGAATTGCGCGCGAGCGAATTCATATATTAGCGCACGGTGAATTGTGGAGCTATGCAGAAGCATTTGGTCAATCCGTTCAGCATGCTCAAGCAGCGTCGCCTAAGGCACGAATGAAATCGCAATAAGCTACATGCGAGGCATACACAAAGATACACGTGAAAAAGTAAAAGCGGAATAATGTATAGAAGGGCTGTCCCGTAAAGGTGGAAACTAGTGGGTCAGTCTCATAAGCAATGCAAAGCCGCCTCCAACTCCACGGAAGAAGTGGGGATGGAGGCGGTTTTCTTAAAGATGTCTCATACGAATGAATGGAACCCGAATTCAATAGCAACGTCTAGGACAGCCCCGTTCGTGTTAGAGATATCGGTTGGTATGGGCTCGCATTATTTACGCTTGTTCGGTCGGCTGCTCAACTTCGACAGCTTTTTGTTGTTCTGTACGTACTGCCGGGCAAGCTGCGCATTCTCCGAACGGCGCATGTATGCAATTTCACGTTGGAGCTTTTGATAGCCGCGAAGTCTGTTGGAATCCAGCTCGCCTGTATGAATAGCCTCACGTACAGCACAACCAGGCTCTCTCTCATGCTTGCAGTCGCTAAATCGGCATTGATCTGCAAGGCTTTCAATATCCTCGAAGGTATTCGACAAGCCTTCACTATCGATAGCGGTCATGCCGACTTCTCTCATGCCCGGCGTATCAATGAGCCATGCCCCGCCCTGCAGACGGAGAAGCTCGCGATGCGTTGTTGTGTGGCGGCCACGGTCATCATCTGAGCGAGCGGCTTGTGTCAGCATTTGCTCGGTACCCGTAAGTGCATTCGCAAGCGTGGACTTGCCAACGCCGGAAGAACCGACGAGCACGACGGTCATGCCTGGGGCAATGCGCGCACGCAATTCGTCCATGCCTTCACCGGTCATAGCGGATACGCGGAACACGTCAACACCAGGGACGGCCTGCATGGCTTGCGCCTCGAACAGCTCTGGGTCGTCCGCCTCATCTGACTTCGTCAGCACAACGGCCGGCATGGCGCCGCTATCCCACGCAAGGGCGGCATATCGCTCTAAGCGACGCGGCTCGAAGTCGCGTGACATCGACGTAACGAGCAGCGCAATGTCTGCGTTCGCGGCGACGATTTGAGTGTCGCGGCGACCTCCCGCTACCTTGCGTCCGAACGTGCTGCGGCGAGGCAGTACGCCCACAATCGTAGCTCGTCCTTCTGCTTGTCTAGGTGCCACGGCCACCCAATCGCCGACTGTCGGCCAATCACTGAGCAGTGCCATTCCTGCCCGTGCCTGTCCAGACAGCTCGGCCAGCCATTCTCCTTCCGCGCTAACGACGCGATACAGATGCTTATGTGCCAGCGCTACGCGTGCAGGAACTAGCTGGCCTGCGTATCGGCGTGCTGTAGACTCTTGAAGCTCTTGAATCCAAGACTCCCAAGTGCTTGACCACGCTTCATCGAAGCCAAGATCCTGCAAATCTTGCACAGTACGATCCAATTGTTCTTCCATGTTCAATGTGTTGCTTTCAGTTATAGCCTCTTGCACGGAGCAAGTATCTGATAATAGAGGTGAATCATGCTCAACTTCATTATGGGTACTTGTATGTTGATTATTTGTATTCAAATCTGAATTCTCCCTTGTTATGCGGCGTGTAGCCGCTTCATAGTGAACTTGGTCTTACCTGCGAATGAACGACATTGCGGCACGGTCAAGTTCGGGAGAGACAGACGTTTCAGGCGACACTAGCGTCGTCAATAGCTTACTGGTATTTCATGAAAATTGTACGATGCGCTAGGCGCTGAAATGTTCCTCCCGAACGTTATATACAATGCTGTTTACCATATAACATCCCTCGCTTTCTTCTTACGGTCGATTTTGATCACGAAGCTGTACAGGGAGCATCTCGGCTTCGAATCTTGCATTCAATCTCGAAGTCCAGTGCTCATGTAGTCCCGCCTACACTCCGCGCTTCCTTCTTCGATTTCAAGCAACCTTCTCGGTGCTGAAAATCGACTTTTTTGAACAGAGATTTTGATCATTCCAGAATGCGTGCTGTGTTAAGCAAAGCGGATTTATGGAATGGAAAAAAACATACCTTAGGCCGCGGTCGCACATCTTGGAATTTTTCGATAAGAGTTTTTCTTATCCGAAGCCCTTGCAAACCACTTTAATAATGAGGCGTCTCCGTCATTCGTAAGGAATAGGGGACACCTTCATTTTGATAAAGATGGAAATATTATATACATAAAATGCCGGATTTGATATGTGTAACTCTCCAAAGATCATGGTAAAAATGTTCAATCGTCGCATTATACTGATCCTTATGCTATAATAACAGTTTGAAACCAATAATAGGCAAAGGACGGGAATGCCATGATTAGTACAACCGGCGTTACGCTCCGCTACGGGAAACGAGCGCTTTTCGAGGACGTGAACATTAAGTTTACGCCAGGGAACTGCTACGGCTTGATTGGCGCGAACGGTGCGGGCAAATCGACATTTCTTAAAATATTGTCTGGTGAAGTTGAACAGACAAATGGTCAAGTTAACATTACTCCTGGAGACCGTCTATCGGTCTTGAAGCAGGATCATTATGCATATGAAGAATTCAAGGTTCTCGATACAGTCATTATGGGTCATGAGCGCTTGTATTCCATTATGAAAGAGAAGGATGCCCTCTATGCGAAGGCAGACTTCACGGAAGAAGACGGCATGCGCGCAGGCGAGCTGGAAGGCGAATTCGCTGAGCTCGACGGCTGGGAAGCTGAATCGAGCGCAGGCGAGATGCTTATCGGTCTTGGAATCACTAGAGATCTTCATGACAAGCTGATGTCTGAGCTTGACGGCAACCAGAAGGTACGCGTATTGCTTGCACAAGCATTGTTCGGCAGACCGAACATCTTGCTGCTCGATGAGCCTACCAACCACTTGGATCTCGAATCGATCAACTGGCTCGAGAGCTTCCTGATGGATTATGAAGGCACAGTTATCGTCGTATCTCACGATCGTCACTTCCTGAACAAGGTATGTACGCACATTGCAGATATCGACTTCGGTAAAATTCAGCTGTACTCAGGTAACTATGATTTCTGGTACCAGTCCAGCCAATTGGCGCAAACGATGATGCGCGATCAGAACAAGAAGAAGGAAGAGAAGATCAAGGAACTTCAAGCCTTCATTCAGCGCTTCAGCGCGAACGCGTCCAAGTCGAAGCAGGCGACTTCGCGTAAGAAGATGCTCGATAAGATTACGCTCGACGACATTCGTCCATCGAACCGTAAATATCCGTTCATCAACTTCAAGCCTGAGCGTGAAGCGGGCAAGCAATTGCTAACGATCGAAGGTTTGACGAAGTCAGTTGAAGGGGAAAAAGTATTTGAGAACCTTCACCTCGTTGTGAACAAAGGCGACAAGATCGCACTCGTTGGTCCGAATGGATTGGCGAAGACAACGTTGATGCAAGTTCTGATGGGTGAGATTGAGCCTGATGCAGGAACATTCAGCTGGGGCGTTACGACGACACAAGCTTACTTCCCGAAAGACAACTCCGCATACTTCGATGGGGTTGAGGATACCTTGGTTGACTGGCTGCGCCAATACTCCAAGGATCAAGACGAGACATTCCTTCGCGGCTTCTTGGGCCGCATGCTCTTCTCTGGGGAAGAAGCATTGAAGAAGGCAAGCGTATTGTCCGGGGGCGAGAAGGTTCGCTGCATGCTCTCCAAGATGATGATGAGCGGCGCGAACGTGCTGTTGCTTGATGAACCGACGAACCACTTGGATCTCGAGTCCATTACAGCGCTCAACAACGGCTTGACTGACTTCGACGGCACAATGCTGTTCACGTCCCATGACCATCAGTTCATTGAGACGATTGCGAACCGCATTATCGAGATTACGCCGAATGGCATCATCGATCGTGTATGCACGTACGATGAATATCTTGAGAATGAAGAAGTGAAAGAGCTGCGCAAGAAGCTGTATCCAGAAGAAAGCAAATAACATCTGATAGAATAAGAGGTTTGAGTAGCCATATGGCTGTTCAAACCTTTTTTTGTATGCTTATAAACTGTCCCTGCATTAATTTTCGCTTTAGCGGTACATTGCCTCTTTCTTGAAAGCAAGATCGAGCAAGGAGCGTTGGTTCGTTCCTGAATCCGATCCTTCCTATGGATGTGCACGAAATCAGGCTTGAAGTTGCCAAAATGTTCAGCACTCGGTTTCCTCGCTTTACCTCCGTTTCCTCCCAAAAAAAAGTATTGTTGTACCTGTGCAATAGATCAGACATCCCCTGATGATTTGCATCTTTAGAAATATTGACATCTATTTTTTCCATTTCTATCAAATCAGATTGTATTCTTGCCGTTATAATATATTAGGAAAATATATCTAAATAAGGTGGGTTGTTCCGCTTTTTCTGATGCTAAGCCTGGGACTTCAGAAAGAACTTGGAGTAAATGGATAGGAGGTAGGCCTCGTGCAGCATTTGGATGAAAAAATTTTGGCGATGATGACGGAGCTGGAGGAAGAACAACAGGAACGTCACGGCGAGATGAGGGAAGCGGATGGGGGAGAAGGAGACGGAAGAGGTGGGAACGTTAAGCGAGAGTCTATCGATCTCAATCATCCTCTAATAAGCGTCAACGGACAAGTGATTCCGCTAACGGATCGGATATTACTGGAAGGAAGGCTTCACGTAAGGATGCCGAAAACTTGGCGTCTCATGACTCAGCAGGAGACTGCGATCAAATATCCTTCGGTATATCGTCCATCCCTAATTTATACGAACAATGAAGGTACCGTGAACTTAACGATCAACCTCACAGAAGATCCGCTTGAAGAAGAGGGGCTTGCTGTTTATACGGAGACGATGGCTCGCATGATTCGCTCGGTACAGCCTATCCGTTCCTGGATCGATGGAGGCATGATGGATTCTGATGAAGGGGAGCACGCAGGGTACTGTGAATTCACCGCTTCCGTATTAGACGGGACGCTGTACTATTACATGATGTTCAAGGAGCTGGAAGGAAGCGCGCTGCTCGTTTCTTTCTCATGCAGTGCAATGGACATGCGGAACTGGAAGCCAGTGGCCCATGCGATGATGCGGACGTTACAAACCTTCGGCAGTGAGAAAGGGGAGAAGTAAAGTGAGCCTCACTTATGAGAATTTGAACATTCATCCATACCAATTAGTCCACCTGAAGGAACTGACCCTGACGAAGCAGCTCAACGAGCATGCACGGCTGCGCTTCACGGGGATTGTGTCTGAGGAAAAGAGCAAGCTTTATGTGGATATGACCGATGCGGACACCTCTATTGAATTGAATCAAATGGATGCGGACGGTGGGAGCAAGCCCCTGTTCCGTGGAATCGCACTTTCTATCGAAATCCAAGTCGTGCAGGGCGTTCACTATTTGGAAGTGGAGGCGATATCCCATACCTACGTCATGGATGTGAAGATGAAGACGAGGTCTTTCCAGAATGTAAAGATGACGATTCCTCAGCTTCTTGAACATATAGGCAAGGAATACCCGGGACTTGACGTGATGGATGAAGCAACTGCCGGGGCTAAGCTGCAGCGAATGGCTTTGCAGTATGAGGAGACGGATTGGGCGTTTTTACGGAGAATGGCCTCTCGATACCATACCAGTCTAGTTCCGGCAGCTCAATTCCATGAACCCAAGTTCTATTTCGGTATTCCTGATGGTTCGAGAGTGATTCGGTTGGAGCAAATGAATTATACCGTTAGCAAGCGAATGGCGCCGTTCCGATATTTCGTAGAAAATGAAGCCGCACCTGTCGGTGAAAACGACTTTATTACCTATGACATCGAAACGGATGAAGTATTCGACTTAGGCAGTCATATTCAATTTCAAGGCAAAAGTCTCTTTGTGCGCGAAGCGCAGACGACGATGCAGGGCGGCATGCTGAAGCATCGGTACGTGCTCTGCTCTCACAAAAGATTGCGGCAGAAGGAGTATAGCCATGAGCGCTTGATCGGCGCATCCATTCGCGGAAAAGTGATTGATGTGGCAGGGGACAAAGTAAAAGTCCACTTTGAATGTGATCATGAGCAAAAGAAAGAGGAAGCGCGCTGGTTCCGATATTCGACCGCTTATTCGGCGGAAGGCAGCACCGGATGGTACGTCATGCCGGAGATTGGCGATCCAGTAGCCGTTTATTTTCCCGGAAAGAAGGAAGAGGAGGGCATCGCTGGCGGTGCGGTACGCCATAATACCGAACCGAGCGGACGCAATAAGCTAAGCAATCCCGATGTGAAAATATTCCGTACGCCATCCGGCAAAGAAATCAGGCTTGCTCCGGATGAAATCGTCATTACCGGGAAGGATGGCGCCATTTATATTCAACTGAACGATGATGAGGGCATTCACATTGCCAGCAGCAAAGGAGTCAGCATCACTGCGGATGGGGATATCTCCATGAATGCCGGACGCAAGATGGTGTTGTCTGCAGGCAGTGAAATGAATATGAGCTGCAAGGGCAGCCAGCTTCATTTGGGACGTCAGGCGCGCTTAACAGGCAGCAAAGTGAAGTCGAACTAAGCGTGCGGAAGAGGAGGTTGACATGAACAGCGAAGCAGCGTTAGCCCATTTCATTCAGGAAGCAGTACCTCGCGAGAGGAGCGAGATGCTCGCTGCAATTGGTCAAGAATGGGATGAGGCCAAGAAAGAATGGGTGCAAGAATTTGTCGCTGGCTTCCGGCAATGGTGCAAGGTCATTCGTGAACAGCAGCTCTCCGGGAAAAAAGGAAGCCTTGGATTCATCACCTACTCTATGCTGAGAACGGACATTGCGCAGGGACGAGCTCGCTATCTCGTACAAGCGTCCGACAGCTCGTGGCTGTTCGACGCCGAACCGGTTGAAGGCTACTATGACGGCTTGTGGGCTTATCGCTACTTGGATTTGCTGGCAGACAGATTGAAGCTGGCCAGCCGCGAATATAAGGGGGCCGTTCATTCCGCACATCTGGAGCGCATTCGTCTGCGCGAGGCCGTTCACATACACCGCGTCGTGGTCAGCCTGATTCGGCTGGCTATGCTGGAAGCTTCCCAATCGCCGGAGTTCCAAGCTGTGGAGAAGGCAGAAGTATTCGAGGTTCGGGTAGGAGAATATTTGGATCATAGCGAGTGCGTGTTCCGGCTGGACTTGCGCAAGCGCGCTGCAGAGGAAGTGCGGTCATGGCTGCGGGAGGGAAATGAAGAGGATTACGCATATGAAGCTTTTCACGCTATGGATTTGTCGGAGGGAGATTGGGCGGGGATTGATCTTCGGTACAGCGCATTTCGAGACTGCTGCTTGTCGAACAGCCGTTTTCTTGATGGCGTTCTGATCGGCACGCTGTGGCAGGAGTGTCGGTTGGATGGCGCCAACTTTGCCTACAGTCTTATTAGCGGTGCGAACTTTAGCAGGTGCTACATGCCGTCGGCGGTGTTTCGGGGCGTCCAGGGCAAGCGGGGGATGCTGCCATTCGACGGATTTCCACCCATATTTGAGAGGGTTCGATTTGAGGGGGCCAATTTGACCGGTGCTGATTTTACCCGTTCCAACCTCCCCGGCGCAGTGTTCACTGGAGCCACGCTGAAGAATGCCGTCTTCCGTGGAGCGAACCTCAAGGGGGCGCGCTTCGATAAGGCGGATTTGACGGGAGCTGATTTTCAAGACGCGGATGTAACGGAGGTCAACTGGAATGATGCGCATTGGGATGATGAGGATCACCGCCTGCTATCGCAGGAAATGGGGGGACGGCCATGAATCGGTTATTCAGACTTGTTGCGGATGAACGGATTGCGAATCGGGCAGAGCCGAATATGATGACGCCCGGAACCATGCGTCAACTAGAGGATGAAGCCGGCGTGGAAGAGCAGCCGCTCGTCTTCCCGATACGAGAACGAAATGCCGTCGAATATGTCGATTATATGGATCGGCCCATGCCCTTGTTATCGGATCGCGTTAAGCGGTTGATAGAGCTGTACATGCCTGAATTGCGTTGGCGTCCTGTTATTTTGACTGATATGAAAAGGGAACGGCAGGAAGTCTATTGGATGACGTCGCTGCCCCGCCTATGCTGCCTCTCGCCTGATAGCGAATTCCACAAGGATGGGGGCTTGAAGCGGCTTGTGCTGGAAGGAAAGTACAACTATCGGCCACTGTTCCAGGTGGATGGAATTCGCGAGAGAGTATGGATCGCCAATCTGGCGCTTGCCGAGAGTCTGCTTCGACGGGATGTATATGGGGTTCATTTTGCTGAGGTTGAATTGGATCAGAAGCAAGGGCATGAATTCGATTCAGAGAAAGGGGGTTGAAGCGTGTGCAGGAGCAACCGGATATCCGCGTTCAACCGGGAAAAGGGCGCAAAGGCAGCTATGTCGTAGCGGGCGCTATTCTTAGCTGCAGCTTCGGCACTCAGCCGACCCGGCTCACAATGCCGGAATGCCACGGTACATACGTGAAGGGCAAGGCTCAGATGAACGTTGGGGATTTCGTGCCGGGCGTGAACATCTCTTCTTTTGGCAATTGTTCTTGTTCGATGAATCCGGCCGTTCAGAGCAGTAATTTGGTCGATATTTATGGGGTGAAGAAAGCTCCCTGCATTCCGGTAATGACCATTCCTTGGTTGAACGGCAAACATGATGTGCATGTGGCGGGACAACCCGCTTTGCTTAGTGGTTGTACGCACCAATGCCTTTATGGCGGTGTCATTCGTATCGAGGATGATGGACAGGAACTGGATTGATGGGAATACGCGCATAGACGATAGAACAATACATTCCCGTTACCAGTAATCAAATCATGCAAGGAGGGGAGAAGTTGGAGAAGAGCATGCAAAGCGCAGAAAATGCGGCAGGCTACGGTCATATCCGTGTGGTGTGGGCGCATGATATACAGCGAATCCTTGAGCTGCGAATCGAGAAGCGAGTGAATGAGCATGCCCGGCTGCATATACGCGCCTTACTGGCGGAGGAGCGTGGCGATCGGGATATTGAGGCGTATGATTATGGCAAGTCCGTAAAGGTAGAACAGCTAGGAGATGACGGTTCCGTAGTCCGAACGTTGTTCTGTGGTCAGGTGATGACTCGTACCATACAGGTGGAGCGCAGTGTATATGTCTTGACTCTAGAAGCGATTTCCTGGAGCTATGAGCTGGATGTACGACATAAGACCCGTTCCTTCCAGCAGGAGCATACGACTTATAAGGATGTCCTGGAACGAGTACTGAAGGACTATGCGCATTCGGATTCAATCGATACTGCAAGCGAAGGTAGCACGTTGGGATCTTTTACCCTACAATATGAGGAGACGGACTGGTCGTTTTTGAAGCGGATGGCCTCACGGCTTGGGACGGTGTTAGTGCCGGAAATTACCGCAGAATCTCCGAAGCTGTTCTTCGGCTTGCCGGCAGGAAAGCATTGGAGGCTGGATGAACAAGAGCCGTATCGGGTTCGAAAGAGCTTTCGTTCTTTGATGGGGCATGAAGAGCAGAAGTTGCTATTCGGGAATGGGTTCGGTTCGTCGTCCGCAACCGTGTATTCGATAGAGAGCGGAAGATGCTTCGTTCTGGGTGATCGCGTTAGCCTGCCAGGCGGGTTGAGGACGGTCGTAACCGAAATCGTAAGCGAGATGAAGAGCGGGCTTCTATTGCACACCTATCAACTTTGTGCCGAGGAAGATGTTATCTGTCAGCGTACAGAGAATTGGCAGGCGACAGGCGCTGTGCTCAGCGGGATTGTTATCGGCGTGCAGCGAGACCGGGTAAGGCTGCGGTTGGATATGGATGGCGAGGATACTGTTTCGGATGGCTGTTGGTTCCCGTATGTAACAAGCTACGCAGCTGAGGGAAACAGCGGCTTGTATTGGATGCCGGAGCCGGGAGATCGAGCGCAGTTATATTTGCCTTCGGCACATGAGGCAGAAGCCGTAGTACGGGGCTCACTGCGTCAGCATGCTGACGTTGATAAACCCGATGAGAAAGTTTGGAGCAGCAAGCGCGGCAAGCGGATCAGCATGGGAAGCACTGAACTGAAGCTGGAAGCGGGCGGCGGCTTGAATATCCGCTTGAATGCAGGCAACGGCGTACATATTCATAGCACGAATAGTCTTGCAATAAGCGGCCGGGACATTATGGTCAAGGCAGGCCAGCAAGTAAGTATGAGAGCAGGGCAATCGCTCTATTTGCGCGGAGGCGAGAGCAGTCTTATTTTGGACGGCGAATCGGATATGCGCTCGGATCTCCTTCATCAGGAAGGCACAGTGAAGTCACCGGTGCATGTGACCCCGCTAACACCGGTACCGGAGCCGCCGCTGATGACGGTGGAGGCCTATGAGGCCGGGCTGGCTGCGAAGACGGCGGCAGCTGAATCGCAAGGCGTTACTGGGGCTCAAATCGGGTTGTTGGCAGGTGCGGCGCTCAGTCTGCTGGGCATGATTCCGGTAGCGGGAGTGGTTGGCTCGCTAGTAGGCTCGGCACTAAGTGTTCTCGGCATGATGTCCTCTTCCAGCGGCTTCCGGATCGGGTTGCCTTCAGGCGGAGGCAGGGGGACGGCAACAGGCCCGTTCAGTGAAGAAGAAATGGTTCAGCTGGAAATGCAAAGAGAGTTTGCGATACTGCTTGGCAAAGTATTTACCGATGCGAGAGGCTGGAGAAACCCGGAGACCAAAGAATCATTAGTTCGCTTTTTGCTGACTCTCAACAAAGGGATGGAGATGGCGGCGAGCAAGATCCCGCAAGATGTCCGAGTAGCAAATCGTAATTTATCGAAGGCGCTGGATTTCTACAGTTCCATCGATAGATGGGATTTGCCTAATCGTTTTCGAGTTCAAGATATTGATCCCGTCTTATTTGACCATCAAATAATTGATATAAAACAATATAATGCATGGGAAGATCCGCATTTAACACCACAGCAGAAAAATGAAATCGCGAAGCTCATATATGAAAGATTCAAGGATGACACAGATATAGCGACTCAGAACTACTTCTTTGTCGTGGAGCATACCAGTGAAGGGGTTGACGCATTAGCTGGTGCTATTGGCGCTAGAGCTGCCCGCAGTCGTAATCCACAACCGCCAATCAAGCCGCAAGGAATATCGAAAGGAAGCAATATTAAGGGAATTAAGGTAAACTGGGGTCAAGCGACGACGTTTATTAATGAAAGATTTGAAGCCTTACAAAAGTCTGTTGGGCAATTGCCTAAGAATAAGCTGGCGTACGATGGGCCAAGTGTGAACTATAAATCGTCTACGCAGAAGCCTCTTGAGCCTACGAAGAATCAGATCGAGGTGCGGAAATACTATCCTGGCACCGAACCAGAGAATTCAGCATCGGGATCCGCGTCGGGAAAAAATAAGAATTCAACCGGTGAGGGGACGAGTAAAAGCTCAAACCAATATTTGCAAAAACCCGCTGATGAAAATGGAACACTAAATATTGGGGCACGAGGCAAACCTACAGAAGGCGCATACAATATTGATATAGACCCTAAGGCTTCTGGTGTGCATTACGGAGATGCAACAAAATTAACTAATATTAAGACAGGGAGCCAGAGTAAAATCTTTATAGAGAACCCATATGGCTATGATCCATTGAATACTGAAGTAACAAGGGTTTTATCAAGAAATGGGGAAATTATTATTACTGGGTCGCGCTCTAATATGAATAAACTGGTGCGAACATTAGACGATAAAGGGTTGAAAATAAAGGGTGAAAGACGAGAAATACCCAATGATGGTAGTTATTTAACTACAGATGGTGAAAATATTAAATCGCCAATGTTAGATCAGTATACCTTTATAAAAAAGTGAGGTTATAGTGAATGGTTCTTACTCTAGACATAAGTAATGAAGAATTTGATGCAATTGTGGATGGTGATGGAGAATTTACACCGACAATTTTTTTGAATTTTCCGAGTGATATCAGAGGAGTATATGAATTTGAGCTTATTAATACTGTTATTAATATTTATGATTTTAAAGATCAAATACAAAATCAGGGCCTTAATATAGAAGATGATTCACTTTTTGTGTTTGGGAAAATGAGGGTTGAAATTGAAGGGGTGAAGGGTGCAGATTTCAAAATAATTGAAGGTAATCTCCTCGAGGGTCGTGAGCAGTATCATAGTTGGCCATATACAATTGATAAAGGTGATATTGTATGTAAATGCGGTGGGAAGCTGTCTTTTCTTGATAATTGTTACATATCCTTAATGATTGTAACTGAATGTAAGCCTAAAATAACATTAAAATTTGATATAGCAGAGACTGTTCCATTTGATTTCATGAATAGCAGCAGCATAGAACAAGCTAAGTTAAAAAAAGTAGATTATGAACAAATGAAATTTCAGGGGAAATTGTTTGACTTCGGTTTTTTTCAAGAGTATTTTGGATCTGGGAGAAGCGCTATTAAGAGTGAGTAGTTCAACTGCTTAATAAAAGAACTGTTAAATATTAGGTTTGTAAATTTGTTGTGAAATTTTACATTACAACCAACAAACCACCATTAAAGACAAACATACTTAATAATCTTAGAAGGCTTATTCCAACTCGAACAAAGAAAAGGAATAGGCTTTTTTTATAAAAATATGATTGATTCCGCACAGAAGATAGGTTTGCGGGCCTGCTCGGCAAAGTATTCACCGATGCGAGATGCTGGAGGAATCTGGAAACCAAGGAATCGCTAGTACGATTCTTGCTGACTCTCAACAAAGGGATGGAGATGGCGGCGAGCAAGATCCCGCAAGATGTCCGAGTAGCAAATAGTAATTTATCAAAGGCGCTGGATTTCTACAGTTCCATCGATAGATGGGATTTGCCTAATCGTTTTCGAGTTCAAGATATTGATCCCGTCTTATTTGACCATCAAATAATTGATATAAAACAATATAATGCATGGGAAGATCAGCATTTAACACCACAGCAGAAAAATGATATTGCAAAGCTCATATATGAAAGATTCAAGGATGACACAGATATAGCGACTCAGAACTACTTCTTTGTCGTGGAGCGTACCAGTGAAGGGGTTGATGCACTAGCTGGTGCTATTGGCGCTAGAGCTGCCCGTAGTCGTAATCCACAACCGCCAATCAAGCCGCAAGGAATATCGAAAGGAAGCAATATTAAGGGAATTAAGGTAAACTGGGGTCAAGCGACGACGTTTATCAATGATAGATTTGAAGCTTTACAAAAGTCTGTGGGGCAATTGCCTAAGAATAAGCTGGCGTACGATGGGCCAGATATGAACTATAAATCGTCTACGCAGAAGCCTCTTGAACCGACGAAGAATCAGATCGAGGTGCGGAAATACTATCCGGGGAGCGAGCCGGAGAATTCAGCATCGGGATCTGCTTCGGTCAAAGGCAAGAAGGCAAGCGGTGAGGGTAAAACTCCAGTTCCTACAAAACCCGGTGGGGGGAGTGATTCCAATAATTTTGTTAATGAGCATGCGAAAAAGCATATGTACGATCCTAGTAGACCTTCTACAAAGAATAAATCCCAATACGGCCAGGATGTCGATGTAAAAGAATTGAGAAGAGAAACTATGACCAATCCAGACAAGGCTTACTCAAATTGGCCTAATCCGAACAATCCAAATCCAAATAGGATAACGAAATATTATAAGGAATTTGGCGGAAACATAAGTACACCTGACACACCAACAGGTAGTCATAGGGTATTTGAAAATTTAGACAATCCGAGAAGTAATTCGCATTTCCCCTATGTTCCTAGAAATAAAGATTAGAAAGTAGGTATAACAAATGGATATGTTTCTTTATCATGCAGCATTGCCTGAAGACCATGATCACTATGTTTCAATCGAAGAAATTATGAGTATGGGCATAAATTATTTAACACAATCAAATAACTGGTATGGTAATGGTGGAGAGATTAAGTCGCAGATAACAGATATGTTTAAACCACTTAATGCTCCTAATTGGGTGAATTTTAAGACAGCTATAGGTGTAAACCTAGAGCCTCACAAACCGAAATCGTTTTGCTTTCCTATCTTTACAGATAAAATTTTGGTTTTTGATGGGGATATTACAATGAATATATATGACCAATCATTTTATGAAGAAAATAAATTCACGTTTGAGGAAGCGTTGGATTTTGATACTGGTGAATCCATTGAGCATTGGATTAAGTTATATTGGAATAGCATGATGACACTTCAAGAGTACTTGTTAAAAAGACCTTATTCAAAACCAGAGGTGTTGGTTTTTGAACCAATACCTAAAGAGATTATTCGAGTGTGTGAAGAAAAATCATAAACTGTACATATTTGATTTGGTAGGGATTATCCTGTGCCGAATGAACTCAACACACAACCCTTATCAAAGTATAACTAACAACTCAGGTACAATAAAACTTGACAGACACTTGAAAACTTTCAAAGGCTTATTCCAGCTTGAACCGTTAAGATGGAATAGGCTTTTTTGTAAATGTGTGAATCCGCACAGATAATGAGTTTGCGATACTGCTTGGCAAAGTATTTACTGATGCAAGAGGCTGGAGGAACCCGGAAACCAAGGAATCGTTAGTACGATTCTTGCTGACTCTCAACAAAGGGATGGAGATGGCGGCGAGCAAGATCCCGCAAGATGTCCGGGAAGCGAATAGCAATTTATCGAAGGCGCTGGATTTCTACAGTTCCATCGATAGATGGGATTTGCCTAATCGTTTTCGAGTTCAAGATATTAATCCGTCCTACTCGACCATCAAATAAAAGGATATAATTGGAATAAAGGAATTGATTAATTGATAGGGAGGACATAATGATAAACCCTAAAAAATTTGAGATGGCGTTTAAAAGATATCACAAGAATTTTGTTGATGGTATTAAATTTGAAGATGTAAAAGAAGAGTATGATGAATGCAAGAGCGAAGTTATTGATATTGTTGAAGAAAGTGACGTAGAAAAGGATCATATTTTATTAATTAATTTGTCTTCAATTTTTTCTTACTCCTTATCACAATGGAAACACGATGTATTGATCAACGGCGGAAACAATCCAGAGGGATTAAAGAACATGCAAAAGGTCGTATTCTATCAATGTATGGGGCAGGATCTCTATACAACACGGTACCCTCATATGACATTAGAATATACTTTTAGGGAAGTCGTCATCACATTGATCCATTTTGCGATGTATGGATGGGAGAAAGAAGAGAATATATTATATGATTTTATGGTTCATCACTTCGGCGGACATTTAATGGATGCCAATGAAGAGAACAGACATATTTGGTTTTTGCTTGAGCTTTACCTACAGTATAGAAATAAAACCATCATGGGAACAAATAACAAGTTGCATCAATCCGTGAAAATTAGGTTTAAGGAAGATGGACAGCGATGCGGCTCAATCCCTGATGATCTAGACATATATGATGAAGTTCTCGATCGATGGTTCACTAGTGATCTACTGGAAATAGATCATCTAATTTCGAAAATGTCCCTGCATCATTCTATTTTAGCTTCTGAAATCGGCCAGTTGGACGAATTTGGTGACTTCAGATATGGATTTTATCCATTTGAAATCTTATTCTTGATCCATGTAAGGGAAAAACTAGGTTTACCCGTTCCCACACACCTTGACGATTTGCTGATGAATACCCCCGAAGCAAAAATGGTTTTTGGAGACCCTGAACCATACCCTGAATGGGATCCTGTGCTTCAGATGATCGATCAATTTTATCGTAAAAACTATCCCGAATATATTCCTAACCAGCATGGGGAGTTGTTTTAATGAAGGGGGGGAACAAGTATGCAAGATCAAGAAGTAGCACAGCTCATCTTCCCTATTAACAATGATCTGGAACAGTTTTTGAAGGATGAAGGAAGTTATGACACACATGATGATCTATTAAAATTTGGGCTAAAGACGAAACGGTTTTTATACGTTGACTATAAAGGTGAGCAGCATCAAGAGATCGTCAATTTTATTCTAGACTATGAATTTGCCCATCAAATTGAATTAGCAGCAAAGGAAGAACTTGAGCAATTAGAAGCGTATGACTACGAATTTTTACCTGACAAGATCCGAGTGGCTAACAAAATACTGTCACCTAAGGGGTATGGACTATTTTTATATCCAAATTCGGGCGACTTTTATGCACTATTCATTGCAAAATTAGAGAATATAACAAAATTACTGCAAAAAGAATTGCTGCTCGATGATAGAATCCCTTTCCAAGAAAGGTGTATCAAGTATTATAGATAGCAGTTTATAGCATTCAGAGCTTAAGTTTGTACGTTTTCGAGATCCAGTCTAAAATTTTGTGTAAACCCCTATATAACCCCAAAATACAACTAACAAATCAAACACTATATAAACTTTCAAGCTCTTTCCCACTTGCATGAGTAGGAATGAGCTTTTTTGCATGCTCAAATCAAAGTAGGACGAAACGAAATTTTACATTACAACCAACAAGTTACCACTAAGGAAAAACAACATTTAATTTCAAGAAGACTTATTCCAATTTGAAGCAAGAAGAAGGAATAGACTTTTCTATGTAAATAATATTGAGGCGGCACAGATAGGTTTATGATGCTGCTTGGAAAAGTATTCACCGATGCAAGAGGCTGGAGGAACCCGGAAACCAAGGAATCGCTAGTACGATTCTTGCTGACTCTCAACAAAGGGATGGAGATGGCGGCGAGCAAGATCCCGCAAGATGTCCGGGAAGCGAATAGCAATTTATCGAAGGCGCTGGATTTCTACAGTTCCATCGATAGATGGTATTTGCCTAATCGTTTTCGAGTTCAAGATATTGATCCCGTCTTATTTGACCATCAAATAATTGATATAAAACAATATAATGCATGGGAAGATCAGCATTTAACGCCAGAGCAAAAAAATGAAATCGCGAAGCTCATATATGAAAGATTCAAGGATGACACAGATATAGCGACTCAGAACTACTTCTTTGTCGTGGAGCATACGAGTGAAGGGGTTGACGCATTAGCTGGTGCTATTGGCGCTAGAGCTGCCCGCAGTCGTAATCCACAACCGCCAATCAAGCCGCAAGGAATATCGAAAGGAAGCAATATTAAGGGAATTAAGGTAAACTGGGGTCAAGCTAAGACGTTTATCAATGATAGATTTGAAGCTTTACAAAAGTCTGTTGGGCAATTGCCTAAGAATAAGCTGGCGTACGATGGGCCAAATGTGAACTATAAATCGTCTACGCAGAAGCCTCTTGAACCGACGAAGAATCAGATCGAGGTACGGAAATATTATCCGGGGAGCGAGCCGGAGAATTCAGCGTCGGGATCTGCATCGGGAAAAAATAAGAATTCAGCCGGTGAGGGGACACCAAAAGCTAGTGGGCAATATTCAGGAGAACTAGTAAAGGTTCCTAAAGAAGATGAAGCAGCCGATATGTTGGCTAAAAAAACTAGATGGTGAGTCCAGAGTTAAATTCAAGAATGATCCTAATGGACGCGAATTTGATACAATTAGCGATCAGTATGTTGCGCAAACCAAGCCACCATTGAAAAGTTTAGATAAGCAATTCAGAAAACAGGCAAAAGCCACAATAGAAGCTGCTAATGAGACAGGCAGGAAAGCGTATTTTCATTTTGAAGGAGAACCCGATAATAGAGTACTGCGGCAACTCAATGAGTATGCTGCAAGATACGGAGTGGAAATAATTATTGATACAAAGCCCTTAAAACCATGAGAGGATGAATAGGCATGTACGAATATCACGGATGGGCAACCATCAGAGAGAGTTCCTCATTTGAGGATGATGATGAAAAGTACTTGTTAATAATTCAAGAAATTCAGAAGTATTTCGATGAGTTAGAGTGGCCTTCTGGTGTTTTAGATATAAGAGGGGTAAATGGTGATTTTCAAGTTTGGATAGCTGGTCTTAATAATCACAAACCTGTGATAAAACATAGTCCAATTGACGTATTAAGAAAGTTGGGAGTGTTGGCTCCAGGCTCTTATGGAGTTTTGTATATAAGAGATAGTGATGATGCAGAATTTTTCAATGAGTTCAAGGTCTACACATTAATTCGAGGAGAAGTAATGGAGCATAGGGATCCCTTCCTATCCCCATTCATACCTAGAATTGAAGATGATTACGAGGATTAATAATAGATAGTGTTGTCTTAACAATTAAGATTGTATAATATAAACTAAACATTTAAAAACTGACAACCATTTGTAAACTTTCATTAGCTTATTCCAACTTGAACAGAGGAGATGGAATAGGCTTTTTTTGTGTAAAAATATTATCGAATCTGTACAGTAGATAGGTTAGCGATACTGCTTGGCAAAGTATTTGCCGATGCGAGAGGCTGGAGAAACCCGGAGACCAAAGAATCATTAGTACGATTCTTGCTGACTCTCAACAAAGGGATGGAGATGGCGGCGAGCAAGATCCCGCAAGATGTCCGAGTAGCAAATCGTAATTTATCGAAGGCGCTGGATTTCTACAGTTCCATCGATAGATGGGATTTGCCTAATCGTTTTCGAGTTCAAGATATTGATCCAGTCTTATTTGACCATCAAATAATTGATATAAACAATATAATGCATGGGAAGATCAGCATTTCACACCACAGCAGAAAAATGATATCGCGAAGCTCATATATGAAAGATTCAAGGATGACACAGATATAGCGGCTCAGAACTACTTCTTTGTCGTGGAGCACACCAGTGAAGGGGTTGACGCATTAGCTGGTGCTATTGGCGCTAGATCTGTCCACAGTCGAAATACACAACCGCCAATCAAGCCGCAAGGAATATCGAAAGGAAGCAATATTAAGGGAATTAAGGTAAACTGGGGTCAAGCGACGACGTTTATCAATGATAGATTTGAAGCCTTACAAAAGTCTGTTGGGCAATTGCCTAAGAATAAGCTGGCGTACGATGGGCCAGATATGAACTATAAACCGTCTACGCAGAAGCCTCTAGAACCGACGAAGAATCAGATCGAGGTTCGGAAATACTATCCGGGGAGCGAGCCGGAGAATTCAGCATCGGGATCCGCGTCTGGCAAAAGCAAGAAGGCAAGTGATGAGGTGACTCGAAAAGCTGATGACTTTTCTACGGGGCCCTTTTTACCTGAGGAATACTATAAAAATAACTATGCTCCAATGCAAGGAACCCCAGGAGATAGAATTGATTTTAGTCGTGTAGGCTCGAGTGGACAAGTAGAAAAGTCTAGAGTCATTTATGATCATGTAGGAAAGCAAAAGTATAGGGTGGATTATAGTGATCATGGTAATGCAAAACATCCTCCCAATCCACCACACTTGCATGAGTACATTTATCAAGAAGCAGGGAAAAACATCAAAGAAAAAATTGTGTATATGCGAGATTCTTCGACGGGGAGAATGAGGAAAAGTCAAGTGGATCGTAAGACAAATGAAGTAATTTTTATTGATAAGGAGCGATAAAATCAGTGTATATCAAAAATGTTGAGATGATAACTAATACACTTAACGATTCGTGGGTATATGAGCGAATTGTAAAGATAGAATACAATGTTGAAGATGATTTTGAGGGTAATTATATCGGGACACTGGATCTTATTTTTCATGTTACCCTATTAAAGACAAAGGAGCCATTCAAAATAATGATTAGATATCATGATGTTGAAGATTTAACGATACGAAAAGCAACAACTTTCCCTTTGTCAGGTGACTTAATAGTTCATGATATGAAGGAACAGGGTTTGGTAAGTAACCAGCGCTACCATGTACATGATGATAGTGGGTATGGTGAAAATGATGGATTTCAATTTATTGATTTTCATTGTAATTCAATTGAAGTGATTTCGGTGGAAGAGTTTTATATGTAATATAAAGCGAATTGTCATGTATTTGATTTTTGATTGGCTTTAGTGGATTGTCAACACTAAATCAGACAGCTTTTTTAAGGGATAATCTTCTGTAATCTACTGGACTCATATAGCCTAAGGTTCCATGGATGCGATGTTTGTTGAACCAATTTACGTAGTCATATAGCTCC
>Ga0209566_100479_pt1 | contig 28298 bp, 24 predicted proteins | sample Araplavi_mTSA_r2_2_FD_184287 | JGI IMG/M metagenome (GOLD analysis project Ga0209566, IMG submission 184287) | Arabidopsis root microbial communities from North Carolina, USA - plate scrape CL_Cvi_mTSA_r2 (SPAdes) (version 2) | ecosystem: Host-associated > Plants > Roots > Endosphere | place...
GGTGATCCGGTGTTCATTCAAGCCTTGGTGCAATCGCTCAGTGAGGTGGCGATCGTGACGCAAGGACGGATGCTGATCCTGTGCACGTCCAATCGTATGCTGAAGCAGGTTCACGCCGGGATGAAGGATTTGTTGAAGCCGCAAGGCATTACGGTGCTCGGGCAGGGCGTTGACAGCAGCAACCGCAGCAAGCTGACCCGCATGTTTCAGGATAATAACAAATGTGTGCTGCTTGGAACGAGCTCCTTCTGGGAAGGCGTCGACATTCCTGGGGATGCGCTGAGCTGCTTGGCTATTATTCGTTTGCCGTTCCAGCCGCCGAACCATCCCTTGGTCGAGGCCAAGTGCGAGAATATTAAGAAGCGCAATGAGAATCCTTTTATGAAGTTCTCGGTGCCGCAGGCTGTGATTCGCTTTAAGCAAGGTTTTGGCCGTCTCGTGCGCAGATCGTCGGATAAGGGTATCGTTATAATTTATGATACGCGCGTCATCGATACGTACTATGGCAAGCACTTCTTGTATTCGCTGCCCGGTCCGAAAATCGAGCACATGACAACGGAGCAGATGCTGCCGCGGATCCACGAGTGGATGGGAGTGTTGCAGCCATGAAATCACAGAAAATATCAGAAGCGGTCGTCCGGCGTCTCCCGATTTATTTACGGTTTTTGAACGATTTGGCGATGAAAAATATTATGACCGTTTCTTCGCAGGATTTGGGGCAGAAGCTCGATTTGAACCCCGCACAGATTCGTAAAGATCTCGCATATTTTGGCGAGTTCGGGAAGAAGGGCATCGGTTATGATGTTGCCTATCTGATTGAAAAGATCAGGCAGATTCTGAAGCTGGATCGGCATATCCAAGTGGCGCTTGTCGGTGCGGGTAATCTCGGGCGTGCATTATGCAATTATAATACGTATTTACGAAATGATATGAAAATCGTCGCGGTGTTTGATGCCATGCCGAGCAAAGCGGGGGAGACGATCAATAACTTGACTGTTCAGCCGATGCAGGAAATGAAGGCGACGTTATCGCAGCTAGGTGTTCGGATTGGCATTATTACGGTTCCGGCAATGGAAGCCCAGAATGTGGCGAACCAATTCGTGGATTGCGGAATTGAGGCGATTCTGAACTTCGCGCCGGTCGTGATCAAGGTGCCGCCGGAGGTTCGCGTGCATCATGCAGATTTTACGACGGAGCTGCAGAGTTTGGCGTATTATTTGGATTAGACAAAAGCTATATCTTGGCCGGGGTCGGCTGGGATATAGCTTTTTTGGTTGGCGTTGGTTCACTACGCGTCGTCGGCTGCTGTAGTCCAAAAAAGCCCGCTTGGAGCGGGGAGGGTGGCAGGTTTATGTGCAGCAGTCCGATTTTTCCGAGCTGCAGCATGGGGATTTTGGCCGCATGGGTCGGAAAACCCTGCTGTAGGTGGGCAGAACCGGACTACAGCGTGCGAGAGCCTGGCGAGAGTTGTTGTTAGTGGGCAGAACCGGACTACAGCGTGGGGGAGCCTGGCGAGAGTTGCTCCAATTGTGGAAAACTTGACAACAGAGCTGAAAAGCCTGGAAGGCTGCTCCAATAGGTAAGAATCTGACTAACAGTCGGGAATAAAGCTATTCAAGTAGCTAGCTAGTTAGACATGCAGTCTGTACGTTAACCTCCACACCCCATTATCCGCTGTAGTCCGAAAACCCTGCTGTAGATGGGCAAAACCGGACTAGAGCGTGCGAGAGCCTAGCGAGAGCTGTTGTAAGTGGGCAAAACCGGACTAGAGTATGGGAAGGCCAAGCGAGGGCCCTCTAATTGGGCAAAGTTGGACTAGAGATTAACACCACGAGCCGAAGCTACACACACCGCACGCACTTGTGGAGATAGCGGAAGAAAAGTTCCGCTCGGTTTGAAAAAGCAGCGTCTCTGAAAGCAATAGCGGAACAATAGTTCCGCTATCCAGCTTGATCCGCCGCGTTTCGTCGGATTTTTAGGTCATAGCGGAAGAAAAGTTCCGCTAAAAGTAGAAAAACAGTGTCTCTGAGAACTGTAGCGGAACAATAGTTCCGCTACCCAGCACGATCCATTGCGACTCGTCGGATTTTCAGGTCGTAGCGGAACAATAGTTCCGCTACCCATCATGATCCGCCGCGGATCGCGCGCCCCGTCCAAGCCGCTGCCCAGAGGCGACAAAAAACTGCGATACAAGGATAATCCTTATATCGCAGCAATTTTTATAATATCCAATTAAACAAAACGGAATAAATCACATACGCCAGCGCGATGCTGATCGGAATCGTGATCACCCAAGTGATCACCATACGCCCAACCGTTGCCCATTGCACTTCATGAAACCTCATCACACTACCGGTACCGATAATTGCGGACGAAATAACATGAGTGGTGGACAATGGCTTACCAAGGTGTGTAGAGAATTGGATAACCAAGGAGGAGGTTAAATCAGCGGCAAAGCCGTTGATCGGTTCGATTTTGACGATTTTGCCGGAAACCGTCTTGATGATCCGCCATCCGCCGATCGAAGTACCGAGACCCATGGCGAGGGCTGCGGCTATTTTCACCCATAGCGGAACGTTCAGATCGGTTTGATACCCTGCTGCGACGAGACCGAATACGATAATCCCCATCGCTTTCTGCGCGTCATTCCCACCGTGGGAATAGGAGAGCAGTCCTGCCGACAATACTTGCAGCGTACGGAACATGCGGTTCAGCTTCGATCTCGAGGTATTTCCCGACCAGATAACGATATATTTGATGAGCACCATGATGACATAGCCCAGTACAAAAGCAATAATTGGGGATAAAATCAAAATAATAATGATTTGCGTAAACCCGCCCCAATTGACGGAGTGGAACCCGGCACCGGCAATAACCGCACCGGCGAGTGCGCCGAGCAGCGTGTGTGACGAAGAGGACGGAATCCCCAAATACCATGTCAGCAAGTTCCAGATAATGGCTGCAATCAAAGTGGCGATAACGATTTCAACGCCATTGTTAATCTTAGCCGGGTTTGCGATGGATCCGCCGACCGTCTTGGCGACTTCCGAGGAAACGACCGCACCGACGAAATTGAGTACGGCGGCCATGACGACCGCAACTTTGGGACTGAGCGCTCTGGTTGAGATAGAAGTAGCAATTGCATTCGCCGTATCGTGAAAACCATTAATAAAATCGAACAATAATGCCAAGGCCACGATGACGATCAGATAGGTTAACATGAGTTCCTCCTAAGAGCCTCCACAATATCAAGGAAGCTTACTTCGTGCGCATAGGCTGAAGCTTTGGCATGGCCTGAACCGGTGCCGACCCGCATATGCTAGCTTGTCCTTTTAAGGACACGGTAAGTATATAGCAGCGAAAATTATGAGTATCGAAGGACTACGCTATCCAGAATGTTGGCAACATCTTCACAAGCATCAGTCGTTTCTTCCAGCCGCTCATAAATTTCTTTCAATTTAAAATCTTCATATGGATCTTTGCGTGTGATGAAAATTTGACGGATACCTTCCCGCATCAAACGGTCGCCTTCATTTTCAAGACTGTTGATCGCAACCGTATGTTCCGGAATTTGCATATACTTTTTCTTCGCCAGCAGCTTGAACGAATCGAGCATGTGTTGGCAGGAGTCAACGATGACCGCAGAAAAGTCCCGCATGAAATTGTCGGTTTGCGTAACGTTCAAATAGTCGAAGCGCGCGATCGTGGCTTCAATCCCGTCTGTCACGTCATCCACCTTGGACGCCAGTTCCATAATGTCTTCACGATCCAGTGGGGTTATGAACACTTTATTGAGGCCTTTAAAAATCTCATGCGTAATCGAATCGCCTTGGTGCTCCAGATCATTGATCGCCTTGACGTACTCAACCGGTGACTTGTCCCCCATCATGGCTGTGCGAAATAGCTGTGCGGTTTGTAGAGCATTTTCCGCGGAACGGATCAAAAGCTGTAAGAAGTCAATCTCGTTCTTTTTGGTAAATAGCGTTGTCATAAAAACCTCCCAATTGTCTCTATGTACAAATGATTGTCTAATTTTTGTAAATAAACAGACCAATTTGTAGAAAAACTCACGAAATTAAAAATATCATAATGTAGGAGACTAAATCAACGAAAAAAGTGTGTACTTTTACAATTCATCAACATTTCGCAATTTCTTGATTTTACAAGCATGAAGATGTACATTTGAAAAGGCGGTCATTGTTTTTAGAATGAGCATAGAGAGGATTTTTTAGTATGAAAAAAACATTAATTACGAATGGAATTTTCATTACATTAAATGAAACGAAATCTTGGCTGAAGGGCTGTATGGTCATCGAAGGCTCCCGCATTACATATATTGGCAAACAAGCGCCAGAACCGAATGACCAATATGATGAAATCATTGATGGCTCACATAAATTGTACATGCCTGGACTCGTTAATACACACGGTCATGCAGCGATGACGCTGCTTCGCGGTTATGGGGATGACCTGGCCTTGCAAATCTGGCTGGAAGAGAAAATGTGGCCGATGGAAGCCAAATTTAGCTCCGACGATGTGAAATGGGGCTCGTATCTCGCCATCCTGGAAATGATCAAAGGCGGAACGACGACCATTGTCGATATGTATGATCATATGAATGAAGTCGCGATGGCGATCGAAGCGTCCGGCATGCGCGGCGTTCTCACCCGCGGGGTAATCGGCTTATGCCCGCCGGAAATTCAGGATGCCAAGTTGAAGGATGCGACGGAGTTCGCCCGCAACTGGCATGGACAAGCGAACGGCCGGATTACAACGATGATGTCGCCGCATGCGCCATATACATGTCCTCCGGACTATATTGAGAAAATTGTTCAAGTGGCGCACGACTTAAATCTGCCGATTCATACGCATATGTCGGAGACAAGCCGCGAAGTTCAAGCGAACGTCGATCAGTACGGCCTTCGCCCGGTAGCTCACTTGGAGAAGATCGGTGTGTTCTCCCGACCAACCCTGATTGCGCATGGCGTTCATCTGACGGACGAAGAAATCCAAGTGCTGAAGCAATATGATGTGCGTGTCTCCCATAACCCGGGCAGCAACTTGAAGCTGGCTAGCGGCGTTGCCCGTGTGCCAGAACTGCTGCGTGCCGGCGTGAAAGTGTCGCTGGGCACAGACGGCGCGGCGTCCAACAACAATTTGGACATGTTCGAAGAGATGAGATTGGCTGCGCTGATTCATAAAGGCGTGTCCGGCGACCCCGTTGCCGTTCCAGCCGCAGAGGCGCTCCTGATGGGCACGAAGATGGGCGCAGAATCGATCTGGCTCGAAGATGTCGGACTGCTGGCTCCTGGCATGAAGGCGGATTTCATCGCCTTGGATATCGATCAGCCGCATTTCCTGCCAAAGACGGATTTCGTATCCCATGTAGTGTACTCCGCATCCGCCAAAGATGTAGTTGATGTATGCGTCGACGGGAACTGGATCGTTCGCAACAACGAATGTTTGACGCTGGACGAAGAGAAGATCAAGCGTGAGTTCGAACTCTGTTTTAACCGCTTAATCGGATAATGAGAAGGAGAGTGGCGCACATGAATTGGAAAAGAACCGTCGTATTATGTGCGTTCATCATTGTATCCCTGGCCGTCGTGCTTAGCCGGTTTTTCTTGAACATCCAGGATCAACATTGGGCTGCTAACAGCCAAGCTGTCGAAACCGCATATGCGAAGTCGATCCTGACTAAGGCGACACGCGTTGATTCGTTCTACGGCGATGAGCCTTACAAAGTTGTCATGGGCGAGGATAAAATAGGCCAGCCGGTCATCGTGTGGGTGTCGGATAAGGATATTCACACTGAAATGGCCGCGGAAGCTTTCACGGAAGCGCAAGTGCGGGATGTGATGGCCAAAAAGGGCACCGGCTACGAAGTCGAGCGGATCCTGCCAGGCAAGTTAGGCAATGATTACGTATGGGAAGTCTTCTATAAGAAAGAAGAGGACGCAGGTACACGTTATTTTTATGACTATTATCGCTTCAAAGACGGAACTTATCTCGATACATTCAGACTCAGCCTGCAATAGGCTGAGTTTTGTTATTTCCACTCATTTCATAGAGCTATCTGATAGGTGAAGTGATATACTCTTCGTGTAGCAAGTTGATGGAGTTCGAGATTGTTCGAGATACGAGATGCTGCTGATGAGTGCTCATAAGCTTGTTTGAACAAAATAGAACATAGAAAGGGGGACGTTGTCTGATGAAGCTACGTCTCTTACCTGTTGTCTTGAGCGTTGTAATTTCTGCCGCGCTCTTGTTCGGCGGCTGGTTTACTTATACAAGTCTAGCAATGGAAAATCCGTTGTCAGCGATTATTAATCAATCTCAAGGTGTTGCGAGCAGTGAAATGAAATTGGACAGCACCCAAGTGAATATACAGCTGCAATTGAAGCCTGAAGCGAATCTGCGTGAAATTGTCAATCATATTCAAACCGACGGTGCATCGATCATCGGCAAGCGCACTGTTCATTACGACCTGACAGGCACACCTTCTGCACAGTTAGATCAGTGGTGGTCCAAAGCGTTATTTGATGTGGCACAAGCGATGGAAACGAAGCATTATGCCGATATTCCGGCAACCTTGCAGAAATACGCAGGAGATATGCCGAATTTGAAAGTCGATAGTGAGATGGATAACACGTATGTATATATCCGCATGACAGATGGTGAATCTTCCAAGTTCGTAATGCTCCCTAGAGTTTCTCAGATAGGAGTGTGGCCGAATGAGTAAAATTTATAAAGAAATCGGCATAGGTTTCATTCCTGTGCTTCTTATTTTTCTGGCGTTTATCGGTGTGAATGTGATTCCGTTATTGTTTATTGCAGTCATGGGCATTTCCTTATTCTTTGTCATTCGCAGCCGCGGCAACATTGGCATCTCCGGTGGCGGGGGCGGCGGCAAGCGTGAAAGCAAGAACCGGACACCGGCTTATTTAACTTTTGATCAAATCGGCGGTCAAGACCGCGCGAAGCATGAATTGATGGAAGCATTGGATTTTCTAATTAAGCATGAACAAATGAAGAAGCTGGGCATTCGTCCGTTGAAAGGTATTTTACTGACAGGCCCTCCGGGAACAGGTAAAACGTTAATGGCAAAAGCGGCGGCTCACTATACAAATTCCGTTTACCTAGCGGCATCAGGCAGTGAGTTCGTCGAGATGTATGTAGGTGTCGGCGCAAGCCGTGTGCGTGATTTGTTCAAGGAAGCAAGAACACGTGCCCAAAAAGAAGGCAAAGAGAGCGCGATTATTTTCATCGATGAGATTGATGTGATCGGCGGTAAACGTGATGGCGGGCAGCACCGAGAATATGATCAGACATTGAACCAGCTGCTGACCGAGATGGACGGCATTCATACGGGCGATGCTCCGCGCGTACTGATTATGGCCGCGACGAACCGCAAAGAGATGCTGGACAGCGCTTTGCTGCGTCCGGGCCGTTTTGACCGTCACATCGATGTCGACTTGCCGGATAAAAAAGGTCGTCTGTCCATCCTGGACATCCATGTGAAAAATAAGCCGCTGGCCGAACATGTATCGCTGGAACGTATCGCGGAACAAACGTTCGGATTCTCGGGTGCACAGCTGGAAAGTGTATTGAATGAGGCGGCGATCTATGCGCTCCGTGAAGCGAAAGATGCGATCGAGCAGCAGCATTTGGCTTCTGCGATTGATAAAGTGATGATGGGCGAGCGTACGGATAAAGAAGCGGCGCAAGGTGAAAAAGAGCGCGTCGCTTACCACGAGCTGGGCCATGCGATTGCTGCAGAGCTTGTTCGTCCGGGTTCCGTCCAGCAAGTAACGGTTAGCCCGCGCGGCAAAGCACTCGGTTACGTGCGACACAATCCGCCGCAGGAACATTACTTGTATACGAAGGACTACATCGAGCAGCAAATTATTATTTCGCTTGGCGGCGCGGCGGCTGAAGAGATTTTTTACGGCGGACGCAGTACAGGCTCGCGCAATGACTTTGAACAAGCGTTGTCGATGGTCCGCAACATGATGGATGCCGGTCTGACCGGACTGGGCATTATCGACCGCGATATGGTGACAAAAGAAGAGTTGATGAAAGAGAACGCGGCGATCCTGGATGATCTGATGAGCCGCACGAAAGAACTGTTAGAAAAACAGCGCCATGTGTTTATTCATTCCTTGGCCATTTTGATGAAAGAGGAAGTGCTGTCCGGCGATACGTTCCGTAAGCTGCTGGAAGCGCCGCAAGTGGCATGATTCGAATTAAATTCACTTCCCGTTGACCCATGGTCAGCGGGTTTTTCGCATTTCTACTGGTCATTTTTGTCGAAATTGTGTACTTGCCCTCAAAGGCTATGAATGTTTGGTGTATACTAATGCAAAGAGCTCCGAAAAGCAGTATATTAGAAGTAAAGTAATTGAGAATACATTGAGAACGCGCAAGTTCAGGTGTAAAAAGGAGAAACAACGATGACATTCAAGACGATAGGCGTCGTCGGCGGCGGCACGATGGGACAAGGCATTGCGGAGATGCTGGCGGCCCGCGGGTTAGATGTGCTGATTGCCGAGAAATCAATGGAGAAGGCCGCATATGCCCTTGAAATGATAACTGTGAGCTTGGATAAACAAATTGAGCGCTGGGCGATTACAGAAGCCGAGAAGAAGCTCATTTTGAATAAAATTAAAGTGACCGATTCGCTCCAGGAAATGGCTGCATGCGATATGGTCATCGAATCGATCAAAGAAGATTTGAACGCGAAAAAACACGTCTTCTTTCAGCTGAATCAAATTTGTCCGCCTACGGTCATTTTAGCCAGCAACACCTCGACGCTAAGCGTAACCGAAATCGCCGCCGTCACAACGAATCCTGGGCGGATTCTCGGGTTGCACTTCCTGCATCCGGTTGCCAAAATTGACTTGGTCGAAATTGTCCGTGCGATGAAAACGACAGATGAAACGTACGAGCGTACCCGCAAATTTATTACGGAGCTTATTCATAAGAAAAGCATCAAAGTGAACGAATCGCCGGGCTACATTACGACCAGGCTGATTTGCACCTTGATTAATGAAGCGCTGCATACGCTGTCGGAGGGGGTCGCCTCTGCCGAAGATATCGACACCGCGATGCGCATCGGTTACGATTTCCGTTATGGACCGCTGGAAATGTGCGACCGCTTCGGGCTGGATGCGGTACAGGCCGCGCTGGAAGGCATGTTCCGCGAATACGGGGATATCAAGTATCGCCCGTCGTATCTGCTCAAGCAGATGGTGCGGGCCGGCCATTTGGGCGTGAAAACCGGCGAAGGCTTTTTCCGCTATGACAAGGACGGTGACCGACTGTGAACGTACTCGTTATTAACGCAGGCAGCTCTTCGCTAAAATACCAGTTATTCAATATGGAGAATGAGACGGTGCTGGCGAAAGGGAAAGTCGAGCGCATCGGTATGGATACCGCCATCGTCACGCATGAGCCGACTGACAAGCCGGAAGCGCATGAGGTCGGCGAGATTCTGGAACATACGACCGCAATCCGCAAAGTGCTCGAGATGCTGCTGCACACGCAGCACGGCGTGCTTGGCAAGATCGAAGAGATTGACGCCGTCGGCCACCGTGTCGTGCACGGCGGCGAGGCGTTCAAGGGCTCCGTCCTCGTCGATGACGAAGTCAAGCGCGAGATCAAGCGCCTCTTCGATCTGGCGCCGCTGCATAACCCGGCAGCGATGCTCGGCATCGCCGCCGTGGAAGTGAACTTGCCCGGCGTGCCGCAGGCCGTCGTGTTCGACACCGCTTTCCACCAGACGATGCCCGCGCCGGCGTACCTGTATCCGCTTCCGATGACTTTCTACCGGAAGCACAAGGTGCGCCGCTACGGGTTCCACGGTACGTCCCACAACTACGTCAGCGAGCGAGCCGCCGCTTTCCTCGGACGCCCGCTGGAGCAGCTCAAGCTCGTGACGTGCCATATTGGCAACGGCGCGAGCTGTGCGGCGATCACAGGCGGCCGCTCGGTCGATACGAGCATGGGGATGACCCCGCTCGAAGGGCTGATGATGGGCACGCGCAGCGGCGATCTCGACCCGGCTATCGTGCCTTTTGCGATGGGCAAGGAGGATTTGACGCTGAGTGAGGTCAGCTCGATGCTGAACAAGCACAGCGGCCTGCAGGCGATCTCCGGGATCAGCAGCGATATGCGGGAGATCGTTGAAGCGATGGAAGCGGGCGATCGCAACGCCAAGCTTGCTTTTGATATGTACGAGTATCGCATACGCAAATATATCGGGGCTTACGCCGCGGCCATGAACGGGCTCGACGCGATTGTCTTTACCGCCGGGGTCGGCGAGAATTCAGCGCCGCTGCGTAAGGCCGTGTGCGAGCAGCTATCGTTCCTCGGCATCGAGTTCGATCAGGAAGCGAACCTCACCGGACGCGGCTTGGAGAAGCGGATCACGAAGCCAGGCTCGAAGGTAGAGGTGCTGGTCATTCCGACGAATGAGGAATGGATGATCGCCCGTGACACTTACGCGCTCGTGAAACATTGAACATCGGAAGCGGTAACTGTTTCTTTTGTGGAAATAGTGTACAATAGAGAAGATGTTCATAAACCGGGTTTCCGGTATTTTACAGGAGGCATGAAAGAAGTATGAAGTGTACGATCTCAGAAGTGAAACATCACGTTGGCGAATCGGTCACGATTGGCTGCTGGTTAAACAAGAAGCGTTCCAGTGGTAAAATTCAATTTTTGCAGCTGCGTGACGGTTCCGGATATATTCAAGGCGTGGTTGTCAAAAGCGATGTCAGCGAGGAAGCCTGGGAAGCGGCTACGAAGCTGACGCAAGAAAGCTCGCTCTATGTGACGGGGGTTGTGAAAGAAGATACCCGCAGCAAAGGCGGCTTCGAGCTGGACGTGAAGAACGTGGAAATCATTCAATTGACGGAAGAATATCCGATCACGCCGAAAGAGCATGGCGTCGACTTCCTGATGGATAACCGTCATCTGTGGATCCGCAGCCCGCGCCAGCGTGCCGTGCTGGTAATCCGCGCGCAGATCATTCAAGCGGTGCAGCAATTTTTCAACGAGCGCGGTTTCCATCTGGTAGACCCGCCGATCCTGACGCCTTCTTCTTGCGAAGGAACAACGAACTTGTTCCACACCAAATATTTTGACGAAGATGCGTTCCTGACACAAAGCGGTCAGCTGTACATGGAAGCAGCCGCGATGGCGCTGGGGAAAGTGTATTCCTTCGGGCCGACATTCCGCGCTGAGAAATCCAAAACGCGCCGACACTTGATCGAGTTCTGGATGATCGAGCCGGAGATGGCGTTCGTGGATCATGAGGAGAATCTCGAAGTGCAGGAGCAGTTCGTCTCCCACATCGTGCAAACGGTGCTGGAGAATTGCAAAGCCGAGCTGGAAACGCTGGAGCGCGACACGAGCAAGCTGGAGAAAATCAAAGGAAGCTTCCCGCGCATTACATACGACGATGCTGTCAAATATTTGAAAGATAACGGTCATGAGTTCGAGTGGGGCGAAGATTTTGGCGCGCCGCATGAGACGGCTATTGCATCTCCTTACGAAACGCCGGTATTCATTACGCATTGGCCGACTGAGATTAAGGCATTCTACATGAAGCCGGATCCGAACCGCCCTGAGGTCGTGCTCTGCGCCGATATGATCGCACCTGAAGGCTATGGCGAGATCATTGGCGGCAGCCAGCGGATCGACGATCCTGAGCTGATGGAGCAGCGCTTCAAGGAACATGATCTGCCGAACGAGGCATACCAATGGTACCTCGATTTGCGCAAATACGGAACGGTGCCTCACTCCGGCTTCGGACTCGGACTGGAGCGTACGGTAGCATGGATCTGCGGCTTGGATCACGTGCGAGAAACGATTCCATTCCCTCGCTTGCTGTATCGCTTGTATCCGTAATAAGGTGGATGGACCGCTGGTAAAAAGGGGGGAACGACTCGGATGAGCAGACAGGACACACAACGCAGACAACTGGAATCCGCGCTCCTGATTGGCGTGCGAGAGGGGAGCGTAGGCGTCCCGACCCTTCTCTTGAAGCATTACCGTGCGTTAACATTGACCGAAATCGATGTCATGACCATCATTCATTTGCTTGCTTTTGTGGAAAAGGAAAAGAAAGACTTTCCGACGATTGAAGAAATTCAGTCGCGCATGGCGGCTTCGCCGGATCAAGTGATTGCCAGCCTGCAGAGGCTGCTGCACAATCAGTTCATTTCCATTGACGAGGATACGGATCTGGCGACGGACATTCGGATTGAACGGTACAACTTGTCCTTGTTGTACGGCAAGCTGGCTCAGCATGTCATTGAGCTGGAGGCCGCGGCGCTTACGGCGCCGCGCGCGCCGGTGGCCGGCGATGCTGCGTTTAAGGACATTTTCAGCACCTTCGAACAAGAGTTCGCGCGTCCGCTTACGCCTATGGAACTGGAAACGATCAGCGGCTGGCTGGATAAGGATCATTACCGCGAGGATCTCATCCTCAACGCCTTGAAAGAGGCAGTGTTCGCCGGTAAAGTATATATCCGTTACATCGACCGCATTTTGTTCGAATGGGGACGCAATCGGGTTTCCACGGTGGAGCAAGCGAAAGAATATTCGCAGCGATATCGGCAGTCACGATAATAACAGGAACGTCCTGATTTCCCTTGCGGAGGTCAGGGCGTTTTTTTATTGCAGTGCGGAGACAAAAAAATCAGGCCGCCTCCAAGATTGGAGACAGCCTGACTTCATGCCGTTCATTACGCTTTAAAAAGCAAATGCGAACGGTACACATACTCAAACAGGAATTCAAAAGCTTCCAGGTGGCGTTTCGCTTCAAAAGCGTTCGCGCCCCAAGCGTAAATGCCGTGTTTGCGCAGCACGATACCCGGAATACGAGGGACGATCGCGCCCTCCACGAGCTCGGCGATCCGCGGGATTTCCGCGTAGTTCGGTAAAATCGGGATATCGATGTGCGCTTCTTCTTCCCAAATGTTGAACGCTTTAATCAGTTCGACGCCATCGACCGGAATGCTGCCGCGTTCCCCGTAGAGCTCCGAAACCAGGTTGTTGAAGATCGTATGTACGTGAAAAATGGCGCCAGCACCCGTTAAGCGGTAAATTTCGCTGTGAATCAGCGTTTCCGCAGAAGGTTTGAGACTTGTCGCTTCCGTCGGCTTGCCTTTCTCGTTCACGAGCAAGAAGTCTTCCGGTGTTTGCACGGATTTATCTTTGCCGCTCGATGTGATGGCAAACGTAAACGCTTCAGGCTCGAAGCCGCCTACACGTACGGACAGATTGCCGCTTGTTGCCGGGAACCAGCCTCTTGCTGCCAAGTTAGCCTTGATGTCACGCAATTCAGCGAATGCGCGCTGTTTCTCCTCCAATAAAATACTCATCGAACCTGTTCAGCCTCCAATTGCTTCATAATATCGAAAAACGTTTCAAACGGATAATACGCATACCCTTTTTCTTTGCACAGATCAATCAGGTGGCTTCTGGCGAAGATCGTATCCGCCAGCTTAGCACCTTCAAAATCAGAGATGCTGTCGCCGATCAGAATACGCTCGTAGCGGCTCGCCTCATAAGAGCGAATGATGCTCGTCTTGCACATGCCGCAATCGGCTTTACAATGTGCGTCGCACTTGTTCGGCCACAAAATTTCGATTGCGCTGCCTTCGAAGGAGCTGGCGTTGCAGAAGATGTTCTCATTGGGGATCGGGAACGACTTCAGCAGCGGATAAATGAAGAAGTCAATGCCGCCGCTGGTCACCAGCAGCTTGATGCCGTTGTCTTTGCAATAGTTGACAAACTCGCCGAAGCCGTCACGGATAACCGCATTTTGAATCGCATAGTTGACGATTTCTTCTTTACGGGAAGCGGGAAAAAGCGCAAACATCGCGCCAACCGTCTCCCGCAGCGACAACTTTTTGTCCACTAGTTGTTGAACCAACTCTTCCCAGCCTGGCGGGTTGAAATGCTTCATAATCGCCACGATGTTGTCGCTCACGGTGATCGTGCCGTCGAAATCGCAGAAAATAATTCGTTCCTTGTTCATTCTTTGATCCCCCAAGTGTCTATAGCTGCTTGCAGTTCCGGATGATTGTGGGCGTAATCGCGCAGGCCGATGCATTGCAGGGTCGCGTCAATCGCTTGACGGAACGCTTGTCCGCCGGCGATCGTGCCAAGCGGATGACCGTGAATGCCGCCGCCGGCATTGACGACAACGTCGCCGCCGAAGTCACGCAAGATCAACGGCACGAGCCCTGGATGAATGCCTGCCGATGGAACCGGGAAGCTGGCGGCCAGCTTCAAGGCTGTATCCGACGATGTGCCGTAGGCATAATCACGGTGCAAATCATTCGTGAGCAGCACCTGCTTGATGGCCAAGTTCTCTTCTCGCGGCATCACGACAGAGCCGTAAGGGGAAGGGAACAGCACCAGGTCTGCACCGGCAAGACGCATGAGCTTACCGAGCAGCACTGAAGCGGAAATACCGTAGTGCGGCGACGGGTACGTCGCGCCAGCCATGGCAGGATGCGCCATGATCGGGATATTGATCTCCGGATCTGAACTTAGCGCATGCAGGACGTCAAATCCGTACGCCAGCACGTTGAATAACAGCGCGTTAGCGCCTGCCCGAATCGCCTTTTTGGCTTGTTCAGCGAGTTGGAACGTCGGGCCAGTCAAGTTAACGGCGTAGAGCAGCTTCTGACCGGTTTCTCTCGTCGCTTGTTCAGCCGCATCGAGGCATACCTCGATGCGCTTCTCCAGCGGTGTCAGCGGATTTTCGAATAAAATCTCGTCATCCTTGATCAAATCGACGCCACCGGCCGCCTGCAAGTAAAACTGCTCACGCAGCGCTGGCAGCTCATAACCGACGACGGATTTGAAAATACTCATTAGCAGCGGACGGTCATGCACACCTAGAAGGTCGCGCACGCCCTGCATGCCGAATTTCGGACCGGCAAAGCCTTCCATATATCCGGCGGAGAAGTTCAGGTCGATCAGCTTGATTCTGCCATCCATAGACAGCTTGCCGAATACTGTGACGAGCAAAGCGGGAATATCTCGGCTGAAATTCACGTCCGGATAGGCGATTTGAATATCGGCATAGCGCTCGGAGAGCGGCTGTCCGGGAGCTGGCTCATGCACTTCGACAGCCACCACTTTGCCCAAATGCTTTTCCATTTGGGCTTTTTGTGCTTCCGGCAGCTCCGTCCAGCTTCCCACCGTCAAGCCGACGGCGATGCCGGTCGCTTTTTTATGAAAATCGGCCTTCTCATCGAAACACCGATATGTAGCTAAGCAATATGCGCTCATTGTTCTCATTTCACCTGCTTCAAATAATATCAGCGGCCACCGTCAAAGTGGTTCGCTTTGGTTACGCTTGTGTGCTTTGGGCTGCGATTGCATCGCCCATTTCTTTGGATCGTTCCCCGGAGCGGACTACAGCGCGGGAGACGGCTTCGCCGAAGTCGTACTGGTCAAGTACCTGGATAGATGCGTGCGTGGCGCCATTAGGCGAAGTGACTTTGCGGCGCAGTTCAGCCGGATCTTCGCCGGTTATTTTCACCATGTGCGCGGCGCCGAGCACTGTTTGCAGCGTCAGCTCGCGTGCCGTTTCTTCCGAAAGTCCGCCTTCGATACCGGCCTTCGTCATCGCTTCCATGAGGTAATACACGTAAGCAGGGCCGCTGCCGGATACACCGGTCAGGATTTCCATCTTGGCCTCTTCGATCACACTTACGATGCCAACTGCTTCAAATATGTCAATGGCCAGCTGCTGGTTAGCCGGTGTGACGGTGGAAGAGAAACACATGCCAGTGGCGCCTAGGCCAATCGTGCTGGATGTGTTCGGCATCGTCCGGACAATCGGCATGCGCGTCACCAGCAATCGTTCGATCTTGTCGATCGTAAGACCGGCGATGACGGAAACAAGCAGCTGCTCTTCACGGAGAAGCGGCTTCAGGGCTGCGAAGGACGTTTCCACATCCTTTGGCTTCATGCACAGGACGACGACGTCGGCTTCGCGGATATACGCATCTCGGATTAGCGCTTCGTTCGTCGCATGGACGCCGTACTGCGCATGGAGCTGCTCCATGCGCTCCTGGTTCGTGCGGTTCATGACATAAAGCTGCTGCGGGCTGGCGACTTCGCGTTCGATCAGACCGCGGAAGATAGCCTCCGCCATTGAGCCTGCACCGACAAAAGCAATTTTAACCTGAGATAATAAATTCGACATGAGTTCTCCTCCTTATGATCGCAAAAGCCTGAATAGGGGGCGAGATTCGCTACTCGCGGATTTGACCGTTTCCGTAAATGCGGTATTTGGTTGAAGTCAGCGCCGGCAATCCCATTGGACCGCGAGCGTGCAACTTCTGCGTGGAAATGCCGATCTCGGCGCCAAAGCCGAATTCGAAGCCGTCGGTGAAGCGTGTCGACGCGTTATGATAAACCGCAGCGGCATCCACTTCCTGCAGGAACGTTCTGGCATTGTCCGCATGCTCCGTGACGATGCACTCGGAGTGCATGGTCCCGTAGGTGCAGATATGCGTCAAAGCCTCATCCAAATTTTGCACGATTTTTACATTTAAAATGTAATCCCCATATTCGGTGCCCCAATCGCCGGCTTCCGCTTGATTTATGGAAGGAACGAGCGCCCGTGCGCGTTCATCGCCCCGCAATTCAACGCTTGCTGCCGCAAAAGCCCCGGCCAGCGCGTCTAAATGCTGTGCAGCGAAAGCTTCATGCACCAGCATCGTCTCCATCGAGTTGCATACGGAAGGACGTTGAGCTTTGGCATTAATCGCGATGCGGATCGCCATGTCGAGCTGTGCACTTTCATCTATAAAAGTATGACATACACCCGCCCCCGTTTCAATGACAGGGACCGAAGCGTTATTGACAACATTTTGAATTAGCGAATGGCCGCCTCTTGGAATGAGAACGTCAATCAATCCGTTCAATTTCAGCATTTCATCGACGGACGAGCGGTCCGGGTTCAAAATAAGCTGCAGCGCGTCGGTCGGAATCGCCGAGCGGCTCAGGGCGCCATGCAGAACTTCGACTATTTTTTCGTTGGAAAATAGGGCTGAAGAGCCGCCGCGCAGGACAACTGCGTTGCCTGTTTTCAGGCATAAGCCCGCAGCATCCACGGTCACATTCGGTCTGGCTTCATAAATGATGCCGATAACGCCGAGTGGAACGCGGATTTTTTGGATATGCAGCCCATTGGGGCGGTCAAACGATTCGAGCGTATCGCCGATCGGATCCGGCAGCTCGGTAATTTGCCGCAGGCCATCCGCCATGGCGGCGATGCGCGCTTCATTCAGTGCGAGCCGGTCGAGGAGGGAGGCGCTGAGGCCATTTTCTTGGCCGCGCTGTAAATCTTTGGCATTCGCTTCCATGATAGCTGCTTGCCCGGTAATCAGGCTGTCGGCCATCAGCAACAAAGCAGCGTTTTTTTGCTCGGTGGTCAAGCTGCCCATTTGGCGGGCGGCCGTCTTGGCGAGCTTGGATTTCTGAACGACTTCACTCATGGGAAGACCTCCTAATTTGTCGTTGGTTTACTAAAGGCTTGGCAATGCGCCGGCAATTGATGCACATGCAGTTCGTACTGCTTACCGCTGCGGCGTTCTTTGCATTCGATGATCTGCTCGGCAGCCTTGCGGCCGACGGTGAGGCGGAGCGGGATGCCGAGCAGGTCGGCATCGTTAAATTTCACACCTGGCCGCTCCTCACGGTCGTCCCACAGTACGTCAATGCCTGCCCGCGTTAAAGTGCGATAAATGTCTTCGGACACGCCTCGCTGCGTATCATCCTGCATGTTTACGGTCAGCAGATGCACCGCGAACGGAGCGACGGCATGCGGCCAGACGATACCTTGTTCATCGGCATGCTGTTCGATCACGGCGGCGAGGACACGGGAGATCCCGATACCGTAACAGCCCATGATCATCGGCATGGAGGCGCCTTGTTCATCGCTGAAGAGCGCGCCCAGCTTCTCGCTGTATTTGGTGCCTAGCTTGAATACGTGCCCGACCTCGATGCCTTTGGTAAAAGCAAGCTCATGACCGCAGCGCGAGCATCGGTCGCCTTCAGCGGCATTGCGTATATCGCGATAGGTGAACTCGGGTAAATCCCGGCTGACGTCGACATGAACGAGGTGGTAGTCCCGTTCGTTCAACCCGATCACGGCATCTGTCATCCCGCGAACTTCAAGGTCGGCGATGATCGGGATGTGAGTTAAACCGCTCGGTCCGATGAATCCCGGAACCGATTGAAGCTCTGTAGCGATCTCATCTTCGCTGAGCATCTCCACTTGCGCGGCGCCAATGATCGCCTTCAGTTTGATCTCATTCAGCTCGCGGTGTCCTTGCAGCAGAGCGAGCATCGGGCGTCCGTCCGCTTTCAGCGCGATCGCTTTAATAATTTGGCTGGGCGCAATTTGCAAAAATTCACTCAATTGCTTGATGCTCGTCGTATTCGGCGTATATACCTTATCGGCGGCGGCATGCTGGCTCTCAGCCCGTGTCTGAGGCGGGGAGATGCCGACCGCTTTTTCAATATTGGCGGCATAATGGCATGACAGACAGTGCACGATGGTGTCTTCGCCGATGTCAGCGAGCGCCATGAATTCGTGTGTATCCGTTCCGCCGATGGCGCCAGAATCGGCTTCAACCGCCCGGAAGTTCAACCCTGTGCGCGTGAAGATGGCCGTATAAGCGTCATACATGCACTTGTAGCTTTCATCAAGCCCTTCTGCGGAGCGGTCGAAGGAATACGCATCCTTCATTAGAAATTCCCGCCCGCGCAGTAAACCGAAGCGCGGTCTGCGTTCATCGCGGAACTTCGTCTGGATTTGGTACAACGTAACCGGCAGCTTTTTGTACGATTGAATTTCATCTCTGACCAGCGTTGTGATGACTTCTTCGTGTGTCGCGCCCAGGGCGAACTCGCGTCCGTTGCGGTCCTCGAGCCGCATCAGCTCAGGCCCGTAAACGTCCCAGCGACCCGATTCCTTCCATAATTCGGAAGGATGGAGGGTAGGCATCAGCAGTTCCTGTGCGCCAGCCGCGTCCATTTCCTGGCGGACGATGTCTTGAATACGGCGCAGCGCCTTTAAGCCAAGAGGCAGGTACGTATAGACGCCGCTGGATAACTGGCGAATTAAGCCTGCACGAAGCATGAGCCGGTGGCTCAACGCTTCGGCTTCCGCCGGATTGTCGCGCAGCGTCGGATGAAGCAGATGGTGTTGTCGCATGACGATGCGCCTCGCTTTCTGATCCGATATTTACGTTAATGGGACCCATTCGTCCCGGTGAATGACTTCAATGCGGGCGACTTCGACGCGTTTCTGCACTTCGTCGGTCGATAAGCCTGCGGCTGCCTGCAGCTGCCAGGCCGCATAATTGACGACGCCGCGGCCGAGCAGCGTGCCGTCGCTCGTTGCCACCTCGACGACGGCGCCGGGGTGGAAGTCGCCCTCGACGGCAGTGATGCCGGCGGGGAGCAGGCTCTTGCCGCCGGAGAGCAGCGCCGTTTTGGCGCCCGCGTCGACGAGGATTCTTCCCTGGGGCAGCGAGTGGAAGCCGACCCATTGCTTCTTGACTGGCAGGTTGTTCAGCGCCGTGTCAAAATACGTGCCCTTGCCGCGTCCATCGACGGCCAAGGGGAGATCATAGGGCTCAAGCACGCGCCCTATGAAGACCGGCACGCCGCCGCGCATCGCGATGCGGGCGGCTTCGACCTTGGAGCGCATGCCGCCGGTGCCGACCGCGCTCCCGGAACCGCCAGCGAAGCTGAACAGCTCGTCGCTGATAGCGTCCACGCGCTCGATGCGCTGCGCGCTCGCGTTTTTCCGCGGGTCGTCTGTGTACAGGCCGTCCATATCGGTAATGATAATCAATCGGCTCGCTTTCACCAGATTGCCGACGAGCGCCGATAGCGTATCATTATCGCCGAATTTGAGCTCATCGACGGAGACTGTGTCGTTCTCGTTAATGATCGGCACGACGCCGCGGTGCAGCAGCTCGTCGATCGTCATCAGCGCGTTCTGCACGCGCTTGCGGTTGGAGAAGTCGTACCGGGTCAGCAAAATTTGCGCCACGCGGATGCCATGGGCGGCAAAAGCCTCGTGGTACGCCTGCATGAGCAGCGCCTGGCCGACCGAAGCGGCGGCCTGCTTCTCGTGCAGCACCTTGGGGCGTGTCTTGTAGCCCAAGGACGTGAAGCCTGCGGCTACGGCACCGGAGGTGACGAGCAGCACCTGGTAGCCATCCTCCTGAAGCCGCGCCAGCTCGAAGGCGAAGAACCGTATTTTATCCGGGTTCAAGCCACCCGTTTCCGAAGTTAATGAACTGCTGCCGATTTTGACAACGATTCGCCGAGTCATCTTGATCCCATCCTTTTCCTATCGAATATGTAAATGCAAAAAAGACTTCCGTCCTCATGACAAATAAGGACGAAAGTCTGACGCTTCCGCGGTACCACCTTAGATTGGCGCACGCCTTCTAGGCTGCACCCAACTCTGGAATCCCTAATAACAGCAGGGGGCTGTTCAACTCATCGTTGACCGTTCAGGGGCGGGTTCGGAACCGGATCACGGTAAGCTCTCGCAGCCGATGAAGCTTACTCTCTGCAGCGTGTTGCACGCTTCCTACTATTCCCATCATAACGTTGTATTGTGGAAGACGCGAGGCTGACCCAATCGTTTCCGTTTTTTGTTCTATCTAGAATAGCACGCTGTACAAGCCTTTGTAAAGCGGCTTTTATTCAAATAAATGAAGCTTGCCGATTCGCTGCACAGCCTCCTCCAAGCGGGCTTCCGTCGACAGCAGGCCAAGTCGGACATAACCTTCGCCATGTTCGCCGAACCCGACGCCGGGAGCGACAACGACTTTGGCTTCCTGCAGCAGCAGATCGGACAGGCTTTGCGACGTATGGCCTTTAGGCACAGGCAGCCAGGAGAAGAACGAGCCTTGCGATGGCTTCGCCTGCCAGCCGATCTCGTGCAGCGCCGCATAAAGCACGTTGCGGCGGCTCTCATAGACGCTCCGCAATTCGTCCACGCAGTCCTGCGGGCCTGTCAGCGCCGTCTGCGCCGCAACTTGAATGCCGCCGAACAGCGAGCAGTAATAATGATCCTGCATCAGGTTGATCAGGCGGATGACTTCGCGGTTGCCGAGGGCAAAGCCGACGCGCCAGCCGGCCATGTTGTACGTTTTGGACAGGGTGTAGAACTCGACGCCGACTTCTTTCGCGCCAGGCGTCGACAGGAAGCTGACCGGCTTCACGCCGTCAAACCCGATGGCGCCATAAGCAAAATCACTGGCAACGACAACGTTATTCTTATAAGCGAACTCCACGGTGTCCTGATAGAAGGAAGCGGGCGCTGTCGCGCCGGTCGGATTGTTCGGATAGTTAATGAACATCAGCTTCGCTCGCTCCAGATCGGATGGCGCAATCGCAGCGTAGTCCGGCAGGAAGGCATTGTCCGCTTTGAGCGGCATGAAGGACATCTGCGCTCCGGCCAGCGCTACGCCTGACCAATAATCCGGGTAGCCCGGGTCGGGAACGAGGCAGACATCGCCGGGATTGAGCAAGCATTGGGCAATTTCAATCAGCCCTGTTTTGCCGCCAAAGAGAATAGCGACTTCCGTCTCCGGATCGAGCTCGACGCCATGATCTTCCTTATAACGCTGGGCAATGGCTTCTTTCAAGAAAAGAAAACCGCTGAAAGGCGGGTATTTGTGATACAGCGGGTTGGCGGAGGCTTCCTGCATCGCTTTCACAATGTGGGGCGGCGTCGGGCGGTCCGGGTTGCCCTGACCCAGATTGATGACGTCATGGCCTTGGGCGATCTGGGCATTAGCTCTGCCTACTAGTGTCGCAAAAAACTGGGTAGGCAGACCTTGCATCCGCTCGGCAGGCTGTATGGAAAAGGCAGATTGTGTTTGGGATACGTTAGACACGATTTAATTCACACTCCGTAGGTCGGGATTTGCATAATAACAATAATGTACCACGATTGCCCTGTGGTGTATAGTAAGATTGTTCCCATCTTGCCGGGAATATCCGATTCGACTAATATAGAAAAAAAAGATCAGCGATGAGGCTGAAAGGGGCATACAGATGGAGGAAACACAGCTTTTGCATATTGCACTGATTCAAATGGACATTGCCATCGGGGAGCCCGATACCAACTATACGCATTTGGAAAGCTTCTGAACGAAGCGGTTACCACTGAAGTGAAGCCGGATGTCATTGTTTTCCCGGAAATGTGGAATACCGGCTATGCGCTGACTGAGATTCATGAGCTGGCCGATCGGGACGGCGAGCGCACCAAAGCTTTTCTAAGCGAATTTGCCCGTAAGCATCAAGTGAACCTCATTGGCGGTTCCGTCGCCGATAAGCGCGGGGATCGTGTGCTGAATACGATTTATGCCTTTGACCGTCAAGGCGCGGAAATCGCCGAGTATTCCAAAATTCATCTATTCCGCCTGATGGATGAAGAGAAATTTCTGCACAGCGGCGAGACGCTCGGCCGCTTTGAGCTGGAAGGCGTGCCGGCCGGCGCGATGATTTGCTATGACATCCGCTTTCCGGAGCTTGCGCGCAAGCTGGCGCTGGATGGCGCACGCATCTTGTTTGTGCCTGCGGAATGGCCGCATCCGCGCTTGCACCACTGGCGTACATTGCTCATGGCCAGGGCTATTGAGAATCAGATGTACGTCGTTTCCTGCAATCGCGTCGGCACGAGCGGAACGACCGCGTTTTTCGGCCATTCCATGGTTATCGACCCGTGGGGTGAAGTGCTGGTGGAAGGTGACGAGAACGAAGCGATTTTGCGGGCAACCATCGATTTGAGCGAAGTTGTGCGCGTGCGCGGCAAAATCCCTGTTTTCGAAGATCGTCGTCCGCACTTGTATTAGTATGAGGCTTATAGCAGCACGGGGCGAACGCCATTTGATTTTTTTTGCGTTTTTTTGTAGAATTAGGACAATTGGATAACAATGGCGGCAGTGATGGATGAATAGTACTCGAAGCGCCTTCATGTTCAGCGAGCTGGGGATGGTGAAAGCCCAGAGATGAAGTTCGGGGAAAAGGCAATCCGGAGCCGCATCGATAAAGGGGATGCGCGTGCAGTGAAGCGCGTGTCAACTAGGGTGGAACCGCGGGTGCGTAAGGCTCTCGTCCCTAGGCATATTTAGATGCCTTTGGATGATGAGCCTTTTTTGTATGCTCATCTTCACAACGGTGTCAGTGGTCGAACGACCTATTTTCAACAAATGAAGGAGAGTATGAACATGAGCGTTACTATGGATCAAGTCGTCGCACTGGCGAAGCACAGAGGTTTTGTATTTCCAGGTTCCGAGGTTTATGGCGGTCTGGCCAACACTTGGGACTACGGTCCGCTCGGCGTTGAGCTGAAGAACAATGTCAAACGTGCCTGGTGGAAAAAATTCATTCAAGAGTCCCCGTACAACGTAGGCTTGGACGCAGCGATTCTGATGAACCCGCAAGCTTGGGTCGCATCCGGCCACGTGGGCAACTTCAACGACCCGATGATCGATTGCAAACAGTGTAAAGCGCGCCACCGTGCCGACAAACTGATTGAGAACAAACTGGCTGAGAAAGATATCGAAATTATCGTCGACGGCATGACATTCGATCAGATGGCGGCGCTCATCAAGGAGCACAACATCGTCTGCCCGGATTGCGGCAGTAACGATTTCACAGATATCCGTCAATTCAACTTGATGTTCAAAACGTTCCAAGGCGTGACAGAGTCCAGCGCTAACGTCGTTTATATGCGGCCGGAAACGGCGCAAGGTATTTTTGTGAACTTCAAAAACGTGCAGCGCACGATGCGTAAAAAATTGCCATTTGGTATCGGTCAAATTGGTAAAAGTTTCCGGAATGAGATCACGCCGGGCAACTTTACGTTCCGGACACGTGAATTTGAGCAAATGGAGCTTGAGTTTTTCTGCAAGCCAGGCGAAGATCTGAAATGGTTCGAGTACTGGAGAAGCTTCTGCCATAATTGGCTGTTGTCCCTGGGCGCGAAGGAAGAAAATCTCCGTCTGCGCGATCACAGCGACGATGAGCTGTCCCACTACAGTAACGCAACGACGGATATCGAGTACAAATTCCCGTTCGGCTGGGGCGAGCTGTGGGGCATTGCCGATCGTACGGATTTTGACTTGAAGCAGCATATGGAGCATTCCGGCGAAGACTTCAATTACATCGATCAAGAAACGAATGAGCGTTACATTCCTTATTGCATCGAGCCGTCGCTTGGCGCGGACCGTGTAACTCTGGCGCTGCTTATCGATGCATTCGAAGAGCAGCAGCTCGAAGGCGATGACAGCCGTACGGTGCTGCATTTCCACCCGGCGCTTGCACCTATCAAAGCGGCGATTTTCCCGCTTTCCAAGAAGCTGGCGGAAGGCGCGCAGGCGGTGTTCGCCGATCTGGCGAAGCACTTCATGGTTGACTATGACGATGCCGGTTCAATTGGCAAAAGATACCGTCGCCACGATGAGATCGGTACACCATTCTGCATCACGTACGATTTTGAATCGGAAACAGATGACCAAGTGACCGTTCGTGACCGTGACACGATGGAGCAAACGCGCATGCCGATCAGCGAACTGAAGGCGTTCATCGAAAGCAAACTGCAATTCTAATGCAAAATCCCCTGCAGCGGGCTCGTTAAGAGCTCGTGCAGGGGATTTTTTATATGACATAATCGAGAACGTCACTGTAGGGAAGATAGCGGTTCGTATTCCGCAGCGGCGGCGAATAGACGTGAAGGGAAATTGCGCGCTCAGGAAACGGGTTGCTGAGTTGATGAATTTGGTCGGCAGGGGCGACGAATAGCTGCCCGGCCTGAACGAAATCATCTTTTTCCGGGATCGGGTACCCGTGCTCATCCAGCATATGCGTCGTATTCACGATTGACCCTTCAGCCATATAGGCGATACCGATGGAGTCGCCATGGTTATGAATGGCTGTCGACCGGTTCGCAGGAATGTGAATCACAATCACTTCAAGCTGGTCGCTGCTGTAAATCACATTGCGGCCATAAGGAAGGTGTGCAGGCTCCGTTTTGTAGTCCGGCACAAGCTTTAAATCTGGCCCCAGCGCTGTCAGTGCAGCTTTCAGTTCTTCCAAAGTTGGTTGCTGCAACTTGCAGAATGTCTGCTCAATTGCTTTGAGGAATGTCATCATGTCCGCCTCCTAGAGGCTAATGCCTCGATTTCTTATCAATTATTATTTGTGCTTTGATAAGATTTTCTGATATATCGTATGCAGCAGGAGGCGAAGCGGTTTGTGATTAGATAAAAATGGATGTTTCGGAAGCGCTACCCCACGCGAAAAGGGGGGATTTGTCTGCCGTCACTATCTGTAAAGCCATATTCGGCTGCCAAGTTGCCGACCTCAAGCAGTAAGCCGGCTTTGTTGTGAACAGCCGGATCGGCAGCGAGCGCGGCTACGGCGCGGCCGATATATGCGACCGACTCGGTTGGATGCAGCTCTTCGACCTTCATAAAATCAGGATCGTCAGGCGCGAGGCCGTAATGCTGATTGACCACCTCGGTACGCATCCAGCCTGGTGCGAGCGCTATTGCGGTTACGCCGATGCCGCCCGCTTGGAGATTTGTCGCCATGCCACGCGTCATGATCGCGACAGCACGTTTAACCGTGTCGTAGAAGACGTTCACGGGATAATTACCGCCGATGTCCGGGTAAACGCCGGTATTGATGATGAGCCCCTTTTTTTGATCCAGGAAAAATTCACGCATCGCCAAACGGCTGGAAACCATCTGCGCACGCAGCCCCGCCTGGAACATGTTGTCCCACCGTTTCATCGGTTGCTCCCAGAAAGGGGCAAGAAAATCAACGTCATCGTAATTTTCATATCCGCCCCAGGCATTGTTCACGACGAGGTCGAGCGTCCCTTGTTCCGCTTTAATTCGCGCGTACAAGGAGGCAACATCGGCATCGAACGTGTGGTCACAGCGAACCGCAATGCCTATGCCACCGAGCTTTGTCACCGCTTCCGCGGTATCTTCGATGGTACCCGCCACATCGCTTCGGCTAGCACTTTCTCTCGTGCTGCGCCCTGTGACGTACACCGTTGCCCCGGCTTCGCCAAGCACGAGGGCGATGCCCTTGCCGCCACCTCTGCTGGCACCGGTAACCAGTGCTATTTGTCCTTGCAGGTTAGGAATTGATGATTGTTTCATGAGAGCCTCCGTTCATAGGGTTCATTTCATAGGATGACCTAAAGTAGCTTAGGAATCCCTGCAGCTCTTATGATACAGAAATACCATGACAGATTCTGTCATGGTATTCGCCGCACGCAAAACGATCCGATTACACGAAGCCTATTCGCCCCGGCCGTTGCTCACACCACGATCCCATTGGCTCAGGAAGGCGAGCACTTGAGCGTCCGACCGCGCACGCGCCGCTATCCGATTGGCTCAGAAAGGACACGCTTCTCAGCGCCCGACCGCACTCTTGCCACTATCCCATCTAATCAGAATAAGGCCTGAGCCAAAGGGATAGTGAACAGAGACTCTATCCACCGTATGCTTTCATCATGGCTTGAACTTGCCCGCGAATCCAAGCAGCCATAGCTTCCGGCTCCTCGACGACGGCGTTGCCGCCGAAGCTCAAGAAATATGGAGCGAAGTGGTCCAGGTTCTCTTCGTGCATGTCTGTAAGCAGGGTCGCGCTGCCGTCCGCGTGTTTTTCCAGTTCGCCGCTCATGCCATGGCTGCTGCGCTCATACATCTGAGCGCCTTCCGACGTTAGTCTGACACGGAGTGTCACCGACTTGCTGTCTGCAGGATCTCGGCGCAGCCACTCCGTAACCGTCATGCCGCTGACTTCCTGCACCGGATGATGATCGTCCACAGGGGTTAAGGCGAGGATCCGATCGCAGCGGAACAATAAAATTTTTTCCTTTTCGAGGCAGTAGGCCGGCATATACCAATAGCCTTGATTCGCGTAGAGGCCAATGGGCTGAATGACTCTTGAACTGGCACCATTTTTTGAAGCATAGTCGATGTGCAGTGCCCCGCCATCAAGAGCAGTCTCCATAATTTGCTGCAAATATGGGGAGCTCGTGGTCCGATAAGGTGTCCAAAATACAACACGATCCTTCATGGCATCGATTTTGGCTTTAGCATCAACTGGAAGATAATGGTAAAATTTATTCAGAGCTGAAGCCGTTTCTGCCTCAAAGGGAAGTGCGCCGTAAAACTGCAGCGATTGAAAAGCGAAAAACATCGCGACAGCCTCCTGCTCGGCAAATAAGATGGGCGGAAGCAAGCGTTTCTTGAGCATCCGGTAACCGCCGTGCGGGCCGAACTCTGTATAGAGGGGCATGCCCATTTCGGACAATTCTTGCAGGTCGCGATGCATGGTTCTTTCGGAAACGCCGAATTCATCGGCCATTTCTTTCAAAGTAAACTGCATGCGCTCGTTGACGGTCAGCATCAACTGAATCAACCGCTGCGTCTTGTTCACCTGAGGCATCCTCCTTTATACAATCCCGCTCATCACAGTTTTCATGGTGGCGATGAAGGCTTCAGCCGCTTTGGATATATATCGGCCCTTCTTGTAGGCAATGACGAGAGTCCGCACAGGCTTGCCTTCTAAAGGCAAATGAACAGGCGCAAGCTCGCTGTAGCTTCGCCGGGAGATGAGATATGGGACGAAGGCGATGCCCATCCCGGCAGCTACCAGCGACTGCACCGTTTCCATATTGCTGGATTCAAAAACGATTTTGGGCGTAAATCCGGCACTCTGGCACAAATCCCGCGTCAAGGTGCGGAAGCCTTGCCCTTTTTTTAAGGCGATGAACGATTCATTCGCCAACTGCTCGATGCGTATCGGCTGCGCTGCTTCCGACAGCGGGTGCTGCGGCGGGACGGCGAGAACGATCTCTTCCTCCAGCAAAGTTTCGTAGATCAAGGAGTCTTCGCGCAGCGGAAGCGAGAGGAGGCTGATGTCGGTCTGCCCGCTGCTCGTCAGTGTCTCCAGATTCGCCGAGGTTTCTTCGACCAGCGAGATTTCAATGTCAGGGTAAGCGGCTTGGAAGGCCGGCACGACAAACGGGAGGATTGTGGAGCCCGTAATTTGCATGCTGCCGACAACGAGGCGGCCTTTTTTCATTTGGGAGATGTCTTCCATCTCCTTTTTTAACTGCTCGACCATGTCGAGAATTTTTTGCGATTTCTCTACGAACAGGGATCCCGCATGGGTCAGCTCGACGGAATTCGTGCTCC
>Ga0209566_100481_pt1 | contig 28260 bp, 27 predicted proteins | sample Araplavi_mTSA_r2_2_FD_184287 | JGI IMG/M metagenome (GOLD analysis project Ga0209566, IMG submission 184287) | Arabidopsis root microbial communities from North Carolina, USA - plate scrape CL_Cvi_mTSA_r2 (SPAdes) (version 2) | ecosystem: Host-associated > Plants > Roots > Endosphere | place...
CCCCCGTGTAGACGGCGACACCAGCAACCTCCTCGACCTCCTCACGCGTCGCCTTCAGCTTGATCAGCGATTGCATATGGAAGCCGATGCAGTCGTCGCAGCGGCACGAGATCGCGATGCCCAGCGCGACGAGCTCGCGTGTCTTTTTCGTCAGTGCGCCATCTTTGGTAGCGGCCGCGCCCAACGCGCCGAAGGCGGACAGAAGTTCTGGCTGTGACTGCCAAAGCTTGCGCATCTGCTCGGCGACTTCGGCGGTTCTTTCACGATAACGCAACGAGTTCGACATGGCTGGGCCACTCCGAAACGAGAGAATCTGGACGGCTCACGACGCTTCACTTCTGCGGCGGGCAATGATGCACCGCGCGTCTGACAACTGCGTGATCTCGGGCATGTATTCGATGGTATTGACGGACGCTCGGCAAGACTTGATCTGCGACAAAGGACCCACCGCCCGTTCTGCGTACCGTTGGACTCATGCAAACGACTTGGAGAGCATCATGTCCAGAGCAAACAGGTTCACCGTTTCGCTCCTGATTGGCGTCGCGATTGCCGTGACGGCCGGCCTTGCGGACGCCCAGCCTCGCCAGCCTGCTCCTGGCCCTGCTGTCGAGTCGGGAGGCATGATTTATGGCAGTCAACTGATGACGACGGCCGAACGGACCGAGTACCGTACGCGAATGCTCGCGGCGGCGTCGGATGCGGAGCGCGAGAAAATCCGCACCGAACATCATGCCGAGATGCAGAAGCGTGCGAAAGCGCGCGGAATCAAGCTCCCCGACGCGCCCCCCATGCGCGGCATGCATCGCGGGCAAGGCATGGGGATGGGCATGGGGCCCGGCTACATGCACGGCTGGCCCAACCCCGCAAGCGGCGCTGCCGGGCAGTGATCGCGCGATTCGGCGCATCCGGCAACGAGCGCGTCGAACCTATTTGCCTACAGCCATTCTCGTGTGCACCGCGCCATGCGGTGACGTTGGCCCGTCGTCTCAGTCATGCGTATGACGGGTCGAGCGCGTAGCCGGACTGGGTTCGCCAGACTCAGGCCACGACACGGTCACGCGTAGTCCGCCAAGTGCGGGCGATCGGTCAACCTGAACATCGGCATCATGCGCAGCCGCGATCCTCTGCACGATCGACCACCCAAGGCCGCTGCCACTTGGCCCGGTTCCCGCAGGCCGAAAGAATCGCTCACCCAGCCGGTCCAGATCGTCGTCGCCCATGCCCGGGCCGCTGTCTTCGACCCGCAGCACGGTGCGCCGTTCTCGTTGTCCGACCGAAACGGTGATGCACGCCAGCGGCGGGCTGTAGCGAATCGCGTTGTCGACCAGGTTGCGCACCATCGACTCGAGCAAGGGTTCGTTGCCGCCGACGATGCATGGCGACGGCGCATCGAGTTCCAGCCTCTGCCGTTTCCCGATCGACCGTGGCGCAGCCTCCGCGACCACCCGTTTCGCCAGGGTCGATACGTCGACCGGTGCGCGGTCAGCCAACGCGCCCGCATCGAGACGCGACAGCAACAGGAGCTGATCCACCAGGCGTGCGGCCCGATCGCACCCTTCGAGCACGCCCCGCAGTGCATGTCGGCGTCGCTCGTCATTAGGCTCCGCCATCGCGACCTGCGCCTGCGCCTTGACGGCCGCGAGCGGCGTGCGCAACTCGTGAGCCGCATCGGCCGTGAATCGGCGCTCCGCGTCCATCACGGCACGAATCCGCTCGAACAGGCCGTTCAGCGCATCCAGCATCGGCCGCATCTCGAGCGGTGTCAGGTCCGGCCGAATCGTGTCGAGTGCCTGCGGATTCCGCTTCGCCAGCGTTCGCCCGAAATCGCGCAGCGGCGCCGTGCCGCGGCGAACCGCCCAGCCGATGGCCAGCACCAGCAACGGCAACGCAGCCGCCATCGGCCACAATGCGCTGCGCATGACGGCGCCCAGGATCGCCTTGCGTGAATCGATTCGTTCGCCCACGAACACCTCGACATCGTCGTGCACGCCGTGCACGACGAATACCCGCCACGCGTCCCCGTCAATCACGACGGTCCAGAATCCGGAGCGTCGATCGCGCCCGGTCAGCTCGGGCGCCACCATGGGCTTCGACGGCGCGTTTTCGGAGTGCAGGCCAAGCTGCCCGTCGTGAAACACCTGAAAGGCCACGCGCGGCCCGTACGGGTGAAGAATCGGCGCGTCGATCGCATGGTCGTCGTCATCCGGCCCGCGCGCCTGTTGCGCGACGAGCAGCGCCGCCGCCTGCGCGAGGTGGCCGTCGAGCAGCCGGTCGATCTCGCGCCGCGCATCGAGCCAGGTCAGCATCAACGTCGATAGCCAGACGGCGAGGACCACGGCCGGCACGAGCGTCAGCAGCCGGCCATGCAGCGAACGCGCGGGCAACACGGCTTTCATGCATCGTCCCGCATCAACACGTAACCCACACCGCGCACCGTTCGGATCAGCTCGCTGCCGAGCTTGGCGCGCAAGCGATGGATGTGGACTTCGACGGCATTGCTCTCCACCTCCTGCCCCCAGCTGTACAGGTACTGCTCGATCTGCTCGCGTGACAGCACCCGGCCGGCATTCAGCATCAGGATGTGCAACAGGTCGAACTCGCGCGTGGACAGCGCAACGGCCACGCCGGCGCGGCGCGCGGTTCGCGACGCGGGTTCGAGCTCGACGTCCTGCGCGTGGAGCCGCTCGGTCGGACGACCATGAGACCGCCGGACCAGCGCCCTCAAGCGCGCACCGAGTTCGTACAGGTCCACGGGCTTGATCACGTAGTCGTCGGCGCCCATGTCGAGCGCCCGGATGCGGTCGGGCACGGCATCGCGCGCGGTCAGGACCAGGATCGGCAACGCTATCCCGTCGCGGCGAATGCGCTGCAGCACGTCCATGCCGTCCATGAGCGGCAATCCGAGATCGAGGACCGCCGCGGCATGAACATGCGCGCGCAGCTCGCGCTGGGCCGCGTCGCCGTCATGCACCCAGTCGACCTGGAACCCTTGCTGGCGCAATCCGGCTCGAATCCCGTCTCCGAGCAGGACATCGTCTTCCACGAGCAGGATGCGCACGATCGAGTCCTCCGCCCGTGTCCGTCAGTCGTCGTCCCGGCCCGCCCCGTGCACGGGGCGGCCGGCGTCCGTCGCGACGGGCCGATCCGCTTGAACGGGCTGCGGTGCCGCCTGCCATTGCGTCCACCACCAACCGATCACCGCTGCCGTCATCACGAAAGCGATCCCCCACCACGCACGCCGGATGCCGTCGATCGGCGCACCGCGCTTGTAGCCGGTCACCATCGCGCCGGCCAGATTCTCGCGATGCAAGACGCTGCTGACGAGAACAGCGGCGACGTGGACCATGACGAGCGCGAGCATCACGTTCGCCGCGCCCTCGTGAAGATCACCGAACGATTCGCCGTTTCCGTTGTAGGCTGCCCAGCCGGTCAATCCGACGATGACCGTCATCGCCAGCATGGCGACGATCGCCACCGCGCCGGCCGGGTTGTGGCCGACGTGATGTTCGGGCCGGCCTTTCGCATGACTCAGAACGTAGCGCAAAACGGCCGCCGGCGGACGTACGAACGACGAGAATCGCGCATGACGCGTGCCGGCTACGCCCCATACGACGCGAAACGCGACGAGCGCCAGCATCGTGTATCCGAACGCGACGTGCATCAGCCGCCATCGCTCGCTCTCGGCGGTCAGCCACGCGCCCGCAAAGGCGATGACCGTCAGCCAGTGGAATACGCGCAGCGGAGCGTCCCAGACCAGTATCCGTACGGGACGCGAGCGTGCCGGTTCACCGGGTGCCCAGGATGCGGACGAATCGCTCATCGAAATTTCCTTTGTCTGCTTGTGTATGACACGCGGCGCAATTCGACGGCCGCTTCACCGCGGCGCTGCGCCACACGGACGCAGGCACCTCGTCGTGCGTGGCGACGAACCACGCCGACCGGGTAATCCTGTCGTCCGGGGGACGGCGAGCCGCGGCGCCCGTCGCTGCGTGTGCCGTCAGCCACGTCTCCAGTTGCCCGATCGTTGTCGGGTTCAGCGTCGCATCGGTGCCGAAGTGGCGGTCGAGACCGTTCAGGATGCGCCGCCAGGACTCGGCGGGCAGCGCCCCGGGCGGATAGGCGACATGGCAGGTCGCGCACTCCTGCTTGTACTTGGGCAGCAACGGAATCGCGGCGCTTCTCGTTTCGTCTTCCGCCAGTGCCGCGCGAGGCAGCAGCGACATCAGCAGCAGCGCGAGCACGCTTGCGCGCACATATCGGACGGGAGCAATTCCGCGCAAGGAGGTTGTCGTGTCAACGTCGTTCATGATTGTTCGCCATCACGGTTTCAGGCTCATGAGCCAGCTCAGGACGTCAGCCTTTTCGATTGCCGAACATTCACGCCCGACGACGTCCTTGCAGTTTCTGCGGAACCATTTTTCGGTCCTCGCCTCGTCCGTGAACCGTGCCGGATTGAACGCGGGAGCTAGCGGCTCGATGGTCTTGCTGGTGACCACGTGCCGGCCTTGGCCGGTCGGCGTACTTCCATGACAGGTCGCGCAACTCCAGTCGCGCCCGTGTCGGGACGTGAAGAACTGCTGCCCTCGCGACGGCACGGCGCTTGAGCCTGCCTGCGCCACATAGCCGTCCAGCAGTTGAGCAGGTGTTTCGGCATGGGCACACGCAACGGCGGCAAACTGCATCGATACCGAAAGGCATGAGAAACAAAGCGTGCGCACGGAACGGGATATCCGCATCGTGATTCTCCTGGTCGATGCGTTCATGTTCTGGCGAATTCATTACCGCATTCTTAACGTCCTGGTGTTAGTTAGTCGGCACAATGCCGCACGGTACGCGCGATCCCGTTGAACGCCCGGAGCAGCCGGAGCGAGTCTGCGACCGTGATATGTCAGCCAAAGCCATCTCCTTTTCTCCGAAGATCCATGGAGAACGAATTCGTCATACGGATCGTCAGCGCTATCGCACCCTATGTCGCCCCGTCCCTGTGCAGCCCGAGCATAGGCGCATGACATCGTGCTGGTCGGGATCTTCCCAGTAAAACCGGATATCGACGCCACGACGAGCATCGACCTGGACCTGCTTCGTCTCATGTATATGACGATCGCGCGCGGATACCGTATAGCGCCCCTTTGGCAGGCGCACATACAGCAGCGGGCCGGCCGTTCGTACCGTGAGAACATGCCGCGTGCCGTTCAGGATCGTGACATCCACGTCAGACAAGTACTCACCCGTTTTCGATACAAAAGTCATTCGAAGGTTATAGCGGGAGGCAACTTCGCGAAACGCAGCGACTTCTTCTGAACCGATGCCGCCGGTCACGTATGTCACCCCGCCAAGCTCGATAGGTTTCAAAGCAGTGTCGGCATAGGTGCCCGTAGCCGCAGCAAGAAGACATATTGACGCGCACAGAGCGCAGACGATTCTCGTCGACATGATTCTCTCCGCCTGCGCATGACGTCTTCCAGATCGGCTTCCGACTGAACACGGGGCGTATACCGCGACCGTCGAGGTGTCGTGCGCAAATCTCGTTGAACTCGCGGTCAGGATCCCGCTGTCTGGCAATTCGATCTTGACTCAAATCAATCGATCATTCGGCAGGGAATCTAGTCTGTTTTCAGTCGACTTCGAGTCCCGAAGCCAACGAAGTGTACGGATTCCCATGATGATTCAATCTCGATCAAGGCGGCATCTTGCCTCCGCTCTTCTAGCCCTCCTTACCGCCTCTAGTTCGAATGCCGAAGAGTTGGCGCGCATACCTGCGCATTCGCAACGTTACGGCACCCACATCGGCATTTCCGCGTACGACGACCCGCTACTCAAGGGTGTGACGTGTTTCATTTCCGGACCAGTCTCGAATCGTGATCGACGCAATCTCCATGACCGAAATACCGGAGGCACGGCAACTTCGGTCTCTTGCCATCAAGTCGGACCGCTCTCGACCACGGCACGCGTGCCGCAACAGGCGCAGGTGTTTGACGAATCGATCGATCCGGTTTTCAGATCGATACACATAATTCGGATTCTGGATATTCGGCGTCTCGTTGTGTTGTATTTCTCGTTCGCCAAGAGTGATCTGGCGGGCGATCTGCCCGGACACGTGGACGTCGTCCGGTTGCCCGCAATTTTCGGAAATCAGGATGGGGCAGGCAAGTGAATCGAGCGCCGGTCCGCGGCGAGTCGTCCGACAGCTTGCACAATCATCGCAAGCCATCAACGCACACTGTCCGTGGTGGCGTTAAGCTGTCGCAGAGGTGGCGCGTGCAACATCGTTACCGCGCACGAGCAGGACCGGACAAGTCGATCCGCGCAGGAAGCGTTCCGCGACACTGCCGAGAAAGAGTCGCCGCACACCGTGTCGCCCGTGCGTCCCGATCACGACCAGATCAATTGAGTTGTCGACAACGTAGCGCTGAAGGCGCTCCGGGACATCCTGACCGGCCTCAGTCTCGATGATTTCCCTGTCGCCGCGTAACGCTGCGTTCGAAATCGCCTGAACGGCATCTCGCAACACCGACTCGCCATAGTGCCGGATCTCATTGAGTAATTCTTCAGGCTCGACGCGCCCGCCATATGCGAACAGGGTGGATCTGTCGACGACGAACACGACGAAGAGGCTGGCGCCGCACAATCTGGCCAGCTTGATACCTTCGACAAGCGCCTGTTTCGATGACGGGCTGCCATCCATGGCGATCATGATTTTCGTATACATGCAAACCTCGCTGAATGACTTAACCCGCTCGCTGCGCCCATCTTCATCATCGACGCTCGCCGGGCCCTTGTGTTGCGCCAGGTCAACGGTTTGAAATCACGTCTAGCGCGACCGAACCAGCATGTTTTCCGAAAGTGTAGTCGGTGGGTACACGACGACGGTTTTTCCGACCTGCAGGCCAGCGAGCACTTGAGCGGCCTCCGTGTTGCGCTGTCCGATCTGAACGACCTGTCGTATCGCCCGTCCGTGATCGACCTCGAACGCGCACCACTGCTCCGCGCACCGGAATAACGCCCCGACCGGTACGCTCAGCACATCCATGCGCTCCCAGATGACGATTCTGCCCTGCACGCGATAACCGTCGCTCAACCGGCCGGGAGGCGCGGTCAGGTCTGCAATCACATGCACGCGCTGTTCTTCCACGCCGAGCGCCGAGATCTTCGTGAACGCGCCAGGCTCGACGACACGCACCCGTGCGCCGATCGGCGCTGCCCCGCCCCAGTCTTCCACGGAAACGCGCATGCCCGGGCTGATCTTGACCGCGTCGGTCGACAGCACGTCGACGACGACTTCGTAGCGCGAAGGATCGGCCAGCAGCATGATCGCGGCGCCTGCGGGCACGACGTGCTCGCTCTTTTCGTCGACACGCAGCAGCACCACGTCGACCGGAGCACGAACCTTGACGGGCTGCCCTGCCTCGAGTGCCTCGAGATTCGCCACGGCAGCCCGAACTTCGGCGGCTGCGGACTTCTCGCGTGCGGACGCTGCTTCGAGATCGCTCCTGCCAGTTGCCTCGATGGCGCGCAACTGCTCCATGCTTTGCCTGGAGATTGCGCCTGCGTCGACCAGAGTCTGGCCTCGCTCGCGTTCCCGGCGCGCCTGCGCGAGATCGGCACGGGTGTGCTCGACACGCGCCTGCGCCTCGCGCAGTGACGCCTCCGCAGCCTCCACGCGGGCACGCTGCTGGGCGCTTTCGCCGGGGGTCATCGGCACGGGCACAAGCACCGCGATCACTTCTCCGGCTCGCACCCGGTCTCCTTCACGCAGCGTCACGCGCAGCAAGCGGCCCGTGATCGGTGCCGTGACCACGTAGCGATCATGCGCGCGAATTTCGCCATCCTCGTCGATCGTGACCCGGAGCGGACCGGTCGTCACCTTCGCTGTATCGACAGCGGTCGGCGCCGGCCAGAACGCATAGCCGAGCACGAACGCGACCGCGAGTGCGCCGGACGCGAAGAACAGGAGCGGGCCCTTGCTGGCGCGCGTCATGATTCCCTCGCCTTGAGCACGGCGACGATGTCGAGACTTCCGATCTTCCGTGCCACCAGCCAACCCGACGCTGCCACAGTGCTCGCGGTCACCAGAAATGCCTGCGCGAATGTCGCCGGCTGCACCACGAGCGGCAGGCGATACAGATCCGTTGCAAGCCGATCCGCCAGGAACGCGCATACGCCATAGCCTAGTAAGAGACCGGCCGGCGTCGCAAGCGCGGCGAGGAGGAACTGTTCACCGAGCAGAATCCATGCAACCTCCATGCGCGTGAATCCGAGCACGCGCAGCGACGCCAGCTGCTGCAGGCGCTCCGAATAGGCGATACGCATTCCGTTGAATGCGACACCGAATGCGATGATGCAGGCGAACGTGAAATTGATGGAGGTCGAAAGCCGGACGCTTTCATTCATGATCTTGCGAAAGCTGTCGATCACCGACTGTCGGACGGCCACTGCGTTGACGGCGGGCATGCGCTTGAGCGTGGCGTACAGACGATCGGCCGCGCGCGCGTCGATCTGCAGCCAGGCGCCGGACCAGTTGCCGCCTTCTCCGAGAAGACGCGCGAGAGCCTGCTGGTCCATGTAGGCGCGAACGCCGACCAGTTCTCCGACCCGTCCCGCGAGCATGACCTGCCGCGACTGGCGCTTGCCTTCCAGCACCTCCACGGTGACCCGGTCGCCCGTGTGCACGCCGAGGGTGTCGGCGAGTTGCGACGAAATTACGATGCCGTCCGGCGGCACGCGCATCGGCAGGCTCCGCTCGTCGACCAGTCGATGCATCTGCGCCGCCGGCGCGATCCCGCTCAGCGACAAGCGACGCGATCGATATCCGGCAGAGATCCGGACAGGGACGTCGCGAAACGGCTCGACGCGCAGCACGCCGGGAAGTCGCTGGAGCGCGTAGATGGCTCGATGGGACAACGGCTGTCCGAATGCGACGGTCACGTCCTGCCGTTCGACGCGCTGAAACTGAACGTCGAACAGATAATCGATTGCGTCGAAGAAGAAGCCGCCCGTTACGAGAATCGCACTTGCACAGGCCATCGCAACACACGACAGCAGCGATTTGAGCGGTTGCCGCGTAATGTTGCGGGCGATCATCCGCCACGTTACGCCGAGATGGCGGTACAGGCCGAACCGTTCAAGCCACCCGGCCGCGAACGCAGGCGGCAGCGGCGCTCGCATTGCCTCCACGGGCATCAGCCCGGCGGCCTTCGTCACACCGGCGGCCGTCCCGACCAGCGCGGTGGCGAAGCTCACGATGGCAGCGAGGATCGCGACATGCGCGTCGACATGGTATTCAAGATGCGCGAATCGGTAGTACCGTGCGTACAGCGCGGTCAGCGACGAGCCCAGCGCCAGACCGGCGGCATAGCCAACGGCGGCCCCCGCCGCGGCGATCAGGCACGCGAACTGAAGGTAATGCAGTGCGACCCGGGCGTTTCCGTATCCGAACGCTTTCATCAGACCGATCTGCATGCGCTGGGTATCGACCAGCCGGTTCAGGACGTTCTGAAGCAGAAACATGGTTACACAGAAGAAGATGGCCGGAACATAGGTCGCCGTGATCCGGTTCTGCGCGATCTCGTCCGAAATGAACCGGTTCGAAACCTGATCTTCTCGCGTTATCGTGCCGAGCCCGCCGTAGGCAGCCAGCTCGCGATCGACCTGCGCGACAACGCGTGGCACGATCGCACTGCCATCGAGCGATAGCACGAGGTCGTTGAATGCACCGTCCATCCGGAAGGCGGCCGATACGGCTTCGGTGCCCATCCAGAGCACGCCATAGTGGCGATTGTCGGGAAAGATGGAGCCGGCTCCGGTTTCGTATACGTATTCCGGTGAAATGGCGATGCCGACGATCTGGAGCTGCTTCCAGCGTCCGTTCAGCACGGCACCGATGAGCTGCCCCGTGCGCAGGTGGTTCGCGTCTGCGAACGCGGCGCTGACCAGCACTTCGTCGTCACGGCCTGGCGCGACGTACCGGCCGCGCTGAAGATGCAGTAGATCGAGCGACGGCCCGCCCCGTTCGGGAACCGAGACCACATGGCCGGTAGCCGGTTCGGCGAGCCCAGGCACGTCGAGCGTCACATCGGCAACCACGCGTGCGTCGACTGCGGCAACGCCGGGCAATGCCGCTATTTGCGTCGCGACCGCAAGCGGTGCGCGCTTCAGGTGCACGAACAGGTCGGCGAACCGGTGCGACGCATAGTATTCCTGTTGCGCCCGCAGCAGGACCAAGTTCGTGCTGCGCATCGCGACGAACGAGGCCACGCCGCACGCAACGACCAGGACTGCCGCCATCGCCTGGGCGCGCATGCGCCACAGATCGCGCCACGACAGGCGTGTCAATGTGCTCACCATGTGAGACCCCGGGCATCCGAACGTCGCACATTGCGGTGCTCTTCGGCGATCGTGCCGCTACTCATGCGCACGACCCGGTTCGCCATCTCCGCGATAACGGCGTTGTGGGTCACGACTATGGTGAGCGTGCCGAACTCTCGGTTGACCCGCTCCAGCACGTCGAGTACGAGCCGCCCGGTGCGAAAATCCAGCGCGCCCGTCGGTTCGTCGCACAGCAGGACGTCAGGCCGCTTGGCAACCGCTCGAGCTATCGCCACACGCTGCTGCTCGCCACCGGACATTTGCGAAGGAAAGTTCCCGGCCAGCGAATCGATGCCGACCATGCGCAAGGCGTCATCGGGATCGAGCGGATGCTCTGCGATATCGGTCACGAGCGCAACATTTTCGCGAGCAGTCAAGCCGGGTATGAGGTTGTAGAACTGGAACACGAAACCGACGTGCTCACGCCTGAACCGGGTAAGTTCGCGCTCGGTTGCGGTTGAAAGACGATGGTCGCGGTAATTGATGATGCCGCTCGTGGGCGTGTCGAGCCCGCCCATCAGATTGAGCAGTGTCGATTTTCCGCTACCCGATGTACCGAGCAGCACCACGAACTCGCCAGCTTCGAGTTCGAGCGTGACGTCCTTGAGCGCATGGACGTTGACGCTTCCCATCGGGTAGATCTTGCTGACTGCCTGAATGGAAAAGACGGTCTCCATTGCGCACTCAAGAGGAAAGCTCGCGAGTGCAGATCACATTAGCAATTCACATGGCTTGTTGATTGATCTGTATCAACGGCCAACTCCACGAAAGCCTCTTCACCCACGATCGCGCGCCGTGCATGCAACTGCCGGGAAAAACGAACTCAGCGTCACAAGAGTCTGAATGACGCCGAACGCGATTCTTGTCGCAGATCAAATGGAGCCTCGGCGCTCGTACCTAGAGTCAAATCGGATAGGTGTCGCCTTTTGGGCTCTCAAGCAGAATCGGACGCGCTCAATTGAACGATGCATAAGGCTCCACCCTCGAAAGGACCGTCATGAGACGGATCTATTTTGTGTTACCCGATACGAAGGCGGCCAGACCGATAGTCAACGAATTGCTTCTCAAGCGTATCGAGTGCCGGCTTCCGTGCGTGGATGGGATCGATGGTTGACGTCGGTGTCCCGAGCGCATGTCTAGTGCGATTCAGGACAGCGATTGACAAGGGCTAGATTCTGATCACAGTGGACATGCCGCAGGATCGCGTCAAGGAAATCGGTAACCTGATCAAGGAGCACCATCCGCACGCCTAGGTAGAAGGCACCGACCTGACGATCCCAGGGTTCCCATAAAGAGGAATTTCGGGATCACGCAACGTCGATGCATGTCGCGACTTCATCACGCAGGTGTCGTGAAAATGGTGGGGGACCGAATGCAGAGGCAGGCGCTCGCCAACATCGTGGGTTTTCAGTCAGTCGATAGCGTCCCGTTACCCTCGCTATACCGCGTACGGGTGATGCCCTCTCCGCATCCATCCTTGAGGAGCCAATCATGACCTCCTGGCAGATCACGCGAATCATCACCGGCATCCTGATCCTGTTTTCACTTGCCCTCGGCGCGCCGGCGAGCCCCCTATATGAGAGTAGTTGGTGGCTCTGGCTGACCGCCTTCGTGGGGGCCAACCTGATGCAGAGCGGCTTTACGCAATGGTGTCCAATCGAAAAGCTCATGCGCATGCTCGGCTGGGACGGAGGCGCTTGACTGCGGGCGGCAACGCTGTCAGTTGATTAAGATAACGAATATGACGCGCCGCATGCCTGTTCCTCATGCGCCCAGTCGCGTGAATTCCGTTTGCCCGCGTTGAAACGGATTTGTCGGTCGCACCGATGCAGGCGCTGGTTTACGATCCTGTCTATGCGGTTGCGATCACTCCGCGTCAAAACGGTATCACCAAGTGCCGACAGGCGCCTGCAGGCTTTTCCCACCGACCCGGACTTCAGGAAATTTCCTGTTCCGACCGGTCGACGCCCCTCCGGCGCACATTCCGCCCGGGTTGGCTTCGGCTTCGGCTCCGGCAACGTCATCGCACTCGACACGTGTAAAACGCGCGCAAGCGGCGACGGGGCCGCGATCTCGCAAATCCTTGGTCAGCACGCAGAAGATCGCCGTCGCCATGCAGACGCACGTCACATCGGACGCCGGTGACACCCAGCCGGCCCGCGTCTGTTAACCCATGTGCCTGCGCTCGAGTAATCCTACGTCGCGATGCTGCTCGCACAAGACAGCGTAGCCGCGCGAACTCGGCGATTGACGACCGCAGTATTGCGCGGATGCGCCACGGGGCAGCCAACGCATCGATCACCGACCACCAATCGCCTGCAAGTGTGCCGAAGACATGCTGCCGATAGCACGGCTCATTGTGTACTTTTACATAGACGGAAGCGTAACCGGATAGACAAGATGGCTGATTACCTGTTTAACGCCCGGTACAGTCTGCGCTGCTACGCACACCGCTTTGCGCTCCTCCTCACTGAAGATCACGCCCCAGAGATGCACCTGTCCGTTCTTGACGATGACCTGACCTCGAGATAGCGCCCAGCGTTGGCCGGACATCGCCTTCAGTATCGCCTCGCGTATCTCCACGTCGGCAGGTGGGACCGGCGACTGTTGGTTGTGCGTATCGCTGGCCAGAGCACGCACGAGATCGGCGCGGCTCACCAGACCCGTCACCTCGTCATCCTTGACGACCGGCACGCGCTTGATGCGATACCGCTCGAGCAGATCTGCAACTTCCGACAGTGGCGTGTCCTCGTGGACCGTGACGACGTCGAGACTCATCACGTCCCTTACCTTCTGCGCGTGCTCCTTTACGTACTCGCTGGCCAGCTCCGTGCTGGATGCAAGAAGCTCCAGCCACCAGGAGCGACGCCTGACACCGGTGCCGAGCTCGACGCGGCGTACAAGGTCGCCTTCGCTGACGATACCGATCAGCCTGCCATCTGCATCCGTTACCGGAACCGCGCTGATCGCGTGCTCGTCGAGCAGCTTGGCGACCTCCTGCACGCTCATCTCCGGCGTCGCGGAAATGACCGAGGTTGTCATCACGTCACGTGCCCACATGAGGTTTCTCCTTCCACGCGCTGGCGCTTCACCGGCTAGTCTGCGGCGGACGCTGCACGCGCTCGCCCAGCTCGACCGGCCTGCAAGATGAATGCTTCACCCAGAAACACCGGGCGAATTTGACCGATATCAAAGGCGGGAGATCGTACACGGATGTCGCCATATGGCCATTCGAACAGTGTCGTGTTCGGTCGGCATCTTCCGTGGCGACTTGGGGCCGGATCCTATTGTCCATCTTCACCGAGGCGGTCGGGTCCGCTTCGGCAACCACGGCGCGTTGACGCACGTCAACGGAAAAGCCGGTGCGGCGACCAGAATGAATCACGTCCGAGCCGACCGGATGGTGTCCGAATGAATGTCCCAGCGATCATCGCCAAAACTCCTGCCGACCTGCGCGTCGTGCCGAATCTCGTCGACTACGACGGCGAACGCCACCGTTTCTCGTGGGCGGCTGCGGCGCGCGAACTCGCGATCGAACCGGGCGGCGGCATCAACATCGGGTGGCAGGCAGTCGACCGTCATTGCGCCGGCCCCGGACGCGACAGGATTGCCCTGCGCTTCCTCGCACGGAACGCGCCATCCCGCGCAATCAGCTACGCCGAACTCGCGACGCTGACTGACCGCTTCTGCAACGTGCTGCGTGGCCTGGGTATCGGCAAGGGCGACCGCCTGTTCATCGTCGCCGGACGCATCCCCGAAATGTACGTCGGCGTGCTCGGCGCACTCAAGAACGGCACGGTCGTCTCTCCCCTCTTCTCCGCATTCGGGCCGGAGCCGATCGCGACGCGCGTGAATCTCGGCGCGGGAACGGTGCTGCTCACGACCGATACGATCTTCGAACGCAAGATCGCCCCGTGGCGCGAACGCATGCCGGGGCTGAAGCACGTTCTGCTCGTCGCGGACACACCCGGCACGGCGACGAACGTTTCCGGCACCCACGACCTCGCATCGCTGATGGCCGGTGCGGCGGACACATGCCGCTACGAACCGACGTCCCCGGAAGACATGGCGCTGCTGCACTTCACGAGCGGCACCACCGGCACGCCGAAAGGCGCCGTCCACGTGCATGCGGCGGCGCTCACGCACTGGATCACCGGACGGTATGCGCTGGACCTGCACGAGGACGACATCTACTGGTGCACCGCCGACCCCGGCTGGGTCACGGGTACCTCGTACGGGATCATCGCGCCGCTGCTCCATGGCGTGACCTCCATCGTCGACCGCGAGGAATTCGATGCCGAGCGGTGGTACGGCATCCTCGCGGACGAGCACGTATCCGTGTGGTACACGGCGCCGACCGCCGTGCGCATGCTGATGCGAGCCGGCTCCGGGATCGCTTCGCAACATGCGTTCCCGCACCTGCGTTTCGTCGCCAGCGTCGGTGAGCCGTTGAACCCGGAAGCCGTCTGGTGGGGAAAGGCAGTGCTGGGGCTACCGATTCACGACAACTGGTGGCAAACGGAGACCGGCGGGATCATGATCGCGAATACACCCGCGTTCGACATCAAGCCCGGCTCGATGGGAAGGCCACTGCCGGGCGTGGATGCGGCGATCGCGCAGCGCGACGCCGGTGGCCGCGTGCAACTCGTCGACGAGCCGGGCATCGAGGGCGAACTCGCGCTCCGGCGCGGCTGGCCGTCCATGTTTCGCGGCTACCTGAACGAAGACGCACGCTATCGCAAATGCTTCGCCGGCGACTGGTATCTGACCGGTGATCTCGCGAGGCGGGATGCCGATGGCTACTACTGGTTCGTCGGGCGCGCCGACGACGTCATCAAGTCGGCTGGCCACCTGATCGGGCCATTCGAGGTCGAAAGCGTGTTGATGGCGCATCCGGCGGTCGCGGAGGCGGCGGTGATCGGCAAGCCTGACCCGGTTGTCGGCGAATCGATCAAGGCATTTGTGGCGCTGAACCAGGGCCAATGCCCCGACGATGCACTCAGGATGGCGCTGCTCGCCCACGCGCGAAAGCGCCTGGGTGCGGCGGTCGCGCCCAAGGAAATCGTGTTCGTCGGCCAACTTCCGCACACTCGCAGCGGCAAGATCATGCGGCGCCTGCTGAAGGCCCGCGAGTTGGGGCTGGCGGAAGGCGACACATCGACACTCGAGAGCGGCGCATGACCACCGTCGACCACCCTCCTCCGCCTCCGCCGTCAGGCCCCGTGCCGTATCCACCGGATCTGGCGCTTGCGCTGTTGCGCGACATGCTGCGCGTTCGCCGCCTCGAAGAGAAATGCGCCGAACTCTACGGCGCGGGAAAGATACGCGGCTTTCTTCATCTGTATATCGGCGAGGAAGCAAGCGGCGTCGGCACCCTGCATGCGCTGACGCCCGACGACAATGTCGTCGCGACCTACCGCGAGCATGCGCATGCGCTGGTGCGCGGCATGGACATGGGCGTGCTGATGGCCGAAATGTATGGCAAGCGCGAAGGCTGCGCGCGCGGGCGGGGCGGTTCGATGCACCTGTTCGACCGAAGCACCCGGCTGTTCGGCGGGAACGCGATCGTCGGTGGGGGCCTGCCGCTGGCGGTCGGTCTCGCGCTCGCCGAAAAGATGCAGTCGAGCACGCGCGTCACCGCATGTTTCTTCGGTGACGGCGCAGTTGCCGAAGGGGCATTTCACGAGTCGATGAATCTCGCGGCGCTCTGGCGGCTTCCGGTGCTGTTCTGCTGCGAAAACAACCTGTATGCGATGGGCACGGCCGTCGAGCGCCACGAATCCCAGACGGACCTGTGCACGAAAGCCGCCGCCTACGACATGCGGGCGAGCTCGACCGACGGTATGGATATCGTGGCCGTACACGACGCGGCGAAGGATGCGGCCGCGTATGTGCGAAGCGGCGCCGGCCCGATGTTCCTGGAACTGCGAACGTATCGTTTCCGCGCGCATTCGATGTACGACGCCGAACTCTACCGGCAGAAGGCCGAGGTCGACGCATGGAAAACCCGCGGCCCGATCCACACGTTCACCGCGCGCCTGAAGGCCGAAGGCAAGTTCACGGAGGACGCGTTCATCGCGCTCGATGCCGATGTCGAAGCCGAAGTCGCCCATGCGGTCGCGTTTGCCGATGCCGCTGCATGGGAGCCCGTCGAAGCGCTCGCAGAGGACGTCTACACGTCGGCGGGAGGCCCGCGATGAGCCGCCGTCTCACTTATCGCGAGGCGCTGCGCGAGGCATTGCGCGAGGCGCTGTCGACCGATTCACGCGTGTTCCTGATGGGCGAGGACGTCGGGCGCTACGGCGGCACCTATGCGGTGTCGGCCGGGCTGCTCGACGCGTTCGGGCCCGAGCGCGTCCGCGACACGCCGCTGTCGGAACTCGCGTTCACGGGGGCAGGCATCGGCGCCGCGCTGGGCGGCATGCGGCCGATCGTCGAAATCATGACGGTGAATTTCAGCCTGCTCGCGCTCGACCAGATCGTCAATACCGCCGCGCTCTACCACCACATGTCCGGCGGGCAATTCTCGGTGCCGCTGGTCGTCCGCATGGCGACGGGCGCCGGCCGCCAGGTCGCCGCACAGCACTCGCACAGTTTCGAAGGCTGGTACGCGGGCATCCCGGGAATCAAGGTGCTCGCGCCGGCGACCGTCGAGGATGCGCGCCACATGCTGGCGCCGGCACTGGCCGATCCGGACCCGGTGCTGATCTTCGAACACGCGGGCCTCTACAACATGGAAGGAGACCTGCCGGACCTTGACGGCGTCGACATTCGCACCGCGAAAGTCCGCCGTGCGGGCAAGGACGTCGCCATCCTCGCGTATGGCGGCTCGCTGCCGAAAGCGCTCGATGCTGCCGAGACGCTCGCTGGCGGCGGTATCTCCGCCGAAGTGATCGACCTGCGCGTGTTGCGGCCGCTCGACGACGCGACGATCATCGCGTCGGTAGCGAAGTGCCGGCGCGCGGTCGTCGTCGACGAATGTTGGCGCAGCGCCAGCGTCGCCGCGGAGATCATCGCGCGCATCGTCGAGCAGGCGTTCTACGAGCTCGATGCGCCGCCGGCACGCGTGTGCGCCGAGGATGTGCCGATTCCTTACGCCCGGCACATGGAAGACGCGGCATTACCCCAAGTCGACAAGATCGTCACCGCGGTGAAACAATTGTTTTCGTGATTGCTGACAGACTCCGAAGGAGGACGCATGATCGAATTCACCCTGCCTTCCATGGGAGCGGACATGGACGAGGGAACGCTCCTCGAATGGAAGGTCAAGCCAGGCGACGTGGTCAAGAAAGGCCAGGTGGTCGCGATCGTCGACACGAGCAAGGCTGCCGTGGATGTCGAGAGCTGGCACGAGGGAACGATCGACGAATTGTTCGTGAACCCGGGCGAACGGATCCACGTCGGCACGCCGATGGCCACGCTGCTCGAGCCCGGAGAAGCACCGCCGGCGGCGCGGCACACGCGCCAACCAGCGGCACCCGTCACGGCTGCCAGCGCGGCACCGCGCCGCAAGATCTCGCCAGCCGCGCGCAAGCTTGCGCAGCAGCACCGGGTCGATCCCGACAGCGTCACGGGCACCGGCCCGGCGGGCTCGGTGACGCTTGCGGACGTCGAACGGGCGATCGTGGCGGCGGGTTCGCCCGCGGCCGGCACGCCCGGCGAGCGCTTTCCGGAAATGAGACGTGTGATCGCAGCCGCGATGGAGCGTTCGAAGCGCGAAATTCCGCACTATTACGTGTCCGAGACGATTCCACTGGGAAAGGCGCTGGCATGGCTCGCGGCCGAGAACGCGATGCGTTCCGTGACCGACAGGCTGCTTCCGGCAGCGCTTCTGCTCAAGGCGGTCGCACTCACACTGCGTCGATTTCCCGAGCTGAACGGGTTCCATCGGGAGGGCATCTTCCGGCCTGCCAGCGCCGTGCATCTCGGCGTGGCGATCTCGCTGCGCCAGGGCGGGCTGGTGGCGCCGGCGCTGCTCGATGCGGATGCCAAGCCCCTGAACCAGCTGATGCGCGAACTGCTCGACCTGACGCAGCGATGTCGCACAGGCTCGCTGCGGAGTTCGGAGTTGTCGGAATCGACGATTACCGTGACGAATCTCGGCGATCGAGGTGCAGCCGAGGTGTTCGGCATCATCTATCCTCCCCAGGTCGCGCTCGTCGGGTTCGGACGAATCACCGAGCGGCCGTGGGCCGAAGACGGCGGGCTGAAGATCATGCCGGTGACGACCACCAGCCTCTCGGCCGATCACCGCGTATCCGACGGCCATCGAGGTGCGCTGTTCCTGGTCGAACTGGGTGAATTGCTGCAGCACCCCGAGGAGTTGAACCGATGAGCAATGCAGACATCCTTTCGGTCGTACTGGAAACACTTGCATCCGTCGCGCCGGAACTCGACCCGTCGACGCTGCGTGCGGATCGTCCGCTTCGCAGTCAGGTCGATCTCGATTCGATGGACTGGCTCAATTTTCTGACGGGCCTTCATGCGCGGCTGAAGGTGGAGATTCCGGAGCGCGACTATGGTCGTCTGGTTACGCTCGACGATATCGTCGGCTATCTCGCGGCCGCAGACGCACACCGTCCCGTGTCTTGAGACCTGTCCATCGCGCAAGCCGACGTTTGTGCCGGCGTCGGAACGTCCGCCACACCGTTACACGAGGGCGCACGCGCCCGTGCGTCGGTTCCCGAGAGCGCTATCGCCCGATGACCCGCTCGCGCGAACGCGCATGCTTCAGCGCGCCGCAGTCGTCGCGACCGCTTCCGCCAGCCTGCGCGCTGCCCGTTCGGCAAATACCGCCAGAATCGGGCTGGCATTGCCATGCAACGTTTCGCGCGGCGTCACGTGACATTCGGCCAGCGGCGACTTGCAAGCCAGCATTCGCATTTGCGTGAGTGCGGAGTCCGCACCACGTTGTGCGAAGCTGCAAAAGAATGCGACACGCGGCAGGCGCCGCTGGTTCGCGACGATATACGCCCGCACCGGCGACGATACGCAACCTGCCCAGACCGGGGAGCCGATCACCACGAGATCGTACGCGGCCGGGTCGCGCTTCGCCGCGACGATCTCCGCCGGCTTCTGGTTGATTGCCTCGACGAGCGAACGTAGATAGCCGAACGGGCCCGCGCGATCGCGCGTCACGACGATTTCCTCGACGTCGGCGTCGAGCATCTCGGCCAGCGCGGACGCGGCCCGGCGGGTCGTTCCGGTGCGCGAATAGAACACGACGAGAACCTTGCCGGCATACATGACGACCTCCCTCATTCACGCTTGTCGGGCGGCGCGTGCGTCCGTTGAATCCATTCGCCATGACGCGCGGGCGATCTGAAAAAATCGGCCCCGTGTGGACGGATTGCACGCGACGGTGCAACCACTGGCGCACGGGCGCCGTGTCCGACATCCCGGTTATCGGCTCTGCATGCATGGCGAATGCAGAACCGCCTTCGGTCGACCGCCCGAATGTCGCTGTGTGGCGACATGATCCAGCGATCGAGAAGCAAACGGAAAGCATGTGCACAGGCATCCGCCGGCATGCGTCGGCGGACGCCCGCACCCGTTTCAGCCGGCCTTGACCTCGATCTTCTTCTCGGCCTTGCGCGCTTCCGGCGTCTTCGGCAGCGTGACCGTCAGAATGCCTTTCTGGAACGACGCCTCGATCTTGTTCCTGTCGACCCCGTCAGGCATGCGAAAGTAGCGCTCGAATGAGCCGAAGCGGCGCTCGTGGACGTAGTAGTCCTTGTGCTGCTCCTCCTTTTCGTCCTGCTTTTCGCCGCGGATCGACAAGCCGCCGTTCGCGAGCTTGACCTCGATGTCCTTCTCGTCCAGCCCGGGCAATTCCGCGGTGATTTCGTATGACTTGTCGGTTTCCGCGAAGTCGACCGCGGGCTCGGCGCTCCATTCGTGATCGCGGCGCCAGAATGGCTGAAGGTTGAAAATCGGCCGCCGCACCGTCGGCATGCCCGCGCTGCGATTGAAATCGTCGAAGAGACGGTCCATCTCATGGCGCAGCGTTTCAATCGGATGCCAGTACGACGCCCCTGTCGGCGCATGCTCCGCACTCTCCTGCGGCTTGTTGACCGCCAGTTTCGTGGACGATTCTTTCATGTCGTGCCTCCTTCTCGTCAGTGATGCATTTATTCTCGATTGGCGATGACCGCGGCAATTGACGGAGATCAACGCCCAGGATGGAGACACCGAAGGCTCTTGGGCGAGCACATGGCCGTGCGAAACATATTGCGCTCGTTGACTCAGGTCAATCGGCACGACGCGCCGGCAGGTGGAATATCCGTATCGGCCGCCGGTCCCGAGATGCGTCGTGCCCGACTTCGTCGCACAGGAGGTGCATCGTGCCCGCAAAATCGCTTGTGTTTCATCAGGATGCTCGCCAACGGCTGCTCAAAGGCGTCAACGCGATTGCCGAGGCGGTCAAGATCACGCTCGGCCCGGGCGGGCGCAACGTGATCGTCGAGCGGGCCGGCACGGCGCCGCTGGTCGCGAACTCGGGCGTCGTCGTCGCCGGCGCTGTCGACCTGCCCGACCCGTTCGAGGAAATGGGCGCCAGGTTGTTGCGCGAAGTAGCGACCCGCACGAGCGAAGTCGCCGGCGACGGCACGACCACCGCCACCACCCTGGCACAGGCCATCGTTGCCGAAGGCATCAAGTGCGTCACTGCCGGGCACGATCCGATGGCGCTCAAGCGCGCGATCGAAGCGGCCGGCCGTGACGTGGTCGCCGAACTGCACCGCGTGTCGAAACCGTGCGCGAGCGCGGACGAGATGCGCCAGATCGCGACGATTTCCGCCAGCGGCGACAGCACGATCGGCGCGCTCGTCGCACAGGCCGTCGAGCGTGTGGGCAGGGACGGCGCGATCAGCATCGAGGACGGCACGAAGCTCGACGACGAGCTCGAGACGGTGGACGGCTCGCTGATCGATCGCGGCTATCTGTCGCCGCTGTTCGTCGATTCGGACAATCATCGCGTCGTCCTTGACGAGCCGCGCATCCTGCTCTGCGACATGAACATCAGCGCGATCGCACAACTGCTGCCGGTACTCGAGGCGCTCAGCAGCACCGGCAAGCCGCTTCTCGTCGTCGCGAACGAAGTGGAAGGCGAAGCGCTGGCGACCCTCGTCGTCAACCACCTGCGCGGCACGCTGAAATCGTGCGCGATCCGCTCGCCCGGATTCGGCGAGGCGCGTACCGAGCAGCTCGCCGACCTCGCCGCGCTGACTGGCGCAACGGTCATTTCCGTTCAGGCCGGACGGACACTCGAGCGCACGACGCTGGACGATCTCGGTTCCGCGCGGCGCGTCGAGATCACGCGCGAGTCGACGACGGTCATCGCCGGGCGAGGCGAACGCCAGCGCATCGACGACCGCGTCCAAGCGCTGCGTACTCGCATCGCGGCGACACCGGCCGGATACGAGCGCGACGCGCTGACGCGCCGATTGACGAAACTCGCGGGCGGCGTCGCGGTGATTCGCGTCGGCGCCGCGACGGAAACCGCGCTGCGTGAGCGCAAAAATCGCTTCGAGGATGCCTTGCATGCAACGCGCGCCGCGATGGAGGAAGGCATTGTGCCGGGCGGTGGCGTCGCACTGCTGCGTGCACGGCGTGCGCTCGAAGGCAATGGCGCATACCTGACAGATGTGCAGCGCACCGGCGCGCGGATCGTGCACGACGCACTGGCATCCCCCCTGCGTCAAATCGCCGAAAACGCCGGAGCGGACGCGCAGGCCGTCGTACACGCGGTCGATGCCGCAACCGGGCCGTTCGGCTATGACGCGGCGACTGCGACATATGGGGACATGATTGCTGCCGGAATCGTCGACCCGGTCAAGGTCGCGCGTTCGGCGCTACAGAACGCGATCTCGGTCGCGTCGCTGCTGCTCACGACCGATTGCATGATCGCGCATCGCCAACGCACGGCCGCATCACCGGGCGCCGCGCAATCGGGAAACTGGGGCGACGAACTCGGCTGAGCCATCAGTGTGCCGCCAGTCGATCTCGTATGACTCGCCGAGGAATACGCGGAATTCAAGTCGGCCGCGGAGCGGCCGGCGCCACCGTTGCCGCACGGCAGTCAAACCCGCCCCTGGAAGCGGGATCCCGGGACAGTTCCTGTTCGACATCGTGTTTGAGGTTCGCGTCGATGGCACGATCGGAATGTCGCCCTTCCAGCCGATCAGCCGTTAATACCGGTCACACCTTGTCGTCCGCGTTTCATCCTGGCCCGGACACGCTCTCGATGGAATCGTCGCGTTTCCACGGGTCGACGCGGTCCATAGGGGCCGCCGTTGATGCGTGTCAAGCGGCGGCTGCCCCGGCAGCCTAGGCTGGAAACGTGGACGACATCGTCCCGACGCACGCGTTCAGGCTGGGAGGCGGCCATGCAGACCGGACATCATTTCCTACCCGAGTTTCGGCATGCGACCGTGCCGACCTACTTCGTTTCCTACGTGTTTCCCCTGCTCTTGGCCGGCTACGAGGTCTATCGGATCGGCTATTGGGTAAGCCGGCATAGCTGGAATTTTGCACAACTGCCGCAGGCCGGCTACGAGTTCACGCTGATGTTGTTCGTATTTGCACTGCAGGTGATTCTCGACGGGTTGTTCTTCATGACGGCTTGGGTAGGCAAGCATCCGGACGTCGAGCATCGGCTCGCGAACTTGGCGCTCGGCGTTCTGTGCTCGGCACTGGTCATCGCGTTCGATGTCGTCCTTCAGATCGCCACGTTCTGAATCGAAATCTCAGGGACGCCGGCACGACGGGGCACGACCGGTATTCATCAACCATCAACGGATCAAGCAATGAAGCCACCTTACGAACTGGTACTTCAAGGCGTCCCGCGCTCGGACGCGCTCAAGGCGGGAGTCGCCCGGCAAGTGTCCAGACTCGATCGATTCCGGCAGGACATCTCGCATTGCCGGATCAATGTCGTGCTGGACGAGAAGCACGACCATCAGGGGAAACCGTTCAATATCCGGATCGAAGTCACGATTCCCGGACATCAACTGGTATCCAGCAAGGAACGCGACGAGGATGTCTACGTCGCGCTGCGCAATGCTTTCAGCAACGTCACGAGAATGCTCGAAGACACGGGACGAAAGCAGCGAGGCCGCGGGAAACGGCACGATGACCGTTCGGCCACTCCCGCCACGCGATCCGAGGCGCACGAATAGCCACTTTTGCGCGAGCGTGCGCCCCTGGACAGGCGGGCACCGCGCGCGCTCGACCAGCGCAAGTTGCGAAGCGATGCCGCGCTGATCCGATATGCGACCGCCGATCGAATCGTCGAGCTGGATTGATCGAGCAGTGTCGGCGAAGTCGCGGCTGATCTCGTATCGGCGTCACGTTTGCCGACGGCTTTCCATCCGCTCAGTACAGCAGAAATGCTACTCTCTCGGGCGCGAACGCCGCCTTCTGCGCGACGACAACACGCTCGATCTCGTCGATCAACCGCCCCGCATGGCACTGTCAACTTGGCGGCTGCAAGTACCGCTCGGCGAGAACGTAAATGATCCCGTCAGACTGCTGACGGATTCTGGGTGTCACTGGTGAATTCTCGCCAGATTGCGAAGCATGCGGCAAGCTGTTTTCGGTAGAGCGATGCGCGCAGCAGATGCCGCATCAGGGCGAAGTGCTGGCGGATCGGCCCGAAGTTCGACAGAAAGGCCTGAGTGCGCTTCGGGTCGCGAAAGCCCTTGAAGCGCCGCTCGCGTTCGCGGGTCGGCTGATGACTATTTTCGGCGCGGTTGTTCACGCGGGCGGCGGCCTTCACGAACACATGCTTGACGTTGGCGAGCTCCGGGATGCCAGCCTTGGCAGCCGGGTAGCTGCGTAACTGGTCGGTGACGATCTTGCGCGGTGCCGCACAGGAACGCAGCACACGCTGGAAACAGGGCTTGGCTGCGGCCCTGTCGCGCCGCTTCTGCAGCAGGATATCCAGCTCGGCATCGTGTTCGTCGCCCCCCCGCCACAGCAGCCAAGGCTCGCCGCGCAGATTCACGAACATCTCGTCCAGATGCCAAGTGTGTCCAGGCTTTCGCCGCGCAACCTTGACCCGCTGAGCGAAGGCCGCACCGAATTTGTCGCACCACCGGCGGCTTGCCTCGTAGCTGACGATCACGCCGTGTTCGAATAGCAGCTCCTCAATGTCGCGTAAGCTCAGCTGGAAGCGGAAATACCAGCGGACTGCTTGGCTGATAACTGCTGCGAGGAATCGATGGCCGTGGTAGAGCGCTTTCGGTTTCATCGCATCATCTTACGCGACCACGGCCGCCAACGTGACAGCGCCCCCTACAGCCCTGGCTGTCGCTGCACGAGTCAGCGGCCACGCAGCGCGCTTACCGCAAGGAGGCGGAGCGCCTGATCCGGTGGGCGATCGTCGAGCGGGGCGCGGCGCTGTCGTCGCTCACGACCGACAACGCGATCGCGTACTGCGGCTTTCTGCGCTGACCGCCGCCAGGGCCACTTTCGCTTTGAACGCCGCTGAGTGCGTCCGTCGGGTTCTCTTCGTCATCTTTCCGGTTCCCTTGCCTGCATTATCGCTGGTTTAGGCCCCGGGCATTCCACTTACCCGACTGTCCGAATTTGCGCGGCCACCTCTGATCGAGCGGCTTGAGCGGATGCGCGACGGCAGATGAATCTGTCCGCATTTTTGTGGGCGAGGCGCTTGAACAACCCGTTATCTGTATAAGTTTCGACTAAATCAAGCAGACAGCGTCAGATCATCTGACTCAGTTCGCCACTTGTGGTCGTTCGACAGCGCTCTCGGGTGAACATTCGAACGTCAGTTCCGCTCAGCTACCAGACTTGCCCTGTCGAAATATACCGTCCTGCTTCGGCGGCCCAATTGAGAGACTCCAATCTTTCTCCCCGCCAGGGAAGTCGGGGTTGCCAATCAACGACCGGCAAGCTACGAGTTCGCGTCGCGGTGCTGGCTGTCGAAACTTCGCCTCGCTTCTCGGAAGCGGTCAGCATTCTCGACGATCCAGGTCCACAGCGGGACCATGCGACCGAGCAGGTCCATGCCCGTGTCGGATAACTCGTATTCGACTCGAGGAGGCACTTCGTCGAAATCGTGACGGAGCACCAGGCCGTCACGTTCGAGTTGTCGTAACGTGCGCGTCAACATCCGCTGAGTCACCCCGTGCATGCGCCTGCCGATTTCGGCATGGCGCAGCCTGCCGTACACCCCGAGCGTATGGATGACACCGAGCGACCAACGACTTCCGGCGTGTGCGAGCACCTCCCGCCGGAGCCCGTCATCATCGTCTCGCAGGCCGTCGCACACGGTCTGCGAATATTGGAGAAGTTCGTCTCGATCCAACTATCTGACTCCCAGTATCACGCATGTACCTTCTTTCATACACGTCCAGGCACCGCTAGACTGCGTGCAACGCATTCCTCAGCAGGCAAGACGATGAACCAAACAGATCCTAACGCTACGTCTCAAAACATTCTCGTGCTCGGTGCCGGCGAACTCGGCCTCCCTGTGCTACGCAATCTTGCGCGTCGAGCGCAAGACATCGCAGGCGCGAAGATCAGCGTGCTACTGCGCGCGAGCGCCGTCGAGTCCAGCGCACCGGCCAAGCGGCATGATATCGCGGAGATTCGAGATCTCGGGATCGAGATCGTCGTAGGCGATTTCGTGAAAAGCTCCATCGATGAGCTTGCCGCCTTGTTCGCGCGATACGACACGGTAATCGGTTGCGCGGGCATTACAGCCGGAATCGACACGCCGATGAAGTTGGCGCGAGCTGCGTTGCAGGCGGGCATCCCGCGGTACTTCCCGTGGCAGTTCGGGGTCGATTTCGACGTGATCGGCCGCGGCAGTCCGCAGGACATCTTCGACGCACAGCTGGACGTGCGCGAGTTGCTGCGCAGTCAGCACAAGACCGAGTGGGTCATCATCTCGACCGGCATGTTCATGAGCTACATGTTCGAGCCGGAATTCGGTGTCGCGGACATGCAGAACGACGCAGTCCACGCGCTGGGCAGCCTCGACACCGCCGTGACGCTGACTACGCCCGATGATATCGGTGCGCTGACCGCCGCGATCGTGTTCGCCCAACCCCGTATCCGAAACGAGATCGTGTATCTGGCCGGCGACACCGTGACTTACGCAGAGGTTGCCGACAAGCTGCAGGCGGGCCTCGGCCGGCCGTTCAGCCGTTCCGTATGGAGCGAGCAGTATTTGCTGGATGAGCTGGCGCGCGACCCGAACAATATGATGCGCAAGTATCGTGCAGCTTTTGCTCAAGGGCGAGGTGTCGCATGGGACAAGAGTGGGACGTTCACCCAACGCAACGCCATTCCGGTCACCGACGTGGCATCGTGGATCAATGCAAACCTTGTTTCGGGCCGCGGCGAGTAATCGTGAGCCCAGCCATCTAGGCAAACCGTATCGAGGATCGTTCCCCCGAGCAGAAAGCCCGCCTCCGGCCAAAGGGCGCGGGCTCCTGTTTTCCGCACTGACTTCAGCCAAATTCTGCTCGGCGAAGTCGGCGTGTGAAAACGATGTGGCGGCTGGCGGAAGTTGCTTGTTAGCGCTCGTTGGCGACGCGGAGGATTAGATGACGGGTTAGGGTCGAGGCTGTGTGAAAACCCGCGCCGAGCGCACCGGCCGACAAACTCGGCACGCCAGATCGCCGCAGACGGGTTTCGAAGCGGCTCGAGAGGGGTAAAGCGACACCCGAAAGCCGGATAGTTTCGAGTTTTCACACAGCCTCGGTCGGTAGCGGCCCATCCATAAAAGTGCGGGCGTAGGTTTCAGCGTAGCTTTGTGCGTCGACCCTTGTCAGATAATGCGCAGGTACTGCTGCATTATTGGGGTGACGGTTGCAGGTGCTGCTGTGGGTTGCGTGCTCATGTGACCGGGAAAAGTTTCTTTGGCAAGGATTGGGGAGCGGTGACCGCAATGTCGAATTCATCTACACATGAGACCTTCGAATGCCGGTGTGCGGACCTGGAATCCCAATCAGGTTTCTCGAACATCCTGGGTCAAACAACTACCATTGTTTCATTAGGTCGCCGCTGACTCAGTGGCAGTCTGATAGACGAACTGTCCTGTTTTGCATCCGGTTGTCGCACCCAGGACCGGCAACAACGCTAGGAGACCGCCATGCCACAGGGCAACTCCGCCTCCGACTCGTCGTCGTTCAATTTGAGCGATATCGAGATCGAACACCGCTACCGGCTATTCATCGAAGCGGTGGAAGACTACGCCATTTTCATGCTCGATCCGGCGGGGAATGTGACCAGTTGGAATCGCGGTGCCCAGCGAGCCACGGATATTCATCGGATGAGATTATCCGTCGGCATTTCTCCGTGTTCTACACGGAAGAGGACCGCGCCTCTGGCAAGCCCGGCCATTTGCTGGCAGCGGCAGCGTTACAGGGGCGCGTGGAGGACGAAGGGTGGCGTGTGCGCAAGGACGGTAGTCGGTTCTGGGCGAACGTCGTCATCACCGCCATTCACAATGAAAACGGGGGCTTGATCGGATTTGCGAAGATCACGCGCGATCTGAGCGAGCGGCGTCGGCTGGAGGAGCTTGAACGGGCCATTGCGACGTCGTCATTCGTCCAACAAGCACGTGAGAATGAACAGAAGCGCATCGCGCGTGAATTGCATGACGATCTCGGCCAGCAGCTCACCGCGCTGAAGATGACGCTTGCACTTCACGAGACGGAGCTGACTCGGCATGTCCGTCAGGAGGCGCACAAGCTCCGGCCTTCGATCGATGAGATCGCTGGCCTGATTGACGGTATGGCGACGTCGGTGAGGCGCATCGCCGCCGTGACCTGAGACGTTTCTTGTAGCCATCTGGCAAGTGAGTTCTCTTTTATCCTAGAGGCAAGGAGAACTCGATGAAGAAGCGATTTACCGACGAGCAGA
>Ga0209566_100482_pt1 | contig 28210 bp, 25 predicted proteins | sample Araplavi_mTSA_r2_2_FD_184287 | JGI IMG/M metagenome (GOLD analysis project Ga0209566, IMG submission 184287) | Arabidopsis root microbial communities from North Carolina, USA - plate scrape CL_Cvi_mTSA_r2 (SPAdes) (version 2) | ecosystem: Host-associated > Plants > Roots > Endosphere | place...
CCGACCACCGTGAAGAACGCCCCCTTGTGCTGCCACACGCCGCGGATCGTGCCCGCGTTTTTCTTGTCGCGCGATTCGGACGTCGACGTCTCGTCGAGCGACTTGCGCAGGTACAGCGAGATCAACGCGGCCGCCGCGCCGACCACGAACGGAATGCGCCAGCCCCACGCCTTCAGTTCGTCGCCCGACAGCGTCTGCTGCAGGATCACGAGCACGAGCAGCGCGCACAGCTGGCCGCCGATCAGCGTCACGTACTGGAACGACGCGAAGAAGCCGCGGCGGCCCTTCAGCGCCACCTCGCTCATGTAGGTCGCGCTCGTGCCGTATTCGCCGCCCACCGACAGCCCCTGGAACAGCCGCGCGACCAGCAGCAGCGCCGGCGCGAGCGCGCCGATCTGCGCATAGGTCGGCAGCACCGCGATCACGAGCGAGCCGCCGCACATCATCAGCACCGAGATCATCATCGCGTTGCGGCGGCCGTGGCGGTCGGCGATGCGGCCGAACAGCCAGCCGCCGATCGGACGCATCAGGAAGCCGGCCGCGAACACCCCCGCTGTGTTCAGCAGCTGCGTCGTCGTATTGCCGCTCGGGAAGAATGCCGGCGCGAAGTACAGCGCGCAGAACGAGTAGATGTAGAAGTCGAACCACTCGACGAGGTTGCCCGACGAGGCGCCGACGATGGCGAACACGCGCCGCCGGGTGTCATGCGCGGACAGCGCGGCTTGTTCGGTCTGGACGTCCATGGATTGGTCTGTTCCTTGTAGTACTTTCTGGGCGAGGCGGCTGGGCCGCCGCGTGCGATCGAACGTGGCACCGGTTCCGGCGCACGGCGCTACGGGATTTTATCGAAATGTAAAGTAACAGGCTCTCCGGGTTCGTCCGGATGTAGAAAATTTTTCTCCCGCCATGCGTTCGTCATATGAAAACGCCAGCCCGCAGGCTGGCGTTCGATGCAAACTTCCCGCAGACGATGTTCAGATCCGCACCTCCGGCGGCACGTAGCGGCACTCGTAGCGCTTGCGCACGGTACCGGCCTCGTCGACGCTTTCCAGAAACACGTCGAATTGCCAGAGCCGGGCCATGTGCTTGAGCACTTCGTCGCTGTCGTTCGACAGGTGACGGTTGTCGGTCATGAAGTGGCGCAGCGTGAGGCTGCGGTCGCCGCGCGTGTTCACCGCCCACACCTGGATGTTCGGTTCGCGGTGATGGATGTCGTACTGCCTCGACAGTGCCTGCCGCACATACTGGTAGCCCGAATCGTCGTGGATGGCCGACACCTCGAGCGAATCGCGCATGTCGTCGTCGAGCACCGAGAAGAGCCGCATGTCGCGGATCAGGCTCGGCGACAGGTACTGCGCGATGAAGCTCTCGTCCTTGAAGTTGCGCATCGCGTAGTGCATCGCCGGCAGCCACGGGGTGCCCGCGATCTCGGGAAACCACTTGTAGTCTTCCTCCGTCGGCGCTTCGCAGATCCGCCGGATGTCGCTCATCATCGAAAAGCCGAGCGCGTACGGGTTGATCCCGCTGTAGTACGGCTTCGTGACGGGCGGCTGGTAGACCACGTTGCTGTGCGAATGCAGGAACTCCATCATGAAGCTGTCTTCCAGTTTCCCCTGGTTGTACAGCGTATTCAGCAGCGTGTAGTGCCAGAACGTCGCCCAGCCCTCGTTCATCACCTGCGTCTGCCGTTGCGGGTAGAAATACTGGCCGATCTTGCGCACGATGCGGATCACTTCCCGCTCCCACGGTTCGAGCAGCGGCGCATTCTTTTCCGCGAAATACAGCAGGTTCTCCTGCGGCTCGGGCGGATAGCGGTCTTCCTGCTCCTCCATCAGCTCGGGCTTCTTGCCCGGCAGCGTGCGCCACAGTTCGTTCACCTGCGACTGCAGGTACGCCTCGCGTTCACGCCGCAGCGCGGCCTCCTTCGACAGCGAAGGCTTCTGCGGCCGCTTGTAGCGGTCGACGCCGTAGTTCATCAGCGCATGGCACGAATCGAGCAGTTCCTCGACACGATCGAGCCCGTAGCGCTCCTCGCATTCCGCGACGTAGTTCTTCGCGTACACGAGATAGTCGATGATCGCGTGCGCGTCGGTCCAGAGCCGGAACAGGTAGTTACCCTTGAAGAACGAGTTGTGCCCGTACGCCGCGTGCGCGATGACGAGCGCCTGCATCGTCATCGTGTTCTCTTCCATCAGGTACGCGATGCACGGGTTCGAGTTGATGACGATTTCGTACGCGAGGCCCATCTGGCCGCGACGGTAGCTCTTCTCGGTCGACAGGAAGTGCTTGCCGAACGACCAGTGACGGTAGTTGACGGGCATCCCGACCGACGCATACGCGTCCATCATCTGCTCGGCGCTGATCAGTTCGAGCTGGATCGGGTAGATGTCGAGCTCGTATTGTTCGGCGACCTGCGAGATGTGCGTGTCGTATTCCTCGAGCAATTCGAACGTCCAGTCGGACGGGCACGGCAGCGGCTTGCGTTCGGCAACGTTCATACGCGCTTCCTTTTGCCCTGGGCCGGGCAAATCGGCGGCCGGCGGCGGCGGTTCGGCCTGCCCGCGTTGTTGCGGTGCGGCAGGGCCGGCCGTGTCGTCGCCGGAAGGGCGCGGCGCATAGCCGCGCGACTCGTTGTGCAGATGGCGGGTCGTCATGACATTTCCACCTGCTTTTCGAACAATTCGCGAAACACCGGGTAAATGTCGGCAGCCGATTCCACTTTTTTCATCGCGAGATGCGGCTGAGACAGGGCCAGTTGCGCGTATTCCAGCCACAGGTTCTGCTCTTCCGGCGCGACCTGGATATACGCGAAGTAACGCACCTTCGTGAGGATATCCTCTTCCAGGATTTTGCGACACTTGGGCGAATCGTCAGTCCAGTTGTCGCCGTCGGACGCCTGCGCGCCGTAGATGTTCCACTCGGTCGGCGAGTAGCGCTCGTTCATCACCTTGCGCATCAGCTCGAGCGCACTCGACACCACCGTGCCGCCGCTCTCGGTCGAATGGAAGAAGGTGTCCTCGTCGACTTCCTCGGCACGCGTGTGGTGGCGGATGAACACCACCTCGATGCGCTCGTAGTTACGCTTGAGGAACAGGTAAAGCAGGATGAAGAAGCGCTTCGACAGATCCTTGCGCTGCTCGTCCATCGAGCCCGACACGTCCATCAGGCAGAACATCACGGCCTGGCTCGACGGTTGCGGCTGCTTCACGCGGTTGATGTAGCGCAGGTCGAACGGATCGATGAACGGAATCCGCCAGATGCGCCCCTTCAGGTGATGGATCTCGGCCTCGAGCACCGCGATCTCCGCGCGCCGGTCTTCCGGGTCGCTCTTCATCGCCTCGAGCTGCGCCTCCAGCTCTCGCAGCTCGTTGACGAGCGGCGAGCCGAGCGCGATGCGACGCCCGAGTGCGCTGCGCAGCGAACGCACGACGTCGATGTTGTTCGGCGTGCCTTCCGCCGACCAGCCCGCACGCACGTTCTTCCAGCTCGGCACCGTCAGCAGGTGCGTCTTCACGAGGCGAGGCAGTTCGAGATCGTCGAAGAAGTACTGCATGAACTCGTCGCGCGACAACTCGAACACGAAGTCGTCCTGCCCTTCGCCCTCGTTGCTCGCCTGACTGCCTCCGCCGCCCGAGCCGCCCTGCGGGCGCGGGATCTTGTCGCCGCGCACGTAGTCCTCGTTGCCGGGGTGCACGTATTCGCGACGCCCGCCAGGCGCGTGCCGGAAATTCGGCTCCGCGATGTCCTTGCGCGGGATCGTGATGCTCTGCGTGCTCTGGATATCCTTGATGCTACGGTCGCGCACCGCGTCGGACACGGCACGACGAATGTAGTTCTTGACGCGACGCAGAAAGCGTTCGCGGTTGGCGATGCTCTTGTTCTTGCCGGCCAGCCTGCGGTCGATGATTTGATGAAGCACTCCCGGTCTCCCGCTCGAAAGTCGATCTGCCGGGGCACTCGCCGCGCATGCCGTCTGCCGTCATGCGGGCGGCGCCTCTGAAGGCGCCCGTACGGTCTCGCCGTACGGGCGCAGTACCGCGCGCGTCATGATGACTTGCGCACGCGCAGGTACCAGTCGCAAAGCAGCCTCACCTGCTTCGGCGTATAGCCCTTCGCGACCATCCGGTTCACAAAGTCCTCATGCTTGCGCTGCTCCTCCGCCGAACCCTTCGCGTTGAACGAAATCACCGGCAACAGTTCCTCGGTATTCGAGAACATCTTCTTCTCGATCACGACGCGCAACTTCTCGTAGCTCGTCCACACGGGGTTCTTGCCGGCGTTCGCCGCCCGTGCACGCAACACGAAGTTCACGATCTCGTTGCGGTAATCCTTCGGATTACTGATGCCGGCCGGCTTCTCGATCTTCTCCAGCTCCGCGTTGAGCGCGGCGCGGTCGAAGCTCTCGCCCGTATCGTGATCGCGGAATTCCTGGTCCTGGATCCAGAAGTCCGCATATGTGACGTAGCGGTCGAAGATGTTCTGGCCGTACTCCGAATACGACTCGAGGTAGGCCGTCTGGATCTCCTTGCCGATGAAATCCGCGTAGCGCGACGCCAGTACGTCCTTCACGAAGGACAGATACTTCTGCTCGGTTTCCGGCGGGAACTGCTCGCGCTCGATCTGCTGCTCGAGCACGTACATCAGGTGCACGGGGTTGGCCGCGACCTCGCTCGAATCGAAGTTGAACACGCGCGACAGGATCTTGAACGCGAAGCGTGTCGACACGCCCGTCATCCCTTCGTCCACGCCCGCGTAGTCGCGGTATTCCTGGTACGACTTCGCCTTTGGATCGGTATCCTTGAGGTTTTCGCCGTCGTACACCTGCATCTTCGAGAACAGGCTCGAATTCTCCGGCTCGTGCAGGCGCGACAGCACCGAGAACTGCGACATCATCTTCAGCGTGCCCGGTGCGCAGACGGCCTCGGCCAACGACGAGTTGCGGATCAGCTTCTCGTAGATCTTGGTCTCTTCCGATACGCGCAGGCAGTACGGCACCTTCACGACGAAGATCCGGTCGAGCAGTGCCTCGTTGTTGCGGTTGTTGCGGAACGCCTTCCATTCCGACTCGTTCGAGTGCGCGAGGATGATCCCGTCGAACGGAATCGCGCCGAAGCCCTCGGTGCCCTTGAAGTTGCCTTCCTGCGTGGCGGTGAGCAGCGGGTGCAACACCTTGATCGGCGCCTTGAACATTTCGACGAACTCGAGCAGGCCCTGGTTCGCGAGGCACAGGCCACCGGAGTAGCTGTACGCGTCGGCGTCGTCCTGCGCGTACTGTTCGAGCTTGCGGATATCGACCTTGCCGACCAGCGACGAGATGTCCTGGTTGTTCTCGTCACCCGGCTCCGTCTTCGCGATGCCGATCTGCCGCAGGATCGACGGATAACGACGCACCACGCGGAACTGGCGGATGTCGCCGTTGTATTCGTGCAGGCGCTTGACGGCCCACGGACTCAGGATGTTTTTCAGGTAGCGGCGCGGAATGCCGTACTGTTCCTCGAGGATCGGGCCGTCTTCGTCGTAGTCGAACAGCCCGAGCGGCGATTCGTTGACGGGCGAACCCTTCAGCGAATAGAACGGCACGCGCTCCATCAGTTGCTTCAGACGCTCGGCGATCGACGACTTGCCGCCGCCCACCGGGCCAAGCAGATAGAGGATCTGCTTCTTCTCTTCGAGCCCTTGCGCAGCGTGACGGAAATATGCGACCACCTGCTCGATCACTTCCTCCATTCCGTAGAACTCACGGAATGCGGGATAGACCTTGATGACCTTGTTCGCGAAGATCCGCGACAGGCGCGGATCGTTGCGGGTATCGATGTGTTCAGGTTCCCCGATTGCTGCCAGCATGCGTTCACCAGCCGTCGCGTACGCGGATGGATCGTTCTTGCAGAGCGCGAGATACTCCTCCAGCGAGAGCTCTTCCTCTCGCGTTTTTTCGAAGCGGTTCGCGAAGCTGCTGTAAATATCCATGCTACCTCCCTCGCCTGAGTCTGAAGACGTGCCTGCCTTCGTACGACTGCGCAGAAGCAAGCGCGTTCGAATTCATCCTAAACCCTTTCTTATTTTTTTTCACGAACTCTTCGTATGAAGTTCGTCATTCTCGACAACACCGCTTGGACAACGCATTTCGTCGTTTTACAATCGATCTCCCGAGCCGCAGAAACTGCATCCGTCGCGTCTCGTCGAACAACGGAACGTCTTGTGCGTTGGACACATCCGACGTCGTCACTTCCCCCTTCATCCCTATACGTTCGAGCAGCCGTTTGCGACGACACGTTGCGCGCGCCGTTACAAATTTTTTTCGCAGCGCCCTTACGGAGATACCCGTACGGCGAATGCGGGAACTTCACTCGCACCAGTGCGCAACTTCCGTCGATGCAGATCGCTCGATGCACGCAACCCTGCACGATCGTCGTTCATGTACGTCGACTGTCACATTTCTCCGCCGCAGAAACGACGACGCCCGCGTGTTGCGGGCGTCGTTCGCTACCAAATGGGGATAGATGCGCGGCACGCGCGAATCAGAAGGTTTCCCAGTCGTCCGCGCCACCGGTAGCGGCCGCCTGCGCGGGCGCAGCGGCGGCCGCGACGGGCTTGCGCACCGGTGCCGCCGCAGCCGCGCGTTTCGGCTGGGCATCGCGATCGTCGCGCGCAGCAGCGACAGGCGCGGCAACCGCCGCGGAAGACGCACGCGGCGCGTGACGCACCGCAACCGGTGCCGCGGCACCCGGCCGCGACGTGTCGTCGGCGAGCTGGAATACCGCTGCCGTTTCACGCAGGCGCCCGGCCTGTTCGTCGAGCGACTGCGCGGCGGCCGCGGCTTCCTCGACGAGCGCCGCGTTCTGCTGCGTGACCTCGTCCATCTGCGCGACCGCGCGCGCCACCTGGTCGATCCCGCCGCTCTGCTCCTCGGATGCCGCCGCGATCTCGCCCATGATGTCCGTCACGCGCTGCACCGCGCCGATCACGTCGCTCATCGTGCGCCCTGCCTCGTCGACCAGCGTGGAACCCGACCGGATGCGCTCCACCGACGCGTCGATCAGCACCTTGATCTCCTTGGCCGCGGCCGACGAACGCTGGGCCAGGCTGCGCACCTCGCCCGCGACGACCGCGAAACCGCGGCCTTCCTCGCCGGCCCGCGCGGCTTCCACTGCTGCATTCAGCGCAAGAATGTTGGTCTGGAACGCGATTCCCTCGATGATCGCGATGATGTCCGCGATCTTCGCCGAGCTGTCGTTGATCTCGCCCATCGTGCCGACCACCTGGCCGACCACCGTATTGCCCTTGTTTGCAATCTCCGACGCATTCGCGGCCAGCGAACTCGCCTGGCGTGCATTGTCTGCGTTCTGCTTCACGGTGCCGGTCAGCTGCTCCATGCTCGACGCGGTTTCCTGCAGCGCCGCGGCCTGCTCCTCGGTGCGCGACGACAGGTCGATGTTGCCGGCCGCAATCTGGCGCGCCGCGGTCGCGATCGACTCGCTGCCGCCGCGCACGGTGCGCACCGTCTCGACGAGCCCGCGCTGCATCTTGCCGAGGCCCTCGAGAAGCTGGCCCATCTCGTCACGCCGGTCCACGACGATCGGCCGGCGCAGGTCGCCGGCGGCAATCGCGTCGAAATGCGCGAGCGCGTCGGCAATCGGGCGGCCGATCGCGCGGCTCAGCGTCAGCCACGACACCACCGCGGCAGCGAAGCCGGCCACCAGCGCCACGATGGCCAGCACACGCAGCGTCTCGTACACCGATTCCGCATGATCGAAGTTGGCTTGCGCGTCACTGAACTGGTAGTTGCGCAACGCCTCGCTCGCCGTCGAGAGGTCGGTGTAGCGCGCCTGGAGCTGCTTTGCGCCGTCGCCGATGCGGTCGGCCTGATTCGCCCCGAGCACGCTCGCGAACGCGTCGCACTCGTGCTGCAACGCCTGCCGCTTCGCGGCGACGTCCTGTGCGATGCGATCCTCCTCCGGGCCGCGCGGCAACGCGAGATACTTTTGCCACCAGGTGTCCGACTGCGCGCGCATCCCGCGGCTTCGCTCGATGGCAGCCGCCGCATCGGGCGTGCCGGCCAGGAGCGCCGCCCGGTCGAGGGCCAGGCGTTCGCGCGCCGAGTAGATCTCGGCAATCGAGACATCGACCGCGCTTGGCATCTGATTCGTGAAGATCTCGCGCGTCGTGCCGTTCGCGCGCGTCATTCCATACACGCCGAGCCCACCGATCACACCGAGGAGCACCGCCAGAAACGCCATCGTGAAACCGATGCGCGCACGAATCGTCAGGTTTTTGAACGCCATCATCCTTCCTGTGTTGCGTCGTGATGGACGGGACGGACCCGTCGCTTCGAAGCATTGCTTCACCTGATGCATTTACGACCAGACACCGCACAACTTGATGGCGTTTCCGCTATTTTTTCGAATTATTCGTCTGTTTATTACAAATAGCTGAACGAAAATACGTACATCGCCGTGCACTGGCGTGCACATCGATGGAAGGCCCTCCGTCGCCGGCGCGCATCGCGGATACGCGGCCGGCCGTCGTTTGCGACGAACCGGCTGCGATGCGTGATCAGGCCCTATCCGGCTAGTTCGGCAAGCGTGGGAATCGACGGTTGCGCGCCCGCCCGCGTGACCGACAGTGCCGCCGCGCGTTGCGCGAAGCGGATCGCCGTATCGACGTCCGCGCCGGCCGCGAGCCGCGCGGAAAAGCCGCCGATGAAGGTATCGCCGGCCGCCGTCGTGTCGACGGCCTGCACGGCCGGCGCCGGATAATGCCGCGCGGCGCCGTCGGCCGTCAGCGCAAGCACGCCGCGCGCGCCCAGCGTGACCAGCACGTTGCGCGCGCCGCCAGCCTGCAGCGCGCGGGCGGCGGCTTCCGCCTCCGCCGGGTCGCGCACCGGCAGCGCGGTCAACGCGGCCGCCTCGACCTCGTTCGGGATCAGGTAATCGACGAGCGGCAGCCAGCCCTCCGGCAGCGGCGCGACGGCCGGGGCCGGATTGAGCACCACCGTGCGGCCGAGCCGACGTCCGGCCGACAGCGCCGCGAACACCGCATCCGGCGGCGTCTCGAGCTGGCAGATCACGACGTCGGCCGACGCCAGCGCGGCCTCGTGCCGCGCGACCGTATCGGTCGTGACCTCGCCATTGCCGCCCGCGACGATCACGATCGCGTTCTGGCTCGCATCGTCGACGACGATCAGCGCGACGCCGGTCGACGCCGACGCGCTCGTCGCGAGCCCCGCGCAGTCGATCCCCTCGGCTTCGAGACCCGCACGCAGTGCCGCGCCGTGCGCATCCGCGCCGACGCAGCCGATCATCGCGACCTGCGCGCCGAGCCGCGCGGCAGCGACGGCCTGGTTGCCGCCCTTGCCGCCCGCCGCCTGCGCGAACGCATGACCGGCGAGCGTTTCGCCGGGCAGCGGCAGGCGCGGCGCGCGCACGACGAGATCCATGTTGAGGCTGCCGACCACCGTCACGCGGCCGGCGCCCGCTGCGGGCGCCGTCATGCGCGACCGCCGGAAGCCGGCGGCTCGCGGTAGATCGCCGTCGATTCACGCAGCACGAGACGCGGCGACACGACGCGACGGCGGCTCGGCACGGCCGACGAGCCGCCGCCGATCCGCTCGATCAGGGTCTGCGCCGCCATTTCGCCGAGCGCGCGCACCGACTGGCCGACCGTCGACAGCGCCGGATACGTGTAGCGGGAGAATTCGATGTCGTCGAATCCGATGATCGAACAGTCGTCGGGCACGCGCATGCCGCGCTCGGCCGCCGCACGCAGCGCGCCGACGCCCATCAGGTCGTTGCCCGCGAAGATCGCGCTCGGCCGCACCGATTCGAACAGCCGCGACGCCGCGTGATAACCGCCAAGGCACGAGAAGTCGCTTTCCGCGATCGCGCCCGGCACGATGTCGACACCGCGCTCGGCCATCGCGCGGATGAAACCGTGCACGCGCATCGCGCTGACCGCCGTGTCGGTCGGCCCCGTGATGCAGCCGATCTTCGCGTGCCCGAGCTCGAGCAGGTGGCGCGTCGCCAGGTACGCGCCGCGCTCGTGGTCGATCTGCACGAGGTCGGCCGCGAGCCCCTCGATGTTGCGATCGACGACGACGAGCGGCGCATGGATGTCCGCAAGCGTCTGCGCGAGCACCGCATCCTCGCCCGCCGACGCGACGATCAGCCCGTCGATGCGCTTTTCCTGCAGCACGCGCAGGTAGTTGCGCTGCTTCACGGGATCGTCGTCCGAGTTGCAGAAGAACACGCAATAGCCATTGGCCGCGCACTGATCCTCGATGCCGCGCGCAAGCTCCGCGAAATACGGATTCGTGCTGTTCGGCACGACGAGGCCGATGGTCGCCGTCGCACGCGCCTTCAGCGAGCGCGCCACGGCCGACGGCACGTAATTCAGCTCGCGGATCGCGCCCTCGACCTTCGCACGCACATCCGCAGACACCGGCCGCGAGTTGTTCACCACGTGCGAGACGGTCGTAAACGACACGCCCGCCATGGCTGCCACATCCTTGATCGTCGCCATTTCCCGTTTCTCTCTGGTCTGTTCTGTCTGTCTTTCTACCGCACGCGCGTGCGCCGGCTGCGATACGTATCGAGCACGACCGCCACCACGATCACCGCGCCGGTGATGATCCGTTTCGTCGGCTCGTTCGCGCCGATCTGCGCCAGCCCCGCGGCCAGCACCGAGATGATCAACACGCCGAAGAACGTGCTGATCACCGAGCCGCGCCCGCCCATCAGGCTCGTGCCGCCGATCACGACGGCCGCGATCACCTGCAGTTCGAGGCCGACGCCCGCGTTCGGGTCGGCCGCCTCGAGCCGCGAAATCTGGAACAGCGACGCGAGCCCCGCGAGCGCGCCCATCAGCGCGAATACGAGAATTTTATACGGCCTCGGGTTAACCCCGGCAAGTCGGACGGCTTCTTCGTTCGTGCCGATCCCGACGAGATAGCGTCCGAACACGGTGCGCGTCAGCACGAACTGGGCCGCGATCATCACCGCGACCGCGATCAGGAACGCCGGCGAGATGCCGAGCGCGATCGGGTTCGACAGGAAATCGAACGCGTCGCCGATATAGGCGGTGCGCGAATTCGTCAGCTGGTACGCGAGGCCGCGTGCGGCCTCCAGCACGCCGAGCGACACGATGAACGACGGAATCCGCCAGCCGACCGTGACCGCGCCCGTCAGCGCGCCCGTGACGGTCGCGACCGCGATGCCGATCAGCGCGGCCGGCAGCGGCCCCCACTGCCATTTCAGCGCGGCGACGCTGACCATCGACGCGGCGAGCGCGAGCACCGAGCCGACCGACAGGTCGATCCCGGCGATGATCAGCACGAAGGTCATCCCGACCGACATCACGACGAGATCGGGAATCTGGTTCGCGATCGTGCTGAACGTATCGTAGGTCAGGAAATGCGAGCTCAGCGTCGAAAACAGCACGATCATCGCGGCAAGCGCGCCGGCGAGCCCGAGATAGTTCGACAGGCCGAGCCGCGTGCCGGACAGCGTGCGCGCGCGGCGCCCCGTCACGTCCTGCTGCGCGCCTGCGTCGGTCGGGGATACGGGAGGCTGGGTCATTGCTGTCGTCCTGTCGTCGAAGTGCCCGGAGCAGCGCCTTGCGCCTGCCCCGCGTCCGGATGCCGAGCGCCGTCCGGCGGCGTCTCGCGGCCGAAGCCGGCGAATGCCGCGGCCAGCAGTGCATCCTGGGTCCAGTTGCCGCGCTCGAACACGGCGGTCATGCGCCCGGCCGACATCACGCCGATCCGGTCGCAGATCAGCATCAGCTCACGCAGGTCGCTCGACACGACGACGAGCGCGCGGCCTTCGCGTGCGAGCGCGCCCATCAAAGTGTAGATCTCGAACTTCGCGCCGACGTCGATCCCGCGCGTCGGCTCGTCGAACAGCAGCACGCCCATGTCGCGCGCGAGCCAGCGGCCGATCACGACCTTCTGCTGATTACCGCCCGACAGCTCGCCGACCGCCTGCGCCGCACCGTGCGTGCGGATTCGCAGCGCGTCGATCTGCTGCTCGGCGAGCGCCGTTTCACGCGCGCTGTCGACGATGCCGCCGCGCGCCAGCCGGTCGAGCTGGCCGAGCGACACGTTCGCGGTGATCGACTGCGTGAGCAGCAACCCTTCGCCCTTGCGATCCTCGGTGATCAGCGCGATGCCGTGCTTCACCGCCTCGACGGGCGAGCCGATCCGCACCGGCTTCGGCGGCTGGCCGATCGCGATCGTTCCCGCATCCGGCGCATCCGCGCCGTAGATCAGCCGCAACAGTTCGGTACGTCCCGCGCCGATCAGCCCCGAGATGCCGAAGATCTCGCCCGCGCGCACCTCGAGCGACACGTCGCGCACCGCCGTCCCGCGGGCGAGGCCCGACACGACGAGCCGCGGTGCGCCGATACGGCGCTCGCCGAGATCGATGTGCTCGCCGATCTCGCGCCCGACCATCAGCGTGACGAGCCCGTCGGACGTCGTCGCCGCCATGTCGCCCGCATGGACGAGCCGGCCGTCGCGCAGTACCGCGACCCGCTCGGCGACACGCGCGAGCTCCTCGAGCCGGTGCGAGATGTAGATGATCGCGACCCCGCGTGCCTTCAGCCGGTCGATCTGCTCGAACAGCAGCTCGACTTCACGCGCGGTCAGCATCGCGGTCGGTTCGTCGAGAATCAGCACGCGGCAGTCGCCGATCAGGTTGCGCGCGATCTCGACCATCTGCTGATGGCCGATGCCGAGCGCGCCCACCGGCGTATCGGGATCGACCGTGTCGAGCCCGACCTGTGCCATCGCGGCCCGCGCGTCGTCGCGCAACCGCGCGCGATCGATGATCCCGAAGCGCCGCGGCAGGCGGTTCAGGAACAGGTTTTCGGCGACCGTCAGGGTCGGCAGCAGGTTCAGCTCCTGCATCACCATGCGCACGCCGAGCGCCTCGGCCTGCGTCCGGCTCGCCGGCGCATAGGGCTGGCCGCCCAGCTGCATCGTGCCGGCGGTCGGCTCGACGAGCCCGCCGATGATCTTCGACAGCGTGCTCTTGCCGGCGCCGTTCTCGCCCGTCAACGCAAGCGCGTGGCCCGCGTCGAGCGTCAGCGTGACCTCGGCGAGCACGGGTTCGGCATAGGTCTTGCCGATGCCGGATACGGACAGCACGGGAGCGGCTGCGCGGGAGGGTTGGGAAGTCGGGTCCATCGCGATCCTGATTGCGGCCGCGCGCACGCGGCGCGCGGGTATGACGCTCACAAGTGCATGTGCATGCAGTGGCCGTGATCGCGCTCACCCCTGATAACGGCCGCCGCGCCCGATTCTTGAGGGCGGCGGCCGTATCGGGGTTGCGTCACTTCGTCACGAGATCCACCGGCGTCTCGACCACGCCCGACATGTCGGCCTGCTTGCGATGCTCGGAGATCGCCTTGAGCGCCGTGTCGATGCCGAACACGGCCTGCTTCGCCGCGTACTGATCGGCCGTCGCGAGCACGCGGCCGTCCTTCAGCATCGGCTTGATCGCGTTGATGTTGTCGTAGCCGACCACGAACACCTTGCCCTGCTTGCCGGCCGCGCGCACGGCCGACACGGCGCCGATCGCCATGTTGTCGTTGCCGCACAGCAGCGCCTTCAGGTTCGGGTATTCGTTGAGCATCGCGGCCGCGACCGCATTGCCCTTGTCGATCTCCCACTCACCGGACTGCACCGATACGACCTTCATCCCGCCCGCCTTCATCGCATCCTCGAAGCCGGCCGTGCGCTGCTGCGCATTGGTCGTCGTCGACACGCCCTCGACGATGCCGACCTGGTCGCCCGCCTTCAGCCGCTTCGCGAGGTAATCGCCGATCTTGCGCGCGCCCTTGCGGTTGTCCGGGCCGACGAACGGTACGTTCAGGTTCTTCGATTTGAGCACGTCGGGATCGAGCCGGTTGTCGATGTTCACGACGATGATGCCGGCGTCGACCGCCTTCTTCACGACCGGCACGAGCGCCTTCGAATCGGCCGGCGCGAGCACGATCGCGTCGACCTTCGACACGATCATCTGCTCGACGATGCGGATCTGGTTCGCGGTGTCGGTCTCGTCCTTGATGCCGTTGGTGATCAGGTCGAACTGGTTCGCGTTGTGCTTCTGGTATTCCTTCGCGCCCGTTTCCATCGTCAGGAAGAACTCGTTGGCGAGCGACTTCATCACGAGCGCGACCTTCGGCTTGGCCGATGATTGCGCGTGGACGGCCGGTGCGGCGGCAACCGCGACGGCGGCGAGCGCGGCGGTCAGGAAGCGACGGCGAAAGAGGACATTCATACACATCTCCTGGCGACCGGCCCCAAGGACCGGACTATTGTTTGACTGTTGTTTTAATGTGAGCAAACGTTTGCGCCACACTACCCGGGCAATGGCCATCGATGCTGCTGTCGGTACCACGGAATGGAAGCGAGGCAGACGGCCGACTGCCTGACGCGTGCTGTTGTTTACGCGCCGCCGCCGGCGGGAAGCCGGCGGAGTGAAGGCTATGCTGTACCGATTCGCGTCGGCGCGCAACCTGTCTGATCAATATTTAAGGGTTTATTCGGAGCGCGTGTCACGCCGGATCCCGCGGCGCCGGCTCGTCTTCATCGGCTGACGGCGGCTCGCCGAAGCGGTTCGCATGCGGCGTGCCGGCGATGAAGCCGTTCATCACGAACAACGCGAGCGCGCCGACGATCGGCACGAACACCAACAGCATCCACCATCCCGACTTGTCGATGTCGTGCAGCCGCTTCACACCGACCGCAATCGACGACCACGCCGCGACGACGGCGACCACGATGAGCACCAGCATCGCCAGCAGCGGCAGATCGTCATCCGGCGAGCGGTGCGAATCCGCATCGAAAAACACGCTGAGCAACGCGGAAACCAGTGCGTAGATCCACCACGGCAGGCGTCCGATCCGGCCTTCGAAGGAAAAGAGAAACCATTTCAGGTTCATTGTTTACCTCGTCGTCACGCGTGTTGCGTGCTGTGCGCGATGCTGCCGAATGTGTCCGAACGGGCAATCCGCGTGCGTTGTGTTGCGAATGCGAACGGGCTGTCGGGATGGTGCCGGAGAGAGTCGCGGCAACACCCGTCAGCCGGTATTCACGCGCATTGAATCACAGACAAGGAGAAACGGGGCGGTCGGTATGCAGGATGGCAAGGCCCGATGCGAGGCGCTCGAACGTGCTGTCTTGATTTCTCGCTGGCAGGCGAGCGCATGTCGTGCGCCGGGTGCGGGGATGAATCGGCAGGAAACCGCGATTGCGGCCGGTGATTCGATGAGTCTGGGTCGAACAACCAGGCGGCGGCAGATCGCCTGCCGCCGCCTGGTGCATGACGGGACGTCGCGCCATCCGCGGCGATCGCGCGGACGGCGCAGGACGTACTGTCGTCAAACGGCTTCGCGCAACAGCCCCGCGATTTCCGCTTCGTTCAGGTGCGGCGCGAACATCTCGATCAGCCGGTACGCATACGCACGCAGGAATGCGCCCTTGCGCAGGCCGACCCGCGTCGTGCTCGCCTCGAACAGGTGCTGCGTATCGAGCGCGACGAGCCCCGTGTCGCGCTGCGGATCGTAGGCCATCGCCGCGACGACGCCGATCCCCATCCCGAGCTCGACATAGGTCTTGATCACGTCGGCGTCGATCGCGGTCAGCACGACGTCGGGCACGGCACCCGCCTGCGTGAATGCCTGATCGATGTGCGAGCGGCCCGTGAAGTCCTGGTCGTACGTGATGATCGGGTACTCGGCGATTTCCTCGAGCGTCAGGTTCTCGCGACCGACGAGCGGATGGCCCTTCGGCACGACGACCGTGTGGTGCCACGAATAGCACGGGAACGTGACGATGTCCGGATAGCGGTCGAGCGCTTCGGTCGAGATGCCGAGATCGGCCTCGCCGTTCAGGATCATCTGCGCGATCTGCTGCGGGCTGCCCTGGCGCAGCGCGAGATGGACCTTCGGGAACACGTCGGTAAACTGCCGGATCACCTTCGGCAGCGCGTAGCGCGCCTGCGTGTGCGTCGTCGCGACGACGAGGTGGCCACTGTCCTGGTCGGCGAACTGGCGCGCGACGCGGCGCAGGTTCTCGGCATCGAGCAGCATCCGCTCGATCAGCTGGTGCACGGCCTTGCCGGGCTCCGTGAGCCCCGTCAGCCGCTTGCCGCGCCGGATGAAGATATCGACGCCCAGCTCATCCTCGAGATCCTTGATCTGCTTGGACACGCCGGACTGCGACGTGTACAGCACGTTCGCGACTTCCGTCAGGTTCATGTTCTGGCGCACCGCTTCGCGCACGAACCGCAATTGCTGAAAATTCATGGGTATGCCTCTTAGGCTGTCGTTGTTTGATTGTCTGATCGGAGCGCGCTCCGCCCCCTGCCCTGCATTCTGGCGTCAACGCGCGGGAAACACACGCACCGCGCGCGGCACGGCCGTCGCACCGTCGCCGACCTGCAGCGACAGCGCACGCCATGCGTCGCGATCGAGTTCCGCCTCGAGCGCGCCGCCTGCGCGCGCCTCGAGCTCCACGCGCACCGAACCGCCGAGCGGGATCACACGGCGCACGTCCACCGCGATGCCGTCACGGTGCCCTTCGCCCGCCGGCCAGAGTTGCAGGTCGTGCGGCCGCACATACGCGTTCGCAGGACCCGCGAAATCGGCATCGACCTCGATCGGCGCAGCCGCGCCCTCGGCCACGAAGCCGCGCCCGGCGACCGTGCCCGGCAGCCGGTTGGCCGCGCCGAGGAACTCGTAGACGAACGCGCTCTGCGGATGATCGTAGACGTCCTGCGGGCTGCCGACCTGCTCGACGTGGCCGCGGTTCAGCACGACGATGCGGTCCGCGACTTCCAGCGCCTCCTCCTGGTCGTGCGTGACGAAGATCGTCGAGATGTGCAGGTCGTCGTGCAGACGGCGCAGCCAGCCGCGCAGTTCCTTGCGGACCTTCGCGTCAAGCGCGCCGAACGGCTCGTCGAGCAGCAGCACCTTCGGCTCGACCGCGAGCGCGCGGGCGAGCGCGATGCGCTGGCGCTGGCCGCCCGACAGCTCCGACGGATAACGCTGCGCGAGCCAGTCGAGCTGCACGAGCTTCAGCAGCTCGTGCACCTTGTCGCGGATCGCGCTTTCCGACGGCCGCTCGCGGCGCGGCTTCACGCGCAGCCCGAACGCGACGTTCTCGAACACGGTCATGTGGCGGAACAGCGCGTAGTGCTGGAACACGAACCCGACCTGCCGATCGCGCGCGCCGACCGACGCGACGTCGAGCCCCTGCAGCACGACCTGGCCGGCGTCCGCGTGCTCGAGGCCCGCGATCACGCGCAGCAGCGTGGTCTTGCCGCAGCCGGACGGCCCGAGCAGCGCGACCAGTTCACCGGGCGGGAAGTCGAGCGACACGTTGTCGAGCGCCGTGAAATCGCCGAAGCGCTTCTGAAGGTTACGGACGGTGATACCCATTCTGGTTGCCTCTTTACGATTTCGACGAAACGGCGGCGGGGCCGGCGTGTGCGGGAACAGTGTCGCTCGCGCCGGCCAGTTCGGCGGCGAGATGACGCTCGGCGATCAGTTTCAGGGCGAGCGTGACGAGCGCGAGCAGCGCGAGCACCGACGCCACCGCGAACGCTGCCGCAAAGTTGTACTCGTTGTACAGGATCTCGACGTGCAGCGGCATCGTGTCGGTCACGCCGCGGATGTGGCCCGATACGACCGACACCGCGCCGAACTCGCCCATCGCACGCGCGTTGCACAGGATCACGCCGTACAGCAGACCCCACTTCACGTTCGGCAGCGTCACGCGGCGGAAGATCTGCCAGCCCGACGCGCCGAGCACGCGCGCGGCTTCTTCCTCGTCGGTGCCTTGCGCCTGCATCAGCGGAATCAGCTCGCGCGCGACGAACGGGAACGTGACGAAGATCGTCGCCAGCACGATGCCCGGCACCGCGAAGATGATCTGCACGTCGTGCGCCTGCAGCCACGGCCCGAGCCAGCCCTGCGCACCGAACAGCAGCACGTACACGAGACCCGAGATCACCGGCGACACCGAGAACGGCAGGTCGATCAGCGTCGTCAGCAGCGCCTTGCCGCGGAATTCGAATTTCGCGATCGCCCACGACGCGCACACGCCGAACACGAGGTTCAGCGGTACGGCGATCACGGCGACGGTCAGCGTCAGCTTGATCGCCGACCACGCGTCGGGATCGGCCAGCGATTCGAGATAGAAGCCGACGCCTTTTCTCAGCGCCTCGACGAACACCGCGGCGAGCGGCACGACGAGGAAGAACGCAAGGAACGCCAGCGCGATGCCCGTGAGCAGCCAGCGCACGACGCGCGACTCGCTGACGGGGTCGAGCCGCTTCGCGGCGCGCCCTTGCTCGGCCGAAGACGGGGTTTTCAGCACGACGGTGGCCTCCTGGCTCATTGCTGGCCTCCTGCTGCGGCGGCGGTGACGGTAGCAGGCGCGGGACCGCTCGCACCCTTGCTCGTGCGGCGCTGCAGATACCACTGCAGCGTGTTGATCAGCAGCAGCATCAGGAACGACACGACGAGCATCACGACCGCCAGCGCGGTCGCGCCCGCGTAGTCGTACTGCTCGAGCTTCGTGATGATGAGCAGCGACGTGATCTCGGATTTCATCGGCACGTTGCCGGCGATGAAGATCACCGAGCCGTATTCACCGAGCGCACGCGCGAACGCGAGCGCGAACCCGGTGAGGAGCGCCGGCAGCACGGCCGGCAGCACGACGCGGCGGAACGTCAGCCAGCGCGACGCGCCCAGGCACGCGGCCGCCTCTTCCTGCTCGCGCTCGAAATCCTCGAGCACCGGCTGCACGGTGCGCACGACGAACGGCAGCCCGATGAAGGTCAGCGCGACCAGCACGCCGGCCGGCGTGAACGCGATCTTGATGCCGAGCGGCGCGAGATACTGGCCGACCCAGCCGTTGGTCGCGTAGACGGCCGCGAGCGAGATGCCGGCAACCGACGTCGGCAGCGCGAACGGCAGGTCGACGATCGCATCGACGAGGCGCTTGAACGGGAACGTGTAGCGCACGAGCACCCACGCGACGAGGAAGCCGAACACGGCGTTGATCAGCGCGCCGCCGAGTGCGGACGTGAACGTCAGCCGGTACGACGCGAGCACGCGCGGCGACGCGACGGCGGTGACGAACTGGTCCCACGACAGCGTCGCGGTCTTCAGGAACGTGGCGGCGAGCGGTATCAGCACCACGAGGCTCAAATAGGCCACCGTGATGCCTAGCGTCACGCCGAAACCGGGCAGCGCGCTCGGCTTGCGAAAGGTGTACGTCGTCATCGGATGCTCTTGCTGGGTCGATGCTGCTCATGGGTCCGACGCAAACGCCGGCGCGATGCTTTGCGCCGGCGGCCCGCCGAGGGTGCGGCGCGCTGTCGTGGCGCGCCGCTGTCGTTATGGTGTTACTGCGGCTTGTAGATCGAATCGAACACGCCGCCGTCCGCGAAATGCGTCTTCTGCGCATTCGTCCAGCCGCCGAAGGTATCGTCGACCGTGTACAGCTTCAGCTTCGGGAACTGCTTGGTCAGCTCCGCCGGCACGTTCTTCGAACGCGGCCGGTAGTAGTTGCGTGCCGCGATCTCCTGGCCCTGCGGGCTGTACAGGAAGTTCAGGTACGCATCGGCCAGCTTGCGCGTGCCCTTCTTGTCGACCACCTTGTCGACCACCGCGACGGGCGGCTCGGCCAGGATGCTCACCGACGGCACGACGATCTCGAACTTGTCGGTACCGAATTCCTTGACCGACAGGAACGCCTCGTTTTCCCATGCGATCAGCACGTCGCCGATCCCGCGCTGCACGAAGCTCGTGGTCGCGCCGCGTGCGCCCGAATCGAGCACGCCCGCGTTCTTGTAGAGCTTCGTGACGAATTCCTTCGCCGTCTGCTCGTTGCCGCCCGGCTTGTGCACCGCGTACGCCCATGCGGCCAGGTAGTTCCAGCGTGCACCGCCCGACGTCTTCGGGTTCGGCGTGACGATCGAGATGCCCGGCTTGGTCAGGTCGTCCCAGTCCTTGATCCCCTTCGGGTTGCCCTTGCGCACCAGGAACACGATCGTCGACGTATACGGCGACGCGTTGTCGGGCAGGCGCTTCTGCCAATCCTTGCTGACGAGGCCCTTGTTCGCGAGCGCGTCGATGTCGTACGCCAATGCCAGCGTGACGACGTCGGCCTGCAGGCCGTCGAGCACCGAGCGCGCCTGTGCGCCCGAACCGCCGTGCGACTGCTTGAAGTTGACGGTCTCGCCCGTCTTCGCCTTCCACTCCTTGCCGAACGCCTGGTTGAAGTCCTGATACAGCTCGCGCGTCGGGTCGTACGACACGTTCAGGAAGGTCGTATCGGCCTGGGCGTGCGTCGCGACGCCCAGCGCCGCCGCCGCGCCCAGCGCGAGTGTTGCGATCAGGCGGCCCACTCCGCCCACCAGCCCCGTATTGCGCTTGCCCATCCTTGGTTCTCCAGTGTTGTCGGTATTGCGATGTCGGGCCAGTCTAGCGAACGGGTTACATGATTAAAAATAATCGTTCCTCATTTTTTAATACTCAAAAGTGCTAACGCAGACGGGATGGACGGTTGCGACAGATGAACCGGCGTCCGGACGTCGCAAAATCACGTCGGAACCGGCGTGATCGCGTCGAACCTCACGTAACACTTGAAATTCGCGAACTACTGTATAAAAATACAGCTCACTGTCTATCCATACAGTTGAGCCATGACCAAACTCACCGCCCGTCAGCAACAAGTGTTCGACTTGATCCGTCGCGCGATCGAGCGCTCCGGATTCCCGCCCACCCGTGCCGAGATCGCGGCCGAACTGGGCTTCAGCTCGCCGAATGCGGCCGAAGAGCACCTGCGCGCGCTGGCGCGCAAGGGTGTGATCGAGCTGGCCGCCGGCGCGTCGCGCGGCATCCGCCTGCTCGGCATCGACGATGCCCCGCACCAGTTCACGCTCCCGCACGCCGGCCTGATGCAGCTGTCGCTGCCGCTCGTCGGCCGTGTGGCAGCCGGTAGCCCGATCCTCGCGCAGGAGCACATCTCGCAGCATTACGCGTGCGATCCCGCGCTGTTCACCAGCAAGCCCGACTACCTGTTGAAAGTGCGCGGCCTGTCGATGCGCGACGCCGGCATCCTCGATGGCGACCTGCTCGCCGTGCAGAAGCGCACGGAGGCGAAGGACGGCCAGATCATCGTCGCGCGTCTCGGCGACGACGTCACGGTCAAGCGCCTGATGCGCCGGCCGGGCGGTCTCGAGCTGATCGCGGAGAACCCGGATTACGAAAACATCTTCGTCAAGGCCGGCAGCGCGGAATTCGCGCTGGAAGGCATCGCCGTCGGGCTGATCCGCTCGGGCGAACTCTGACATTCCGTCTCGCTGAGGAGAACATCATGGAACGCCTTGCCCGCCTGCTGCCTTTCCGTCAATTCGGTCGCCTGCGTCACCTGCGCGGCCGCACGCCCTGCGCACCGCTGTCCGCGGCGGCGCCTGTGCAAGAAGAAGTCGCAGTCGAACGGCAGGCGTCCCTGCTGCCGTCGGCGCTCCCCGCTTTCGCGCGGGTATCGCTGAACGCCGGCCTGAATCACGCGGAACCCGCGCGTCGCGCGCCGGTGCGCGTCTATCACGGTCGGTCGCGCCTGATCATGGTCGGCACGATCGATGCCGTGTGCCGGATGATCGATCGCTGCATTGCAGAGGAACGATCGGCCACGCCTGGCGGTCTCTGATTGCGGAACATCCCCGCACCGGAGGCAACGTGACCGGATCTTCGGGCCGCGCATGGCGGCTCAAACCCCTGCTGATCATCGTGCTGGCCATCGCCGCCGTTGCGGCGATCGGCTATGCCTACGCGTCGCCGTACGTCGCGCTCGGCCGCCTGAAAACGGCGATCGATGCGCGCGATGCGCAGGCCATCAGTGAATATGTCGATTTTCCGTCGCTGCGCATCAGCCTGAAGCAGCAGGTCACGGAAGAGCTGATGCGCCGGATCGACGCGGTGAAGAAGAGCAATCCATTCGCGGTGCTCGGTGCACTGATCGGGTCGGCATTGATCAGCCCGCTGGTCGATGCATACGCGACCCCGGAGGGTGTGGCCGCGCTGATGAGCGGATTGCCACCGCGTGGCAATCCGGGAGAGCGTCCACCTGACTTGTCGAATCTGCCACCAGGCAGCGATGCGCCGGGCAACACGCCGGCCGCACCGGCGCCCAATCAGGCTTCGGCAAGCGCAGCCGCTCCGGGCAGCAACGCGGTAGCCGCATCATCGCCGCCCCCTGCTGCTGCCGCGCCGGCCAGCCCGGTCGATGCAACGCATTCGCCGCATCAGCAGCAAACCAGCGCCGGCTACCGGAATATCGATGAATTCGTCGTGACCTACCAACGCAGTGCCGACGGCACGCGCTATGCGGCGATATTCCACCGCTTCGGCCTGTTCTCGTGGAAGTTGTCCGCAATCGACCTGCACGCTTGACAGGGCTCGACAGGACTTGACTGGCTCGGGGTCGTCGCCCGAGCCACTGAGGCGGCGTGACTGCCCGACCGGCACGGTTCGCCAGTCAGGCAGTCATCGAATCATTGGATCATTTGCCGTTCGCCGTGGCCGCTTCACGCTCGCGTGCGATTTCGGCCTTCTGCTCTTGCGCCGACGAACACGCGACCAGGATGCTGCAATTCACGCGATCGAGCAGTTGCGTGTTACCCGAGCCCATCCACCATCTCGACAGCCCGCTGCGGCACCGGTGGCCGACGACGACGAGATCGGCGTTCAGTTCCGTCGCGAGATTCGCGATTTCGTCGATCGGATAGCCGAATGCGAAATGGCCTTCGGCCTGCACGCCGCGCTCGCGCAGCCAGTTCACCCCTTCCTGCAGGATTTCACGCGCGGTTTCCTCGAACCGGCCGCACGCGACGTCGGTCAGCAAACCCGCGCTCTGTGCAATGCTCGAGCGCATGTCGACGACCGACAGCAAATGCGTCTCGGCCTTCAGGTCCATCGCGAGATTCGCGCCGCAGCGCAGTGCCTTGCGCCCTTCGAGCGTGCCGTCGTAACACAGCAGAATCTTGTTGTAGCTAGCCATGAAACCTCCCTATCGCAACAACGAGCCTACGCATTCATCATGGTGCGCCGCAATTCAGGACGCAAGGGATGGAAAACGCTGATTCGCCCCGCTCGGCGCGTGCGCGATGATGCGGTGCACGATCGGTGCGCGCATGCATCGCACCGCGCAGGCATGCCCTGAAGAGACGCAGCCGATGCACTAGAATGGCCCGTTCGTACTCCAGCGGGCCACCAGGCGCCGGCGTCGTGCGCTTCGGTCATGCCCGTGTGACAGGCAATCGTCCGATCGGTTCGCCAACCGGCCACGCATCCGGCAGCGGAACGCTGCCGCGCCCGCATACAACGACAACACACCCATGCTCGTTGCACCGATCGATTTCCGGAACGTCGAAAAGCGCTATGGCGACAAGCTCGTCGTCAACGGCCTGTCGTTCACCGTGCAGGCCGGCGAATGCTACGGCCTGCTCGGCCCCAACGGCGCGGGCAAGACCACCACTCTGAAAATGCTGCTCGGCCTCACGCACCCCGATGCAGGCACCATTTCGCTCTGCGGCGAACCGGTTCCATCGCGTGCGCGGCATGCGCGCCAGCGTGTCGGGGTCGTCCCGCAGTTCGACAATCTCGACCCCGACTTCACCGTGCGCGAGAACCTGCTCGTCTTCAGCCGCTATTTCGGCATGTCGGCGCAGGCTGCGCACGCGCTCGTGAAACCCCTGCTCGAATTCGCGAAGCTCGAGAACAAGGCCGATGCGAAGGTCGGCGAGCTGTCGGGCGGCATGAAGCGCCGACTCACGCTCGCCCGTGCGCTCGTCAACGATCCCGATGTGCTGGTGCTCGACGAGCCGACGACGGGCCTCGACCCGCAGGCGCGCCACCTCATGTGGGAACGCCTGCGCTCGCTGCTCGCTCGAGGCAAGACGATCCTGATCACCACGCACTTCATGGAAGAAGCCGAGCGCCTGTGCGACCGGCTGTGTGTGATCGAGGAAGGCCGCAAGATCGCCGAAGGAGCGCCGCACGCGCTGATCGAATCGGAGATCGGCTGCGACGTGATCGAGATCTACGGGCCCGATCCGGCCACGCTGCGCGACGAGCTGGCGGCGTTCGCGAAGCACACCGAGATCAGCGGCGAGACGCTGTTCTGCTATGTGAGCGACCCGGAACCGCTCAGTGCGCGACTCAAGGGTCGCACGGGGTTGCGCTATCTGCATCGCCCGGCCAATCTGGAAGATGTGTTCCTGCGGCTCACGGGCCGCGAAATGCAGGACTGATCGATCATGGACGTGCGCAACTATTCCGCCACCGCCCCGTCGGCACCGCCGCGCGTGTCACGCTTCGCGATCGCGATGCCCGCGAACGCAACCAACTGGATCGCCGTCTGGCGGCGCAACTATCTCGTCTGGCGCAAGCTCGCGCTCGCGTCGATGTTCGGCAATCTTGCCGATCCGATGATCTATCTGTTCGGTCTGGGGTTCGGGCTCGGCCTGATGCTCGGCCATGTCGACGGCGTGTCGTATATCGCGTTCCTCGCGGCCGGTACGGTCGGCTCGAGCGTGATGATGTCCGCGAGCTTCGAGTCGATGTATTCGGGTTTCTCGCGGATGCACGTGCAGCGCACGTGGGAAGCGATCATGCATACGCCGCTTGCGCTCGGTGACATCGTGCTCGGCGAGATCGTCTGGGGGGCCAGCAAGGCGATACTGTCGGGGGCCGCGATCATGCTCGTCGCGGGGGCGCTCGGCTATGCGCAGTTTCCGTCGATGCTCGCGGCGCTGCCCGTGATCGCGCTCGCGGGCCTCGCGTTCGCAAGCGTCGCGATGATCGTCACGGCGCTCGCACCGTCCTACGATTTCTTCATGTTTTATCAGACGCTCGTGCTGACGCCGATGCTGCTGCTGTCGGGCGTGTTCTTCCCGACCACGCAGTTGCCGCCGATCGCGCGGCACGCGGCGCAGGCACTGCCGCTCGCGAACGCCGTCGAGCTGATTCGGCCCGCGATGCTCGGCCGGCCGGCGACCGACGTCGCGCTGCATGTCGCGGTGCTCGCCGGCTACACGATCGGCGGGTTCCTGCTGTCCGCCTGGCTGTTCCGGCGGCGGATGATGCGCTGACGGCCGGCGCACCGGGCGCCGGCTTCATGCGACGACGTTACTCGTCGTCGTCGCTCCACGGGATCTCGACGTCGGTCAGGAACGCGACGGTCGCGAGCGGGCCACCTTCCTGGCGGCCGAGCTTGCCGTCCGCGCGATGCCATTCGACGCGGAACTGCGTGCCCGGATCGTCGGCGACCAGATAAACCGAGCGCAGCTCTTCCTTGTCGGCCTCGTCCACCGGGCCGTCGAACGACACCAGCATCTTCTGCGGCCACAGGCCGTTGACCGGGTCGTAAATGCGGTCGCCTTGCGGAATGTCGATGCTGGCCTCGACGCCGATCGTTGCGGAGGCCTCGATGATCATCGTGCCGAGTGCGTTCAGCACGGCAGTCGCCCGCGCGGAATTGGCCTGGCGGATCGCGAGATCGCCGCGCGTCAGCGCCTTTTCGAGTCGAGGATGAATCTTCGGTTGGGTCATGCGTTTTCCTGTTTGCTTCTTGTAAATGGCGCCGCACGCGTGAAACGGCGGCGCCGGATGAATACGACGATTGCGCCCGGCCGGCGCACCGCTTGCGCGCGTCAGAACCCGAGCGCGACCGCGAGCAGGCCGCTCGCGATCCCGAACACGACGACGAGGATCGCGACGATGGCCAGCATGTAAGGCTTGAACGAACGCGCGAGCATCGCGAGCGACGGCACGCTGATCGGCGGCAGCGTCATCAGCAGCGCGGCGGCCGGGCCGACGCCCATGCCGAGCGACAGCATCGCCTGGATGATCGGCACCTCGCCCGCCGTCGGGATCACGAACAGCATGCCCGCGACCGCGAAGGCGACGATCCAGCCGAGATGATTGCCGATGTCCGGGCCGATATGCGGGAACAGCCATGCGCGCGCGGCGCCGAGCAGCAGCACGAGCACGATGTATTCGGGTACGAGCCGCACGGCCATGCGCGCGAGCAGCTTCATCCAGCGGACGAACGGATTGCCGGCCGCGGCCTGCTCGGCCGCCAGCGCGGCGAGCTGCGCATCGTCGATGCGGGCGTCTTCAGGGCGCGCGATCCGGTTCAGCAGATAGCCGATCCCGAATACCATCGCGACGCCCAGCACGAGGCGCAGCGCACTCCAGTGCCAGCCGAGCACGAAGCCCATGAAAACCAGCGCCGCCGGGTTCAGCACCGTGTTGCCGAGCCAGAACGCGACCGCGCCGCCCGGCGAGGCATGACGTGCACGCAGCCCCGCGACGACCGGCGCCGCGCAGCACGTGCACATCATGCCGGGCAGCGACAGCAGGCCGCCCGCGGCGACGCTGCCGAAGCCGGTGCGGCCGAGCACGCGCGCGACCCAGTGCGCGGGCAGCAGCGCCTGCACGGCCGAACCGAGCAGCAAGCCGAGCACCATCGCCTGCCAGATCGCCTTGCCGTACGCCCATGCGTAGTCGAGCGCGGCCTTCAGCGACGGCTCGGGCGCGGCCGCCGACGTGCCCATCAGGATCGACTGTCCGATCGAATGATGCTCGGCGGCAACGAACGCCTTGTTGTAGTACGGGAACCATTTCACATAGAACAGTCCCGCGACCGCGATCAGCAGGAAGGTCATCCAGCCGAGTGCCGGATTGGGTTGGGTGCGTGTGGTCGTCATCGTGTGATCGTCGATTGGTTTTTGTCGGTGGCGGGCTTCACGCCTGCCGCAAGCGCGGCCGACGCGGGCAGCCCGGCCTGCGCGAGTTGCGCCAGCAGCGTGCGCGCCTGGTCGCACACATCGGCCGCGTTGGGCCGGAAGGTGAACGTCAGCGCCCGGTTCGGCTTGTTGTACGTCGCGCGATAAGTGCGCGCATAGGCGGGATCGTAATGCTTGTCGATCAGTTCGGTGAACAGTTCGGCACGCGCGCCGGCATCGATCAGCGCCTTCCAGTGCGTCACCTGTTCGCGGCTGTGCAGGCCGATCAGCCGGTGCAGCTGTGCCTTGAACGCGTCCGGTTCGTCGAACAGGTGCGCGTAATCGTCGAGGAGGAACGCGATGCGCTCGTCGTGCGCCGCGTCGACATGCACCCACGGCCCTGCGTGAAACGCTTCGATCAACGCGATCGGCAACTGCACGAGCCCGATCCTGCGGCTTTCCGACTCGACGAACACCGGCCATTCGGGGTCGAAACGCCCAAGTGTTTCAACGAGCCCCGAATCGAACCCCTTCTGCGCCGGCTGCGGCTTGCCCGGCAGCGCGCCGAGCAGCGAACCGCGATGGCACGCGAGCGCCTCGAGATCGAGCGTCTGCGCGCCCGCGTCGCGCAGCGCGTTCAGCAGGCGCGTCTTGCCGCAGCCCGTATGGCCGACGAGCGCGATGTAGCGAAAGCGCGTCGGCAGCGAGTCGAGCGTCGCGCATACCGACTGGCGGTACGACTTGTAGCCGCCGTCGAGCTGGCGCGCCTTCCAGCCGATCAGGTTGAACCAGGTCGTCATCGAGCCCGAGCGCTTGCCGCCGCGCCAGCAGTAGATCAGCGGCCGCCAGTTGCGCGGCCGGTCGGCGAACGTCGTGTCGAGATGACGCGCGATGTTGCGTGCCACCATCGCTGCGCCGACGCGCGTCGCCTCGTACGGCGACACCTGCCGGTACATCGTGCCGACGAGCACGCGCTCCTCGTTGCTGAGCACGGGCGCGTTCAGCGCGCCGGGGATATGATCCTCGGCGAACTCGAGCGGCGTGCGCACGTCGATGATCTCGTCGAACTCGCCGGCGCGATCGAGGGTGACAATCAGGTTCTTCAATTTGGCGTCGAACAGGGGCGATGCGGCTCGATGAGCCGCATGGGCACGGAAGGCGGATTGGCGATTATCTCACGGGCCGGCGTCTCGGGCCGCGCGCGGCGGCCGGCGGCGGCGATGCGGCCTGCATCGCGTCGATCAGATGATCGCGGAACGCGCGAACCGACGCGGGAAGATCGCGCCCCGCCATCGTCTGTATCTGGATGCTGCGCTCGCGCAACTGCGGGTTCGTCACGGGCACGACGACGAAGCCGTCCGCGGCGCAGCGGTCGCGCACCGACAGCAGCCCCGTGAACATCA